>Ga0209918_1000093_pt1 | contig 66761 bp, 59 predicted proteins | sample SalPonD_shore_MG_FD_185712 | JGI IMG/M metagenome (GOLD analysis project Ga0209918, IMG submission 185712) | Salt pond soil microbial communities from South San Francisco under conditions of wetland restoration - Salt Pond MetaG... | ecosystem: Environmental > Aquatic > Marine > Intertidal zone...
GTGCCTACGGGGTCGAGCCGATCTGCCGCGTGTTGCAGGTTGCCCCGTCTGCCTACCGGCGCCATGCGGCCTGTCAACGGGATCCGGATCGGCGCAGCGCCCGCGCCAAGCGCGATGCGGTGCTGACGCCCCAGATCGAGCGTGTCTGGCAGGCCAACCTTCGGGTGTACGGTGCCGACAAGATCTGGAAGCAGCTGAACCGCGAAGGGGTGGCCGTAGCGCGCTGTACCGTGGAGCGACTCATGCGCCGGTTGGGCTTGCAGGGCGCGCGCCGGGGCAAGACGGTTCGCACCACGGTGCCGGACCGATCGGCGCCGTGCCCGCTGGACCGGGTCAACCGGCAGTTCAAGGCGGACCGGCCGAACCAGCTGTGGGTGTCGGATTACACGTACGTCTCGACTTGGCAGGGGTGGCTGTACGTGGCCTTCGTCGTCGACGGGTTCGCCCGGTGCATCGTGGGCTGGCGCGTAAGCCGCAGCATGACCACGGACTTCATGCTCGACGCCCTGGAGCAGGCCCCGTACGCCGGTCAGCCGGCGGACTCGGATGCCCTGATTCATCATTCCGACCGTGTCGCTCGCCACATAGCATCGGTAGTGGGTCTACGCGACGTTCTAACGTTCCCGTGAGAGGGGCTCCCTCTGAGTACCCTCCGAACTACACCCGCCGTCTCACGGAAGCTCGAGGAGGGACTCGGCCGTCGTGCGAGGCTCCCTGACCAGGGCGCGGGAGCGGGGCGTGCGGTGCAGACTGCCGCGTCTGACCCAGTGTTCCAACAGTTGCCGACCGAGTGCGCCACCGAGATGATAGGTGCGCTCGGTCCAGTCCATGCAGGGCTTGACCTGCAGGCCGCGACCGGTGAGCGTGTTCGGCTTAAGGGCTGCCTTCCGCAGGCTCGCGTGGGCGGGTTCACCCAAGATATAGCCGTCCCCCCGACGGAGAATCCAGCCCCGCTTCAGCATCAGCTCCCAGACCGCCACGCCCAGCTCACCGGCCAGGTGGCCGTAGCAGAGCCGGGCTCGGCGAAGGCGGGCGTCGGGGAGGCGGCGCACAACGCCCCCGGAAACTTCCGGACCGGACTTATATTCGATGGCGCCGAGCGCTTCCACGGCATGGGCGACCGCTTCGTCGCCGAAATGGTAGTAGCGGTGGCGTCCCTGGGAGGAGACCTTCAACAAGCCGGCTTCGTTGAGTTTGGCGAGGTGCATGCTCGCGCCGGCCGGGGAGATCCCCGCGACCGTGGCCAACTCACCGGCCGTGTAGGCGCGGCCGTCGAGCAGCGCCCACAGCATGCGCAACCGGGATGGCTCACCGATCAGCGGTCCGACCGCGTACAGAGATTGCGGGAACGCGTCCACCATCGGGGATGGCCTCAGTCCTGGTCGTGTCCGTCTACCGGGGGATAATACTGCGGGGCCTCTTCCCTTGCTACGAGACCGTAGTCGCGCTCCAGCTCCGTCAGGCTGAGTTCGAACACCGCCGCGGTGGATCCTGTCAGCGCCGCGCACGCCCGCCGGTGCCATCGACGGGCGCTGTCTTCGTTCGGCCAGCCCAGCGCCAGCGCGTAGTTCCCCGGGTTCGTGAGGCTCTCGTACCATTCGCTGTCGTCCGCCTCGCGTGCGGGCGGCAGGTCGTCGCACGCGCGTTCATCGAGTTCCGCCACGCTGGCGAAGCGCGCGGGGCCCTGGGCTTCCCGGTAGGGGGTGCGGCGCTGCGGCATCCATTCGGACCGGTCGGGCCGAGCCAGCGAGGCCACCTGACCGACGCGCAGACGGTAGTCGGAGAAAACGCCGTTGCGCCCGGCTTCCTGCGCCGCGTGGTGCTCGGGGACAGTGCGCCACTTGACCAGGGCGGCCTCGTCCGCCCATTTGGACAGGGAGAGCAGCCACCCGTCGCGCTCCAGGCTCCGGAACCTCTCGATCGAAACGAAGCCCCGCACCTCGTCCAGCATGGGGCGTAGCCGCGCGGCCGTGTCGAGATACGTCTGGTGTCCGGCTGGGCTGGTCTTCACCTGGAATATTACGTGGAACATGGCGTGTCTTCCTCGTTGCGTAGCATCGTGGTATCCGGTTCGGACAGGAACTCGCGCACCGCGCCCCATAGCGAGAAACGCAACTCCTCGAGGTGCATCAGGTGCGTGCCGCGGGCCAGCCGGCGATCGCGGAACGGGGCGCCGGTAAGGCGCTTGGCGAGCCACGCGGCGTCCCGGTCATCGCACAGACTGTCCCATTCACCCCGGACCAGCAGGGTGGGGGCTCGGATGCGCGCGGGATCGTAGGGGAGCCGGCCCTGCCAAGCGGCAGCAATATCTGCCATGGGGCCGGAGGGTATCTGCACCGACGGCGGTTCCCGCGTCTGATTCTCCGGATCGGTGGACAGATACGCCTCGGCCCAAGGAGCGAAATGCCGTTCCAGGAGCACAGGTCTATCCGCTGGTGCATCCTCGGTGAAGCGTTGCCACTGGTCGCGGCGGGTAACGAACGTGTAGGCCGGAAAGGTGGTCTCCGTCGAGGTATGGATCCCGCGATGACGTTCCAGGATCGGGCCGAACAGCACCACGCGATCGACCAGCTTCGGATACGTCGTCGTGAACAGTGCGGCCGGCTGGCTGCCCCAGGAGTGGGCCAGCAGGGTAACCCGCGGCGCGCCTGTCACGGAGAGTATGTGGCGGACCACACATTCGAGCTGATGGCTGGCATACGGGGCGCGGCCCAGGGGTGGGTGGGCATTTGCAGGCAGAGCCATTTCTTCGTACCGGTCGGAGCCACCGAAGCCGAGAAAATCGAAACCCCAGACATCGAAGCCGGCGTCGCACAGATCGTCCATCCAGCTACGCCCGTCGAAGCGCCAACCAATGGCGAGAGCGGATGGGAAGGTGCCGCCATGGACGTAAAGGACCGGTGATCGTGAGGTGAGCGCCACGCGGCGGTGGATGCCCCGAATGACGTTGAGCTGCCTCTCGTCGCCCGGTCCTGGGATACGTTCCGGCGTATAGCCGTTCCGGTCGCGGGTGCCCCCATCGCAGATGGTCGTCAGGCCTTTCACGGTCGCCTCCCTCGCTGTTGGTAGAGATATTGTCGGCGCTTCAGCGCGGAGAAGTTTCAGCGCGAACTGAACTGTGGGCCGGCTCGCAAGAACCGGCTCAAGCAGTATCACTGTGGCTGACTTGGCGGCAAGCATTCTCGGAATGTGTGCCTCCGGTGTCCGTCACCGGAAACACGTTATTGGCGATGGGTTGGTGATTGGCAGGGCGCTTGGTCCGAGAGTGGAGTTTACGGGTGCCGCCTACAGGCGACAGACGTGCCGACTTATGCCGGAACCCGTTGACATGGCGATGAGGACGACCGCAGCCCGACGGGGGCTGACGGGAGTTGCGAAGACACCCGAGTCCAACGATTTGGCGTTGAGACGTCACGCTGGTCCCACGTCTATACCCGAGCGGTACGTCGCGTAATGCGGTTGCCACTGAAGAGCCTGTCGTGCCCGCTCGTTTGAGACACGGAATGACGGTACGGCCGTTGCCGGGGCCGACAGCGGCCTGGCAGATCCAATGGTGGACGCAAGATGACTAGACAAATCCCTGTACGTGACCGGTTCATTGTCGACCACGCAAAAGAGCTTCCGCCGGGGACGAAGTGAGACAGCCTTCACCACCGCTGCCGCCATGTCGCTCACATGAATGAGTGACAGATAAGCGGCACCATCGCCCGGCAGCATGAGTCTTCCGGCACGTGCCTGTTCAAGCCGCCAGTCGCTGCGCGTCCCTCGACCATAAAAGTATCCTCCCCGGAGGATGCACCATTCGAGTTCCGATTCGGTCACCAGGGCTTCCATGTCGACTGCCGATGCGGTGCGCGCGGTCGGACTGACAGGTGTCTCCTCGTCAGTCCAGGCGTCTCCGTGGGCCTGTAGCATCGCGATGCTCTGCTGGATGTAGGTCCCGACTCCGACTTCCTTGCAGGCGTCCAGGAGATTTCGGGTTCCCTCGCGTCGCACGCGATCATTCGTGCGCCAGTCGTCAGGATGATCCGATTTGGGGATGGCCGTCGCCAGGTGCATGGCGACACCACAGCCCTCTAGCGCTGGTGCTGGATGAGCTGATCGGGGTCGGACCGCCGCAATGGTTTGATTAGAAAAGGTTAGAACCCGCATGGAGGGCTGTTTCCGGCCTTAAAGGTCCAATTTCGCCGACAGACTTGGCCATGTAAGAGCCGGGCGTCGCTCTGAGGCAGCGCATCTCAGCGTCGAAGTTGCTCTCCCGCAGCCAGCACTGCCAGCAGCGCCGGTCCCGGGAAAAGCGGAGCAGGAATCGGCGCCCGTGGCAGCGGTGGTGATGTGCCAGAGAAGGCCGGGCAGGGCGTGGCGGTTGGTGCGTGGCATGGCTCCGTCCTTAGAGCGTGATTTACGGGGCTGGAATTGGCGGTCTAAGCGCCATTTCAGCCTAAAAGCTGGAAATATGTTCCGTCGGATCAAATGGTTGCGACGGTCCGATCCCTGCCCGAACCTATGTGGCCCGTCAAGCGGACGTGGGGCCAGCGACCATAAGCAAGAAGGCCCCTCGGTGGGCTCACCGAGGGGCCTTCACTGCGACCGATCGACCACGGCGAACACGCAAATGTTCCCCAAATGTTCCCCGCGCAGACCCTCGTTCCTTGAGAATCAACTATTTAACTGGTGGAGGCGGCGGGAATCGAACCCGCGTCCGCAAGCACTCCATCCTCGGCTCTACATGCTTATCCTGTCTATCACGTTCGCCGTTTGCTACCCGACAGGCAGGGAACACAAACGACTAGCCCGTAAGGGTTTTAACGGATCGGTCCCGGGCAGACCTCACCGCGTAGCTTGTGTGCGTCGTCCCCCGATACGCCCTTGCGGGCTCCGGGCGCACAAGCACACCCGGTCGGAGGCTAGCGGGCTTAAGCCGCTAGAGCGTAGCTGTCGTCGTTGGCAACTATTTGCTTGCAGCCGGATTTACGAGGAAGACTGCACCCTCGGCATGCACCTTAGACTTCGCTACCTGCGTCGAATCCAAGTCGCCCCCTTTTCAGGTATCCCATTAGAACACGGAACGACGGCTTTGTTCCATCGTTCATTGCAATCATTCCTTCGGGGAATGCATCGAGCCGGCTGCCATTGTCGCCGTCAGGCATGCTCCTTGAGTATGCGGCGCTTCTGGCGCTGCCAATCGCGCTCCTTCTCGGCGGCGCGCTTGTCGTGGAGCTTCTTGCCCTTGGCCAGGCCGATCTCCAGCTTGGCGCGGCCGCGCTCCCAGTACAGGCGCAGCGGCACCAGCGTGTAGCCGCGGCGCTCGGTGGCGCCGATCAGGCTGTCGATCTCGCTGCGGTGGAGCAGCAGCTTGCGGGTACGCTGCGGATCGGCTTCCACGTGGGTCGAGGCCGAGGGCAGCGGGGGGATGTTGCCGCCCAGCATCCACGCCTCGCCATTGCGGATCGTGACGTAGGCGTCCACGATTTGCGCCTTGCCGGCCCGCAGCGACTTGACTTCCCAGCCCTGGAGAGCCAGGCCGGCCTCGTAGGTCTTCTCGACCTGGTACTCGTGGCGTGCCTTGCGGTTGACCGCGATGAGCCGGTCACTGCTGGTCTTGTTCTTGCGCTTGGCCCTGGACATGGCGCGGCATTATAGGCCAGCGGGCGGGGCGCTGGATACGACCGGTCGCGGTTGTCGCCCCCCCGGGATTCCCCGAAAATGTCGCGGGGCAAACGGGAGGAATAACAAAAATGGAGCGCAAGTCCATCCACGGGCAGTGGTCGACCCGACTCGCGTTCATCCTTGCGGCCACGGGATCCGCCGTCGGCCTGGGCAATATCTGGAAGTTCCCCTATATCACCGGCGAAAACGGGGGTGGCGCCTTCGTGCTGGTGTACATCCTGTGCGTCGCCTGCATCGGGTTGCCCATCATGATCTCGGAAATTCTGATCGGGCGCCGCGGCCGCCAGAACCCGATGGACTCGATGGGCTCGCTCGCCCGGGACGACGGTCGCAGCGTGCACTGGCAATGGGTTGGGCTGGTGGGCGTATGCGCCGGTTTCCTGATCCTGTCCTTTTACAGCGTGATCGCCGGCTGGGCTGTCGCCTACTTCTTCCGCGCCGCCGGCGGGCTATTCCACGGCGTCACGGCGGAGAGCTCGAAGCAGATCTTCGCCGGCCTGACCGGCGACCCGGAGCGCGTGATCGCCTGGCATTCCGCCTTCATGGCCATGACCATGTTCGTCACCGCGCGCGGAGTGCAGGGCGGACTGGAGCAGGCGGCCAAGATCATGATGCCGGCGCTGTTCATGATCCTGCTGCTGATGGTCGGCTACGGGCTGCACTCCGGTGACGCCGAGCGCGCGTTCCGCTTCCTGTTCCAGCCCGACTTCCACCGTCTGACCGGCGCCGGTGTGCTGGAGGCGATGGGCCAGGCCTTCTTCAGCCTCAGCCTGGGCATGGGCGCGATCATGATTTACGGCTCGTACCTGCCGGGGGACGTGTCGATCGCCCGCTCCGCCCTCGTCGTGGCCGTGTCGGACACGGCGGTCGCGCTGCTCGCGGGCCTGGCGATCTTTCCAATCGTGTTCTCGAACCACTTACAGGTCGGCTCGGGACCCGGGCTGATCTTCGTCACTCTGCCGATCGCCTTCGGCCAGATGCCGTACGGGCGCGTGTTCGGGGCGCTGTTCTTCCTGCTGCTGGTGTTCGCCGCGTGGACCTCGGCGATTTCGCTGATGGAGCCGCCGGTAACCTGGCTGGTCGAGCGCCACCGGATCAGCCGCTTTCGCGCCACAATGCTCACGGGCGGGATCACCTGGCTCCTGGGGCTGGGCACCGTATTCTCGTTCAATATCTGGTCCGGGGCCACGCTATGGCATATGACGTTGTTCGACGGGATTGATAGCCTGACGTCGAACGTCATGTTACCGTTGGGCGGCTTCGCCATGTCGGTATTCGCCGCCTGGGTGATGGCGCGGAGTTCCTCCTCCGGGGAATTGCGGACTTCGCCCGGCGTTTACCGCCTCTGGCGGTTCCTGGCGCGCTTCGTCGCTCCCGTGGCGGTAGCAGTGGTCTTCCTCAACGCCATCGGCGTAATCAGGTTTTCATGACGCACATAAGCAAACGCATGCGCGTACCGTACAGCGCGCAGCAGATGTACGACCTCGTCAGCGACGTCGAGGCCTACCCGCACTTCCTGCCCTGGTGCCGTAGCGCCAGGGTTTTTGGTACCAGCGGCGATCGCGCGACGGCGGAGATCGAGCTGGCGCTCGGGGGAATACACAAGTCCTTCACAACCCGCAACCGGGCCGTGCCCGGAGAGCGCATCGATATCCACCTGGCCAACGGGCCATTCCGCAGGCTGGAGGGAGCCTGGCGGTTCCGGGATCTTCCGGAGGGTGGCTGCGAGGTATCGCTGGACATGGACTTCGAGTTCGCCAGCCGCATGCTCAGCATGGCCCTGAGCGGGGCCTTCGGCCAGGTGACCCGCACCCTCGTGGACGCATTCCGGCGCCGGGCTGTGCAAATGTATGGCAGCGGCTGAGTGGGCCTCAGCCGCCGGTCTTGGCGCCCTCGTGCTTGATCTTTGAGACCTTGTCGTTCCGGAAGTGGACGATGACCGCACGCCGTTCGATGCGCCCGTCATGGGAGTGATAATATACGTACACCCAGCGGTCAGGCTGGAACGGGTTGCGGACCACCGGGCTGCCCAGCAGATAGCTGACCTGTTTGCGCGTCATGCCCACGGATAACTTGGAGACCTTGTTCGGGGGCAGGGCGTTTCCCTGCTGGATGGGCAGCCGATACATGCTGCAGGCAGGCAGCAACAGGCAGCTTGCCAGCAGGGTGACCAGGGCCAGGGAAGACGTCTTTCGGGGCTTGCGGGGCGTCATGGGCGAGCGGCTCCGATCCGTGTGATCCGGGCATGGTAACGGAATTGCCGGGCGGAGGCACGGCCGCGGCGGCGGGCGGATTTCGGAAATGCAGGGGAGGCACAGCCGTGGAAAGCCAGGAGCTGAGAAAAGCCGGCCTCAAGGTGACGCTGCCCCGGATGCGGATCCTCGAGATGCTCGAGCGCAACGACAGCCGGCATCTGAGTGCGGAGGACATCTACAAGGCGCTTCTGGACTCCGGCGAGGAGATCGGGCTGGCCACGGTCTACCGGGTGCTGACGCAGTTCGAGACGGCCGGGCTGATTACCCGCCATCGCTTCGAGAGCGGGCATTCGGTGTTCGAGCTCAACGAGGGCAAGCACCACGATCACATCCTGTGCGTACGCTGCGGTCGGGTGGACGAGTTCGTCGACGAGGTCATCGAGCAGCATCAGCTGGAGATCACCCGCCGCTTTGGCTACGAGATGACCGAGCACAGCCTCTACATCTACGGCATCTGCCCGGACTGCCAGCAGGCCAGCAGCAGCGGCACCGAGAGGAGGGACTGAACCGGCCGCGTCCGACCGTGACTATTCCACTTCCTGCGCCCGGCGCCGGGCGGTGCTGATCATCTCCCGCGCATGGTCGCGGCTGCGGCTGGTGATCTCCATCCCGCCCAGCATGCGCGCGAGCTCCTCCACCCGGTCGCTGTCCTCCAGCCATTGCACCGCGGTGATGGTGTTGCCCCTGTCGGTCAGTTTCTGCACTCGCAGGTGCCGGTCACCGAAAGAGGCGACCTGGGGCAGGTGGGTCACCGCCAGGATCTGCCGCCGGCGGGCCAGGCGGCTCAGCTGGGCACCAACCACCTCCGCCACGCCGCCGCCGATGCCGCTGTCCACCTCGTCGAAGATCATCGTCGGCAGCCCGGTGTTGTGGGCGGCGACCACCTGGATCGCCAGGCTAATGCGCGAGAGTTCGCCACCCGAGGCCACCCGGGCGACCGGCCGGGCGGGCTGGCCGGGATTGACTGTGACCAGGAACTCCACCCGGTCGGTACCGCTCGCCGATCCGCGTTCAGCCGGCTCCACGGCAATCTCCAGGCGGCCCTCCGGCATGCCCAGCTGCTGCATCACGGCGCTCACTTCCATGCCCAGGCGCCGCCCGGCGGCGCGGCGGCTCTCGCGGAGCTCGGCCGCAGCGCTGTCGTACTCCTCGCGGGTGCGTTCGCGCTCTTCCTGCAGGGCCTCGACTCGGGACTCCGACTGTTCCAGGTCCGCGAGCTCCCGCTGCAGGCGCTCGAGCTGACCGGGAAGCTCCTCCGGGGCGATCCGGTGTTTGCGCGCCAGATCGTGGATGCTTTCCAGGCGCCGGTCGAGCCAGCGCAGGCGCTCGGGATCGACCTCCAGGCTGTCCAGGTGACGGCGCAGCGCGTCGGCGCCTTCCTGCAGCTGGATCACGGCGCTCGCGAGCAGCTCATGGGCGGCCGCGAAGCCGCCGTCCAGCTCGAGCAGCGACTCCAGCTCCGCGGTCGCCTGGCCGGCGAGGGTGTGCGCATCGGCCCCGTCGCCCTCGTAGGCCAGTGCCAGTGCGCGATAACCCTGTTCCAGCAGGCGTTCGGCGTTGGCCTGCCGGCGGTGCTCCCCCTCGACTCGCTCCAGCTCGCCGGGCTCCAGCTCCAGTGCCTGCAGCTCCCGTACCTGGTAGCGCAGCAGGTCGGCGCGGTCCTCGCGGTCGGCGCCGCCCCTAAGGCTGGCGATCTCGGCGTCGATCTCCTGCAGCCGGGCCCAGGCATCGCCCACGCCCCGAAGCAGCGGCGCGTGATCGGCGTAGTCGTCCAGAAGCACCCGTTGCACGCCGCGGCGCGTCAGGGACTGGTGCTCGTGCTGGCCGTGGATGTCGATCAGGCGGTCGCCCAGCTCGCGCAGCGTCGCGGTCGTGGTGGCGCGGCCGTTGATGAATGCGCGCGAGCGGCCCTCGGTGGTGACGATGCGGCGCACCAGGCATTCGTCGTCCTCGTCCAGTCCCTGCTCGGCGAGCCAGCTCCGGATCCGGTCCAGAGTGGCGAGATGGAAATGGGCCGTGACCTCGGCGCGCTCGCTACCGGGGCGCACGCTGTCGCTGCTGGCGCGGTCTCCCAGGACCAGCCCGAGAGCATCGATGACGATCGACTTGCCGGCGCCTGTCTCGCCCGTGAGCACGCACAGGCCACCGTCCAGCTCGATCTCGAGCCGGTCGATGATGGCGAAGTTCCGGATCTCGATTCGCGTCAGCATTGCCTGGCTTCCCGGGCGGCCCGCCCCGGCGCCCCCGTCCCGCCCGCGCCGGCCTCAGGGCTCGCCATGACGGTTGCGCCCCCAGTGGAGCTTGCTGCGCAGGATCGTGAAATAATCGTAGTCCGGGGGATGGATCAGCTTCAGGCGGAAGCTCGTGCGCTGCACCCGGATGCGGTCGCCATTCTCCAGCGCCACACTGAACTGCCCGTCCCAGGTGGCCTGGGCCGGGTTGTTGTTGAGCGGGCTGAGCACGACCTCGACGACGCTGTCGGAGTCGACGATGATCGGCCGGTCGCTCAGCGTGTGCGGGCAGATCGGCACCAGCGCGACCGCGTCCAGACGAGGATGCATGACCGGGCCACCGCTGGAGAGGGCATAGGCGGTCGAGCCGGTGGGGGTTGCAACGATCAGGCCATCGGCCCGATGGTTGCTGATGAAACGCCCGTCGATGTGGGTGTCGAAGTCGATCATCCGGGCCACGTCGCGCTTGGTCACCACCACGTCGTTGAGGGCGAAGCCCGACTGGATCGGTTCCTCGCCACGCAGCACGGCCGCCTCCAGCAGGAAGCGCTCGTCCAGCTGGTAGTTGCCCGAGAGCACTTCGTCCAACACCTGCGCCATGCTCTCGGGCGAGACGTCCACCATGAAGCCGAGCCGGCCCAGGTTCACACCCAGCAGAGCCACGGGCGAGGCCGCGAGGCTGCGCGCCGCATCGAGGAAGGTGCCGTCACCCCCCACCACGACCACAAGATCGCAGGACTGCCCCAGCTGCTCGCGGGAGACCACGCGCGTGCGCTGGCCCTTGAGCACGCTGGCCGAGCCCTCGTCCAGCAGGATGTTCAGCCCGCCGGCTTCGAGATACTCCACGAGAGAGGTAACGGTGCGCGTGAGGTTCGGGCTGCCGTATTTCCCGACGATACCGACGGTCTGTAAACGCTGAGTCATGATCTCCGCCCGCGAAAGGATCGATCAAAACTACCATGAAGGTCTGTCCCCGCCAAAGTTCCCGCCTTGACAGGCTTTCAGCGCTGCTGCTAACTTCCATTAGCACTCGTCGGGTGGGAGTGCTAATGGCCAATGACCATCACGGCGACGCGACCTGCATGACTTCGAAATCCCGTTCCAACAATCTTCCCGGCTCCGGCGAACAGGAGCTTGGCGAGCGCGGCCGCAAGCTGCTCAAGGCGCTGGTGGAGCGCTTCATCCGCGAGGGCCAGCCGGTTGGCTCGCGCGCCTTGGCGCGGGACGCCGGCCTGGACATCAGTCCGGCCACGGTCCGCAACGTCATGGCGGACCTGGAGGAACTGGGCCTGGTGCAATCGCCGCATACCTCCGCCGGCCGCGTGCCGACGGTGCGCGGCTATCGCCTGTTCGTGGACAATCTGCTGACGGTCCAGCCGCTGAGCGGGCCGGAGGTCGACCGCCTGCGCCGCGAGCTGGCCTTCGGCGAGCACAATTCCCAGGCTCTGGTCGGGTCGGCCTCGCAACTGCTTTCGGCGCTGACCCGGATGGCCGGGATCGTGACCCTGCCGCGCCGGGATCACACCGGCATCCGCCAGGTGGAGTTCCTGGCGTTGTCCGAGAACCGGGTGCTGGCGGTGTTGGTGTTCAGCGACAACGAGGTGCAGAACCGCATCCTGCACGTCGACCGGCCGTTCAGCCACAGCGAGCTGCAGCAGGCATCGAACTACCTCAATGCCCACCTGGCCGGGCGTGATCTGATGGAGATCCGGCGCCGCCTGATCGAGGAGATGCGCCGCACGCGACGCCACATGGACCAGGTAATGAGGCGCGCCATCGACATGGCCGAGGAGTTGTTCGCCGGGCAGGATCGCGAGGACTACGTGATCGCCGGCGAGATTAACCTGATGGACTTCGAGGAGTTGTCCAGCGTGGACAAGCTCCGTGCCCTGTTCGACGCTTTCCAGACCAAGCAGGATATCCTGCACCTGTTGGACCGCTGCGTGCGCGCCGACGGCATCAAGGTCTTCATCGGCGAGGAGGCTGGCTACGAGGCGCTGGAAGAGTGCAGCGTCGTGACTGCCCCGTACCAGCTCGAGAACCGCATCGTGGGGGTTCTCGGGGTCATCGGGCCGACCCGGATGGAGTACGAACGGGTGATCCCGATCGTCGACATTACCGCGCGACTTCTGAGCGCCGCCTTGAATTCCGGGGATTGACCCCCAAATCACCTCGCAGACGTGGGAGTGCACGGTGATGCTGACGCCGTGAGCGGCCGTGGTTATGCCAGCGAAACCGGAGAGAGGCGATGACGACGCAACGGAATACGCCGCAGGATGACGAACTGCAGCGAGAGCCGTACATCGACACGGATACGGCCGGCGACGCGCCGCCGGACCCCGGGGCCGATTCGCAGGCGGAGGGGGAGGACACCGACGGGACCGGCGGAGAGGAACTCGCGGCGGAGCTCGAGCGGGCCCGCGCGAAGGCCGAGGAGAACTGGGACCTGCTGCTGCGTGCCCGTGCCGAGCTCGACAACGTCAAGCGCCGCGCCGAGCGTGACGTGGAACAGGCGCGCAAGTTCGCGCTGGAGAGGTTCGTGGCCGAGCTGCTGCCGGTGAAGGACAGCCTCGAAATGGGCATCCAGGCGGCCGGCGACGGTGAGCAGCAGGACCAGGCGGGCGACGCCGAAAGCCAGATTCGTGCCCTGCGCGAGGGCTCGGAGCTGACGCTGAAGATGTTCACCAACGTGCTCGAGAAGTTCGGCGTCGAGGAGGTCGACCCGCAAGGCGAGCCCTTCAACCCGGACGTGCACGAGGCGGTCTCCATGCAGCAGAGCGCCGAGGCCGAGCCCGGCAGCGTCGTGGCCGTCATGCAGAAAGGCTATCTCCTCAACAAGCGGGTGATCCGACCCGCGATGGTGGTGGTGGCGCAGGCGCCGGACGACGGCGCGGACCAGTGACCGGGGCCGGCCGCTTGAAATTGCGGCACGGCGCCCCAACGTCTCAGGGCAACGGAGTTCCGGCAAGCGTTTGGAGAGTTTTGCTATGGCAAAGGTAATCGGTATCGATCTGGGCACGACCAACTCTTGCGTGGCCATCCGCGAGGGGGGTGAAGTCAAGGTTATCGAGAACGCGGAAGGCGCACGCACGACGCCGTCCGTGGTGGCGTTCACCAAAGACGGGGAAGTGCTCGTCGGCCAGTCTGCCAAGCGCCAGGCCGTGACCAACCCGCACAACACCCTGTACGCCATCAAGCGCCTGATCGGTCGCCGCTACGACGATCGGGTGGTCAAGAAGGACCTGGACCGGGCGCCGTTCAAGATCGTGCAGGCCAAAAATGGCGACGCCTGGGTCGAGGCGGAAGGCAAGCAGATGGCGCCGCCGGAGATCTCCGCGCGCGTGCTGCAGAAAATGAAGCAGAGCGCGGAGGATTACCTGGGCGAGGAGGTCACCGAGGCGGTAATCACGGTCCCGGCCTATTTCAACGACTCCCAGCGCCAAGCCACCAAGGACGCTGGCCGGATCGCCGGGCTCGAGGTCAAGCGTATCATCAACGAGCCCACGGCGGCCGCGCTCGCCTATGGCATGGACAAGAGGCGCGGCGACCGCAAGATCGCCGTGTACGACCTGGGCGGTGGGACCTTCGACATTTCGATCATCGAGATCGCCGAGGTGGACGGCGAGCACCAGTTCGAGGTGCTTTCGACCAACGGCGACACGTTCCTCGGTGGCGAGGACTTCGACCTGCGGATCATCGACTACCTGGTGGACGAGTTCAAGAAGGAGAGCGGGATCGACCTGAATAAGGATCCGCTCGCCCTGCAGCGCCTGAAGGAGGCCGCCGAGAAGGCCAAGATCGAGCTGTCCGCGGCACAGCAGACAGAGATCAATCTGCCGTACATCACGGCCGACTCCGCCGGGCCCAAGCACCTGAACATGAAGCTGACCCGGGCCAAGATGGAGGCGCTGGTCGAGGATCTGATCCAGCGCACCATCGAGCCGTGCAAGACGGCGGTCAAGGACGCCGGGCTGAGCGTGTCCGAGGTCGACGACGTCATCCTGGTGGGTGGCCAGACGCGCATGCCCAAGGTCCAGGAGGCGGTCAAGGGCTTCTTCGACAAGGACCCGCGCAAGGACGTGAACCCGGACGAGGCGGTGGCCATCGGCGCTGCGATCCAGGGCGGCGTGCTCTCGGGCGACGTCAAGGACGTGCTGCTGCTCGACGTGACGCCGCTGTCGCTGGGCATCGAGACCCTCGGCGGGGTGATGACCAAGATCATCGAGAAGAACACCACGATCCCGACCAAGGCGAACCAGGTGTTCTCCACCGCCGAGGACAACCAGACCGCGGTGACCGTGCACGTGCTCCAGGGCGAGCGCGAGCAGGCGTCGCAGAACAAGTCGCTGGGCCGCTTCGATCTCACCGACATCCCGCCGGCGCCGCGCGGCGTGCCGCAGATCGAGGTGACCTTCGACATCGACGCCAACGGCATCCTGCACGTGTCCGCCAAGGACAAGGCCACCGGGCGCGAGCAGAAGATCCAGATCAAGGCCTCCAGCGGCCTGAACGAGGAAGAGATCGACCGCATGGTCGAGGACGCCGAGGCGCACGCCGAGGAGGACCGCAAGTTCCACGAGCTGGTCCAGGCGCGCAACCAGGCGGACAACCTCATCTATGCCACTGAGAAGTCGCTCAAGGAGCTCGGCGAGAAGGTTTCCGAGGAGGAGCGCAAGGATATCGAGGCCAAGCTCGAGGAGGCCAAGAAGGTGGCCCAGGGGGACGACAAGGACGCCATCGAGGCCAAGACGCAGGAGCTCAGCGAGCTCTCCGGCAAGCTGGCCGAACGGCTCTACGCCGAGCAGCAGGGCGGCAGCGAGCAGGCCAGTGGCGCGGAAGGCGCCGGCGGCTCGGCCGAGGGCGGCCAGTCCTCCGACGAGGATGTCGTGGACGCGGAGTTCGAGGAGGTCAACGAGGACGAGAACCGCAAGAAGTGACCTCTTCCCGGGCCGGCTGCCGCGCCAGTCCCCGGGTGGCCCCGCAGCCGTCGATCCGGTAGCGTCCTGCTGACGAGCTGCGGAAGGAGAGCGGACCGGTCCTGGCACGGTACCCGCGGTGCGGCAGGTCGCCGGCTCCGGCGTCGTCGAGCGGCGAGCCGGATTGGCCGGTCCGCGGAAGGATCTCCCGGTCCCGTAAAAGGGGGGTCGACACGGATGCCGGGGTGCGGCGGCCACGGCCGCCCCGCCCCGTGCCACTTGGCGAGTTTCGAGGCACCATGGCCAAACGCGACTACTACGAAGTGCTGGGCGTCTCCCGCGACGCCAGCGAAGCCGAGATCAAGCAGGCCTATCGCCGGGTCGCGATGAAGTATCACCCGGATCGCAACCCGGGGGACGCGGACGCGGAGGACCGCTTCAAGGAGGCCAAGGAGGCCTACGAGACGCTGGCCGACCCGCAAAAGCGTGCGGCCTACGACCAGTTTGGCCATGCCGGGGTCGAGGCGGGCATGGGCGGTGGCGCCGGGGGCGGAGCTGGCGCCGGCTTCGGGGACGCCTTCAGCGACATTTTCGGCGACGTCTTCGGCGACATCTTCGGCCGTGGACGCGGGGCCCAGACGTTCCGCGGCGCGGACCTGCGTTACCGGCTTGATCTCGACCTCGAGGATGCGGTCGCGGGCACCGAAACGGAGATCCGCATCCCCACCATCGTGGAGTGCGATGTCTGCGATGGTAGTGGCGCGGCCCCCGGCAGCCGGCCCCGGACCTGCCCGACCTGCCAGGGACACGGCGACGTGCGCATCCAGCAGGGTTTCTTCTCGATCCAGCAGACCTGTCCGCGCTGCCACGGCTCCGGCAAGATCGTGTCCGATCCCTGCGGCACCTGCCACGGCGAGGGTCGGGTCCAGCGCGAAAAGAACCTCGCGGTCAAGATCCCGGCCGGCGTGGACACCGGCGACCGCATCCGGCTCGCCGGCGAGGGCGAGGCTGGCCGCAACGGCGGGCCGCCGGGGGACCTCTACGTGGAGGTCAACGTGCGTCCGCACGAGATCTTCGAGCGGGACGGGCGCAACCTCCTGTGTGACGTCCCCGTGGTGCTCACCACCGCCACCCTGGGTGGCGAGGTCGAGGTGCCGACCCTGTCGGGACGTGTCGCGCTCAAGGTGCCTGCCGGAACCCAGACCGGCAAGCTGTTCCGGATCCGTGGCCATGGCGTGAAATCGGTGCGCGGCGGTCCACCGGGCGACCTGCTGTGCCGGGTCACGGTGGAGACCCCGGTGCACCTGACCCGGGAGCAGGAGCAGCTGATGCGCAAGCTGGACGAATCGCTGCGCCAGGGCGGCAAGCGTCACAGTCCCCAGACCAGCTCCTGGCTGGACGGGGTCAAGCAGTTCTTCGAGCGGATCGCATCCTGAAGGGCAGGCCGCAGTGCAGGTGGCCCGCTGAAGGGAACCGAGCATGACCAGAGTCGCAATCAATGGAGCAGCCGGTCGGATGGGCCGGGTCCTGACCCAGGCGTGCCGCCTCAGTGAGGGTGTGACCCTGGGTGCGGCGATCGAGGCGCCGGGCAGCGAGGTGGTCGGCCTCGATGCCGGCACCCTTGCGGGGATCGGGACGGCCGGCGTGCGGGTCGCCGACAGCGTCGAGAGCGTCACCGGCGATTTCGACGTGCTGGTGGATTTCACGCGTCCGCCGGTGAGCCTGGCCGCGCTTGAGGTGTGCCGCCGGGCCGGCCGGGCGATGGTGATCGGGACCACCGGCTTCGACCGCGACCAGCGGGCCGCCATCGAGGCGGCGGCACGGGACATCCCCGTGGTGCTGGCGCCCAACATGAGCGTCGGCGTGAACCTGGTGCTCAAGCTGCTCGAGACCGCCGCGGCGGTGCTCGGCGACAGTGTCGACATCGAGATCGTGGAGGCGCACCACCGGCGCAAGGTCGACGCGCCTTCGGGCACCGCCTTGCGCATGGGCGAGGTGGTGGCGCAAGCGCTCGGCCGCGACCTCGAGCAGTGCGCCGTATACGGCCGCCAGGGGCACACCGGGGAGCGCGATCGGCGCACCATCGGCTTCGAAGCGATCCGGGCCGGCGACATCGTGGGCGAGCACACGGTGATGTTTGCCGGCGAGGGCGAGCGCATCGAGATCACCCACCGGGCCTCCAGCCGGATGACCTTCGGCGGCGGCGCGATGCGCGCCGCGGGGTGGCTGGCGGGGAGGCCGGCAGGCCTGTACGACATGCAGGACGTGCTTGGCTTCTAGCCGGGCCCGGCCCGGCCGGTGAATGGACAGGCGGAGCGTGCCTGGCGTAGAATCCCGCCGATTCACGTCGCCCGCAGCGGCACCGGTTCCCGGCGATAACAGGCTCCGTTTGACAAGCGGGAGCTCACCACCAGGTGTCTCCCGCTTGTACTAACCCGGTCACGGGTAATGCCGCACCTGAGCGCGCCTGTCGGTCGGTCCGGCAAGGCGCGAGGAGCGGAGTGTAGTCGGGTGCTACACGAGCGACGCGCAACGCAGCCCAGACGGGGCGAGGCGAGCGCGCTGCGGGAGAGCGCGTGAGCGGCGATGACGGCGTCGCGCTCGCTCGTCGTAGTGTGGCCACGTCTTCGCTCCCGCGCCTTGTCCTCGCCACACACGCGCTCTTAGAGACGTGGTATCACCCCTGAGCGGGTTAGTGTTTCCACAGCCGGCGGACGGGGCCGCTGCGCCCGGTCCCGGAACGGAGGTACGCTTGAGCAGTCCCGCCATACTGGCTCTCGAGGACGGCAGTGTCTTTCACGGCCTTTCCGCAGGGATCGAGGGCCGGGCGACCGGCGAGGTCGTGTTCAATACGGCCATGACCGGCTACCAGGAGATCGTGACCGACCCCTCCTACGCGGGTCAGCTGGTCACGCTGACCTATCCCCATATCGGCAACGTCGGCACCAACCCCGAGGACGACGAGTCCGACGGCGCAAAGCTGAACGGGCTGATCATCCGCGAACCGTCCCGGCGTGTGAGCAACTGGCGCGCCACCGGCAGCCTCGAGAGCTATCTCGCCGACAACGGTGTGGTCGCGATTGCCGGCATCGACACCCGGCGCCTGACCCGGCTGCTGCGCGACAAAGGGGCCCAGAACGGCTGCATCATCGCGGGCGCCGAGGTGGACGAGCAGGCCGCCCTGGAGGCGGCGCGCGCCTGCCCCGGCGTGCAAGGCGTGGACCTGGCGAAGGTGGTCAGCACCCGCGAGCGGTACCAGTGGAGCGAGTTGCCCTGGCGTCTGGGCGGCGGTGCGCAGCGCCCCGAGGTCCGCTTCCGTGTGATCGCCTACGACTACGGCATCAAGCGCAACATCCTGCGCATGCTGGTGGAACAGGGCTGCGAGGTGACCGTGGTGCCGGCCTGGACGCCGGCGGAGGAGGTCCTCGGCGAGGAGCCCGACGGGGTATTCCTGTCCAACGGCCCGGGTGACCCCGAGCCCTGCGACTATGCCATCGAGGCGATCCGGCAGGTGGTCGCCAACCGGGTGCCCACGCTTGGAATCTGCCTGGGCCACCAGCTGCTGGGCCTGGCCTGCGGCGCGCGTACGGTGAAGATGAAGTTCGGCCACCACGGAGCGAATCACCCGGTCATCGACCTGGAGACCCGCCGGGTGATGATCAGCAGCCAGAACCACGGCTTCGCCGTGGACGAGGACACCCTGCCGGCCGAGCTCCGGGCCACGCACCGCTCGCTGTTCGACCACTCGCTGCAGGGGGTGCATCACTTGCAGGCTCCTGCCTTTGGCTTCCAGGGCCACCCGGAAGCGAGCCCCGGGCCGCACGACATGCGCCCGCTGTTCCGCCACTTCGCGGAGCTGATGGCCGCCCGCCGCGCAACCTGAGAGCGCCCGATCCAACGGCCAGGCTGAACAGAACCTATGCCCAAACGCACGGATATCAAGAGCATCCTGATCATCGGCGCCGGCCCGATCGTAATCGGCCAGGCCTGCGAGTTCGACTATTCCGGCGCCCAGGCGTGCAAGGCCCTGCGCGAGGAGGGCTACCGGGTCATCCTGATCAACTCCAACCCCGCCACCATCATGACCGACCCGGAGATGGCGGATGCGGTCTACATCGAACCGGTCCACTGGAGCGCGGTGGCCCGCGTGCTGGAGAAGGAACGGCCGGACGCACTGCTGCCCACCATGGGCGGGCAGACGGCGCTGAACTGTGCGCTGGACCTGTACCGCGAGGGTGTCCTGGAGCGTCTTGGCGTGGAGCTGATCGGCGCCCGCCGGGACGCCATCGACATGGCCGAGGACCGCGACCGCTTCAAGCGCGCCATGACCGAGATCGGTCTGGACACCTGCACCTCCCACATCGCCCACAGCATGGAGGAGGCACTCCAGGTCCAGGCGCAGATCGGCTTCCCGACCATCATCCGGCCCTCGTTCACCCTGGGCGGCAGCGGCGGCGGCATCGCGTACAACCGCGAGGAGTTCGTCATCATCGTCGAGCATGGTCTCGACCTCTCCCCGACCAACGAAGTGCTGCTGGAAGAGTCGGTGCTGGGATGGAAGGAATTCGAGATGGAGGTGGTCCGCGATCACGCGGACAACTGCATCATCATCTGTGCCATCGAGAACGTCGATCCGATGGGCGTGCACACCGGCGACTCCATCACCGTGGCGCCGGCACAGACGCTCACGGACAAGGAATACCAGCTGATGCGCGACGCCTCGCTGGCGGTGCTGCGCAAGATCGGCGTGGACACCGGCGGCTCGAATGTCCAGTTCGCCATCAACCCCGAGGACGGGCGCATGGTGGTGATTGAGATGAATCCGCGCGTGTCGCGCTCCTCGGCGCTGGCGTCCAAGGCCACCGGCTTCCCCATCGCCAAGGTCGCGGCCAAGCTGGCGGTGGGCTACACCCTGGACGAACTGCGCAACGAGATCACCGGGGGCGCGATCCCTTCCTCGTTCGAGCCGGCGATCGACTACGTGGTCACCAAGATCCCGCGTTTCACTTTCGAGAAGTTTCCCCAGGCCGACGACCACCTGACCACGCAGATGAAGTCGGTGGGCGAGGTGATGGCGATCGGGCGCAATTTCCAGGAGTCGCTGCACAAGGCCCTGCGCGGTCTGGAGACCGACGTCGACGGCTTCAACGAGGTGCTGACGGATCTAGAGGGTGAGCAGGGCATGGAGCGGCTGCGCCAGGAGCTCGCCTATCCCCGGCCGCAGCGGCCGTGGTATCTGGCTGACGCCTTCCGCGCCGGGCTTACCGTGACGGAGCTGTACTCACGCACCGGCATCGATCCCTGGTTCCTAGAGCAGATAGACGACCTCATCCGGGAGGAGCAGACCCTGCGGCGCGAGGGCTTCGACTCGCTGACGGCGCGGCGCCTGCGCGCGCTCAAGCGCAAGGGCTTCGCCGACAGCCGCCTGGCGTACCTGACGGGGCGTGGCGAGGACGAGGTGCGCGCGCGGCGCCACGAGCTCGGCATCCGCCCGGTATACAAGCGGGTCGATTCCTGCGCCGCGGAGTTCGCTTCGGCCACCGCATACATGTACTCCAGCTACGATGAGGAGTGCGAATCCGAACCGAGCGACCGCAGGAAGATCATGGTTCTGGGCGGTGGGCCCAACCGCATCGGCCAGGGTATCGAGTTCGACTACTGCTGCGTGCACGCGGCGCTGGCGATGCGCGAGGACGGCTACGAGACCATCATGGTCAACTGCAACCCGGAGACCGTCTCGACCGACTACGATACCTCCGACCGCCTGTACTTCGAGCCGCTGACCCTGGAGGACGTGCTGGAGATCCTGGACAAGGAGCAGCCGGTCGGCCTGATCGTTCAGTACGGCGGCCAGACCCCGCTCAAGCTGGCGCGCGACCTGGCGGCGGCGGGCGCCCCGATCATCGGTACCGACCCGGATTCGATCGACCTGGCCGAGGACCGCGAGCGCTTCCAGAAGATGATCCACAAGCTGGGCCTGAAGCAGCCGCCGAACCGCACCGCGCGCAGCGAGCGCGAGGCCGAGAAGCTGGCGCGGGAGATCGGCTACCCGCTGGTGGTGCGACCGTCCTACGTGCTGGGCGGCCGCGCCATGGACATCGTGTTCGACGAGAGCGACCTGGAGCGCTACATGCGTGAGGCGGTTCTCGTCTCCCACGACTCGCCGGTGCTGCTGGACCGCTTCCTGGACGACGCCATCGAGGTGGACGTGGACGCCGTGTGCGACGGCAGCGAGGTGCTGGTCGGCGGGGTCATGGAACACATCGAGCAGGCCGGTGTGCACTCGGGGGACTCGGCCTGCTCGCTACCGCCCTACAGCCTGCCGGCCGCCGTGCAGGAAGAGCTGCGCGAGCAGGTGCGGGCGATGGCGAAGGAGCTTCGCGTGGTAGGCCTGATGAACGCCCAGTTCGCGATCAAGGACGGGGATCTCTACATCCTGGAGGTGAACCCGCGCGCGTCCCGCACCGTGCCGTTCGTCTCCAAGGCGACCGGGCTGTCCTTGGCCAAGATCGCGGCGCGTTGTATGGTGGGACAGAGTCTCAGGGATCAGGGTGTTACCGAAGAGGTTCATCCGGCGTACTATTCGGTAAAGGAATCCGTCTTCCCGTTCATCAAGTTCCCGGGCGTCGATCCCATCCTCGGACCGGAGATGAAGTCCACCGGCGAGGTAATGGGCGTGGGACGGTCGTTCGGCGAGGCGTACGCGAAGGCGCAGTTCGGCGCGGGCGTGGTGCTGCCGCGTGGGGGCACGGCGCTGGTCAGCGTGCGCGATCCCGACAAGCCGGCGGCGATCGCCCTGGCGCGGGTGCTGATCGAGCGCGGGTTCGAGATCATCGCGACCAAGGGTACGGCAGCCGCGCTGGCTGAGGCGGGGGTCCGTTGCCGCGCGGTGAACAAGGTCACGGAGGGCCGTCCGCACATCGTGGACATGATCAAGAACGACGAGATCGACCTGATCGTCAACACCACCGAAGGCAAGAAGGCGATCGCCGAATCGCTTTCGATCCGGCGTGAGGCCCTGCAGCACAAGGTGGCCTATTACACGACGATTGCCGGGGCCAAGGCGGTCTGCCAGGCGCTCGACTATCTGGACGCCGCCGAGGTGAACCGGCTTCAGGATCTGCACCAGGAGCTCCGGCAATGAAAAAGGTCCCGCTGACAGTGCAAGGTGCCGAGAAGCTCCGCCAGGAGCTCAAGCGCCTCAAGAACGAGGAGCGTCCGCGGGTGATCAACGCGATCGCGGAGGCACGCGCGCACGGCGACCTGAAGGAGAACGCCGAGTACCATGCCGCGCGGGAACAGCAGGGATTCATCGAGGGCCGCATCCAGGAGATCGAGGCCAAGTTGTCCAACGCCCAGGTCATCGACGTAAGCAAGCTCAACGCCGACGGCAAAGTGGTGTTCGGGGCCACCGTGGACCTGGTCGATGAGGCCACCGGGGAGGGCGTGAGCTACCGGATCGTCGGCGAGGACGAGGCCAGCATCAAGCAGGGCCTGGTCTCGGTGAACTCGCCCATCGCCCGGGCCCTGATCGGCAAGGAAGAGGGCGACGTGGTGACCGTCAAGGCCCCCAGCGGCGACCGTGAGTACGAGATCGTGGAGGTACGCTACACGGGCTGAGCGCCGGGCTGAGCGGTCAGGGCAGCCGAATGCGGGGCCTGTCAGGATCCCGCCGGTAGAGCAGGGTGGTGCGCCCGGGACGCTGCAGCACCGGGCATCCCCTCCGCGGTCCTATCGTCGCGGCCCTCTCGTCGCGCGCCTGCCGGTCTCTCCCGCGCATCCGCACCTTGACCAGTTCACGGTGGGCCAGGGCGGCATCGAGTTCGGCCAGCACCGCCTCGGTGAGGCCGGCATCGCCGATCGTCACCACACACGCGCTCTCCCGCAGGGCGCTCCTGTCGCCTCGTCTGGACGGCGTTGCGCGTCGGTCGTGTAGCACCCGCTATACTCCGCGCCCCGCGCCTTGCCAGACCGACCGACAGGAGCGCTGAGATGAGGCATTACCCCTGATCGGGTTAGTATCGACCGGAGGGCGGGGCGGCAACGCAGATGGGCAGGAAGAGATCGGGCAGCAGCCGCCGCTGGCTGCGCGAGCATTTCGATGATCCGTACGTGCAGCGGGCGCAGCGCGAGGGTTTGCGCTCGCGTGCCGCGTTCAAGCTGGAGGCGATCGATGCGAAGGACGGCCTGCTGCATCCGGGAATGACCATCGTCGATCTGGGGGCGGCGCCGGGTGGCTGGAGCCAGTACGCGGCGAGCCGCCTTGCCGGGCGGGGACGGATCGTCGCCCTGGATTTGCTGGCGATGGAACCGCTGGCAGGAGTGGAGCTGCTTCAGGGCGATTTCCACGAACAGGAAACCGTCGACCGCCTGCAGGCGCTGCTGGGAAACTCCCGGGTGGACCTTGTAATGTCCGATATGGCCCCCAACATTAGTGGTATGAAGGCCGTGGACCAACCGCGGGCGATGTATCTGAGCGAGCTGGCACTGATGCTGGCGCGGGAGGTGCTGGCGCCGGGGGGTGATTTCCTGGTCAAGACATTCCAGGGAGAAGGCTTCGACGAGCTCCTGAGGAGCTTGCGCGAAAGCTTCGGCAAGGTGCTGGTGCGAAAGCCCGAATCGTCACGGGCCAGGAGCCGGGAGGTGTACCTCCTGGCTAGGAACTATCATCTATAGTAGTGTCTAACCGGGATGGTTGCGACCGACCGGGAGGGACTGCCGGCGAGGCGTTCGCTAAGAGGTTTCAGTCTTGAACGATATGGCCAAAAACCTGATTCTCTGGATCATCATCGCGGTGGTCCTGATGTCCGTGTTCAACGGGTTTGGCTCGCACCAGAACTCCACGCAGACCCTGCCCTATTCCCAGTTCCTGACCAAGGTCAAGAACGATTCCGTGCAGAAGGTGGAGATCGACGGTCGCACCGTCAAGGGTCAGCTCAAGAGCGGCGAGAGCTTCACCACCTACAGCCCGGAATCCGACAACAGCGCGATGGTGGGTGATCTGCTCAAGCATAACGTGACGGTGGCCGCCAAGCCGCCCGATCACCAGTCGCTGCTGATGCAGATCTTCATCTCCTGGTTCCCGTTCCTGCTGCTGATCGGCGTGTGGATCTTTTTCATGCGTCAGATGCAGGGCGGCGGCGGCGGCCGTGGAGCCCTGTCCTTCGGCAAGAGCCGCGCCCGCATGATGGGTGAGGACCAGGTCAAGGTGACCTTCAGCGACGTCGCCGGCGTGGACGAGGCCAAGGAGGAAGTTTCCGAGCTGGTCGATTTTCTGCGTGATCCGGCCAAGTTCCAGCGCCTCGGCGGCAAGATTCCCAAGGGCGTGCTGATGGTCGGCCCGCCGGGTACCGGCAAGACCCTGCTGGCGCGCGCGATCGCGGGCGAAGCCAAGGTGCCGTTCTTCACCATCTCCGGCTCCGATTTCGTGGAGATGTTCGTCGGCGTGGGTGCGGCACGGGTGCGCGACATGTTCGAGCAGGCCAAGAAGCACGCGCCCTGCATCATCTTCATCGACGAGCTCGACGCGGTCGGCCGTCACCGGGGCTCCGGCATGGGCGGCGGCCACGACGAGCGCGAGCAGACGCTGAACCAGTTGCTGGTCGAGATGGACGGCTTCGAGGGCACCGAGGGCGTGATCGTGATCGCCGCGACCAACCGCCCGGACGTGCTCGACAAGGCGCTGCTGCGCCCGGGCCGCTTCGATCGCCAGGTGATCGTGGGCCTGCCCGACATCCGCGGGCGCGAGCAAATTCTCAAGGTGCACATGCGTCGCGTGCCCGTGGCCGAGAATGTCGATCCCAGCATCATTGCCCGCGGCACCCCGGGCTTCTCCGGCGCCGAGCTGGCCAACCTGGTCAACGAGGCGGCGCTGCTCGCCGCGCGCGCCAACCGGCGCACGGTCGACATGGAGATGTTCGAGAAGGCCAAGGACAAGATCATGATGGGCGCCGAGCGCCGGTCCATGGTGATGAGCGAGGAGGAGAAGCGCCTCACCGCCTATCACGAGGCCGGCCACGCCATCGTGGGGCTGAGCGTGCCCTCGCACGATCCGGTCTACAAGGTGAGCATCATGCCGCGCGGCCGGGCCCTGGGCATCACCATGTTCCTGCCCGAGGACGACCGCCACAGCTACAGCAAGCAGCGCCTGGACAGCCAGCTTTCGAGCCTGTTCGGCGGGCGCCTGGCGGAGGAGCTGGTGTTCGGCGCCGAGTATGTCACCACCGGGGCGGCCAACGACATCGAGCGGGCCACCGAGATCGCCCGCAACATGGTCACCAAGTGGGGCCTGTCCGAGCGGATGGGGCCGCTGGCCTACGGCGAGGACCAGGAGGAGGTCATGCTCGGCAAGGCGGCCGGCAATGGCATGTCGGACGATACCGCCAGCGCCATCGACAAGGAGATCCGCTCGGTCATCGACCGCAACTACAGCCGTGCCAAGCGGATCCTGCAGGAGAACATGGACAAGCTCCACATGATGGCGGAGGCGCTGATGAAGTACGAGACGATCGACCGCAAGCAGATCGACTCCATCATGTCGGGCCACGAGCCGGGGCCGCCGAGCGACTGGGAGGACCACCACGGCAACGACGGGTCCGGCAACGCGATCAGGCCGTCCTCCGGTAAGCGGCCGTCCCCGAGCGGCGGCAACGTGGGGGGCGACAAGGTCCCCGGTCCGGCGAGCTGATCCGGGCGTATCCACGCGTACAATGCGGACCTTCCGAGCCGCCGGCCGGGCCCTGCCCGACCGGCGGCGGCGCTTCGGGAGGCCACACGGACTCAGGAGACACGCGCGTGATTGTCGATTGCGGCGGCCGGTCGCTGGACCTGTCCAGGCCGGCGGTGATGGGGGTGCTCAACGTCACGCCCGACTCGTTCTCCGATGGCGGCACCCACCTCCGGCTCGAGCAAGCGGTAGCCCGCGCGCGCCGGATCGAGGCCGAGGGCGCGGCGGTCCTGGACGTCGGGGGCGAGTCGACCCGTCCGGGTGCTGGGGCGGTTTCGGTTGCCGGAGAGCTCGAGCGGGTCATCCCGGTGATCGAGGCCTGCCGGCGCGAGCTCTCGATCCCGCTGTCCATCGACACCAGCAAGCCCGAGGTGATGCGGGCGGCGGTCGCCGCCGGCGCAGGCATGATTAACGACGTCCGCGCGCTGCGCGAACCGGGGGCCCTCGCTGCCGCCGCGGAGTGCGCCGTGCCCGTGGTGCTGATGCACATGCAGGGCGAGCCCCGCACGATGCAGGACAGTCCCCGCTACGACGATGTTACGCGCGAGGTCTGCCGGTTCCTCGAGGAGCGCGTCTCGGCCTGCACGGCCGCCGGCATCGCCGCCGCGCGCGTCCTGCTGGATCCTGGCTTTGGCTTTGGCAAGGCGCTCGCGCATAATCTGGAGCTGTTCAGGCGCCTGGAAGAGGTCGTCGCCCTGGGGCCGCCGGTCGTGGTCGGCGTCTCGCGCAAGTCGATGGTCGGCCACCTGACCGGCAAGCCGGTCGCTGAGCGGGCCGCCGGCAGCGTGGGCGCGGCCGTACTGGCGGCATGCAAGGGGGCCGCGCTGCTGCGGGTTCACGATGTCGACGCGACGGTGGACGCGCTCGCGGTGTGCGGGGCCATTGGAGATCGCGGCCGGCCGGATCCGGAGGGAAGCTCGCGCCGGGCGGCGGGCGTGTGAGCTGAAACCGGACAGGGAAGAGCGAGCAATAAGGGCGGCGGCCGGGTCGATTGCCCGCGCAAGGAGATACGGAAGCCATGGGCAGACGCTTCTTCGGTACCGACGGCATACGCGGGACGGTCGGCGAGCAGCCGATGTCGGCGGATTTCGTGCTGCGCCTCGGCCAGGCGGCCGGGCGCGTGCTGGCGGAAGGCGGCACCGGGAGCGTGCTGATCGGCAAGGACACGCGCATCTCCGGCTACATGTTCGAGTCGGCCCTGCAGGCGGGGTTTTCCGCCGCCGGAGTGGACGTGCTGCTGCTGGGGCCGATGCCGACCCCCGGTATCGCCTACCTGACCAAGACCTTCCGGGCCAGCGCCGGGGTCGTGATCAGCGCCTCGCACAACCCCTACGCCGACAACGGCGTCAAGTTCTTCGCCCGCAGCGGGCACAAGCTCGACGATTCCGTCGAGCAGGCCATCGAGAAGGCCCTGGAAGAGCCGTTCTCCACCGTGGATTCGGCCCGCCTGGGCAAGGCGGAGCGCATCAACGACGCGCAGGGGCGCTACATCGAGTTCTGCAAGAGCACGATCGAGGGCGGCTTGAGCCTGCGGGGCCTGACGATCGTGGTCGACTGCGCCCACGGGGCGACCTACCATATCGCGCCGCACGTCTTCCGCGAGCTCGGCGCCCGGGTCGTTCCGATGGGCACCGAGCCCAGTGGCCTGAACATCAACGACGGTTGCGGCTCGACCCATCCGGTGGCGATGCAGCAGCGGGTGACGGAATCCGGCGCCGACCTGGGACTCGCGTTCGACGGCGACGGTGATCGCGTGGTGATGGCCGACGCCGAGGGACGCCTGGTCGATGGTGACGAGATCCTCTACGTGATCGCGGAGGCCCGCGCCCGCCGCGGCCAGCTCGCCGGACCGGTGGTCGGGACGCTGATGAGTAACCTGGGCCTGGAGCTGGCGCTGCAGGGCCTCGGCGTGGCGTTCCGGCGCGCCGCGGTCGGGGACCGCTACGTGCTGGAGACGCTCCGGGCCGAGCAGGGCATGCTGGGTGGCGAGCCCTCGGGGCACGTGATCTGCCTGGATCGCACCAGTACCGGCGACGGCATCGTGACCGCGCTGCAGGTGCTGGCGGTGATGGTCGAACGGGGCGCGTCCCTGCGCGAGCTGGTGTGCGGCATGCACAAGCTGCCCCAGACCATGATCAACGTGCCGGCGACCCAGGGCCACGACGTCATCGGCGTGGACGGCGTGACCGCGGCCGTGCGCGCGGTGGAGGACGAGCTCGGCGGCAGGGGCCGCGTGGTGCTGCGCCCGTCCGGCACCGAACCGCTGGTTCGGGTGATGGTCGAGGGCGAGGTGCCCGACGTCGTGGCCGGCTATGCCGAGCGTATCGCCGAGGCGGTCCGGCGGGCCGGCTGAGGCATTGCACGCATTCCCCGGCCCGGGTAACCTTGCGGGCCTTTGCACGGGGCATGGACATGGGACGCGCGCTGGTCGCCGGGAACTGGAAGATGAACGGCTCGCGCCGGCTGGCGCGGGAGATTATCGCGGGACTGAAGGACGGCGGCATCGATCGCCTGCAGACGCGGGTCGCGATCTGCCCGCCGTTCGTCTATCTGGAGCAGGTCACCGCTCTCGCGGACGGCCTGCCCGTGGCAATCGGAGCCCAGAACCTCGGTGACCACGAGGGCGGCGCCTACACTGGCGAGGTGTCTGCCGCGATGCTGGCGGATATCGGCTGCCGCTATGCCATCGTCGGTCACTCCGAGCGCCGCACCCTGTACGGCGAGGGCGACGGCACCGTCGCGCGCAAGTTCGAGCTGGCGCTCTTCGCCGGGCTGACGCCCATCCTCTGCGTCGGCGAGACCCTGGAGCAGCGCGACGCCGGGCGCACGGATGCGGTGGTGGAGGCGCAGCTGCGCGCGGTGATCTCGCACGCCGGGACGGCCGCCTTCACCGGCGCGGTGGTGGCCTACGAGCCGGTGTGGGCGATCGGGACGGGGCGCAACGCGAGCCCGGCTCAGGCGCAGGGGGTGCACCGGCTGATACGGGACACCATCGCGGCGGGTGATGCTACAATAGCCGCCGCCCTGCCGATCCTCTACGGCGGCAGCGTCAAACCGGACAACGCCGGCGAGCTGTTCGCGATGGAGGATATCGACGGCGGCCTGATCGGGGGCGCCTCCCTCGCCGCCGACGATTTCCTGGCCATCTGCCGCGCCGCCGGGTGAGTCCCGGGCGCCGGTTTCCCGGGAGGCCCCGGCCGGGTTTCCCGCCAAGCTGAAACGAACGGAACCATGATTGTTGCTCTCCTGATCGTGCACGTGTTGCTGTCCGTGTCCCTGATTACCCTGGTCCTGCTGCAGCACGGGCAGGGTGCCGACGCCGGGGCCGCCTTCGGCAGCGGTGCGTCGGCAACCGTTTTCGGGTCGCGCGGCTCGGCCAACTTCCTGAGCCGTACCAGTGCGCTGCTGGCGACGCTGTTCTTCGCCACCAGCCTGGCGCTCGCCTATCTCTATTCGAACCCGCAGCAGCCCAAGAGCGTGACCCAGCAGGCACCCCCGGTGACGCAGGAAGCGCCGCCGGCGGGCTCTTCCTCCGGCAAGCCGCAGGGCGAAGTGCCCCGGCAGACGCAGAGTTCACCGGAGATCCCGAACGTGCCCGAAAACCCGCCCAAGGCTGGGCAATAGCGGGCCGGTTGCGGTAGAATACGCGCGGCCTGACGGGGCCGCCCGGCGATTCCCTTCCGGGCGGCGATGCCCTGCCGATGTGGTGGAATTGGTAGACACGCTGTCTTGAGGGGGCAGTGGCGTAAGCCGTGCCGGTTCGAGTCCGGCCATCGGCACCACATGAGCCAACGGTTCCTTCCCGACCCGGAGCCTGCGCGCCGCGCAGGCATCCGCAAAGGCGCGTACGCGCTCCGGGGCCCGTCCGAACCGCGGCACTTCAGACACAGGACCACGCCGGATGCTGGAGAACTACCTGCCAATACTGATGCTGCTGGTGATCAGTATCCTGTTTGGCGTCTTGCCGCTCGGAGCGGCGTTCGCCCTCGCACCACACAAGCCGGACGCGGAGAAGGACGCGCCCTACGAGTGCGGTTTCGAGGCCTTCGAGGACGCCCGTATGAAGTTCGACGTCCGCTACTACCTCGTCGCCATCCTGTTCATCATTTTCGACCTCGAGATCGCCTTCCTCTTCCCCTGGGCCGTATCACTGAACAAGATCGGCGCGTTCGGTCTGGTGGCCATGGCGGTATTCCTCGCCATCCTCGTGGTCGGCTTCATCTACGAGTGGAACAAGGGGGCTCTGGAATGGGAATAGAAGGCGTAATGGAAAGAGGTGTGGTCACCACCTCCGCCGACAAGCTGATCAACTGGGCCCGCACCGGCTCTCTCTGGCCCATGACTTTCGGGCTGGCGTGCTGCGCGATCGAGATGATGCACTGCGGCGCCGCCCGCTATGACATGGACCGTTTCGGCGTGATCTTCCGCCCGAGCCCGCGCCAGTCCGACGTGATGATCGTCGCCGGCACCCTGGTCAACAAGATGGCTCCGGCGCTGCGCAAGGTGTACGACCAGATGTCGGAGCCGCGCTGGGTCATCTCCATGGGGTCCTGCGCCAACGGCGGCGGCTACTACCACTATTCCTACTCGGTGGTGCGCGGCTGCGACCGCGTGGTCCCGGTCGACATCTACGTGCCGGGCTGTCCCCCCACCGCGGAGGGGCTGCTGTACGGGATCATCCAGCTGCAGCGGAAGATCCGCCGCACCAGCACCATTGCGCGGTGAGGGAGGACGGAATGAGCCGGAAGACCGAAAATCTCGCCTCTGCCCTGACCGAAAAGTTCGACTACGGCGACGTCCGTTACAGCGGATGGACCGACGAGGTCACCATGGAGGTTCCGGCGGAGCGCCTGCGGGAGGCGTCCGTCGCCCTGCGGGACGAGGAGCCGTTCCGCTTCCGCCAGCTGATCGACCTGTGCGGGGTCGACTACCTGGCCTACGGTGACGCCGAGTGGATGGCCGAGCAGGCCACGGACTCCGGCTTCAGCCGCGGGGTCGGGCGCTACGACCCTGGCAGCGATCCCGACCAGGAGTCGCCCAGGCGCTTCGCGGTGGTGATCCACCTGCTGTCGCTGGAGAAGAACTTCCGCCTGCGCCTGCGGGCTTACGCGCCGGACCCGGAGTTCCCGGTGATCGATTCGGTCACCGACATCTGGGCGGCCGCCAACTGGTTCGAGCGGGAGGCCTTCGACCTGTACGGGATCCACTTCGAGGGCCATCCGGACCTGCGCCGGATCCTGACCGACTACGGCTTCGTGGGTCATCCGTTCCGCAAGGACTTCCCGCTGAGCGGCCACGTGGAGGTGCGCTACGACCCCGAACGCGGCCGCGTGGTATACCAGCCCGTGAGCATCGAGCCGCGCGTGCTGGTGCCCAAGGTCATCCGGGGACAGTCGCGCTATCCGCACACGGCGCAGGACGCGCAGGCCGAGGAGTCGCAGGACAATGCCTGAGATTCGCAACTTCACCATGAATTTTGGGCCCCAGCACCCGGCCGCCCACGGGGTGCTGCGCCTGGTGCTGGAGCTCGACGGCGAGACCATCCGGCACGCTGACGCGCACATCGGCCTGCTGCACCGCGCGACCGAAAAGCTGGCCGAGACCAAGCCGTACAACCAGAGCATCGGCTACATGGACCGTCTCGACTATGTGTCCATGATGTGCAACGAGCACGCCTACGTGATGGCGGTGGAGAAACTGCTGGGCATCGAGCCTCCGCTGCGGGCCCAGTACATCCGGGTGATGTTCGACGAGATCACCCGAATCCTCAATCACCTGATGTGGCTCGGTGCGCACGGACTGGACATCGGCGCCATGACCGTGTTCCTGTACTGCTTCCGCGAGCGCGAGGAGCTGATGGACGTGTACGAGGCGGTCTCCGGGGCGCGCATGCACGCGACCTATTACCGGCCCGGCGGCGTCGCGCGCGACCTGCCGGACTACATGCCTCAGTACCAGCCCAACCGCTACCGCGGGCGGCGGGAGCTGGAACGCATGAACGAGGCCCGCCAGGGCACGATGCTGGACTTCATCGAGGACTTCACCGAGCGTTTCCCGGGGCTGGTCGACGAGTACGAGACCCTGCTCACCGAGAACCGGATCTGGAAGCAGCGTACCGTCGGCATCGGCGTGGTATCTCCGGAGCGCGCGATCGAGCTGGGCTTCACCGGCCCGATGCTGCGTGGCTCGGGGGTGGAATGGGACCTGCGCAAGACGCAGCCCTACGACGTCTACGACCGGATGGAGTTCGACATCCCGGTGGGCGTCAACGGCGACTGCTATGACCGCTACCTGTGCCGCGTCGAAGAAATGCGCCAGTCCAACGAGATCGTCCGGCAGTGCGTCAAGTGGCTGCGGGAAAATCCCGGTCCCACGTTGGTCGACGACCACAAGGTCGTGCCGCCGCGGCGGGAAGAGATGAAGCACGACATGGAGGCGCTGATCCACCACTTCAAGCTCTTCACCGAGGGTTACAGCGCCCCGGAGGGCGAGGTCTACGCCGCGGTGGAAGCGCCCAAGGGCGAGTTCGGGATCTACATGATCTCGGACGGCGCCAACAAGCCGTATCGGGTCAAGATCCGGCCGCCGGGCTTCGTGCACCTGTCCTCGATCAACGAGATGGTCAGCGGCCACATGCTGGCGGACCTGGTTGCGGTGATCGGGACCCAGGACATCGTGTTCGGAGAGGTGGACCGCTGATGGCAGAGTTACCCGAAAAGCCCGCCGAGCGCCTGTCGGCCCACGTGCGCGAGGAGATCGACCGCTGGGCCGCGCAGTATCCGCCCGAGGGCAAGCGCTCGGCGGTGATCTCGGCGCTGCACGCGGTGCAGCACGAGAACGGCGGTTTTGTGACCGTGGAGCTGATGGACGCGGTGGCCGATTACATGGGGCTGGAACCGATCGACGTGTACGAGGTGGCCTCGTTCTACTCGATGATCGAGACGCAGCCCGTCGGCCGGCACAGCATCTCGGTCTGCAACAACATCTCCTGCATGCTCTGCGGCGGCGACGAGCTGATCGAGCACATCGAGCGCAAGCTGGGGATCAAGCGCGGCGAGACCACGGCCGACGGCCGCATCTTCCTCAAGGTCGAGGAGGAGTGCCTGGCCGCCTGCGCCGGTGCGCCGATGATGATGGTCGATCACAGGTACTACGAGAATCTCACGCCCGAGGCGGCGGCCGAGATCATTGACAGCCTGGAGTAAATCGATGGCGACGGCAGTCTGCTACAGCACGCTGCAGTTCGATGAGCCCTGGACGTTCGAGAACTATCTCAAAGTCGGGGGTTACGAGGCCTGGAAGAAGATTCTCCGGGAGAAGATTCCCCCCGAGGACGTGATCGAGGAGGTCAAATCCTCCGGCCTGCGCGGCCGTGGCGGCGCAGGCTTTCCCTCAGGGCTCAAGTGGAGCTTCATGCCGCGAGAGTTCAAGGGCCAGAAGTACGTCGTGTGCAACTCCGACGAGAGCGAGCCCGGCACCTGCAAGGACCGCGACATCCTGCGCTACAACCCGCACTCGGTGATCGAGGGCATGGCGATCGCCGGCTACGCCATGGGCGCCACCGTGGGTTACAACTACATCCGCGGCGAGTTCATGGACGAGCCCTGGACGCGCTTCGTCGAGGCGCTCGAGGAGGCCCGTGAGCAGGGCTTGATCGGCCGTGACATCCTCGACTCCGGGGTGGACTTCGAGCTGTATCCGCACATGGGCGCGGGGGCCTACATCTGCGGCGAGGAAACGGGCCTGCTGGAATCCCTGGAAGGCAAGAAGGGGATGCCCCGCAACAAGCCCCCGTTTCCCGCCCAGCACGGCATCTACGGCAAGCCCACGACGGTCAACAACACCGAGACCTTCGCCTCGGTGCCCTCGATCATCAACAACGGCGCCGAGTGGTTCAAGAACCTCGGTACCCCCAAGTCCGGCGGTACCAAGATATTCTCCGTTACCGGCCACGTGCAGCGTCCGGGCAATTTCGAGGTGCCCATGGGCATCCCGTTCGCCGAGCTGCTGGAGATGGCCGGCGGCATGCGCGAGGGGCACAGCCTCAAGGCCGTGATCCCCGGCGGCTCGTCGGTTCCGGTGGTACCCGGCGAGAAAATGATGGAGGTCAATATGGACTACGAGTCCATCGTGGAAGCTGGCTCCATGCTGGGCTCGGGCGCGGTGATCGTCATGGACGAGACCACCTGCATGGTGCGCGTGCTGGAGCGCATCTCGCGTTTCTACTACGCCGAGTCCTGCGGCCAGTGCACACCTTGCCGCGAGGGCGCCGGTTGGCTGCATCGCGCGGTGGGGCGGATCGAGCACGGCCGCGGTACCCAGCGCGACCTGGATTTGCTGGACGACGTCGCGCGGCGCATTGAGGGACGCACGATCTGCGCGCTCGGCGATGCCGCCGCGATGCCGGTGCGCAGCTTCATCAAGCATTTTCGCGAGGAGTTCGAGTACCACATCGAGCACGGCTGCTGCATGGTCGGTCCCGGCGCCAGGCCCGAGGCGGCAGCATGAGGACCGGCCGGCGCGGCCAGAAATTCAGAAAACGCATGGCGATTCAATCACATGAGTGATCAAGATCAGGTCACAATCGAGGTCGACGGCGTCGAGCTCAAGGCCCGCAAGGGCCAGATGCTGATGCAGGTGACCGACGACGCCGGCATCTACATTCCGCGCTTCTGCTACCACAAGAAGCTCTCGGTGGTGGCCAACTGCCGCATGTGCCTGGTGGAGGTGGAGAACGCGCCCAAGCCGATGCCGGCCTGCGCCACGCCCGTCAACGACGGGATGAAGGTGCACACGCAGTCGGAGAAGGCCATCGACGCCCAGAAGGGCACGATGGAGTTCCTGCTGATCAACCATCCCCTGGACTGCCCGATCTGTGACCAGGGCGGCGAGTGCGAGCTGCAGGACCTGGCCATGGGCTTCGGCAGCGACGTGTCGCGCTTCAGCGAGGGCAAGCGCTCGGTCGAGGATCCCGACCTCGGTCCGCTGATCTCCACCGGCATGACCCGCTGCATCCACTGCACGCGCTGCGTCCGCTTCGGCGAGGAAATCGCCGGGGTCAAGGAGCTGGGCGCGACCGGGCGTGGTGAGCACATGAAGATCGGCACCTACGTGGAAAAGACGGTCGATCACGAGCTCTCCGGCAACGTGATCGACCTGTGCCCGGTCGGAGCGCTGACATCCAAGCCGTTCCGCTTCCGGGCGCGCGCCTGGGAGATGGACGCCCGCCCGAGCGTGGCTCCGCACGATGCGCTGGGCTCCAATATCTACTTTCACACCCTCCGCGGCCGCATCATGCGCGTGGTGCCGGCGGACAACGAGGCGGTCAACGAGACCTGGATCTCGGACCGGGACCGCTTCAGCTACCAGGGCATCTATAGCGACCAGCGTATTGACAGGCCGCTGGTGCGGGAGGACGGCGCGCTGCGCCAGAGCGACTGGCAGACCGCATTGGAGCGCGCGGCCGGCGCGCTGAAGGGCGTGGTGGACCAGCACGGGCCCGGCCAGCTGGGCATGCTGGCCGCGCCCAACGCCACCCTGGAAGAGCTGTACCTGCTGCGCCGGATCGCCGAGGGACTGGGCGTCCCAAACCTGGATCACCGGCTCGGGCAGACCGACTTCAGCGACCAGGAGCGGGATCCGGCATTCCCCTGGCTGGGTCAGAGCGTCGAGGCCCTGGAGCGCAACGACGGCATCCTCGTGGTGGGGGCCAACCTGCGCAAGGAGATCCCCCTGGTCGGACACCGGGTGCGCAAGGCGGCGATCGGCGGCGCCCGGGTCGGCGTGATCAATCCCTGCGACTGGGACCTTCGATTCCCGGTGGAGAGCAATCTGATCGTGCGGGACCTGGTGGGGACGCTCGCCGGCGTGGCGGCGGCGGTGGCCGCGAAAAGCGGAAAGTCCGCTCCGGCCGCGATCGAACCGCTGCTGGAAGGCGTCGAGCCGGACGCCGGCCAGGAACGTGCGGCGGCCCTGCTGGTCGAATCGGGCCGAGCGAGCGTGCTGCTCGGCCAGATCGCCGTAGCCGACGTCGGCTACGCGAGCTTGCGCGCGCTGGCGGCGTTCATTGCGCAGGCCGCGGACGCGCGGCTGGGCTACCTGCCGCTGGGCGGCAACGCCGCCGGTGCCTGGCTGAGCGGCTTCGTGCCGCACCGCGCTCCCGGCGGCGTCGCCGCCGCCGCGCCCGGTCTGCACGCCGGCGACATGATCGAGCAGGGCCTCAAGGGTTACCTGCTGTTCGATGTCGAGCCCGAGTTCGACTGCGCCCGTCCGGCGCGCGCACTGGAGGCGATGAAGCAGGCCGAGAGCGTGGTGGCGGTGGCCAGCTTCCACAGCGAGGGGCTGGCGCAGTGCGCCGACGTGGTGCTGCCGGCGGCGACCTTCGGCGAGACTTCCGGTACCTTCATCAACCTGGCCGGCGACTGGCAGAGCTTCAACGGCGCGGGCGTCCCGGTCGGCGACAGCCGCCCGGCGTGGAAGATCCTGCGCGTGCTCGGCAACGAGCTTGCCCTGGACGGGTTCGACTTCGAGTCGCCGCAGGACGTGCGCGAGTCCGCCCGGCAGGCGATCGGCGAGGTCAGGCCCGACAACGCCTACGCCTGGCCGGAGAAGCCGCTCCGCCGCGCGGAGGTGCCGGCCCTGAAGCGGGTCGGCGAGCTGCCGATCTATGCCACCGATCCGCTGGTACGCCGCGCCGAGGCGCTGCAGCGCACCAGGGACGGCGTGGATGCGCACAAGGTCTGGATGAACCCGGCGGACGCGGACCGCATGGGACTGGTGGAGGCCGACCAGGTGTCCCTGCACCAGGGAGAGGGCAGCGCGGTGCTGCCGTTGGCCCTCGATCCGGGCATCGCGCCCGGCTGCGTGCTGGTCGCGGCGGGCATACCCGAGACCCGCAACCTGGACGGGCGCAGTGGCGCCATCGAGGTGCGGGCGGTCGAGGCCGCCGCGTAGGCAGGGCGCCCGCGAGCGCCTGGACCATCAAGCAACAACCAAAGGCTCCAGCGACGAATGGGAACGACACTCGCAGCAACCTGGGGTGCCCTGCCGGCGGACGTGCAGGTGCCACTGCTGATTACCGGCAAGATCGTGGCGATCCTGGTGCCTCTGGCGCTCCTGGTCGCTTACCTGACCTATTTCGAGCGCAAGGTGATCGGCTTCATGCAGTCCCGCCTCGGGCCCAACCGCGTGGGCCGCTGGGGGCTGCTGCAGCCGGTCGCCGACGGCCTGAAGCTGGTGCTCAAGGAAGTCGTGCTGCCGCAGAACGCCAACCGCTTCCTGTTCCTGCTGGCTCCCGTCATCACGGTGGGGGCCTCGTTCGCCACCTGGGCGGTGATCCCGTTCAAGCAGGGATGGGTGCTGTCCAACATTAACGCCGGCCTGCTGTACGTGCTGTCGATGACCTCGATCGGGGTCTACGGCGTGATCCTGGCCGGCTGGGCCTCCAACTCGAAGTATGCCTTCCTCGGCGCCATGCGCTCGGCGGCCCAGATGGTCGCCTATGAGATCGCCATGGGCTTCGCCCTGGTGGGCGTGCTGATGGCGGCCGGGAGCCTGAACCTGAGCAAGATCGTCGAGGCGCAGTCCGGCGGCATCTGGCACTGGTTCTGGCTGCCGCTACTGCCGATGTTCATCATCTACTTCGTCTCCGGCGTCGCCGAGACCAACCGGCTGCCGTTCGACGTCGCCGAGGGCGAGTCGGAGATCGTGGCCGGCTTCCACGTGGAGTACGCCGGCATGGCGTTCGGCCTGTTCTTCCTGGGCGAGTACGCCAGCATGATCCTGATCTCCGCCCTGGCCACGACCCTGTTCCTGGGTGGCTGGCTGTCCCCGTTCCAGGGGATCCCGGTGATTGGCACGCCGAGCATCGGCTGGTTCCTCCTCAAGGTGGGCCTGTTCCTGTTCCTGTACCTCTGGATCCGCGCCACCTATCCGCGCTACCGCTACGACCAGATCATGCGGCTGGGCTGGAAGGTCTTCATCCCGCTGACGATCGTGTGGATCGCGCTCGAGGGCGTGGCGGTCTACTTCCACGTGGGACCGTGGTTCGCGTGAGCGCGGGAACGGGAAGCCATTTTCGAGCGATAGCGACACGAGCGATTCTGACATGAGCAAGATCGCGAGCTACATCAAGAGCCTGTTCCTCTGGGAGCTGCTGCTGGGCCTGCGACTGACCGGCCGGCAGTTCTTCACCCACAAGTACACCCTCTACTATCCGGAAGAGAAGACGCCCAAGAGTCCCCGCTTCCGGGGGCTGCACGCCTTACGCCGTTACCCCAACGGCGAGGAACGCTGCATCGCCTGCAAGCTGTGCGAGGCGGTGTGCCCGGCGCTGGCTATCACCATCGAGGCCGAGCCGCGCGAGGACGGAACGCGCCGCACCACGCGCTACGACATCGACATGTTCAAGTGCATCTACTGCGGCTTTTGCGAGGAATCCTGCCCGGTGGACTCGATCGTGGAGACCAGCATCCACGAGTTCCACTTCGAGAACCGGGGCGAGGAGGTGCTGACCAAGGACAAGCTGCTGGCGATCGGCGACAAGTACGAAGATCTGATCGCGAGCGACCGGGCGATGGACGCCGGTTTCCGCTAGGCCGGCGCGCCATTGCGGCCAGCCGTTACCGCCAACAGCCAACAAGCGACGCGAGCCCATGCAAGAGATACTGTTCTACATCTTTGCCGCTATTCTGATCGGCGCCGCATTCGGCGTGATCACCTCGCGCAACCCGGTCTACTCGGCTCTCTTCCTGGTGCTCGCGTTCTTCACCAGTGCCTGCCTGTGGCTGCTGCTGGAAGCGGAATTCCTGGCCATTGTGCTGGTGCTGGTCTATGTGGGCGCGGTCATGGTGCTGTTCCTGTTCGTGGTGATGATGCTGGACATCGACACCGCCACGCTGAAACAGGGCTTTACGCGTTACCTGCCCCTCGGCGTGGTGGTGGTCGGGCTGATCATCGCGGAGCTGGTGCTGGTGCTGGGGACGGGGCGGTTCGGCCTGTCCCACTACGCCAACCCGGTGATGCATTCCGCGACCTTCAGCAACACCCGGGAACTGGGCAGCGTGCTCTACACCCAGTACGTGTATCCGTTTGAGATCGCCGCGGTGATCCTGCTGCTTGCCATCGTCGCCGCGATCACCCTGACGCTGCGGCGCCGTGAGGGAACCCGTCATCAGGATCCTTCCTGGCAGGTCCGCGTACGGCCGAGGGACCGGGTACGTCTGGTCAAGATGAAATCGGAGAAGCGGGGCTGATCGGGCCAGCCCGGGGCGTCGATACCACCGGAAGGATTCAGGAGGAAGGCATGGTTTCGCTTGCGCACTACCTGGTGCTCGGAGGGATTCTGTTCTGTCTGAGCATCGCCGGCATCTTCTTGAACAGGAAGAACGTCCTCATCCTGCTGATGTCGATCGAGCTGATGCTGCTGGCGGTGAACTTCAACTTCATCGCCTTCTCGCGCTACCTGGGCGAGCCGGCCGGCCAGGCCTTCGTGTTCTTCATCCTGACGGTCGCCGCCGCCGAGTCCGCCATCGGACTGGCGATCCTCGTGGTGCTGTTCCGCAACCGGCACAGCATCAACGTCGAAGACCTCAACCTGATGAAAGGCTGAGCCGATGAAGGCTGTCTACCTGGCAATCGTACTCGCGCCGTTGGCGGCATCGGTCATCGCGGGCCTGTTCGGCCGCCGCATCGGGCGTGCCGGCGCGCATTCGGTCACCATCCTCGGGGTGGGGGTGTCCTTCGCGCTGTCGCTGGTGGTCCTGAAACACCAGGTCATCGACGGCGCCCCGGCGTTCAACGGCACGGTCTACGCCTGGATGATCAGCGAGGGCGTGCACTTCCAGATCGGTTTCCTCATCGACAACCTGTCCGCCCTGATGATGTCGGTGGTGACATTCGTGTCGTTGTGCGTGCACATCTACACCATCGGCTACATGCACGACGACGACGGCTACCAGCGCTTCTTCAGCTACATCGCGCTGTTCACCTTCGCGATGCTGATGCTGGTGATGGCCAACAACTTCCTGCAGCTGTTCTTCGGCTGGGAAGGCGTGGGGCTGATCTCCTACCTGCTGATCGGCTTCTGGTACACGCGCCCGAGCGCCACCTATGCGGCGCTGAAGGCCTTCCTGATCAACCGCGTGGGCGACTTCGGGTTCCTGCTGGGGATCGCGACGGTCTTCTTCTATACCGGCAGCATCAATTACGACAAGGTGTTCCACGCGGCCCCCGGCTTGGTGGGCCACACCATGCAGATTTTTCCCGGGGCGTCGTGGTCGGTGCTGACCGTGATCTGCATCCTGCTGTTCATCGGCGCCATGGGAAAGTCGGCGCAGGTGCCGCTGCACGTGTGGCTGCCCGACTCCATGGAAGGCCCGACGCCGATCTCGGCCCTGATCCATGCCGCCACCATGGTGACCGCCGGGATCTTCATGGTGGCGCGCATGTCGCCCCTGTACGAGCACTCCCAGGCGGCGCTCTCGTTCATCATCGTGATCGGCGCGATCACCTGCTTCTTCATGGGCGTGCTGGGCGTCGTCCAGACGGACATCAAGCGCGTCATCGCGTATTCGACGCTGTCCCAGCTGGGCTACATGACCACGGCGCTGGGAGCATCCGCCTTCGCTTCCGGCATCTTCCACCTGATGACCCACGCCTTCTTCAAGGCGCTGCTGTTCCTGGCCGCCGGCTCGGTGATCATCCAGCTGCACCACGACCAGGACATGCGCAACATGGGCGGGCTGCGCAAGTACATGCCGATCACCTACTGGACCTGCCTGGTCGGCGGGCTGGCGCTGTCGGGCATCCCCGGCTTCGCCGGCTACTTCTCCAAGGACTCGCTGATCGAGGCGGTGCACGCCTCCACCATCCCCGGGGCGACCTTCGCCTACTGGGCAACGCTGATCAGCGTGTTCGTCACCGCGCTGTACACCTTCCGGATGATCTTCCTGGTCTTCCACGGCGAGGAGCGCATGGACGAGCATACCCGCGAGCACATCCGGGAGAACCGCTGGGTCGTGACCGTGCCCCTGATCCTGCTGGCGATCCCGTCCGTGCTCGCGGGCTGGCTGGCGATGGGGCCGCTGCTGTTCGGGCACGGCTTCGGGCAGTCGCTGTTCGTGCTGCCGAAGTACAACGTGCTGGGTCAGGTCGGCCACGACTGGCACGGGGTCGTCGATTACTTCTTCCACGGCTTCGTCAGCCCGGGCCTGTACCTCGCGCTCGCCGGCATCGGGACCGCCTGGTATTTCTACCTGTACAACCCGTCCGCCGCGGACCGGGTCAGCCGTGCGCTGGGCGTGGTCTACACCACGCTGGTGCGCAAGTACTACTTCGACGAGCTTTACGCCAACGTGTTCGCGCCCCTCGGCCGGGGCCTGGGGATTCTGCTCTGGAAGGTCGGCGACGTCGGCATCATCGACGGGCTGATCGTCAACGGCGGTGCCTGGACCGTCGGACGGGTCGCGGCAGTCGGCCGCCGGGTACAGACCGGCTACCTGTACCACTACGCATTCACCATGATCATTGGCCTCACCCTGCTGCTGGGCTGGCTGTTGTTCTGGCACTGAAGGGTTTCGGGGGATAAGGAAATAGTTGATGTTTGCCGACTTGCCATTGCTTAGCCTGGTCATCTGGATACCCATCGTCGGCGGGCTGCTGGTCCTGGCGATCGGGGACAAGCGTCCCGCCGCCGCCCGCTGGACGTCGCTGGTCATCGCGCTGGTGACGTTCCTGATCAGCATTCCGCTGTGGACGGGGTTCGATCCCGGGACCGCGGCGATGCAGTTCGGCGAACGCGCCTCCTGGATCCCCGCCTACAACATCTACTACCGGCTGGGCGTCGACGGCATCTCGATGCCGCTGATCCTGCTCACGACCATCATGACCGTGCTGGTCGTGATCGCCGGCTGGGAGGTGATCCGGAAGCGGGTCTCGCAGTACTTCGCCGCCTTCCTGCTGATGGAAGGCATCATGATCGGGGTGTTCGCGGCCCTGGACGCGGTGCTGTTCTACGTGTTCTGGGAAGCGATGCTGATCCCGATGTTCCTGATCATCGGGGTCTGGGGCGGGCCCCGCCGGGTGTACGCGACGATCAAGTTCTTCCTGTACACCTTCCTGGGCTCGGTGCTGATGCTGGTCGCCTTCGTCTACCTGTACCGGCAGAGCGGCACCTTCAACCTGCTGACCCTGCAGCAGCTGCCTCTGAGCAGCGGCCAGCAGTTCTGGATCTTCCTGGCGTTCCTGGCCGCGTTCGCGGTCAAGATCCCGATGTGGCCGGTGCACACGTGGCTCCCGGACGCGCACGTGGAGGCGCCCACCGGCGGCTCGGTGATCCTGGCCGCGATCATGCTGAAGATGGGGGGCTACGGGTTCCTGCGCCTGAGCCTGCCGATCACGCCCGACGCCGCGATGCAGCTGCACTGGCTGATCATCGTGCTGTCGCTGATCGCCGTGGTCTACATCGGGCTGGTCGCGATCGTCCAGACCGACATGAAGAAGCTGATCGCGTACTCGTCGATCGCGCATATGGGCTTCGTCACGCTGGCCTTCTTTGTGCCGTTCCTGATCTTTCGCAACACCGGGCACCTCAATGGCGCCGATCTCGCCATGGAGGGCGGCGTGGTGCAGATGATCTCCCACGGCTTCGTCTCCGGCGCACTGTTCCTGTGCGTCGGCGTGATGTACGACCGCCTGCACACCCGCGAGATCAAGGCCTACGGGGGCGTGGTCAACACCATGCCGGTGTTCGCCGCGTTCATGGTGCTGTTCGCGATGGCGAACTCGGGCCTGCCCGGGACCTCCGGCTTCGTGGGCGAGTTCATGGTCATCCTGGGCAGCTTCCACGCGAGCTTCTGGATCTCGGCCGTGGCCGCGCTGACGCTGATCCTGGGTGCGTCCTACACCCTGTGGATGGTCAAGCGGGTGATCTTCGGACCGATCGCCAACGACGACGTTGCCGGTCTCAAGGACATCGGTGCGCGCGAGTTCCTGATGCTGGCGGTGCTGGCGGTGCTGGTACTGCTGATCGGGGTCTGGCCCGAACCGCTGGTGCACGTGATGGCCCCCTCGGTGCACCACCTGGTGCAGCAGGTGGTGCACAGCCGGATGTAGGGGATCGCGAAGGCGACGGCGCGTGACCGCCGGACGGGGATACGAATCGGGGCGCCGCGACGCGTCGCGACATTCAAACACCGCTCGAGAATGGGAAGCAACATGAACGTGCATACGGATTTCGCCATGGCTGCGCCGGAGATCTTCCTCCTGGCGGCGACCTGCGTGATTCTGGTCGTGGACCTGATGGTGCCGGACACGCGCCGCGTCGTGACGCAGTGGCTCTCCGTGATCGCACTGCTGGCCACCGCCGGGATTGCGGCCGCGGTAACGCCGGCGACGCCGGAGATCGGCTTCCACGGGATGTACATCCTCGATCCCCTGGCGGGCACGCTCGATATCGCGGTGTGCCTGGCGGCGGCGGTGACCCTGGTCTACGCGCGCAGCTACCTGGACCAGCGGGGGTTGCACCGGGGGGAGTTCTACCTGCTGGCGCTGTTCTCGACGCTCGGTTCCATGGTGATCATCTCCGGACACAGCTTTCTGACGCTGTACCTGGGCCTGGAGCTGATGTCACTGGCGCTGTACGCCATGGTGGCGTTCAACCGGGAATCGGTGGCCTCGGCGGAATCGGCCATGAAGTACTTCGTGCTGGGGGCGATCTCCTCCGGGATGATGCTCTACGGCATGTCGATCCTCTACGGGGTCAGCGGCAGCCTCGACATCAGCCAGGTAAGCAGCTACATCGTCGTCCACGGGCGCGATCCGGCGCTGCTGCTGGCGCTGACCTTCGTGGTCGCCAGCATGGCGTTCAAGTTCGGCGCCGTGCCGTTCCACATGTGGATGCCGGACGTCTACAACGGCGCTCCCACGCCGGTCACCCTGTTCGTCGGCAGCGCCCCGAAGATCGGTGCCTTCGCGATGTTCATGCGCCTGCTGGTGGCCGGCCTGGGCGGCCTGCACACCGACTGGAGCCACCTGCTGATCGTGCTGTCGGTGCTCTCGCTGGGTCTGGGCAGCTTCCTGGCGATCGCGCAGACCAACATCAAGCGCATGCTGGCGTACTCGACCATCACCCACGTGGGCTTCATCCTGCTGGGGATCCTCGCGGGTACGCGGGGCGGCTACGCGGCGGCCACCTTCTACACGCTGGTCTACGTTCTGATGACCATGGCCGCGTTCGGCATCCTGATCCTGCTCAGCCGGCGGGGCTTCGAGGCCGAGAACCTGGATGACATGAAGGGCCTGAACGCCCGCAGTCCGTGGTTCGCCGGCATGATGCTGCTGGCCATGTTCTCCATGACCGGAGTGCCACCGACGGTGGGTTTTTACGCCAAGCTGGTGGTGCTGAGCGCGGTGGTCGACGCCGGGCACGTATGGCTGGCGGCGGTCGCCGTGGTGTTCGCCATGATCAGCGCCTTTTACTACCTGCGGGTGGTCAAGCTGATGTACTTCGACGAGCCGGAGGACACCGCGCCGATCGAGGCCCCGGTCGACCTGCGTGCGGTGCTGAGCGCCAATGGCATCGCGCTGCTGGTGCTCGGGGTACTTCCGGGTGCGCTGATGGGGCTGTGTCAGGCGATCTTCGTCTGAGCGTGAAGCGCCGGATCGCCCGCTCCGGGCCAAGCCGGTCCGCGGCGGCGGGCGGGAGCCCGTGACGGGGCCTTCGGCAGTGCCCTAACGGCCTTGAAAAAGCGCATGCGGGTCTATACTATACGCGTCACCGGGTGCGGGGTGGAGCAGTCTGGCAGCTCGTCGGGCTCATAACCCGAAGGTCGCAGGTTCAAATCCTGCCCCCGCTACCATCTTTTAATAAAAAAGCCCCGGGTACGGGGCTTTTTTGTTGCAGCGTGCCGGGCCCACTCGCCGAGTTGGCTCGGTTGCCCAGGCCTTCGTGCCGGTTTCGGCCGAGTACCGCGGTCGCCCGGCAGGTCGTAGCAGACTGTCGGCGCGATGGAGCGAGTGGGCCAGAGGGCCCATTTTTTTTGGTTGGCAGGCGGTGTGTCCGCGGGATGGCGGAAAACGAGCTGGAAAGTCGTCTCAGGCGGCTGCTCGAGCCGACCGTCACCGGGCTCGGTTACGAGCTGGTGATGGTCGAGCTGACGGGCGGCGGCGGGCTGCTGCGGCTGTACATCGACTCTGAAGCCGGCATCGAGCTGCGCGACTGCGAGATCGTCAGCCATCAGGTGAGCGGGCTGCTGGACGTGGAGGACCCGCTGCAGGGTCACTACAACCTGGAGGTATCCTCGCCCGGTCTCGACCGACCGCTGCTGAAGCCGGAGCATTTCATCCGCTTCAACGGTTACCGGGCGCGGGTGCGCATGCGGGTGCCGCGGGACGGGCGCCGCAATTTTACCGGCACGCTGGGCGACCTGCAGGACGGGATGCTGACGCTCGAGGTGGACGGCGAGAGCTTCCGGCTGCCGCTGGAGGACATCGCGCTGGCGCGCCTGGTGCCCGAGCTGTAGCGACTGCCGGTCGCGCGCCGGGCTAAGGACCCGCGGGATAGTGGATTCAGGCCCTGGAGAGGGAGCGGATGAACAAAGAGATATTGCTGGTCGCGGAAGCGGTTTCCAACGAGAAGGGCGTGGACAAGGAGGTCATCTTTGAGGCCATCGAGGCGGCTTTGGCGTCCGCCACGCGCAAGCGTCACCGCGAGGATATCGACGCGCGCGTGGCGATCGACCGCGAGACCGGCGACTACGAGACCTTCCGGCGCTGGGAGGTGGTCGACGACGACACCGAGGAGCTGGAGCTTCCGGCGCAGCAGATGCACCTGAGCGAGGCCCGCGAAATGGATCCGTCGGCAGAGGTCGGCGGCTCTATCGAGGAGCCGATGGAGTCGGTGCAGTTCGGCCGCATCGCGGCGCAGACTGCCAAACAGGTGATCGTGCAGAAGGTGCGCGAGGCCGAGCGTGCCCAGGTGGTGGAGGCCTACGCCGACCGCGTGGGCGAGCTCGTCATGGGCATCGTCAAGCGGGTCGAACGGGGCAACGTCTACCTGGACCTGGGCAACAACGCGGAAGCCTTCATCCCTCGGGAGTGGATGATTCCGCGGGAGCCGGTGCGTCCGGGCGACCGTGTGCGGGGCCTGCTGGTGGATGTGCGCTCGGAAGTGCGCGGGCCACAGCTGTTCGTAAGCCGCACCTCGCCCGACTTCCTGGTGGCGCTGTTCAAGCTGGAGGTCCCGGAGGTCGGCCAGGGTCTGATCGACATCATGGGCGCGGCCCGCGACCCGGGCCTGCGGGCGAAGATCGCCGTGCGCAGCAACGATCCGCGGATTGATCCGGTAGGTGCCTGCGTGGGCATGCGGGGCTCGCGGGTGCAGACGGTATCCAACGAGCTGGCGGGCGAGCGCATCGATATCATCCTGTGGGACGACAACCCGGCCCAGTTCGTGGTCAACGCGATGTCCCCGGCCGAGGTGGTTTCGATCGTGATGGACGAGGACGCGCACAGCATGGACATTGCGGTCGAGGAAGAGAAGCTTTCGCAGGCAATCGGGCGCAGCGGCCAGAACGTGCGCCTGGCGAGCGAGCTCACCGGCTGGGAGCTCAACGTCATGAACGAGACCCAGGCCGAGGAGAAGAGCGAGCGCGAGGCCGGCGAGCTGCGGAACATGTTCATGGAGAAGCTGACCGTGGACGAGGAGGTTGCCGCCATCCTGGTCCAGGAGGGCTTCTCCAGCATCGAGGAAGTGGCGTACGTTCCCACCAGCGAGCTGCTCGAGATCGAGGAGTTCGACGAGGACATCGTCAACGAACTGCGTGAGCGCGCCCGGGATGCCCTGCTGACGCAGGCGATCGCGTCGGCGGAAGAGAGCGCCTCGCGGCAGCCGGCGGAGGATCTGCTCAACATGGATGGCATGGATGCGGAGACCGCGAATCGCCTCGCGGCTCACGGCATCGTCACCATGGAGGACCTGGCGGAGCAGGCGGTCGATGACCTGCTGGATATCGACGGTATCGACGAGAAACGTGCCGCAGACCTCATCATGACGGCGCGGGCGCCGTGGTTTGCGAACGAGGAATGAGGCTGCAGGACCAGGGGGCACTATATGGCAGAAGTTACGGTTAAACAGTTCGCCGAGACGGTCGGAATCCCCGTGGAGCGCCTGCTGGAGCAGCTGGGCGAGGCGGGCCTCGATGTCAAGGGCGCAGACGACGCAATTACCGAGAAGGAAAAGACCCAACTCCTCGGGTATCTGCGCAGCAACAAGGGCACGGGTGCCGGGCGTGCCGAGCCACGCCAGGTGACGCTGCGGCGGAAATCGACCAGCGAACTGAAAGTGGGTGGCCAGGGACGTGGCAAGACGGTCAGCGTCGAGGTGCGGCGCAAGCGCACCTACGTCAAGCGCAGCGAGCTGATCGAGGAAGAGCAGCGCCGCAAGCAGGAGGAGGAAGAGCGCCTGCGCGAGGAACGCGAACGCCGCGAGGCCGAGGAACGCGCGCAGCGCGAGCAGGAGGAGGCGCGCCAGAAGCAGGAAGAGGAGGAGGCCCGGCGCAAGGCCGAGGAAGAGGAGCAGGCGCGGCGCGAGGCCGAGGAGGTGGAGGCCCGGCGCAAGGCTGAGGAAGAGGAGCAGGTGCAGCGCGAGGCCGAGGTCGCCGAGGCACAGGAGGGCGTCTCCGAAGCATTGGCGCAGCAGCAGGCCGAAGGGGAAGTCGAGGTTAAGGCAGGCTCCGAGGCCGGCGAGGGCGTGACGCCCGAAGCGCCCGCCCACGAGACGCGCCGGCGCCCGGCAAAGCGTCGTGGCGAGACCGAGGAGGGTGGTCGCCGCGGCCGCCGTTCGGACCGCAAAGAGCTTCACGTCGCCGAGGGCACGCGGGGCCGCCGCAAGAAGAAGGGCGGCAAGGCGGCCCGTGGTGGCAGTGGTGACAAGCAGCACCGTTTCGAAAAGCCGACCGCGCCGGTGGTGCGCGAGGTGGCGATCCCGGAGACCATCACCGTGGGCGAGCTTGCCCAGAAGATGGCGGTGAAGGCGACCGAGGTCATCAAGACCATGATGAATATGGGCGCGATGGCGACCATCAACCAGGTCATCGACCAGGAGACCGCCGCCATCGTCGTCGACGAGATGGGCCACAAAGCCAAGCTGCTCAAGGAGCACGCGGTCGAGGAAGAGCTGCTCGCCGGGGCCGGGGAGCAGGAAGCGGAGGGCGAGCGGGTACCGCGCCCGCCGGTGGTGACCGTGATGGGGCACGTGGATCACGGCAAGACCACGCTACTGGACTACATCCGCCGGACCAAGGTGGCGGCGAAGGAAGCCGGCGGCATCACCCAGCACATCGGTGCCTATCACGTGGAGACCGACCGCGGCACGGTGACCTTCCTCGACACCCCGGGCCACGCGGCGTTCACCGCGATGCGCGCGCGGGGCGCCAAAAGCACGGATATCGTGATCCTGGTGGTGGCAGCGGACGACGGTGTCATGCCGCAGACCCTGGAGGCGGTGCAGCATGCGAAGGCCGCGGGAGTGCCGCTGATCGTGGCGATCAACAAGATGGACAAGCCTGACGCCGACCCGGACCGGGTCAAGAATGAGCTGGCCCAGCACGAGGTTATCCCCGAGGACTGGGGCGGAGACACCATGTTCGTGCCCATCTCGGCGCTCGACGGTGACGGCGTAGATGACCTCCTCGAAGGCGTGCTGCTGCAGGCCGAGATCATGGAGCTGACGGCCGTGGCTGACTGCCCCGCTACCGGCGTGGTGGTGGAGTCGAGCCTGGAGAAAGGGCGCGGCCCGGTGGCTACGGTGCTGGTGCAGAACGGGACCCTGCGCAAGGGCGATTCGGTCCTGTGCGGGCACGAGTACGGCCGGGTGCGCGCGATGTTCGACGAGCACGGCAAGCAGGTCGAGGACGCCGGACCGTCCACACCGGTGGAGATTCTGGGTCTCTCGGGCACCCCGGACGCCGGCGACGAGCTGGTGGTGACGCCGGACGAGAAGAAGGCACGCGAGGTGGCGCTGTATCGCCAGGGCAGGTTCCGCGATGTCAAGCTGGCGCGCCAGCAGGCGGCGAAGCTCGAGGACGTGTTCAACCGCATGGCGGAGGGCGAACAGCAGACCCTGAATGTGGTGCTCAAGGCCGACGTGCAAGGCAGCGCGGAAGCGCTGCAGGAGTCGCTGCAAAATCTCTCCAACGAGGAGGTCGAGGTCAAGATGGTGGCCACCGGAGTCGGTGGGATCACCGAGTCGGATGTCAACCTGGCGCTGGCCTCGGATGCGATCATCATCGGCTTCAACGTGCGCGCGGACAACGCCGCCAAGCGCCTTATCCAGGAGAACGACCTGGACGTGCGCTACTATAGCGTGATCTACGAGGCCATCGAGGATGTGCGCAACGCGATCCAGGGTCTGATGGCCCCGGTGGTGCGCGAGCAGATCATCGGCCTGGCCGAGGTGCGCGATGTGTTCCGCTCCTCCAAGATGGGCGCGGTCGCCGGCTGCCTGGTGGTCGACGGCGTGGTACGCCGATCGAACCCGATCCGTGTGCTGCGTGACAACGTGGTGGTGTTCGAGGGCGAGCTGGAGTCGCTGCGGCGTTTCAAGGACGACGTCAATGAGGTGCGCGCCGGGACCGAGTGCGGGATCGCCGTGCGCAACTACAATGACGTCAAGGCCGGCGACCAGATCGAGGTATATGAGCGCGTGGAGGTGAGCCCGACGGCGTAAAGCGTCGAGCCGCCTTCCGCACAGTTCAAGTGTCCTGACCATGGCGAAGGAATACCCCCGAACCCGGCGCGTGGCCGAACAGCTGGTACGCGAGCTGAGTGAGGTCATACGCGACGAGGTCAAGGATCCGCGGCTCGGGCCGGTGACCGTGACCGACGTGGAGGTTTCCCGCGACCTGCGGTACGCCAAGGTCTTCGTATCGTTCCTGGGCCAGCGCGAGGGCCGCATGGAGAAGCTGGCCGTGCTTACGCACGCGGCCGGGTTCATCCGGCACGAGCTGGGGGAGCGGGTGGTGATGAAGGTCATCCCGCGGCTGCGTTTCGAGTACGACGAGTCGCTGGATGAGGCGGAACGTCTCGACCGGCTGATCGACGCCGCACGGGCTGAGGACGCCGACAAGGCGGGGCATGGGCACTGAAGCGATGGCCGGTAGACACGACAAGCGCAGCCAACGACGGGCGGTGGATGGCATCCTTCTGCTGGACAAGCCGCCCGGCATGTCCTCGAACGGCGCGTTGCAGCAGGTTAAGCGGCTGTTCCGCGCACGCAAGGCCGGACACACGGGTAATCTCGATCCGCTCGCAACGGGGATGCTTCCGGTCTGCATGGGCGACGCCACCAAGGTGTCGGCGTTCCTGCTGGACGCGGAGAAGCGCTACCGCGTGACCTGCACCCTGGGAGCCCGCACCAGTACCGGCGATACCGAGGGGGAGGTCGTGGAGACCGGCCCGGTCGGCCCCGAGGTGTCGGAGCGCCTGGACGCGGTGCTCGCGTGCTTCCGCGGCGAGATCCGGCAGGTGCCACCGATGTACTCGGCGGTGAAGCATCGGGGGGAACGGCTGTACCGCCTGGCGCGGCAGGGTATCGAGGTCGCACGGGAACCGCGCGCGGTGCGCATCCACGCGCTGGAGGTGCTGGAGCGTGGCGCCGAGAGTTTCGTGCTTGACCTGCGCTGCTCCAAGGGCACCTACGTGCGCACGCTGGTGGAGGACATCGCCCGGGAGATGGGCAGTTGCGGACATGTCACCTCGTTGCGGCGGCTGGGAGTGGGGCCCTACCAGGACCAGCCCATGCACACGCTGGAGAAGCTCGAGAACTTGGCTGTCCAGGGCCTGTCGCCGCTGGATGCCCTGTGCCTGCCGATCGACAGTGCGCTGTGCCAGTGGCCGGCGGTGGACCTGACCCCGGATACCGCCTTCTATCTGCGGCAGGGACAGCCGGTGCTGGTACCGCGGCTGCCGCAGGAGGGTTGGGTTCGCCTGTACGAGTCGGAGCGGCGCCGGTTCATCGGCATGGGCGAGATCATCGAGGACGGACGGGTGGCCCCGCGTCGCCTCATGCAGGGTGCAAGCGCCTGATGCGCGAGGGACTCGCTTGTTTGCGCCCGGCCGCATGGATAGAATAGCGGGCCTGCGGCAGCGGCGGCAGGCCGCCTTCGCCAGTATTTCGTTTTCCGCGCCGAAGTCGCACCGGAAAATCGCTCACATTCGGGAGCAAGCCAAATGCCGTTGAGCACTGAACAGAAGACCAGGATCGTGGAGGACTTTCGGCGCGGAGCCGGAGACACGGGCTCGCCCGAGGTCCAGGTGGCGCTGCTCAGCGCCCGGATCGAACAGCTGACGGGTCACTTTTCCGAGCACAAGCACGACCACCACTCGCGGCGCGGGCTGCTCAAGCTCGTCAATCAGCGCCGGAAGCTGTTGGACTACCTCTCGCGCAAGGATCGTCAGCGCTACCAGGATCTGATCAGCCGCCTCGGTCTGCGTCGCTGAGCAGGCGTTCCCTATCCAAGCCAGTTGAAGGACAGATTGTGGCAGTAATCAGCAAGAGTTTTCGCTACGGCGACCACACGGTGGTGATGGAAACCGGCGGGGTCGCCCGCCAGGCCACCGGTGCGGTCATGGTCAACATGGCCGACACGGTGGTCCTGGTGACGGTTGTGGGGCAGAAGGAAGCGGACCCGAACCGCGGATTCTTCCCCCTGACGGTGAACTACCAGGAGCGGACCTACGCGGCGGGGCGCATACCCGGGGGATTTTTCAAGCGCGAAGGACGCCCCAGCGAGAAGGAAACCCTCACCTCCCGCCTCATCGACCGTCCCGTCCGGCCCCTGTTTCCCAAGAACTACCGGAACGAGACCCAAATCGTTGCCACCGTGCTGTCGGTCAATCCGGAGGTCGACCCCGACATTCCGGCGCTGCTCGGGGCCTCCGCGGCCCTGTCGATCTCGGGGCTGCCGTTCCAGGGTCCGATCGGCGCGGCGCGCGTGGGCTACATCGACGGGGAGTACGTCCTCAACCCCACCCTGTCCGCGCTCAAGGAATCCGGCCTCAACCTGGTCGTGGCCGGGACACGGGACGCGGTGCTGATGGTCGAGTCCGAGGCGCGGATGCTGCCCGAGGAGGTCATGCTGGGCGCCGTGATGTTCGGCCACGAGCAGATGCAGGCGGCGATCGGGACGATCAACGAGCTCACCGCGGAGGCCGGCAAGCCGCGCTGGGAGTGGCAGGCGCCGGTCGCGGGCGAGGCCCTTCGGAGCGAGGTCGAGCGGGTCGCCGCCGACGCCATCCGCGAGGCCTACCAGATCTCGGAGAAGCAGGCCCGCTCGGCGCGCCTGGGCGAGATCCGCGAGCAGGTCGTGGCCGAGATGGCCGCCGGCGAGGCGCCGGAACACGAGCCGTCCGAGGTGCTCGAGGCGGTGGAGGCGCTCGAGCGGCGCATCGTGCGCGGGCGTATCCTGGCCGGCGAGCGGCGTATCGACGGTCGCGGCACGGCCACCGTGCGGCCGATTGACATCAAGACGGGTGTGCTACCGCGCACCCACGGTTCGGCGATCTTCACCCGCGGCGAGACCCAGGCCGTGGTGGTGACCACGCTGGGGACCGGGCGCGACGCGCAGATCATCGACGCAATCGAGGGGGAGCACAAGGAACCATTCATGCTTCACTACAACTTCCCGCCGTACTGCGTTGGTGAGACGGGCTTCATGGGGAGCCCGAAGCGCCGCGAGATCGGCCACGGGAAGCTGGCGAAGCGGGGCATCCAGGCGGTGATGCCAAGCGACGAGGAGTTCCCCTACGTGATCCGCGTTGTGTCGGAGATCACGGAGTCCAACGGCTCCAGTTCCATGGCCAGCGTCTGTGGCACCAGCCTGTCGCTGATGGAGGCCGGGGTGCCGATAAAGGCACCGGTGGCCGGCATCGCGATGGGCCTGATCAAGGAGCAGGACGACTACGCCATTCTGACCGACATCCTCGGCGACGAGGACCATCTCGGCGACATGGACTTCAAGGTCGCCGGGACCCGCGAGGGTGTGACCGCATTACAGATGGACATCAAGATCCAGGGAATCACCCGGGAGATCATGGAGAAGGCACTGGCGCAGGCGCGCGAGGGCCGGCTGCACATTCTGGAAGAGATGAACCGTGTGATCGCCGAGCCGCGCGCCGAGATGTCCGAATGGGCGCCCCGCATCATCACCATACGGATCGATCCGGAGAAGATCCGCGACGTGATCGGCAAGGGCGGCTCGACCATCCGCCAGATCACGGAGGAAACCGGCACCACCATCGATATCAGCGACGACGGCACGGTCAAGATCGCCTCGGTCGATAAGGCCGCCGGCGAGGAAGCGCGCCGCCGCATCGAGCTCATTACCTCCGAGGTCGAGGTGGGTACGGTCTACCGCGGCAAGGTTGCCAAGCTGATGGATTTCGGCGCCTTCGTCACCATCATGCCCGGCAAGGACGGCCTGGTGCACATATCGCAGATCTCCGACGAGCGAGTCGAGAACGTCAGCGACAAACTCTCTCAGGGCGACGAGATTGACGTCAAGGTGCTCGAGGTCGACCGCCAGGGGCGGATTCGCCTGAGCATGAAGGCGGTCGAGCACGACCGGCGCAAGTCGGCCGGGGAGTCCTGACAGAGCCTGCGCCGCAGGCAGAGAAAGGGCCTTCGGGCCCTTTTTTTGTGCCTGCCCGGCTGCCGCCCCGCAGCACGTGACGAAGGAGCGGACTGGCGGGCAAGAGAGCAAGTGGCTAAGTTATTAAATTGTCCAGTTCACGACCTTGGCGCCGCCTCACGTCTGATACGTTCGCTCGAACGGGCTCGCGCACTCCGTGTGGTAGCGCGCCTAACAAGCCGGCAAAAAAAACCTCCTTGCTCGCGCAAGGAGGCAGTCTTATCCAGCAAGAGGGGCACCCGTCCCTCATGAGGAGGAGAATCTCGGGAAACGGTCGTTTCTCAAGACTGAGCTAAATGATAGCGTCCTGACAGCTATCAAGTCAATTGTTACATGGCGCACCATAAGGTGAAGCAATAATAGGCCGCCCTCTCCGCCCAGGGCGCTATCGTCGCGGGAATAGTAGCAGGAAGCGGCTGTGCGACAAGCGCTCGTGGTCGCCGTAGACTGCACGCGGTGCTCCGGATGCCGGCCTGTCCCGAGGACAACTCGCGACCGCCATGGGCGACCGCTTCATTCCGGACCGGGGAGCCGGTCAGGGTCGACGGTGACGCTGGCCGTGGCCGGCAGCCGCCCGGGGTTCCAGTTGCGTACCGCCCACGCCAGTAGTTCTGCCGGGTCGGCGCAGCCGTCCGGCGGCCGCTGCCCGAGCAGGTCCAGCGCCGCCCGCAGCAGGACCCCGGCGTGGCGGGCGGCGATCGCGGGCGATCCCAGGCTCTTGCCGAGCTTGCGCCCCGCCGGGTCGACCGCAACCGGGATGTGCAGGTAGCGCGGGTGTGGCAGGCCCAGGCTCTCCTGCAGCAGGATCTGGCGGCCCGTGGACCGGATCAGGTCCGCGCCCCGCACGACGTCGGTAATGCCCTGGGCACCGTCGTCGACCACCACAGCCAGATGGTAGGAAAACGGGCCGTCGGCACGCCGGATCACGAAGTCGCCGACATCACGTGCCAGGTCCTGTATTTGAGCGCCCTGCAGACGATCGTGGAAGCGGATCACGTGGTGGCCAACCCGCATGCGCACCGAGCGAGGCTTCCGGTCCGATGGCAGCCCGTTGCGGCAGGTCCCGGGGTACACCGGGCCCTCCGGGCCCGGATCGCCGAGCTCGGCCACGTCCCGGCGGCTGCATCCGCACACGAAGGTGAGGCCGGCAGCGGTTAGCCGGTCGACCGCCGCCTGGTAGGCATCGCCGCGCTCGCTCTGGTGCATCACGTGACCGTCCCAGCGCAGCCCCAGCGCCTCCAGCGTACGCAGGATGGCATCCGCGGCGCCGGGTACTGCCCGGGGCGGGTCGAGATCCTCCATGCGCACCAGCCATGCGGCGCCCGCATGGCGTGCGTCAAGGTAGCTCGCCAGCGCGGCCAGCAGGGAGCCGAAGTGCAGCGGTCCGGTGGGAGAGGGGGCGAATCGCCCGCGGGCGGTGGGTTCCCGGGTGCTGTCCAGAGAGGCCTCGCGGCGCACGGTGGTGCGCGGACGGCTAGCCGCCCAGCTGTTTTTCGCGGATCTCGTCCAGGGTCTTGCAGTCGATGCACTGGGTGGCAGTCGGCCGGGCCTCCAGGCGCCGGATGCCGATTTCCACCCCGCAGGTTTCGCAGAAGCCGAACTCACCCTCGTCAATGCGCTCGAGCGCCTCGTGGATCTTCTTGAGCAACTTGCGCTCACGGTCGCGCGTCCGCAGCTCCAGGCTGAACTCCGATTCCTGCGTGGCGCGGTCGTTGGGGTCCGGGAAGTTGGCGGCCTCATCCTGCATGTGGTGCACCGTGCGGTCGACCTCCTCCATGAGCTCGTTCTTCCAGGCGCGCAGGATCTTGCGGAAGTGTTCCTCCTGCTGCGGGCTCATATACTCCTCGCCCTTGGCGGGCTGATAGGGTTCGAACCCCTTGACGGGGGGTTGGACGGTCGAGGCGCTCGCCTTGTTCTTCGCCGCCATGTAGTGCTCCTGGGCAGTAAGGCCGGTAACTGAACCGCGACTATTTATCAAAATAGAACCCCCCGCGCAACTCGTTTGAGAACCCCCCATGCAACTCGCTTTCGGCGTGCCCGCCCCGACCCCGCGAGGGGCATCGCGAGAATCCCCGACCGGCGGCGTCCTTGCGAGGTCCGCCATTCTCACGCATAAATGGGCGTAGGGGTATCGCATACGCACGGGCCCGGTGCGCGCGCCCGTCTGGCGGGCATCGCGTCCCAGGGCGCCCGGACAACGACAAGGAAACCTGCGTGAGAGACCTTTCGCAAAGCGCAAACGGGGACCGCGTGGCGGCGCGCCGCGCCGGGCAGCGGCTGGAGCGGATCCGGCCCTTCCACGTGATGGAGGTGATGGCGCGAGCGGGGGAGCTCGAGCGGCTGGGCCGGCGGATCATTCACATGGAGATCGGCGAGCCGGACTTCCCGACCGCACCGTCGATCGTCGAGGCGGCCGAGCGGGCGCTGAGGGCCGGTCATACCGGCTACACCCCGGCGTCCGGACTGCCCGCCCTGCGGGAGGCGATTGCCGGCTACTACGGCGCGCGTTACGGGGTTGCCATCGGCCCGGAACGTGTACTGATCACCCCGGGCGCGTCGGGTGCGCTGCAGCTGGCGCTGGCCTGGGCGACCCAGCCTTCGGATGAGGTGCTGCTGGCCGATCCGGGCTATCCCTGCAACCGGAGCATGGTGCACTTCCTCGGCGCCGTCCCGCGCAACGTGGCCACCGACGCGTCGACCCGCTACCAGTTGCCGGCCGAGCTGGTGGCGCCGCGGATCAACCCGGCGACCGCCGCCATCCTGGCGGCCTCGCCATCCAATCCGACCGGGACCCTGATCGATCCTGACCAGCTGGCCGCGCTGGTCGCGCTCGCGCGCCAGCATGGCCTGCGCCTGATCATGGACGAGATCTATCACGGCCTGGTCTACGGCCCGGATTGTCATTCGGTGCTGGAAACGGATCCGGATGCGATCGTGGTCAACAGCTTCTCCAAGTACTTCGGCATGACCGGCTGGCGAGTGGGCTGGCTGATCGCGCCCGAGGCGGCGGTACGCGACATGGAGCGGTTGCAGCAGAACCTGTTCATCGCGGCGTCGACCCCTGCGCAGTACGGTGCGCTGGCGGCCTTTGGTGACGATGCGATGGCCGTCCACGAGGCCCGCCGGCAGCAGTTCCGGCAGCGGCGCGACTTCCTCCTGCCGGCGCTGCGCGAGCTGGGCTTCCGCATCCCCGTGACGCCCGACGGCGCCTTTTACCTTTACGCAGAGTGCAGCCGTTTCGGTCACGACAGCGAAACCCTGGCGGGCATCATGCTGGAGGAGGCGGGCGTGGCTGCAACCCCGGGGCTGGATTTCGGCGAGTACCGCGCGCAGGAGCACGTGCGCTTCGCCTATACCACCTCCCTGGACAGCCTCGAGGCGGGTGTGGAGCGGCTGCGGACGATGCTCGGGGCCTCCTGACGGTCCGGCTCAGCGGCGCGCCCCGGGCGTGTCCTGCAGGCGCTCCACCCACATCGCGGTGGCTCCTGCGACGGCGACCGGGATGACGAAGAAGTTGATCAACGGCAGCGACCCGGCCAGGGTCGTCACGCTGCCGAAGCCCAACGCCAGCCCGCGGTGTCGTGCCATGATGCGACGCCCCCGCGGGAAGGCGATGCCGTGGTTCCCCATCGGGACGTCGACGTATCCCAGGGCGTTCATCCAGGCGCCGAAGGCGAACCAGAGGAACGGAATGAGCAGGTTCACCGGGGGGATGAGGGCCAGAATCCACGTCAGGGCGCCGAGCAGCGCGAGACGCAGCAGCACGTAGCGCAGCTGGATCAGCTGGGCCCGGATATCCCGCCAGGCGCCGCGCAGGAGCCCCTCGTCGGCGCCGTCGTCTTCGCCGGGTCGCCGTCCGGTCAGCAGCCGCTCCACGCGGGCCGACAGCAGGCCGTTGAACGGTGCCGCGATCAGGTTCGCCAGCACCCCGAAGGCGAAGTACAGGATCAGCAGGCCGGCGGCGACGAACAGTGCCCACAGGACGTACCGGAGCCACTCCAGCCACTGCGGGAGCTCATGCGCCAGGTGCTGCATGAGCACGCCGAACCAGTCGAACGCAAGGTACGATGCGCCGGCGAACAGCAGCGTGTTGATCGCCAGCGGGATGATCACGTAGCGGGGCACCCCGTGCATGCGCACCAGGCGCAGTCCGCGAAGGAGATACCCGGCGCCGGCGAAGAGGTCGCTCACGCGGATGGTTGCCTCAGGGGAGCGCCACCGGCGGCAGCGGGTTCCAGTCCGGCTTGCGGTGCTCCGCCACCACCGTGGTGTAGATGCCGCCGCGCACGTTGAACTCTGCCTGCACGCGCATGAAGCGTGGCTCAGTGGCCCGGGCAAGGTCATCGAGGATGCGGTTGCTGACCGCCTCGTGGAAGGCACCTTCGTCACGGTACGACCAGATATAGAGCTTGAGCGACTTCAGCTCCACGCACAGGCGATCCGGTACGTACTCGAGGTGCAGGGTGGCGAAGTCGGGCTGCCCGGTCTTCGGGCACAGGCAAGTGAATTCCGGGATTCGCATCCGGATGGTGTAATCGCGCTCCGGCGTCGGGTTGGCAAAGGTTTCGAGCTTCCGACCGGGTCCGCTGGGCATGGCTGGCGCAATCCCTGTTCGTCGTGCTGGAGATGGCGATACTCTAACGCAGCTCGAACAGACTCGTCCTGCATCGTTCCGGTTCGCCGGGTCCGGCGCATGTCCGGCCCCGGCTCCGCGCCGGGCCATCCCTGGCCCAAAAAAGGAAGCTCCGATTCCATCGGAGCTTCCTTTACACTAGTCTACTTCGGCGCGGTGTGCGGTGACGGACAACGAAGGCCCCTGCGGGCGGCGGACGCCGGGGCGACCGCGAGCCCGCAGCGTATGGACGGGAAGAGATGCGGCTCAGCAAGATCAAACTGGCGGGATTCAAGTCCTTCGTCGATCCCACCACGATCCAGTTTCCCGGCAACCTGTGTGGCGTGGTCGGTCCCAACGGGTGTGGCAAGTCGAACATCATTGACGCGGTCCGCTGGGTCATGGGCGAGAGCTCGGCCAAGCACCTGCGCGGGGATTCCATGGCCGACGTCATCTTCAACGGCTCCAGCGCCCGCAAGCCAGTCGGGCAGGCCAGCATCGAGCTGGTGTTCGACAACAGCGACGGTGCTGTGGGCGGGCAGTACGCGGCCTTCAACGAGATCTCGGTGCGACGGCAGGTCGCGCGCGACGGCAGCTCGACGTATTTTCTCAACGGCACGCGCTGCCGGCGCCGCGACATTACCGATATCTTCCTGGGCACCGGGCTCGGTCCACGCAGCTACGCCATCATCGAGCAGGGCATGATCAGCCGGCTGATCGAGGCCCGTCCCGAGGAGCTGCGGGTGCTGATGGAGGAGGCGGCCGGGATCTCGAAGTACAAGGAGCGCCGGCGCGAGACGGAGAATCGCATCCGGCACACGCGGGAGAACATCGAGCGGCTCGACGACCTGCGTGAGGAGCTGGACAGGCAGCTCGGCCACCTGCAGCGCCAGGCGCGCACGGCGGAACGCTTCAAGGAGCTCAAGACGCGCGAACGGCGCGCCCGGGCGGAGCTGACGGCGCTGCGCTGGCGGGAGTGTGAGCGCCAGGCCGCCGCGCTGGAGTCCGAACTGGCCGAGCGCGGCAACCGGCACGAACAGGCGCTGGCGGATCAGCGCTCTGCGGAAAGCCGTATCGAGCGGCTGCGCGAACAGAGCCATGAGGCCGGCGAGGCGTTCCGTCAGGTGCAGGAGCGCTACTACAGCATCGGGGCCGACATCGCCCGCCTGGAGCAGGCGATCCAGCACCGGCGCGAGCTTCGCCAGCGCCAGGCACGGGAGCTGGAGCAGGTCGAGCACAGTCACGGCGATGTCGAGGCCCGGCTGCGGCGGAACCGCGAGGAGCTGGAGGCCGGTCGCGCGGAGCTGGCGGAACTCACCCCCGCGCTGGAACGGCTGCAGCAGAAGGAAGACCAGGCGGCGCAAGCCGCGCAGGCGGCGGAACAGGCGCTGCGCGAGTGGCAGCGAGCGCACCAGGCGCATGCAGACAAGACAGCCGAGTGCCGCCGCCAGGCGGAAGTGGAGCAGGCGCGCCTGCAGCAGCTGGAACACCGCTTGCGTGAGCTGCTGCAGCGGCGGGACCGCCTGGGTGACCAGATCCGGAGTATCGACGACAGCCGGGCGGAGGGAGAGATCGATACGCTCGAGCAGCGCCTCGGGGAGCTCCGGGAGCGGTACGCCGAGCGGGAACGGGCGCTGGAGGGAGCGCGCAGCGCGCTGACCGGTCTGCGCAAGGAGGATGCGCGGCTGGAGCGCGAGCTCGCCGATGCACGCGGGGCGCAGCAGGCAATCGGAGGCCGCCTGGAATCGCTGCGGACGCTGCAGCGCGCGGCGCTGGAGGACCGGGGCGAGGCGGTGGCCGGGTGGCTGGATCGGCGTGGCCTGACCGATCGGCCGCGTCTGGCCCAGGCCATCCGGGTCGCACACGGCTGGGAACGAGCCGTGGAAACGGTTCTCGGGCCTTGCCTCGATGCCGTGTGCACCCACGACCTGGAGCTGGCCCTGGAGGGAGTTGCCGAGCTTGCGGAGGGCTCGCTGGCACTGGTCGCGGCTGCGGCCGGCCGGGACCGCTCGGTGTCGGACGACTCGCTGTTATGCCATGTGCAGGGTCCGGCGGCGGTCGGGTCACTGCTGGCGGGTATCGTCGCGGTCGAGGAGCTGCCGGCGGCCGTGGCCCGCCGACCGGATTTGCGGGACGGCCAGTCCGTGGTCACCCGCGATGGCGTCTGGCTGGGCCGGGACTGGATTCGGGTGGCGCGGGGCGGCGACGCCGGGGTGGGCTTGATCGCGCGCGAGCAAGAGATTGAGGCCCTGGAGCGCAAGCTTGGCGAGGCAAGGGCCGGCGTCGGTGTGCTGGAACAGCGTCGCGAGGCGCTGCGGGAACGGATCGCGCAGACCGAGACGGAGCGCGATGCTCTCCAGCAGCAGGTCAACGAGCTGCACCGTGGGACCAGTGACACGGCCGCCCGGCTGGACGGGGAGCGACAGAGCCTGGAACAGGGGCGCCGCCGGCGGCTGGCGCTCGCGGAGGAGCTGGAGACCACGCGGGGCTCCATCGCGGAGCTGGAAGGCGCGGCACGCGAGGCCCGGGGCACGTTGGAGCGGGCCATGGCGGAGCTCCCGGCGCTGGAGGAACATGGCGAGGGCCTGCAGACGCGCGCCCGCACCGTGCAACAGACGCTGCAGGAAGCCCGCCGGGATCACCGCGAACAACGGGATGCGCGCCATGCGCTCGAGCTCAAGCTCGAGGCGCGGCGCAGCACCGAACAGTCCGCGTCGCGTCACCTGGAGTCGCTGGAGCTGCAGCTCGCCGGACTGGCACGCCGCCGGGCGGAGCTCGCGGAGAGCCTGGAGGAAGCGTCGGAGCCCGGGGACGAGGAGCGGGGGCGGCTCGAAACGTTCCTGCAGCGGCGCGTGGAGGTCGAGCAGGATCTGTCCGGCCGGCGCGCGCGGATCGAGGCGCTTGACAGCGAGCTACGCGAGGCGGAGCGGCAGCGGCAGGCATGCGAGCAGGGCGTCGCGGCGCTGCGCGGCGAGCTGGAGGAGGCGCGCACGCGGCGCGGCGAGATCCGCGGACGCCAGCAATCGCTGGCGGGCCAGTTGCGCGAGGCGGGCGAGGATCCCGCAGTCCTCGCCGGCGAGCTGGCGGAGGATGCCACGGTTGGCGACCGCGAGGGGGAGCTGGAGCGGCTTTCCGGGCAGATCGAGCGGCTCGGCCCGATCAACCTGGCCGCGATCGAGGAGTTCCAGGGGCAGTCTGAACGCAAGGAGTACCTGGACCGGCAGTACGCCGATCTGATGGACGCGCTCGAGACCCTGGAGAGCGCCATCCGGCGCATCGACCGGGAGACCCGCGGCCGCTTCCGCGAGACCTTCGACCGCGTGAACCAGGGCGTGCAGGCCATGTTCCCACGTCTGTTCGGCGGCGGTCACGCCTATCTCGACCTCACCGGGGAAGACCTGCTGGATACCGGGGTAACCATCATGGCGCGTCCCCCGGGCAAGCGGAATAGCACCATCCACCTGCTTTCGGGCGGCGAGAAGGCCCTGACCGCGGTGGCCCTGGTATTCGCCATATTCGAGCTGAATCCGGCGCCGTTCTGCATGCTCGACGAGGTAGACGCGCCCCTGGACGATGCCAACGTGGGGCGTTTTTGCGAGCTGGTGCACGACATGTCGGAGCGGGTCCAGTTCATCATGGTCACGCACAACAAGAACACCATGGAGCTTGCGGATCAGCTCATGGGTGTCACCATGCACGAACCGGGGGTATCGCGCCTGGTCTCGGTCGACGTCGACGAAGCCGTCGAGCTCGCCGCGATGTAGCGCCGGCCTTCCGCCGCCGCGCGCGCGGCGCGCCGTATGGAGGGGGGCACGGACGGACGGCTGCAGCGGTCGGGGAAACTTCCGGGTGAACCGAGCATCTGAGCAAGGCATATGAGCACGCTTCGCTGGACCATCCTCATCGTTGGAGCACTGGTGCTGACCGGCATCTGGCTGCACTGGCGTTTCTTGGGTCCGGGGGCGGAAGGTCCGGGTCAGGATAGCTCTGCCGGGGCGGACGAGGGCGAGCCGGAACCGCGCCAGCGGCACGAGCCTACTGTCGGCGGGCACCCCTTCGATGCGCTGGACGACCCCGAGGGTGGCGAGAGGATGCCGTCCCTCTACCCGGATGACGCGCTCGAGGACCCGTTCCCGGCGCCAGACGACGATAGCGTGACGCGGCCCGGGGACGGGCCGGCGGATTCACCGGCAACGCAGCCTATAGACACTTCCGGTGACGCCGGCAGCGAGCCGGCAGAAGCCGAACCCGCGGCCGATTCCGATCGCCGTAATATCGTTGTGCTGCACGTTGCCGCGCCCGAGGGCGGGATGTTCCACGCGGAGGACGTAGTGCGCGCGCTGGTGCGTGAAGGGCTCTCGCACGGCCCGGGGGGTGCGTTCTACCGTTACCCGGAGCAGGGTCGCGAGCGCGGCTTCATCTTCTGCGCGGCAAACATGCTGGAGCCGGGCAGCTTCGACCTGCGGGAAATGGAGCACATGCACACGCCGGGAGTCGTGCTCATGACCATGCTGCCGGGCCCGGTGCCGGCACGTGACGCCATCGACACGATGGTCGATACCGCGCTTACGCTGGCGAAATCCCTCGGTGGGCGCCTGCTGGATGAGCGGCGCCGACCCGTGACCGAGGCCAACCTGGGGCAGCTTTTCGAGCGCGCCCTGATGGCGGAACGCGCGGTACGGTGAGCGGTACCCGCATGACGTCGAAACAGGACGCAAGCGAGCGGGTCGCGGCACTGCGACAAGAGATCGAGTACCACAACCGCCGCTACTACGTCGAGGACAATCCCGCCATCCCGGATGCGGAGTACGATCGTCTGATGCGGGAGCTCGAGGCGCTGGAGGCCGAGCACCCCGGGCTGGTGACTCCGGACTCTCCCACGCAGCGGGTGGGCGGCGCCCCCGCCGAGGGTTTCGCCGAGGTTCGCCACGAGGTGCCGATGCTCTCGCTGGACAACGCGTTCAGCGAGGAGGAGCTGGAAGCCTTCGATCGGCGGGTGCGGGAGCGGCTCGAGCGCGAAAAGGCGATCGAGTACTGCGCTGAGCCCAAGCTGGACGGCCTGGCGCTCAGCCTGCTCTATCGGGATGGCGCCCTGGCCCGGGCCGCGACGCGCGGCGACGGGACCACTGGTGAGGACGTCACCGCGAATGTCCGCACGATCCGGGCGGTGCCGCTGCGCCTGACGGGCAACGGCTGGCCGCGGCGGCTCGAGGTCCGCGGCGAGGCTTACATGACCCGGCACGGGTTCGAGAGCCTGAATCGCCGCATGGAACGTGAGCAGCAGAAGAGCTTCGTCAATCCCCGCAATGCCGCCGCCGGCAGCTTGCGCCAACTCGACCCGCGGGTCACCGCGCAGCGACCGCTGCGCTTTTACGCCTACGGCTACGGGCTGGTGGCGGACGGTGAGCTGCCGGACCGGCAGCTGGACGTGCTGGAGCGTGTCAGGTCGTGGGGGCTCCCGGTATCACCGCTGGTGCGGCGGGTGACGGGGCTCGCCGGGTGCCTTGGATATTACCGGGAGATGGCGGAGCGCCGGGATGGCCTCGATTTCGACATCGACGGCGTGGTGTTCAAGGTCGACCGGGCCGACTACCAGCGCGAGCTGGGCTTCGTCGCGCGGGCACCGCGCTGGGCGATCGCGCACAAGTTCCCGGCGGAGGAGGTCCTCACGGAGATCCGCGAGGTCGAGTTCCAGGTGGGGCGCACGGGAGCCCTGACCCCCGTGGCACGCCTGAAGCCGGTCTTCGTGGGTGGGGTGACCGTCAGCAACGCCACGCTGCACAACATGGACGAGATCGCGCGCAAGGACGTGCGCATCGGCGACGTGGTCTACGTGCGCCGCGCGGGCGACGTGATCCCGGAGATCGTGCGCGTGGTGACCGAGCGGCGGCCCCCGGACGCGCGGCGCGTCGAGCTGCCTGAGCACTGCCCGGTGTGCGGGGCCGAGGTCGAGCGGGAGAAGGACGAGGCGGTGGCCCGCTGCACCGGCGGGCTGGGCTGCGAGGCGCAGCGCAAGGAGAGCCTGAAGCATTTCGCCTCGCGCCGGGCGATGGACATCGACGGGCTGGGAGAGAAGCTGGTGGACCAGCTGGTCGATCGCGGCCTGGTCCGGGACGCTTCCGACCTCTACGCGCTGGATGCGGGGACCCTGTCAGGACTGGATCGGATGGGCAAAAAGTCCGCTGCCAACCTGGTTGCGGCGATCGGTCACAGCCGGCAGACGACCCTGGCGCGGTTTCTGTACGCGCTCGGCATCCGCGAGGTGGGGGAGGCCACGGCGCAGGCGCTGGCGGCGTACTTCGGCGACCTCGACCCCCTCATGGAGGCTGACCCCGACACCCTGACGCAGGTCCCGGACGTCGGCCCCGTGGTCGCCGGCCACGTCCATCGGTTCTTTCGCCAGGCGCACAACCGACGGGTCATCCGGGCGCTGCGTGAGGCCGGCGTGCAGTGGGAACGGACCGAGCCTGCGGGTGCCGGCAGCCAGCCGCTGGCCGGCAAGACCTTCGTCCTCACCGGGGCGCTGGACGGCATGACACGCGACGAGGCGAAGGAGGCGATCCAGCGCCAGGGCGGGCGCGTGACCGGCAGTGTCTCGGGAAAGACCAGCTACGTGGTCGCCGGGGAGGATCCGGGTTCCAAGCTCGAGCGCGCCCGCGAGCTCGGGGTCGAGGTCCTCGACGAGACGACGTTCCTCCGGCTGCTAGGCGGGCAGCAGTGATGGCGACCGCTCAGCCGCGCTTGATGTCGGCCTTCTTGCGCAGCTGCTGGATGTACTGGTCTACCTTCTGGCGCTGTAGCGTCTGCTTGATCTGGTCGCGCAGGTCGTCGAGGCTCGGCTTCTTCTTGTTGCGGGTGGCCTCGAGCAGGATCACGTGCCAGCCGAAGCGGGTCTTGACCGGCTTCTCCGTGTAGTGGCCGGGCTTGAGCTTCTCCAGCGCCTGGGAGAAGTGCGGCACCATGTCCTCGGGCGCGAACCAGCCCAGCTGCCCCCCCTGGGAAGCGGACGGCCCGGTTGACTTCTCCTTGGCGAGCTTGGCGAAGTTCGCCCCCTTGTCGAGCTGCTTGATCACTGCCTCCGCCTCCGCCTTGGTCTTGAGGAGAATGTGGCGCGCCTTGTACTCCTTGCCCGACATGTGCGCCACGCGCTGTTTGTAGGCTTTCTGGATCTCGCTCTCGCTGATCTTTACGTTCTTGATATGGTCCTGCACGGCGGCGCGGGCGAGGGTGGTCAGATACTGGGCGAGGAGCTGTCCCTGCACGTCTGGCTGCTGCTCCAGACCCTTCTTTTTGGCGTCCTGGGCCAGCAGCTCCAGGTCGACCAGCTGGTTGACCAGGTCGTCGCGCTCCTGATCGCTCAACTTCTTGCCGCTCTGCTGCTCGCGCTGATTGGCGAACAGCTGGAACAGCGTCTTGCTCACCGGCTGACCGTTGACCGTGGCGACGGAGCCGCTACCCGCGGGAATGGTGATCCCGGAGCTGGTGCCGTTGCTGCTGCCGGCGCTCGCGGCATTGCTCTCGTCCTTGCCATGGCAGCCCGAGAGAGCCAGGCCCGCGAGGGCGAGTACGGCGAGCATCAGTGCTGTCTTGCGCATCGTGTTTTCTTCCTCAAGTGTGTGCCCTGCTGGCGGCCAGTGCCGGCCGGAGGTGCGGGTGCGACCGGCGCCACCGGACCGCGCTAGCTGCCCTCGTCGTCCGAGGCTTCGATCTGGAGGGCGTGGATATCGGTCTGCATCATGTCCCCGAGCGCCTCGTACACGAGGCGGTGGCGCTCCAGCGGGTTGCAGCCCCGGAAGCGTTGCGAGCGGATCCGGACGCGGTAATGGCCCATGCCGCTGCGCGCGCCGGCGTGGCCTGCGTGCCGCTGGCTGTCGTCCAGGATCTGCAGGGCGGAAGGTGCGAACGCCTCTTCGAGGCGCTCGCGTATACGGGCGACGCGGTCAGTCATTGCGGAAACACCTGCCGGAACGGGCGCACCGTGACGCGTTCGTAGACCCCCGCCTCGACGTAGGGATCCGTGTCCGCCCACTCGCGGGCAGCCTGCTCGCTGTCGAACTCGGCGACGGTCAGGCTACCGCGAAAGCCGGCTGGTCCAGGGTCTTCCGCGTCCACTGCAGGGAACGGACCGGCAAGCACAAGCCGCCCGGCCGCCTGCAGCTGCTGCAGCCGTTCGCGGTGACGCTGCTGGGCCCGGCGGCGTCGGTCCGAGCTCTCCTCGACGTCCCTGCCCATGATCGCGTAAAGCATCAGCTTTCCTCCCGTTCGGCGTCATCCTGCTTCAGATGGCGGGCGATGTACATCGTAAAGGATTTTCATCGGGGCGGGATGCGCTATACCTTGTGCATGGAGGCGGGTTCCGGGGCTCTGTTCGGATGCTCCCGCCACCCTGCACATGATAGCCGAGATGCCCGCCCACCACAGCCCTGCAAGTGGCGGAACGCGGGCACGTCGATGCCGTCACGCTCGCCAGCAGAGGGGTACGCCGATGAGCCAGTTTTTCAGGATCCACCCGGAAAACCCACAGGCGAGGCTGCTTTCGCGCGCAGTCGGGATCATACGCGGCGGCGGCGTGATCGTGTATCCCACAGATTCCTGCTACGCACTGGGCTGCCACATCGGCGACAAGGGTGCGCTGGATCGCATTCGTTCGATCCGCCAGTTCGAC
>Ga0209918_1000094_pt1 | contig 65848 bp, 65 predicted proteins | sample SalPonD_shore_MG_FD_185712 | JGI IMG/M metagenome (GOLD analysis project Ga0209918, IMG submission 185712) | Salt pond soil microbial communities from South San Francisco under conditions of wetland restoration - Salt Pond MetaG... | ecosystem: Environmental > Aquatic > Marine > Intertidal zone...
AGGGCGCATGAAGCGACGGCGAGACACTCGACGGTCTGGCCGTGAAACGGCCGTGCCAGGAGAACAAAAGCCGTCGAGCCGTTGCGGCTTGCGCATCAAGGGCGCATGAAGCGACGGCGAGACACTCGACGGTCTGGCCGTGAAACGGCCGTGCCAGGAGAACAAAAGCCGTCGAGCCGTTGCGGCTTGCGCATCAAGGGCGCATGAAGCGACGGCGAGACACTCTATATGGTAAGTTCCTGCCCATGTAAGACGGTCGGGGACAATGGCTCGCAAGGCGCCGAAACTGAAAGGGATGATCGAGTCGCTGGTGGCCGCGCCGTCGGTCAGCAGCGTGGACGCGCAATGGGACATGCCCAACCAGCTGGTGACCGACCGGCTGGGTGAATGGCTGGAAGGCATGGGATTCGCCACCGAGCAGGTCGCCGTTCCCGACCAGCCGGGCAAGACCAACCTGATCGCCACCCTGGGTTCCGGACCCGGCGGACTGGTGCTGGCGGGCCACACCGACACGGTGCCCTACGACGAAGACGGCTGGGAATCGGATCCGTTCCGCCTCCGCGAGGGAGATGGGCGTTATTACGGGCTCGGCACCTGCGACATGAAGGCCTTCCTGGCATTGGCAATCGAGGCGGCGAGCGAGTACGAAGCGGGCGACCTCAAGGAACCGTTGATCATCCTCGCCACCGCGGACGAGGAAACCAGCATGAGCGGCGCCAAGGCGCTGGTGGAGGCCGGGAGGCCAAAGGGACGTTGCGCGGTCATCGGCGAGCCCACGGGCATGCGCCCGGTCCACATGCACAAGGGCATGATGATGGATGCCATCCACGTGATCGGCCACTCCGGGCATTCATCCGATCCGGGTCTTGGCGCCAACGCCCTGGAGGGCATGCACGGCGTGATCGCCGCGCTTCTAAAGTGGCGCGGCGAGCTGCAACGCGAGCATCGGATGGACGAGTTCAAGGTGCCATTCCCGACGCTTAACCTGGGTTACATCCGCGGCGGTGACAACCCGAACAGGATCTGCGCAGGCTGCGAACTGGGCATCGACCTGCGCCCAATGCCCGGCATGGACCGCGCCAAGCTGCGCGAGGAACTCCACGAGCGCGTGCGGGCCGCGATGAACGGCAACGGCCTGGACGTGGACTTCGAAGTGCTGTTCGATGGCGCCGATGCCATGAAGACCGCCAGCGATGCCCCCATCGTCAGGGCAGCCGAGGAGCTGACGGGACACCCGGCCGAGGCCGTCGCCTTTTCCACGGAAGCCCCCTTCCTGTCGAACCTTGGCATGGACGTGGTGGTGCTGGGCCCCGGGGACATCGACCAGGCCCATCAACCCAACGAGTTCCTGGCAATGGACCGCATCGAGCCCACCGTCGAGGTACTTCGCAAGCTGATTCGCCGCTTCTGCCTGGCGGATTGACGGGTCCCTGGGCCGGTCGCCGGCTAACGCGCGCAGACGCCCCGCTCGTCGGGCGCCTCGAGCAAATCCGCGCCGGGGGAACGCGCATGGCCCTCGGCATCCATCAACGCCAGCCTGACGGCCGCCCAGCCATCGCTGTCCCGGTATCGCACCCGCAACCGGTTGGTCCCGGCGGGAAAGGCCACGGTGTTCCGCCTGACCCCCGTTTCCGAATCGCCGGTATCCAGAACCGTCTGTTGGTTCACGGATAGCTGCGCCTGCCCCCGTGCCGCAAGCAGGACCTCGTAACGTGCCGGCGCCGCAAGTGTGAGGCAACTGTCGAACACGGCACTGAACCCGTCCGCGGGCACGCCCTTGACGGGCACGCCCATGCCCCAGTCCAGGGAAAGGATGGCGGGACGCGAGCGGCCCGCCGGCTTGCCGTAAGCCCGGTCGGAATAGAATCGCGCCAGCCACGGGCCGGCCGGTGCCCTTGCCCCGGTGGTCAAGCCGTGGGAGGCGAGTGCCCCGGAAACCCTGCGGGCGACCCACTGTTGCCCGAAGGCGGTCAAATAGCCATCGTTGTGAAACAGCGCGGCGTGCTCCACCGGGGACAACGCGCTGGCGTCCTGCTCCAGGTCCACGAAGTCGAGGTTCGCCCCTTCCAGCGTGTTACCGAGGAAACGCCTGAGCGGGGCGTCGTCGGCAACCCGTCCCGATTTGGGGAGATAGACGACCACCGGCGCGGTGTCGTTTTCGCGTGCATGGGCGGCGAAATCGTGCACGATCCCGTCCAACAACACCGCGAGCTGGAGGGGGGCCGGCGTTGATTGCGGTCCGGCGACGGACGCCACGCCGATCATGGACAACAGATGGGATTGCGCGAAAAGCCCCCGGTTGGTCGTGAACCAGGGCCAGAGGTAGCTGCCGGCGGGAACCGGAACGCCGGTAACCTGCAGGCCGCTTTCGCCCCTGACCAGCCTCGGCTTTCCGAAGCCCTGGAAATCGTCACGTGCCAGCAGTTCCAGGGAAGACGGTTCCAGCGCGAGGACGGCCAGGTCGGCCTTGTCGCTCACCACTTTGCCGTAGAGGAGCATGGACTGGTCCGGGGCGTAGCCGGGTTGCGCCCGGTTGAGCGTGACCAGGCCGGTCTCCAACCCGAGCCGGTGGCACCAGGTGCCCTGGTCGCCGACACCGATGCCGAAAGTCTGCGAACCACCCAGGCAGATCAGTCGTTTCCGGGCCGGCGAAGCCTGCTCCGCGACGCCGCGGTAGCCCGCCGCATCGGTGGTCAACGGCAGCCAGGTACCGAAGGCATCGCGCTCCTCGAACTGCGCGCTCACGCGCCAGCCAAGCTCGCTATCGTGGTGAGACAGGCGAATGGCCGCGGGCGGCGGGTGGGCGGCGGAAGCGAGCGTCCTGCCCAGGTCCCAGAAGCTGAACAGGCCTTCCAGCGACAGGACCAGCAGCAGTAGCGCCGCCAAACCGTAAAGCAGCCAGGCGTATCGAAGCCGCCGCCCGCCGCGTTGACTTTGCGGCTCAGCCACGGGCGCCGTCCCCGGGCCGCTTGAGCGCCAGTGTGAGTCCGTCGGCGATGGGCACCATGCTCAGCTCGACGCGCTCGTCGTCGTACAGTACCCGGTTGAACTCCCGTATCGCCTCCGTGCTCTCGCTTCGCTCGTCGTCATCGGCAACCCTGCCATTCCAGAGCACGTTGTCCACGGCGATGACCCCGCCGACACGCACCAGCTTCAGGCAACGCTCGTAGTAGTTCAAGTAATTTTCCTTGTCGGCATCGATGAACGCGAAATCGAATCCGCCTGCTTCCCCGGCCTCCAACAGGGCGTCCAGGCTTTCCACGGCGGGCGCCAGTCGCAGGTCGATGCGCCCGGCCACCCCCGCCCTTTCCCAGTAGCGCCGGGCGATGGCGGTCCACTCCTCGCTGACGTCCAGGGCCACGACCTGGCCATCCGCAGGCAGCGCGCGCGCCACGGCGAGCGAGCTGTAGCCCGTGAAGACCCCGACCTCCAGGGTGCGCCGCGCCTTCAGCATGTTCACCAGCAGCGCCATGAACTGGGCCTGCTCGGGCGCGATCTGCATGCCCGCCTCGGCCAGTTCGGCGGTCTCGGCACGCAACGCGGCGGCCACCGGATCGTCGCGTAGCGAAACGGATAGCAAGTATTGGTAGAGCTTGTCGCCCAGCAGGAATGATTTGCGTGACATGGCGCTCGATGTGTTCCGGAAATCCAGGTTGGTCCCGGCCGGGCCGGGAAGCGTAGGATAACGTCAGACTCGCCAGGAATCTAAGTGCCCTTGCCCGGGAGCCGTCCTGAAGGAACGATGAACCGAGGGATCGTCAAAATAGCGCAGATCACCGACAGCCACCTCTTGGACGGCCCGACCGCGAAGTTGCACGGCGTGCTTCCCGACGAGACCCTTTCGCGCATCCTGGACCAGGTGGCGGCATTCGGGCCGGACCACGTGATCGCCAGCGGGGACCTGGCGGAGAGCGCCGATCCCCCTGCCTACCGGCGACTGAGGGAAATGCTGCTCGGCTCCGGCCTGAGGGTGAGCTGCATGCCGGGCAACCACGACGACCCGGCCCGCCTGGTCGACCAACTCAACGTCGGTCGCCTGGACACCGTCGAGGGCGTCACGCTGGGGAACTGGCGATTGCTGTTGCTGGACTCCACAGTGCCCGGCCGCCCCGGCGGCATGTTGGGCGCGGCGAGGCTTGCCGCGCTCGAGTGGCAACTGCACGCCCACTCGGGCCGGCACAAGCTGGTGTTCGTCCACCATCAGCCGCTACCCACGGGCAGCCCCTGGATCGACGCCATGGGGCTCGAGGACGGTCCGGCCCTGCTGGAACGGCTACAGGACGACGGTCATGTTCCCGCGGTGGCCTTCGGCCACATCCACCATGCCTTCACCGGACGCGCCGACGGCATCCAGTTGCTCGGCTGCCCTGCCACCAGTTACCAGGCGACGCCCCGCCGGCGGGAATTCGAGCTCGACACCTCGAACGGTCCCGGCTTCCGCTGGTTCGAGCTGCACTCCGACGGCCTCCTGGACACCGGTGTGACCCGGATTCCCGCGGAGTCGCGATGAGCGCCGCCCGCCGGTCGCTGCTGCTCAGTTACCAGGCACTCAGGCGCTACGGCCTGAACGATTCCCACAGCGGCAACGCCTCGGTCCGGGACGGGGATACCGTCTGGATCACACCAACCGGCGCCCCGGCGGATGGACTTGCCGAGGAGGCGCTGATCGAGTGCCGTTTGCCCGACACCATCGGTGAGGGGGCCTCCCTGGACGCGCGCCTGCACATGGCGGTGTACCGGGCCGTCCCGGAAGCCGGCGCGGTACTTCATGCGCACAGTCCGCATACCATCGCGCTGACCCTGGATTGCGAATCATTCCGGCCGCTGGACGAGGAAGGAAAACTCTATTTCCCCGAGGTTCCCCTGGTGAGCCTGGACGGCGGGAATTACTGGGAGCGCCACCGATCGGAAGCACCCGAACGGGTCTCGGAGGCGCTCGCGGAGCACCGCGTCTGCGTGCTGCGCGGACACGGCGTTTACGCCCGGGGAGCGTCGCTGGATCAGGCCTACCAGCGGCTATGCGCCCTGGAACACTCGGCGAAAATCGCCTGGCTCGCCCGGCCCCTTACAACTCGACCATCTCGAAGTCGTCCTTGATGGCGCCGCAGTCCGGGCAACACCAAGTGTCCGGGACGTCCTCCCAGCGCGTCCCGGGCGGGATGCCCTCGTCCGGGCGCCCCTCGGCCTCGTGGTAGATGAAGCCGCAGACGATGCACATCCAGGACTTGTACTCGGGGGACTGTTGTTCGGCGTTCGCGGATTCGCTCATGAGACGTCGGGGCGTTGATCACGTAAACGCGGTATTTTGCCACGCCCATCAACCCCTTGCAGCCCCATCGGGCTGATAGAGTGCAGCGCATGCGCGAATCCCTGCGAGGCCTCTACGTGCTCACGCGGCCCTTCACCGGCGGCGAACGGGCGTTGCTCGAAGCGGTGGAGCAGACCCTCGAGGGAGGCGCGCGCCTGGTGCAGTACCGGGACAAGGGCGCCGGCGCGTCGCGCCGGCGCCGGGAGGCCGCCGCCCTCGCGGAACTGTGCGGCGCATACGGCGTGCCGGTGATCGTCAATGACGATCCGGTGCTCGCCGCCGCCGTCGGCGCCGGCGGGGTGCACCTGGGCAGGGACGACGCGCCGATCCGCGAGGCCCGGGAACTGCTGGGCCCGTCGGCGATCATCGGCGCTTCCTGCTACGACCGCCTGGAGCGCGCCCGCCAGGCGGCACGTGCGGGCGCGGACTACCTGGCGTTCGGGAGTTTCCATCCCTCGCCCACCAAGCCCGGGGCGGTGCACGCCGACACCACGCTGCTCGGTGCCGCATCGGGCCTCGGACCGGCGCTTTGCGCCATCGGTGGCATCACGCCGGAGAACGGGGCGGGCCTGGTGGCCGCGGGAGCGGATCTGCTGGCCGTGATCTCGGGCGTCTTCGACGCCGGTGAGCCGCGCCTGGCCGCATCGCGTTATGCTGCGTTGTTCGACGATCCAGCCAATCCACAGGGGAGTCATTCGTGAGCGAATCGCTGTTCAGCGAGGCCCGGCGCTACATCGCCGGCGGCGTCAACTCACCGGTTCGCGCCTTCGGCGGCGTGGGCGGGGAACCCGTGTTCATCCGCAGCGCCTCCGGCGCGTACCTGCACGGCGAGAATGGCCGCAGCTACATCGATTACGTGGGCTCGTGGGGGCCGATGATCCTGGGCCACGCGCATCCGCGGGTGATCGAGGCCGTCGTCGAGGCCGCGCGCCGCGGCCTCAGCTTCGGCGCACCCACGGTGCTGGAAACGGAGTTGGCACGGAGAGTCTGCGAGCTGGTGCCGTCCATGGAACGGGTCAGGTTCGTGAATTCCGGCACCGAGGCGGTGATGAGTGCGATTCGCCTGGCTCGCGGCGCCACCGGACGCGACAAGGTGCTCAAGTTCGAGGGCAATTACCACGGCCACTCGGATTCGTTGCTGGTCGAGGCGGGATCGGGCGCCCTCACCCACGGCGTACCCACCTCTCCCGGCGTCCCGGCAAGCGCCGCCGAACACACGCTGACCGCCCGCTACAACGACCTGGCGAGTGCCCGGGAGCTGCTCGAGGCGCACCCGGGACAGGTGGCCTGCGTGATCGTGGAACCGGTGGCGGGAAACATGAATTGCGTGCCGCCGGTGGAAGGCTTCCTCGAAGGCCTGCGCGGGCTCTGCGACGAACACGACGCCCTGCTGCTGTTCGACGAGGTGATGAGCGGTTTTCGCGTGGCCCTGGGGGGCGCGCAGGAGCGCTTCGGCGTACGGCCCGACCTGACCACGCTGGGCAAGATCGTGGGCGGCGGCATGCCCGTGGGTGCCTTCGGCGGCGCCGAGTCACTGATGTCGGAGCTTTCCCCCGATGGTCCCGTCTACCAGGCGGGCACCCTCTCCGGTAATCCCGTGGCCATGGCGGCGGGGCTTGCGACCCTGGAGCTGGTTTGCGCGGAGGGTTTCCACGAGAAGCTTCAGGAAACCACCGGTCGGCTTTGCGAGGGACTCGAGGCGGCGGCGAAGGAGGCGGGCGTGGCCTTCAGCACGAACCACGTGGGCGGCATGTTCGGGCTGTTCTTCACGGGCGATGCGCCCGTTCGCAGTTTCGAGCAGGTTCGGGCCTGTGACGTTGAGGCCTTCAAGCGCTTCTTCCATGCCATGCTGGAGCGGGGCGTCTACCTGGCGCCGTCGGCGTTCGAGGCCGGCTTCGTGTCCTCCGCCCACGACGACGCGGTCGTCGGCAGGACGCTGGATGCGGCGCGAGAGGCGTTCGGCACGCTGGATTGACCGCGGGCGCGGCAGCCGTCCTATCACCGGACGTCAGAGAAACAGGTCGGGGGCGAGCGGTTTCCCGGGTTCCACGGCGTATCCGTCGAAGTCGGTAACGCCCTCCTCCCTGAGTACCTCCTCGTCGATGAAGAAGTGGCCGGTGCACTCCCGGGCGCCGCGAGTCAGCACCGCGTGCGCGGCATCCGCCACGATCGCCTCCCGGCGGCAATTTTCCGGCTTGACCAGGCCGCCCAGCATGGCCAGCGCCGCGGTGGCGATGACCGTTCTCGGCCACAGGGCGTTGACCGCGACGCCCCGCTCGCGGAATTCCTCCGCCATGCCGAGAACGCAAAGACTCATGCCGTACTTGGCGATGGTGTAGGCCACGTGGTCGCGGAACCACTTCGGGTCCAGATTCGGCGGCGGGGAAAGCATCAGGATGTGCGGGTTGTCCGCTACTTCCAGGTACGGCAGGCACGCCTGCGTGCAGACGAAGGTGCCCCGGGTGTTGACCTGGTGCATCAGGTCGAAACGCTTCATGGGCGTTTCCGCGGTGCCCGCCAGGTAAATGGCGCTCGCGTTGTTCACCAGGGCGTCGATGCCGCCGAAGGTGTCCGCGGCCGAGCGGACCGCGTCGGCGACCGCGTCCTCGTCGCGGATGTCCACCTTGAGCGGCAGCGCCCTGCCGCCGGCGTCCTCGATTTCCCCGGCCACCGTGTGAATGGTGCCGGGAAGTTTCGGGTGCGGTCGGTCTGTCTTCGCCGCCACCACCACGTTGGCGCCGTCCGCGGCGGCGCGAAGCGCGATGGCCCGCCCGATGCCGCGCGAAGCGCCGCTGATGAAAACCGTCTTGGACTTCAGGTCCGCCATGTCATTTCTCCCTGGATGCTTTCCTGGCGCCGAGGCGGCCCACGAACCGGGCGCGGACGCCCCCGAAGGCGCCGTTGGACATGAATACCACGTGGTCTCCTGGGCGTGCCTCCGCCTCGAGTTCCTCCAGCAGCCGCCCGGCGTCGCCCACGGTGCGGGCACGCCCCGACAATTGCCGCGCCACGGCAACCGGGTCCCAGTTCCAGCCCGGCTCGCTCCACAGCCAGACGGCATCGGCGCGCGCCAGCGCCGGCGCGAGACCATCGGCGTGCACCCCGGCGCGCATGGAATTGCTGCGCGGCTCCAGAGCCACCAGCACCCGTCCGGTGCCGGCCAGCTCGCGCAGGGCCTCCAGGGTAGCGTGGATTTCCGTGGGGTGGTGGGCGAAGTCGTCGTACACGGTGATCCCGTCGAATGGACCGTACCGTTCAAGGCGTCTGCGCACGCCGCCGAAATCACCGAGCGCCCCGGCCGCCTCCTCCGGTGAGATGCCGGCCTCAGCGGCCGCCGCCACGGCAGCCAGCGCGTTGGCCACGTTGTGCCGTCCGGCCAACGGCCAGTTCACCCGCGCGACGGCGCGGTCCAGGTGCACCAGGTGGAAACGCCGCCCGCCTTCTGCGATCTGCTCGGCCCGCCACTCCGCGCTGCTGTCCGGGTCGAGCGAAAAGCCCTGTACCCGCGACCAGCATCCCATCTCCAGCACCTGGGCCAGTACCGGGTCGTCGCGGTTGACCACGATCAGTCCCCGCCCGGGCACGGTGCGCACCAGGTGATGGAATTGCCGCTTGATCGCCGCCAGATCCGGGAAGATGTCGGCGTGGTCGAATTCCAGGTTGTTCAGTACGGCGATGCGGGGCCGATAGTGAACGAACTTGGACCGCTTGTCGAAAAACGCAGTGTCGTACTCGTCCGCTTCCACCACGAAATCCGGCCCCTCGCCGGTACGCGCCGAAATACCGAAATCTTGTGGCACCCCGCCGATAAGAAATCCGGGCCCGCGGCCCGCGCGCTCGAGTATCCACGCCAGCAGGCTCGCGGTGGTGGTCTTGCCGTGGGTGCCGGCCACCGCGAGCACCCGACGCCGCGCCAGGATGTTGTCCGCCAGCCACTGGGGGCCCGAGGTATAGGGCATTCCCGAGTCGAGCACGGCCTCGACGCAGGGGTTGCCGCGGGACAACGCGTTGCCGATCACCACCTGGTTCGGTGGCGGCTCAAGGTGCGCGGGATCGTAGCCTTCCCGCAACTCGATGCCCTGGGCCTCGAGCTGTTCGCTCATGGGCGGATAGACATTGGCATCCGAGCCCGAGACCTCCACTCCCGCTTCGCGCGCCAGGACGGCGACGCCGCCCATGAAGGTGCCGCAGATGCCGAGAATGTGGATCTTCATGATTGCGCGCCGAACACCAGGGCGAAGACCGCCACCGAGGCGGCAAGGAACAGGGTGGCCCACAGCAGGCCCACCGAGAGACTCACCGAAAGCGAATGGCGCAGGATATGCGCGGTCACCACGAAACTCCATACCACCAGGCCCAGCCACAACAGCACCACCGGGGCTGGAGCCGCCTGCTCTTCCGCCTGGCGGCCGATCAGGTAAAGCAGGGGAACGGCGGCCAGAGTGAACAGCGTCCCGGTGCCCATCATCGCAGTAATGGTCTCGAAAACTCGATCCAGGTGTCCGCGCGCGTTGAGTGCCAGCATGACCAGCGCCACGCTCAGTCCGGCGTCGAGCAGCACCGGCGCCACGATCTCGGCGTCCGGAGTAACCATGGATTGGGCGACGAGCCCCGCGGCCACGTACGCGGCCAGGCTCGCCACGGCCGGCGCCCGGGAGCCGGGCAGGTGCTGTGGCCCCTTCCGCAGCAGGCAGATCTCGAATATCAGCGACAACAGCGGCATGGATTCGCGGCCCCGGCACAATGGGGTTCTGGGAAACGGCTTGGTTACACTACCATCATGAAAAGTGAAGCACCTGAAGCTCGCGAAGACCGCCATCTCGACCTGAGCGGCCTCGATTGTCCCATACCGGTGCTGCGGGCCAAGCTCGCGCTGGCGGAAATGCGCGCCGGCGAGGTGATCCACGTGGTGGCCACCGATCCCCATGCCAGTGTCGACTTCGAGGCCTTCTGCGCCCGCACGGGGCATGAGCTGCTTCACTCTTACCGCGATCCACGTGGCGGGCTGCATTTCCACATCCGGCGCCGGGCCGGCGCCAGGGTCTGAGGCGACAGCCGCCGCGACATTGTTCGTCCTGCCGGTACGGGAGAAATTCGGAGGGAATACCACCTGTATCGCCGCCGTGACCAGCGGCGATTTTTCGGGGCCGGCGAGATCAGCTCCGCTTCACGACCGGCCGGGGGGCGCGCGGCCCCCCGGCCTACTGGCCGGGCGGAGAGATCTGCCGCGCCGCGCTACCGGCGGCGCCTGGCTCTCTTCTTTGCGGCCTTCTTCTTGCCGGCCTTCTTGCGGCGAGCCTTCTTCTTGGCTGCCTTCTTCCTGCCGGCCTTCTTCCGGCGAGCCGGACGCTTCTTGGCTGCCTTCTTCTTGCCGGCCTTCTTCTTGCCAGCCTTCTTCCGACGGCGAGCCTTCTTCTTGCCAGCCTTCTTCCGACGGCGAGCCTTCTTCTTGCCGGCCTTCTTCTTGCCAGCCTTCTTCCGGCGGCGAGCCTTCTTCTTCGCCGCCTTCTTCTTGCCGGCCTTCTTCCGGCGAGCCGGACGCTTCTTGGCTGCCTTCTTCCTGCCGGCCTTCTTCCGGCGGCGAGCCTTCTTCTTCGCCGCCTTCTTCTTGCCGGCCTTCTTCCGGCGCGCCGGACGCTTCTTGGCCGCCTTCTTCTTGCCAGCCTTCTTCCGACGGCGAGCCTTCTTCTTCGCCGCCTTCTTCTTGCCGGCCTTCTTCCGGCGCGCCGGACGCTTCTTGGCCGCCTTCTTCTTCGCGGCCTTCTTACGCCGCGCCGGACGCTTCTTGGCCGCCTTCTTCTTGCCGGCCTTCTTGCGCCGTGCCGGCCGCTTCTTCGCGGCCTTCTTCTTGCCGGCCTTCTTCTTGCCGGCCTTCTTCTTGGCTGCCCGCCGTTTGGCGGCCTTCTTCTTGGCCGCCTTCTTCTTGGCGGCCTTCTTGCCGCCCCCAACGGGAGCAGCCGGTGCAGGCCCCATACCCGTAGGTTCTTCCGGGGCAGCGGCTAGCATTTCGGTTTCGTCAGCCATTTTTCCCGCCCTCTTTTTTGCCAGTTTGCGTGCTATTGCCGAAACGGAGGCCCGGGTTTCGCCCCGCGCCTTTTTCGACCCCTTGCGCGCCTCCGCGCTGGCCTGTGCCAGCACTTTCTCTATGCGCGCGAAAATCTCATCCACCTCGCCAACGCCGTTCACCTGGACCAACTTGCCCTTCTCCCGGTAGTAGTCCACCACCGGTGCCGTCTGGCGCTCGTAAACCCGGAGCCGGTTGCCCACCGTCTCCTCGTTATCATCGGCCCTGTGATGAACCCTGCCGCCGCAAACGTCGCAGCGGTCATCGAGGCGGGGAGGATGCGTGAAAAGATTGAAGACGGCCCCACATGAGGTGCACGTGAGGCGCCCCGTGAGTCGCTGCATCAGCAGGTCGAATTCGACCTCCAGCTGAATCACCGCGGTCACGGGCATGCGCAGGCGCCGCAGCAGCCGCTCCAGCGCCTGGGCCTGGAAAACATTCCGGGGAAACCCGTCGAGAATGAAGCCGCGCTTGGCATCCGGCTCGCCCAGGCGTTCGCGAAGCATGCCAAGGACGATCTCGTCGGATACCAGATGCCCGGCCTCCATGGCTTCCTTGGCACGAATTCCGAGGGGAGTCTGATTCGCTACCGCCGTTCTGAGCAGGTCGCCGGTAGAGATGTGAGGCACGTTGTGCTTATCAGTTAGTAGCTTTGCCTGGGTCCCTTTCCCGGACCCGGGAGCGCCCAACAGAATTATTCTCATAAACGCGCTCTCGTTTCGCGACTTCTCGACCCGCATCACAAAAAAACGGCGCCGATCAGTCTTGACTGTCGGTAAAGCTAACTTCTTCTTCCAGACAAGTCAATGCAAACAAACTTCCGTAAAGCATAGATCATGAGCCGCCTTTCTGCACAAGTTTCGTCAGGTCGTCTTCCCCGAGTGTCACGTCGGCAGCCGGGGCACTAGAATGGCACCCTGAAAACACTCTCAGGAACGCGGAGCATTGCATGGCCAGGCAGAACATCCTTTACGCTCAATCGGGCGGCGTCACCGCGGTGATCAACGCCACCGCATGCGCGGTCATCGAGACCACCCGTGACCACCGGCGGCAGGTAGGGAAGGTGTTCGCGGCGCGCAACGGCATCATCGGCGCGCTGCAGGAAGAGCTCTACGACACCAGCCGCGAGACCAAGTCATCCATTGCTGCGCTGCGCCAGACGCCCGGCGGCGCCTTCGGTTCGTGCCGGTACAAGCTGAAGAGCCTCGAGGAGAGCCGCGCCCAGTACGAGCGCCTGATTGAGGTCTTTCGCGCGCACGACATCGGCTACTTCCTTTACAACGGCGGTGGCGACTCCGCGGATACCTGCCTGAAGGTAAGCCAGCTTTCGGAAAAGATGGGTTACCCCATCCACGCCATTCACGTGCCGAAGACGGTGGACAACGACTTGCCCGTCACCGACTGCTGTCCCGGTTTCGGCTCGGTGGCCAAGTACGTGGCCGTGTCCACCCAGGAGGCGGCGCTGGACGTGGCCTCGATGTGCTCCACTTCGACGAAGGTGTTCATACTCGAAGTGATGGGACGCCATGCCGGCTGGATCGCGGCGGCGGGCGGACTGGCCGGCGAGCGCCCGGAGGACCCGCCCCACGTGATCCTGTTTCCGGAAGTGGCTTTTGACCGCAAGGTATTCCTCAGGCGGGTCAGGCAGGCGGTGACGGACTACGGCTACTGCGTGGTGGTCGCCTCGGAAGGGACGCGCGACGGCCGCGGACGGTTTCTCGCCGACGCCGGGACCCGGGACGCATTCGGTCACGTTCAACTGGGCGGCGTGGCGCCCTACCTGGCAAACCTGGTGAAAGGCGAGCTGGGCTACAAGTATCACTGGGCGCTTGTCGACTATCTGCAGCGTTCGGCTCGGCACATCGCCTCGAAAACCGACGCGCAGCAGGCCTACGCGGTGGGCCGGGCGGCGGTGCAACTCGCCGTCAAGGGCCGCAACGCCGTGATGGTCACTGTGGAGCGGACCAGCGACCAACCCTACCGCTGGAAGGTCGGCGAGACGCCCCTGTCGCGGGTGGCCAACCGGGAGAAGATGCTGCCGAGGAAATTCATCAGCCGGGACGGCTTCGGCATTACCCCGTCGGCACGCCGCTACCTGTCGCCCCTGATCCGGGGCGAGGACTACCCGACCTATCGGAATGGCCTGCCGCGGCACGCGAAGCTAAAACTCAAACTGGCGCCGCGCAAGCTGGAACCGTTCGAGGCTTGAGTCCGTCCCATGCTCTCCCCCCGAAACGCCATCGAGCCGATCCCCGCGGGGCGGGTGCAAATCCGGGAACTGGGCGCCGGCGACGAAGAGGCGTTCTTTCGACTCGCCAGCGACTCGCGGGTCGTCGAAAACGTTTGCTGGGGCCCGTACGACCTGGAAGGCACCCGGGCCTACCTGGCGCAGTCCGCCGTCAACGCCGACGCCGTTCCGCGCACGCATTACGACCTCGGCATCAAGGACGTTTCCACGGGAGAGCTGGTCGGCGCCTGCACCATCAAGCGTCGCCGCGATGATGCGGGCTGGGAAATCGGTTACTCGCTGCAACCCGGTTCCTGGGGCCTCGGCCTGGGCTCGGAAACCGTGGCGGCCCTCGTGGCGTTCGCGCGGGAGCACCTGTCGGCCCGGCGCACCGTGGCCGAGGTGTTCCTGGAAAACCCGGCCTCGATGCGAATCCTGGAGAAACTCGGTTTCAGCGGTGTGCGGCGCACGGACCGCTACATCGCCGCCCGGGGTCGTCACCGGCGAGTCCTCTTGATGGAACTGCGCACGGGAAACGAAAACGGCCGGGACTGAGCCCGGCCGCTTCCCATGTCGCGCCCGCGGGCGCCTTGCCGCTACTTGGTGAGCAGCGGCGCGATCACCAGCGAGACGATCGCCATTACGTTGATGAGGATGTTCATGGACGGCCCGGAGGTGTCCTTGAACGGATCGCCCACGGTGTCGCCCACCACGGCCGCCTTGTGCACGTCGGAGCCCTTGCCGCCCAGGTTGCCCTTCTCGATGTACTTCTTGGCGTTGTCCCAGGCGCCGCCGGCATTGGACATGGTGAGCGCCAGAAGCACGCAGCCGACCACCGCGCCGCCCAGCAGACCGCCCAGCGCCTGGGCGCCGATGCCGAATCCGACCACCACGGGGGCGAACACCGCCAGCGCGCCGGGGAGCATCATGCGCCTGAGCGCCGCCTTGGTGGCGATGTCCACGCAGCGCTCGTGGTCCGGCTTGGCCTTGCCCTCCATGAGACCCGGGATGTCGCGGAACTGGCGCCGGATCTCCTTGATCATGTCGAAGGCCGCCTCGCCCACGGCGCGGATGGTGATGGCGCTGACCAGGAACGGGAAGATGCCGCCCAGGAACATGCCCATCAGCACTTCCGGGTCGCTGATCCGCAACTCGAAGTCGGGCACGTGCTGGGACACCAGCTTGATGTAGGCAGCGATGATGGCCAGCGCGGCCAGGCCGGCCGCGCCGATGGCGAAACCCTTGCCGATGGCGGCGGTGGTGTTGCCGAGCTCGTCCAGTTCGTCGGTGATCTTGCGCACTTCCGGACCGAGCTCGGCCATTTCCGCGATGCCGCCGGCATTGTCGGCCACCGGGCCGTAGGCGTCGATGGCCATGGTGATGCCCACGGTAGCCAGCATGCCCACCGCCGCGATACCCACGCCATACACGCCGGCCCCCTCCGGCAGCAGCATGTCGGCACCGAAGATGATGCCGGCGATGGTGAGCACCGGGATCACCACCGACTCCATGCCGGTGGCCAGCCCCTGGATCATGACCGTGGCCGGGCCGGTCTCGCCGCCCTGGGCGATGCGCCGCACCGGCGAGCCGCCGGTGTAGTACTCGGTGACCAGGCCGATGATGATGCCCCCCACGGCGCCGATCAGCACGCAACCCCAGACCGCGGCGGAGACGTCCAGTCCCGTGATCACGCCCAGCGCCGCCAGCATGAAGATCACCGTGGCGCCAATGGTGCCCGAGCGCAGCGCCACCTCCGGGCGCTTCGAGGACATCAGGCGCACCACGAGGATGCCGAGCACCGAGCAGATCAGGCCCGCGGAGGAGAGCGCCAACGGCAGGAACATGAGCTGCTCCCGGGGGCCGATCAGCGCCGTGGTAGCGGCGCTCAGCGTCGCCGCGATGGCGATTGATGCGATCATGGCGCCGCAGTAGGACTCGAAGATGTCCGAGCCCATGCCCGCCACGTCGCCCACGTTGTCACCCACGTTGTCGGCGATCACCCCCGGGTTGCGCGGATCGTCCTCGGGGATGCCCGCCTCGACCTTGCCCACCAGGTCGGCGCCCACGTCGGCGCTCTTGGTGAAGATGCCGCCGCCCACGCGGGAAAACAGCGCCACCGTGGATGCCCCCATGCCGAAACCGTGGATGGCCTCTGCGTGCACGGGGTCGGATCCGAACAGCAGGTAGAGGGAACCGAGCCCCAGAAGGCCCATGGAGGCCACCGTCAGGCCCATGATGGAGCCGCCGAAGAACGCCACCGACAGGGCATCGGCCGCTCCCCTGGTGCGCGCGGCCTCGGTGGTGCGAACATTGGCGCGGGTCGCGGTGAACATGCCGATATAGCCCGCCGTGGCCGAACAAAGCGCCCCGACCACGAAGGCCAGCGGCGTTTGCCAACTGCGAAAGCCGATGAACAGCAGTACGGTCAGGGCCAGCATGAACAGCGCCAGGATGGAGTATTCGCGGCGCATGAACACCATGGCGCCGGAGTGGATGGCCTCGGCGATCTCCACCATGCGCCCCTCTCCCGGCGGCTGGCGCTTGACGAGCTGGTAGATCACCAGGGCCGCGAGAAGGCCGGCGAGCCCCAGCACGGGCGTGACAACGTGTAGGTTCATGGAATCCTCGCTTGGATAATCTTGGTTTTTTCGGCGAATCGGGGGCCGGGCGCCGGGCCCGGCGGACCGGCCGGATTCTAGAGAGAAGCCGGTGCCAGGGCAAACCGGACCCACTGCCGCGCCAGCGCCAGCCGGCGCTGGCCGGTGCCATGGTGGCTCGATTTCGCTAGAATCACGCGTTTTTGGTTCATCGCGCAATGCCGGGGCATCAAGCTGCACTTTGCCAGCCGGGGTGGGCAGAGGTGCGGCGGAACCTGGCGAGAACGCCATGGATACATCCCTGTAGGCTCCGGTGAAAACATCCTGTTTTCAACGGTCTCGCCAGGTTCCGCCGCACCTCTGCCCGTGGACCGCGTGTCCCACACCCGAAACATCAGGAACTCCGCAAGCAATCGATTCTTTTGACCATCGAGGAGCAGACAGGCCATGGCCTTCAAGGAGCTCAACCCGGGCGCGAGCCCGCCCGATGACCTGAACGTGGTCATCGAGATTCCCCTGAACGGGGAACCCGTGAAATACGAGGTGGACAAGGAAACTGGCGCCATTTTCGTGGACCGGGTGCTGAAGACCGCCATGCGCTACCCGTGCAACTACGGTTACGTGCCGCAGACCCTGTGCGGCGACGGCGATCCCCTGGACGTGCTGGTGGTGGCGCCGGTGCCGTTCATTCCCGGTTCGGTGGTGCGCGTGCGCCCCATCGGCATGCTGGCCATGCGCGACGAGGCCGGCGAGGACGTCAAGATCATCGCCGTGCCGGTCACCGACGTTACCGGGATGTATCGCGACGTGGGTGAATACAGCGACCTGCCCGAGGCGCTCACCCTCCAGGTCGAGCACTTCTTCGCGCATTACAAGGACCTCGAGCGCGGCAAGTGGGTGGAGATCGACGGCTGGCGCGACGCGGCGACCGCGCGCGAAGAAGTCGAGAAGAGCATCGAGGCCTTCCGCGGCTAGAAATGAGGCGTAAGGTGTAAGGGATTGCCGAACGACGGCAAGTCCTCGGGCACGTACAATGGTGGCGACCCATGCACGATCACGGACACCACCATCACGACCCGCAGCGCAGCTCCACGAAGCTGCTAGTGGGCGCGCTGGGCGCGACCCTGTGCTTCGCCGGCGTGGAAGCCCTCTCCGGCTGGTGGGCCAACTCCCTGGCGCTTTTTTCCGACGCGGGCCACATGCTCACCGACAGCGTGGCGCTGGGCCTGGCCGCGGTGGCGGCAAGGGTGGCGCAGCGCCCCGCGACGGTGAAGCACACCTTCGGCCTGGAGCGCATGGAGGCGTTGGCGGCGGCGATCAACGCGCTGCTGATGCTGGCCATCGTTGCCGGCATCGTGATTGGCGCCGTGGAGCGGCTGGCCGCGCCTCCCCGGGTGCGCGCCGGCGCCGTGATCCTGGTCGGCGGCATGGGCCTGGTGGTCAACTTGGTGGTGGCCTGGATACTAAGCCGCGGCGAGCGCAACCTGAACGTGCGCGGTGCCCTGCTGCACGTCATGGGCGACCTGCTGGGCTCCGTGGCCGCTCTCGCATCGGGCGTGGTGATCTGGCTCACGGGCTGGTCGCTAATCGACCCGGTGCTCTCGCTCCTGATCGGCGCCCTGATCCTGTTCTCCTCGCTGAACCTGCTGCGCGAGGTGCTGCACGTGCTGCTGGAAGGCGTGCCGCCCGACCTGGACCTGCGCGCCGTGGGCCGTCGTATGGCCCGGGTGGAGGGCGTGCGCGAAGTCCACGACCTGCACATATGGACCATTTCCTCATCCACGACCGCTCTGTCGGCGCACGTGGTGATCGAGGACCTGGGCGTCTGGCACGGCGTGCTCACCGACCTTTTGCAGGTATTGGAACGGGAATTCGGCATCGGCCACGCCACCCTCCAGCCCGAGCCGGAAATCCTGGCACGGGTGGCGGTGAGCGACATCGGGCATGGACGTTGACCCCGGTGCGGTGCTGATGACGCAATGGCTGCGGCTGCGGCCCTGGCAGGCTTCGGACATCGAGCCGCTCCACGCCCTGAACACCGACCCGGAGGCCATGCGCCGCTATCCCTGGACTGACGACCGGGAGCGCAGCCAGGTCAGTCTTCGACACTATCGTGCGCACTTCGCCGAGCACGGCTGGGGACCCTGGGTCATCGAACTCGAGGGGGAAGCGCCATTCGTCGGCGTCTTGGGGCTCAGCCACGTGGAAGTCGAGGCCCATTTCACGCCGGCCGTGGAAGTGGGTTGGCGCATCGTGCCCGCGTACCAGGGACGGGGTTACGCCACGGAGGCGGCCCGGGCCGCGCTGAAATTCGGCTTCGAGACAATCGGTCTCCGTGAGATCATCGCCTTTTGCACGCCGGACAACCGGCCCTCGCGGCGCGTGGTGCTCTACCGCCTTCGCGCCCACGAATTCGCCGCGCGCGACACCGAACGATAGCAAGACATCCCGGAGGACCCCATGGAACGAATCGGATTCATCGGCCTGGGCGCCATGGGCGCGCCCATGGCCCTGAACGTTCACCAAAACGGCTACGAGCTTTGCGTCTGGAACCGCACCCGCACGCGTGCCGCGCCGTTCCGCGAGCACGGCGTGGAAGTCGCGGATTCGCCCGCGGACCTGGCCCGCCACTGCGACATCGTGATCATCATGGTCACCGGCCCCGGCGATCTGCTGGAGGTGCTCTCGGGGAAGGATGGCGTGCTCGACGGGCTGTCGAAGGGCATGACCGTGATCAATATGAGCACCGTGTCACGCGAGGCCACGCTCGAGGCCGCGCGCCTGGTGCGCGATACCGGCGCCCGGTTCGTGGATGCCCCGGTCTCGGGAACGGTCAAGCCGGCGGAGAAGGCACAACTGGTGATCCTGGCCGGCGGCGAGAACGATGACATCGATGCCGTGGAATCCCTGTTGCTGACAATGGGCAAGCAGGTGGTGCGCTGCGGCGACGTGGGCCAGGGCACGCGCATGAAGCTGGTCATCAACCTGATGCTGGGCGGCATGATGGTGCTGTTGGCCGAGGGCCTGGCGGCCGGCGAGGCCTTCCAACTGGAAACGGAACGCATCCTGGAAGCCCTGGACAACGGTGCGCTTTCCGCCCCGCTCTTCAAGGTCAAGGGCGGCGTAATCCGGGAAGGCGACTTCACCAAGCAGTTCCCCGTGGACCTGGTCTTCAAGGACCTGAACCTGGCTTTGGAGGCTGCCGGGCGGCAGGGCCAGGCGCTGCATGCCACCGCGGCGGTGCGCGAGCTGTTCGCCGCCGCCCGAGGCGCCGGCCTGGGCGACGAGGACCTGGCGGCGGTGTACAAAGTCGTGCTGAATGCTAAGGACTGAGTGCCAAGAACTGAGCGCTGGGTGCCTAGCCCTGCGAGAGCAGACTGCGGAGATCAATGATCGCGGCGTTCGCTCGCGACAGGTAGGAGGACATCACCAGGGAGTGGTTGGCGAAGAACCCGAACGGCTTGCCGTTGAGAATCACCGGGCTATGCACCGGAGACAGCGACGATTCCAGTTCGGTGATGATCTGGCGCAGGCTCACCAGGGCGTTCTTGTCTTCCAGCACCGGACGGAAGTCCACCTCCACGGCCCTGAGAAACTCCAACAGCGCCCAGGCCGCGCCGCGTGCCTCGTAGAACACGTCATCGGTTTCCATCCACGGCGTGCGCACGATCCTCTCCCCCGGCGTAGCCGTGGACTGCCGTGCGCTGGGGTCGCCGCCCAGGTCGGTATTGATTCGACGCTCGCCCACGCTGGCCGACAGACGCTGTGACAGCGAGCCCATGCGCAACTCCACGATGGCCAGCCAGGCGCGCAGGTTGTCGGCGCGGGCATAGAACTGCGCATCGGAATGGGCCGGGTCGGCGAGCCGGTCCAGGTAGCGGTCGAGCGCCCTGATGCCCTTGCGGTACTCGCCCTCGGTGGTGGGAAAGATCCAGGACGTGGCATCGAAATGGAACTGGGGGTCGGCGATCGCCAGGTCGTCGTCCTCGGTGGACTGGGTCTGCGAACGGGAGAAGTCGTTGCGCAATGCCCGGGCCAGGTCGCGGACCTGGACCAGCGCGCCGTATTCAAAGGCCGGGATGTTGTCCATCAGCACGCCCGGCGGCGCCACGTCGTTGCGCAACCAGCCGCCAGGCTTGTCCAGCAAACGCTCCAGAACTTCCGCCAGCGTCGCCGTGGTGACGTAGCCAGTCACCAGTTTCGATTTCCCACCAGCGCGCTGGGCGGCGGCCGCCTTCACGTCGAACGACTGGGGCTCACCATCCCACCACCACATGAGGAACAGCACCACCAACACGTAGACGGTCAGCGCGCCGCCAATACCCCAGAACCACCAGCGCCTCGCGTGCAGGCGCGCGCCCAACCATCGGAACAAACGCATGAGTCTCACCGGGCCTGGAAAACGGCCGGATCATAGCACCCGGGATGGAAGCGGCGGGGGCCGCCGCGGGAATCAGCCGCCGGAGGAGACCACGGCGCGCACCAATTGCCGGGCGGCGGCGTCCATGTCCTCGCCCCGGCGCGAGACCAGCGCCACGGAGCCGGAGTGGAAGGACTCGATGTAGCCGGCCAGATCCTCGGCGCTGACTTTCATCGGCCCGTGAATTCTCTCGTTGGGCATGTAGTAGAACGCAACAGGCCCGCTGTCGGTGAGTACCACGAAATGAACGCCGGTGCCGTGCGGCGTCGGACAGCGCTTGACGTAAACCAGCTTGCCCGGCAGGTCACCGGCCAGCTTCAGGCCGTAGTCCCCGAGCAGGGACTTAAGTTCGTCCATGGACGCCTGCCCGGTCGCGGTCATCGCCTGGGGCTCGTGGTGAATGTGATCCACCACGTACTTTTCCACCGCGCCCGCGTCGGAGATCGGGCGCGCGCCGAACTGCCAGGTCACGCCCACCGCCAGCGCCAGCACGATGCCGGCCGCCAACGCCAGGCCGAGCCGCGGAAAGCGATAGCGCGTACGCGTGGTCTGGGCGAGAAGTAACCTCTCGGCCAGCCCGTCGGGCACCGGAACGTTGAAGGCGCGGTGCAGCCAGGACTCGAATTCCCTGGCGTTCTCCGCGGCGCGCGCACAGGCCGGACACGACTCCAGGTGTGCACGAAGCGCCTCGGAGGGCCGCTCCGGCTCCGTCTGCAGCTCGCGCCGCGCCTCAAGACATGTCAATTGCTCGGTCATCGCTTTCCTCGGTTCCCAGCCGATCGCGCAGTTTCTGTCGGGCCCGGAACAACTGGGTCATCACGGCACTGCGCGAGATCTTCAACTCATCGGCGATCTCCTGGCAGCTCAATCCGCCGAGCACCTGCAGCACGAGGGGCTCGCGGTACTTCGGCTCCAGCCCGGCGATGGCTCGTCGCAGCAGCCGCGCTTCCGCGCGTTCCACCGGATCGGGGCCGCGCTCATCGGGCAGCACCACGTCCTCGCTGTCCACGAAGTCGGGGACCTTGCGCTCGAACAGCCGGGCGAACTCCCGCCTGAGTATGGTGATCAACCAGCGCTTGGCCGCCTTCTCGTCGCGCAACTGGTCGATGGATCGCCATGCCCGCAGGAAAGTTTCCTGTGTCAGGTCATCCGCCAGGGCCGGATCGTGGCACAGCCACACTGCCATCCGGTACAGGTCCGATGAATAGGAACGGACCAGTGCCTCGAACTGCGCCTGTTTTTTCGCCATGTCGTCCAAGACCGGAACGGCTCCCGCCCGATTACGGCGCGCTTTGAACGCGTTCAATTAATGGTACCGAATCGTTGCTTTTTTCGACTCCGAAACGGCGCCCGGAAATGCCTAGGATAGCGCAGCCGCAGCAAGGGAAGGAAAGGCGCGAACTGGTCGCTACGGGAAGCGACGCCCGGCAACCGATACGATCAGTCCGACCCCTCGCGGTGCACCGCCATGGGGCCCCAGGACTGGCGCAGGGGCATCACTTCCAGGGTATTCACGTTGACTCGCTCGGGCACCGAGGTGACCCAGTGAACGATGTCGGCGATGTCGCCGGCGGTGAGCGCCTCCGTGTCCGCGTAAACCTTTCGCGCGCGCTCCTCGTCGCCGTGGAAGCGCACGCGGGAGAAATTCGTCTCCGCCAGGCCCGGCTCGATGTTGGTGACCCGCACGCGCCTGCCCAGCAGGTCGGCGCGAAGGTTGCGCGAGAACTGTTGCACGAACGCCTTGGTGGCGCCGTAGACGTTGCCCCCCGGGTAAGGCCACTCGCCGGCCGTGGAGCCGATGTTCACCACGTGACCCCGGTCGCGCTCCACCATGCCGGGCAGCACGCGCCGCGTGAGATAGGCCAGGCCGCGCACGTTGGTGTCGATCATGGTCTCCCAGTCGTCCCAGTCCGCGTCCCAGGCCGGCGACAGCCCCAGCGCCAGGCCGGCGTTGTTCACCAGTATGCCGATCTCGCGGAACTCGCCCGGCAGCTCGTGCAGGAACCGGTCCACGGACGAGCGCTCGCGCACGTCCAGGAACGCGGCGTGAACCCGTGTTTGCCCGGACAGCTCGTCCCTGAGCGCATCGAGCGTGCCCGTAGAACGCGCGCCCAGCACAAGTGGGTGCCCGGCGCCGGCGTACTTCCGCGCGCACGCCTCGCCGAAGCCGGATGACGCGCCGGTGATGAGGACGACGGATTTCATGGGGCGACCTCGAGATTGGCTCGCTGCAGACCCGGATCATACCAACGCCCCATCCAACGACGTACGGGGAGACCCTTGGTTACCTCAATTTCCCGAGTACGGCGGTGGAAACATGGCGTCCAGGTTAACCACATTCGTCGCCGTTCGGGCGCTGATCATGCCGCTTGTATTGGTGCAGCCGCTGCTGACCGAGTAGGTGGAATTGTAGGAGCTACTGCTCGGGGACGTGCTTTCGTTGGTGCGAAACAGCGTCTGCGCGCCACCGAATACCGCCACGGAGTGGATGTAGCCGTACAGGGCCGCGACGCCATGCTCATTCACGCTGAATGACGCATTGTGGTAGGCGGGGCCGCTGCACTCGGTGCCCGAAAAGTAAGTCGTGGCCATGGTGCCGTCGAGCAGGGTGTCCGAAAATACCTTGAGGAACACCGGCACGTTGACGTTGGTGTCCTCGATCCGGACCACGGGAATCATCTGGGGCGGGTCCATGTAGACCACCGGGCCGATGGGATTGCCGTTGTTGTCGTTCACCACCATGCCCGGAAACCGGCCGATGGTCTGGGCACCGGCAACCGACGCACCGAACGTGAACAGGAGAAGCGCAAGAACCTTGGCGGATGAGCGCGGTGAATGCATGACTGGCCTCCTTTTCTGGACATCGGGTGCCGACGGGAATGCCATACGAAAACATTCCTATCCTAGCGCATCTGCCGATCCGGGCGGCGACGGCGGCGGTACCCGCCCGGGATCAGCGCCTTGATCGGCCCGGGGCGGATGTCATGGAGACGGACCGGCCCTCATCGGCAAAGCGGTCCAGGTGCTCCGCCTTCCACTGCATGGCCGTGTGCACGCGCGTGCGCCCGCTGGGGTGGTCGTAGAAGACGATCTCTTCCCAGTAGCCGGGGCTGATCTTGCGATAGGTGGACAGCTTCATCGCCGTGGAGGCGAATCCGTCCGGCTGGCCGGCGGCGTTCAGGCCGTAAAGATCGGCCTCCATTTCCATGCTGCGCGTGATGGTGTTGGTCACCGGCGTGAGCACGAAGAAGTACACGGAAAACAGCACCATGATCACCGGGAACGCGGCCGGATCGTCGATGCCGCCCACGCCCCAGTGCCTCCCGTAGCGTCCGGTCAGCCGCCCGAACCCCCAGGAAACAAAGCCGAAGCCGATGAACAGCACCACGGCGATTTCCACCAGCCCCTTGTAAACGTGATTCAGCACGTAGTGCCCCATCTCGTGCCCCATCACCGCCTCGATGCCCTGGTTGGACGAGCGCATCAGCAGATTGTCGTTCAGCGCCACGCGGGTCGTGGGCCCGAAACCCGCCACGTTGGCGCTGATGCGGGTGGTCTGCTTGGAGGCGTTGAACCAGTAGACGTTGCTCACCGGAATATCGTTGGCCCGGGCAAGGCTGAGAATCTCGCTTCGGACCTGGCCCTGGGGCAGCGGCTTGTAGTCGTTGAAGAGCGGCTGGATGAACACCGGCCCGATCAACATGACGAAGGCGAGGAACGCCACCGCCACCGCGGTGCCCCACATCCACCAGGTGCGCCGCGCGCGGCGGAACACGAAGTACAGCAGCGTGAAGGCGATGACCCCCAGCACCACGGACACGCCGATGCCCTTGGCCCACTCGCCGAACCAGCCCGCCATGGTCAGGTTGGAGAGCCCGTAGTCGTGCTCGCGAAAGTAGTCCGTGTACAGCGACCAGGGCAGGCTCAGCACCGTGACCAGCACCAGGTAGCCGGCGCCGTAGAAACCAGCGTTCAGCGAGGGCCAGCGCGTCCAGCGCGTGCGGTCGCGCAGCCAGGCGGACAGCCGGGTGAAGAGCAGCAGTCCGGCGACGCCCAGCCCGTACAGGAAGCTCCAGAGCTGGATCCAGTAACCGCCTTCGAAGTAGGCATCCGAGCGAGCCTTCTCCTCCGGGCTGAGCGTGTCGATCCAGGCCTGGGTCGCCCGGTTCACGTCGAAGTCCGGACCCGCGCGGGCACCTTCAGGCACCTGGAGCTGCACCTGGGCGTGTACGCCCATGTCGGGCGGCGCGGTGTCGCTGCCCTGCTCCTGGGCCAGGAGCGGCGTGCTCGAGAAAAGCAACAGCGTGACGGCGAATGCCGCCCAGCGAAGAACGCGCATGGATCTCCCCTCCGGTGTGACCTTCACGGGACTGCGCCAAGCTACCCCGAATTCGCCATCGGCCACAAGTCGGGCCCGCCCGGAGGGTTAATCCGCGCCTACGGCGGCTGCGGCTGTGTGGTAACGGGAGCTGCCTGTCGCCCGAGGGCGAGTTGCAGGCTCTCCAGGTCGAAATTGGGAGACAACACATTGACATGGCAGCAAGGGTCGGCCAGGTCAAATATGCGATCGCGCAGATCGCCTTGCCGTGCAAAGACATCGCGGCGTCCGTCGTATACGAACGCGTAGCCGCGCAGGTGAGCGAAAGTGTGCTCAATGGTGACTACTTCGCCGACGAAATGACGGCGCGGATCGCCCTCGCGCAAGGGCCGGCTGGCTACGTGTACCGTATCTCCGGCCCCGGGGAGTGGGTTGGAATGCATGGCGGGCCCCGGTGACAAATGACAAGCAACTCCGGTTCTAGCGCGGGCGGGAGGCCCCTGCCCATCGGGGACTTCATTCAATCGGGAAGGGGGAATTTCCTCATCCGCTCCGAGCAGCGAGGGCTGGCGATTGATGGCTGCCACCGTCCGGCCTAGGCTTGTCGGCCTGGCACGCGGAAGGATCGGACGAACTGCAATGACCGCCAATTCCGAAAGCGGCAAGGAGCCGGGGATGGCCACGCAAGCACTCGACCCGCAGCCCCTCGGCGCCGCACGGGCCTTGCCGGCGTCCTTCTACACGGACGCCGGATTGATGTCGTCGGAACGGCGTGCGGTGTTCGCGCGCGGCTGGCAGTTGGTCGCCCACCACGGCCAGTTGGCCGCCGCCGGCGACCATGTCGTCGCGGAATTCGCGGGAGTGCCATTGATCGCCGTGCGTGGCGACGATGGCGTGCTGCGCTGCTTCCACAACGTGTGCCGGCACCGCGCCGGGCCGCTGGCCCTGTGCGACGGCCGCGGCGCGAAGGCGCTGCACTGCAAGTACCACGGCTGGACCTACCGCCTGGATGGCTCCCTGCGCACCGCACCGGAGATGCAGGACGCCGAGGACTTCGATGTCGCCGGGATACGGCTGCCACAAGCGGCCGTCGAGGAATGGCGGGGGCTGGTGTTCGCCGCCCTGGAGCCGGTGGCGCCGCTGTTCGAAGTCCTGTCGGGCATCGGGGAGCGTCTCGCCGGGCGCGACCTTGCCGCGTTCGAATTCGACCGCCGCGTGAGCTACGAACTCGCCTGCAACTGGAAGACCTACGTGGACAACTTCCTCGAGGGTTACCACCTGCCCCACGTGCACCCTTCGCTGAACCGGTTGCTGGATTACCGCAGCTATCGCACCGAGCTCGCCGAGTGGCACTCGCTGCAATGGAGTCCGCTGGAAAGCTCCCGGGGTCCCTACGGACAGGGCGACGCACTGTATTACTTCGTCTGGCCCAACACCATGCTCAACATCCTTCCCGACAGGCTGCAGACCAATCGCGTGCTGCCGCTGGCGGTGGATCGCTGCCGCGTGGACTTCGACTTCTGCTACGCGCCGGTTACGCCGCGGAAATTCCGCGAGGAGGACCAGGCGTTCAGCGACGAGGTGCAACGCGAGGACGTGGCCATCTGTGAAGCCGTGCAGCGTGGCCTGGCCTCCGGCTCGTACCAGGCCGGGCGGCTGAACCCGAAGCGCGAGTCCGGCGTTCACCACTTCCACGAGCTGGTGCGCAGGGCGTTCCGGGAAACGACTTGAGCAACTTGGCACGGAAGCGCCCGCTGGGCCTGCTCATGGCCACCGCGCTGGTGGTGGGCAATATGATCGGTTCGGGCACGTTCCTGCTGCCCTCGTCCCTGGCGCCCTTCGGCGCCGCCAGCCTGCTGGGCTGGGCGGTCACCGTGGCCGGCGCGTTGCTCTTGGCCGGCGTGTACGCACGACTCGGGAGGCGCTACCCGCGCACTGGCGGCCCCTACACCTACTCCAGGCTCGCCTTCGGCGAACTGGCGGGCTTCGCCACGGCGTGGCTTTACTGGGTCTCAATCTGGGCGGGCAACGCCGCCATCGCCGTGGCCTTCGCCGGCAGCCTGGGCGGCCTGGTGCCGGCGCTGAGCGACGGCCCGCTCAGTGCCGCGATCACGGCGTTGATCGCGGTCTGGCTTTGCACCGCGATCAACCTGTCCGGCCTGCGCAGCGCGGGCTGGGTCCAGGTCGTCACCACGGCGCTCAAGCTGGCGCCGCTGCTGTTGATGGCCGTGCTGGGCGCATGGTGGCTCGATGCCGGCTCCTTCGGGAACTTCAACCGCTCGGGCGAGCCGCCAATGTCGGTGGCCACCGCCACGGCGGCGCTGACCCTGTGGGCCATGCTCGGCCTGGAGTGCGCCACCGTGCCCGCCGACGACGTGCGAGACGCCGAACGCACCGTGCCCCGCGCCACGCTGATTGGTACGGCCCTGGCGGCCGGGGCCACGGTACTGGCCTGCACGGTGGTTATCGGGCTGGTGCCCGCGGCGCGGCTGGCGGATGCCGGGGCGCCCTTCGCGCTGGCGGCGGGGCACCTGTGGGGACCGGCGGCGGGCCTGGCGTTCGCAGCCGCCGGCGCTATCGCCTGCTTCGGGGCGCTCAACGGCTGGACGCTGATGCAGGGGCAGATCCCCATGGCCGCGGCCCGCGACGGGGTCCTCCCGGCGCGCCTGGCGCGTTGCAATGCCAACGGCACGCCGGCATTCGCCATCGTGCTTTCGAGCTGCATCACCAGCGTGCTGGTGATCGCCAACGCCAGCGGTTCGCTCGTGACGCTGTTCACCTGGGCGATCCTGCTCTCCACCGCCTCGGTGCTGGCGCCCTACGTGCTCAACGCGCTGGCGCTGGTGAAGCTGGAAGGCGCCCGTTCCCGGCCCATGGCGCTGGTGGGTGTGCTGGCGACCCTGTTCGGGCTCTGGGCGCTGGTGGGCACCGGCCCGCGCTCCGTGCTGTGGGGCGCAGTACTGCTGCTTGCCGGCCTGCCGATTTTCGCCTACATGGTCCGGCGGCGCCGGGATGTGTAAGAAATACTTTACATTAGGTAAAAAGTAGTTTACATTTTCGACCACGTTCACCAGGGAGTGCACCAACGTGTCGGAAATGAGCTTCAAGGAAAAAAGCATCTGGGGGACGCTCGTGGCCATCACGGGCGTCTCGTTGCTTTACTTCTGGACGGTCCTGGAGCTTGCCGCCTCCGGCGAGAAGGACCTGCGCGCACTCGGTGGCGTGGGCGTGGGCACGGCCGTGATCTTCATCGTCGCGGCAATCGTCTATCACGGCGTCATCGCCGGCATGAACCCGAAGGATGCCCGGGCCGGGGCGGACGAGCGCGACCGGCTGATCACGCTCAAGGGAGACCGCGTCGCCAGCGTCATCCTGGGCATCGGCGTGGCCGGCACCATCGTCTACGTGTGCATGGGCAACCTGTACGCGCGGGTCGACGGCAACGATTTCACCACGGTCAATCTGCTGCTCCTGGCCTTCGCGGTCTCGGAGATCGGCAAGTACGTTTGCCAGCTCTGGCATTACCGGCGCGGCGTCTGACATGGGCAAGGGAAAACCACGCATCAGCAACCACATCAGGGAGCTGCGCGCCCGGGCGGACGGCATGACCCAGCAGGCCCTGGCCGACCGGGTCGGCGTCACCAGGCAGACCATCATCGCCATCGAGAGCGACCGTTACTCGCCGTCGCTGGAGGTGGCGTTTCGTATCGCGGAGACCTTCGGCGTGCCCCTGGAGGGCGTGTTCCGGCACGAGCCGGCGCCCGATCCGTAATGGCGGAGCGCGCGGGTCGGTCTTTTCTGGATAGGGTACGATCGTATTCGTCCTTTCCGGGGGCCGCTTCATGACTCGCCACCAACACGCTTGTTGCGTCTTGCTGCCATCACTGCTGTCACTGCTCGCGGGCTGCGCCGGGCCCGGCGCCCAGCCCGGTGAGGGCTCCCGGGCCGTCGTCGAGCGCATCCGGGAGCGAAACGCGGAGGAAGCGCGGCCCGACGCCCCCTTTGAACGCCAGCAGTTTTTCCTCCAGCGCCGCCTGCCCCACGGCCAGAAGGTGTTCCCCGTTGACGCCTGGTTCCGCGCCGAGCAGCGCATGCGGACCATGCCCCGTCACGATCCGCGAAACACCCTGTCCACCAGCGCACCGCGCACCGCCGCCAAGACCCACGACGCTCCGGGCTGGGAATGGGTGGGACCGGGCAACGTGGCCGGTCGCACGCGGGTGCTGGCCTTCGATCCGCGTGATTCGTCAGTGATGTTCGCCGCCGGCGTCTCCGGCGGCATCTGGAAGAGCACCGACGCGGGTGGCCACTGGTCGCCACTCTCCGACGACGCGGTGAACCTGAACATCGGCACGCTGGCGATCGACCCGGAGCACCCGGACGTGATGTACGCGGGCACCGGAGAGCTCTACCGCAACACCGGCAGACCCTGGTCGCCCATGACCGGCGCGGGCATCCTCAAGAGTTCCGACGGCGGGCACACCTGGAACCGGCTGCTGGCCACCGACAGCCAGGATTTCCTCTACGTCAGCGACGTTGTACTCAGCCCTCACGACTCCAGCCGCCTTTACGCCGCCACCAACTCAGGCGTCTGGCGTTCGGACGACGGCGGTATCACCTTCACGCAGGTGCTCAGGCCGCAGGACGAGCAGGGACTGCTGGAATACGAAGGTTGCAACGACCTGTTGATCCGCGACGACCGGCCCGGCGACTGGGTACTGGCGAGCTGTTCCTCGCGATCCACCGACGATCGCTACTGGTTGCCGAACACCGTCACCCCCGACGCCTGCGACGGCCCCTGTCCGGCAGCGGTATTCCTGAACCGCAACGCCGCCGGCGACGGCGCCTGGGAAAAGGTGCTCTCCGAGCCGGGCCAGGGGCGCACGGAGATGGGCGCCTTCAAGGGCAACGAGAGCATCGTCTACGCCTCGTCGGCGAGCATCATTCCCGACTTCGACCGCAACGGCGACGGCCACGGCGACTACGACAACGGCCTGCACGCCATCTTCCGCTCCGACGACGGCGGACAGACCTGGGAGGCGCGCCTGCGCAACGACGACCCCGACGCGCTGAGTACCTACCTGTTGAGCTACGCCGACGGCTTCGAGGCGGTGCGCTGCGATTTCGGCGGGCAGCCATTCATTTACGGTGCCGGGTGGTACAACAACGCCATCGCCGTGGACCCGGTGAAGCCCAACGTGGTGTGGGTGGCCGGCATGGACATCTACCGCTCCGACGACGGCGGGCGTACCTTCGGCATGGCCAGCCACTGGTTCCTCAACCCGGTCGACCCGGAGGCCGTGCACGCCGACCAGCACCTGCTCAAGTTCCACCCGAACTACGACGGCGTGCACAACCGCACGCTCTATGCCACCAACGACGGCGGCGTGGCCGCCACCGACAACACCCGGGCGCCGGTTGATACAGGAATCGAGGCCGCCTGCGGTCCCACTACCGGCGGCATGAACTGGCACGAGCTGAACCGGGGGCTGGGCACCACCCAGTTCTACGACGGCAAGGCCTGGCCGGACGGGAAGCGCTACGTCGGCGGCGCCCAGGACAACGGCACGCTGCTGGGCGACGACCGGAGCGGCCCCAACCTGTGGAAGCACATATTCGGCGGCGACGGTGGCGTGGTGGCCATCCGGCCGGACAAGCCGGAGACCTTCTTTCTGAGTTACCAGAACGGCAACATCCAGCGCACCGACGACGGGGGAAGGCACGTCTCGTCGGCCAATTCGGGCCTGCAGGACGCGAGCATTTTCATCATGCCCTACCTGATCGATCCCAACGAGCCCACGCGTCTTTTCGCCGGCGGCCTGCGGCTGTGGCGCAGCGATGACGAGGGCCGCAACTGGCGCCCGGTGAGCGCGGCGCTGGAGGGCCTCGACTTCGGCGCGCGGGTCTCGGCACTGGCGGTGGCGCCCGGCGACTCCGATCACATCCTGATGGCCAACCAGCACGCCATCTACTTCCGGTTCAACGCGCTCGTCAGCGACAACCGTACGCACTGGAACTCACGTTCGCCCCGGGAAGGCTGGGTGTCATCGCTGGTGTTCGACCCCTTTGACGCCAACGTGGTCTATGCCACCTACTCCACCTTCGGCGGCGCACACGTCTGGAAGTCCACCAACGGCGGCAGGGGCTGGTCACCCCTGGACGGCAGCGGCGACGGTACCCTGCCCGACGTGCCGGTACACGACCTGGCGATCGACCCCAATGACACCAGCCACCTCTACATCGGCACCGACCTGGGCGTTTTCGTGTCACTGGACGGCGGCGCACACTGGGCGGTGGAGAACACCGGTTTCGCCAACGTAATCACCGAGTCCCTGGACGTGGCCGACCCGGGCAACGGCGCCCCGCAACTCTTCGCGTTCACCTACGGCCGCGGCGTGTGGCGCGTGCCCCTCGGCGAGCTCGACGGCAAGCCGGACCACCGCATCGGGCCGGAAGACAGCGGACTGTGGGACAGCCCCGGCCAGGACGGCCACGGCATGTTCTTCGAGGTCATCCAACAGGACGGCATTCCGAAGCTGCTGGCGAGCTGGTACGTGTACCTGGACGGCAAGCAGCGCTGGCTCACCGGCGTGGGCAGCGTGGAGGCGGACACCGCCACGGTACCGCTGTCCATCACCGACGGCGGCGACTTCCCACCCAACTTCGATCCCGGTTCGGTGAGCCTGGATCCCTGGGGCACGTTGAGCGTGGAATTCGAGTCGGACCACACCGCCCGTGCGCAATGGACCTCGGACTATCCCGGCTTCAACGACGGAGCGCTGGATTTGCGCGCGCTGGTGACGCCGCTGGACCCGGCGGACGACCCGCAGGGCGCGCAGATCCGGGCCTGCAACAGCGGTTCCTGGTACAACGCCGGCCAACCGGGGCACGGCTTCCAGATCCAGGTGATCGACGTGCAGGGCGAGCGGCAATTACTGGCCGTGTGGTACGCCCACCAGGACGGCCACCAGGTCTACCTGGTCGGTAACGGCCCCATCGAGAACGGCGAGGCCACGGTGGAATTCCAGATCACCTCGGGAGGCGACTTCCCGCCGGCCTTTGACGAAACAGCGGTGACCAAGACCCCCTGGGGCACGGCGACCTTCAGTTTCACCGATGCCGACCACGGCCACGTGAGCTGGCATGCCGAACTCGAAGGGTTCGCGGACGGGGAGCTGGATCTCACGCGGCTGACGCGGCAGTTGGGGCGGGGCTGCAATTGAGACTTCCAGCGACACGGCGGCGACATGCCGCAAGATGACCGTTCGTGGTGAGCAGACCCTGAGACCGCCGAAGGGTCGGTCGAACCACGAACGGCAAGCCCCGCCCTTCGACTGGGCTTCTCGACAGGCTCGAAGCCCGCTCAGGACGAACGAGCGCTCAGCATTGTTCACCCTGCGTCTTTGAGTGAGGCAGCTCCGGCTCGCGGCTGGAAGCCGCTCCTACAAACCCCGGGACTGTCTTTCTCCGCACCTTCGCGCCTTCGCGTGAGAAATTCCCTCGATGCCCTTGCGGGCATCGATCCCCTTTGGAAAAGGGGATGAGGTTAAGTTCAAATCAGTCCGCGAAAGACGCGAAAAGCGCGCAGGGCCCTAAGCAAGTTTTTCCTTTCGCGCCCTTTGCATTGTTCGCGGACACTATTGCGCGTTTGCGCGAGTTTCCTTCAGCCTTCCCGGTAGACTTCCCCGCCCGATTCCCTGAACTCCTCGCTTTTAACCGCCATGCCTTCCTCAATGGCCTGCTGGCTGTTCAGGCCCTTGGCCCTCGCGTAGTCGCGCACTTCCTGGCTGATCTGCATGGAGCAGAACTTCGGCCCGCACATGGAGCAGAAGTGCGCCACCTTGTGGCCTTCCTTCGGTAACGTCTCGTCGTGGAACTCCCGGGCCCGTTCCGGGTCCAGCCCCAGGTTGAACTGGTCCTCCCAGCGGAACTCGAAGCGCGCCTTTGACAGCGCGTTGTCCCGGGCCTGGGCGCCGGGGTGGCCCTTGGCCAGATCCGCGGCGTGGGCGGCAATCTTGTAGGCCATGATGCCCTCGCGCACGTCGTTCTTGTCCGGCAGCCCCAGGTGCTCCTTCGGGGTCACGTAACAGAGCATGGCGGTGCCGTACCAGCCGATCATGGCGGCGCCGATGGCCGAGGTGATGTGGTCGTAACCGGGGGCGATGTCGGTGGTGAGCGGGCCCAGCGTATAAAACGGCGCCTCGTGGCACTCCTTCAATTGCTCGTCCATATTTTCCCTGATGCGCTGCATGGGCACGTGCCCGGGTCCCTCGATCATCACCTGCACGTCGCGCTCCCAGGCGATCTTCGTCAGCTCACCCAGGGTCTTGAGCTCGGCCATCTGGGCCTGGTCGTTGGCGTCGGCAATCGAGCCGGGGCGCAGGCCGTCGCCCAGGGAAAAGGCCACGTCGTAGGCGGCCATGATCTCGCAGATCTCGGCGAATCTCGTGTAGAGGAATGACTCGGCGTGATGGGCCAGGCACCACTTGGCCATGATGGAGCCGCCACGGGAGACGATGCCGGTGATCCGGTTGGCGGTCATGGGCACGAAGGGCAGGCGCACGCCGGCGTGGATGGTGAAATAGTCCACCCCCTGCTCGGCCTGCTCGATGAGCGTGTCCCGGTAGATCTCCCAGGTCAGGTCCTCGGCCCGGCCGCCCACCTTCTCCAGCGCCTGGTAGATGGGCACGGTGCCGATGGGCACCGGCGAGTTGCGGATGATCCACTCCCGGGTCTCGTGGATGTGCTTGCCGGTGGAAAGGTCCATCACCGTGTCCGCCCCCCAGCGGCAGGCCCAGACCATCTTCTCCACTTCCTCGGCGATGCCCGAGGACACCGCCGAGTTGCCGATGTTGGCGTTGATCTTCACCAGGAAGTTGCGCCCGATGATCATGGGCTCGGTTTCCGGGTGGTTGACGTTGGCGGGGATGATGGCCCGGCCCCGGGCCACCTCGTCGCGCACGAACTCCGGGGTGATCCGCTCCGGGATCGCCGCGCCGAAGGACTCGCCCGGGTGCTGCGGCAACAACCCCTTGTCGGCGAGTTCGTCCAGGTGCTGGTTCTCGCGCACGGCGATATATTCCATCTCCGGGGTGATCTCGCCGCGGCGTGCGTAGTGCATCTGGCTGACGTTGGCGCCGGCACTCGCGCGCCGGATCGGGCGAGGGTTCGGAAAGCGGATGGCAGCCAGCGCCTCGTCCGCCAGGCGCTCGCGGCGATAATCCGAGCTGGGGCCTTCCAGCAGCTCGCTGTCGCCGCGGGCCTCGATCCAGGCCCCGCGCAGCGGCTTGAGACCGCGCGTCAGGTCGATGCGGGCTTCCGGGTCGGTATAGGGCCCGGAAGTGTCGTAGACGTTGAATGGAGCGTTCTGCTCGAGTCCCGTCGCGCACCGGGTGGGCTGCAGGGCGATCTCGCGCATGGGCACCCTGGCGCCGCGGGGCGTCTCCACGTGGCCCTTCCGGGAACCGGGCAGGGGCTCACGGCACTCGGCGGACAGCTCGGTGGCCCTGCGGAACAGGTCTGTAGCGGGCTTGCTCACTGGTTTGCTCCCTGCGGCGCGGGAGGAGGCGTACGGACACCGGGAGCGTGGCCGCAAGCACTCCCTACGCCGACGTTAATCGGATCAGGTTCGAGGGGACTCTCTCAGCGTCCAGGTTCCCTAACCCAGACGCACCCCCGGCTTGCCTGACCCAGCATAACGCCGCGGCCGCCCGTCGCGAAACCGGACACGCCGCCGTCCCTGGCGACGACAGTCTCGCCAAACCCCACCGCACCCCTCCCCGGCACGTGCAAAAAAGTGCCCAGTTTTTGACCCAGGTCAGTGTTTTCACCCCCCTTGGGGCCCATCCTTGGCCGCGTTGAAAGGGGACCCACGGGGCAGCAACGGCCCCGCGGCCCATCGGCCCGCGATTCCTCCCGGAATCCAACTCTCTCCCAGCCGATTCCGGGAGCGCGGGCCGGGAAAAGCGCCGCGCCTCCACGGGCGCGGCTTTCTTGTGCCCGTCCCGCAATCGGGAAGCAAATTAACCACGCCCGCATGACCAATGGCACTTTGGCGTCCGCGCCGCGTTTTCCACCATGGGCGTGCCTGGAGACGCCCGGGACCGTGGATTATCGCGCTGCCCGCCCGGGGGACGCCGGAAACCCGGGGGGGTTTGCGGTTGCAGCCTCCCTCCCCCGGTTCCCGGGCGGCCTCCGGGTGCGCGCTTGCCCGCGTGGGGCAAAGCACTTAACCTTGCCGGTCTTTTTCCGGCAATCGTCAGGGAAAATGCAATGAATTTCGAACTTGCCCGGCAGAACATGATCGAGCAGCAGATTCGGCCGTGGGACGTGCTGGACACGCGGGTGCTGGACGTGCTCGGCGAGGTTCACCGGGAGGACTTCGTGCCGCCACGTTACCGGCGGCTGGCGTTCGCCGATACCGCGCTGCCCCTGGGCCACGACGAGGTCATGATGAAGCCCAACGTGGAGGCGCGCATGCTCCAGGCCCTGGCGGTTTTCCCGGGCGACAGCGTGCTCGAGGTGGGCACTGGTTCCGGCTACGTGACCGCGTGCCTGGCGGCCCTGGGCGGCGAGGTCACCAGCCTGGAAATCCACGAGGATTTGCTGCGCGAGGCGGAGCGGCGGCTGGGCGATGGCGTCCGCGAGGTCGAACTCGCGCACCAGGACGTGTTCCAGTGGTCGCCCGAGCGACGCTTCCAGGCGATCGCGCTCACCGGCGCGGTGCCCGGCGATCCGGAACGATTCGGCAATTGGCTGGAAGTGGGCGGCCGGCTATTCGCCATCGTGGGCTCCGAGCCGGCCATGGAGGCAGTGTTGATCACCCGCGTGTCGGACGACCAGTGGACCTCGGAAAGCCTGTTCGAGACCGTGCTGCCCTACCTGGTGGGCGCGGAGAAACCAAAGCCTTTCGTACTTTAAGGATCAACGTCATGCAAAAGCTCCTGGCTTGCTCAATTGGCCTGCTGGCCGCCGTGGCCTCGGCGCCGTCGCGGGCGGATACCAACATCATGGACGTGTACGCGCAGGCGCGGGTCGCCGACCCCGAGCTGCAGGCGGCGGAATACCGGCTGCGCGCCGACCGGGAACTGAAGCAGCAGGCGTTTGCCAACTTCCTGCCCAACGTGTCCGGCCAGTACACCGTCACCCGCGGCCCCTTCGACCAGACCCGGAGCGAGCAGACGCTGAGCGTGGAGCAGGACGCCAAGGACTGGTCGGTGTCCCTGACCCAGCCGCTGTTCGACAAGTCCATCTGGGACCAGCGCCAGCAGGCCAACCACCAGGTGAGCCAGTCCGAGGCGGAATACGCGGACACCGAGCAGCAGTTCGTGCTGCGCGTGGCGCAGGGCTACTTCGACGTGCTCTCGGCCCGGGACAACGTGCGTTTCACCGAGGCCGAGACCCGGGCGCTGGAGCGCCAGCTCGACCAGGCGGAACAGCGCTTCCAGGTGGGGCTTTCGGCGATTACCGACGTGCACGAGGCCCGTGCCCGCTACGACGACGCCCGGGCGCGGCTGATCGTGGCCCAGAACGACCTGGACGACGCCCGCGAACAGCTCCAGACCCTCACCGGAAAGGCGCCGGGCAAGCTGGTGCCCCTGAAGGAAGAACTGCCGCTGAAGAAGCCCGACCCCTCCGATCCGGAGGCCTGGGTGAAGTCCGCCGTTCAGCAGAACCCGGCGCTGGAGGCGCGCCGGCAGGCCGCCGAGGTGGCGGACGAGCGGATCGACATCGCGCGTTCGGGTCACTACCCGACACTCGACCTGCGCGCCACGCACTTCGACAACACCGACAACTCCAACTCGCTGTTCTCCGCTTCCACCGTCGGAGAAACCTACAGCGTGCAGTTGAGCGTGCCGATTTTCTCCGGCTTCGCGGTGAGTTCCCAGGTGGACCAGGCCGGCTACAACTACAGCGCAGCGTTGCAGGACGTGGAACAACAGCAGCGCGGCGTGGTGCGCGAAACCCGCGACCAGTACCGGGCGGTGATCGCCGGGCTCTCCGAGATCGAGGCGCGCCGCCAGGCGGTGGTCTCGGCCCAGAGCGCACTGGACGCCACCGAGGCCGGCTTCGAGGTGGGCACCCGAACCATCGTGGACGTGCTGATCAGCCAGCAACAGCTGTTCCAGGCCCAGCGTGACCTGGCCCAGGCGCGCTACAACTACCTGCTCAGCACCTTGCGCCTGAAGCAGGCCGCCGGCGTGCTCTCCGCCCAGGACCTGCGCCAGATCAACATGCTGCTCAGCGTCGCCGCCGAGTCCGAGCCGATGGGCGGAATGGACGACGGCGACCAGGAGCAGATGCAACCGGAAGACGATCAGCAGCCGGATTCCGGCAAGGGTTGATCCATCGCAAGAACGGCCGGCGCGAAGGCCGGCCATTCAAGCCGATGTCCGGAATACCAAGGCGGCCGAGACCCGGCGGTCAACCCTGAGGCAGGCGACTCTTCGCGACCGCCTCCCGCCTTTGCTCTTCCCCTTTCCCGTCGTCCGGCATGTGCCGCTCGATGACCTCGAGCATGCGTTCCAGGGCGCCGCGGTTCTCGTAAACCACCTGCTGCCCCGCCTGCCCGATCTCCCGGCAGCGGCCCGGGTCGCCGAAAAGTTCGATGATCTTATCGCCGAGCATGTCGCCGTCTCTGGCGGAAAGCGCCGCGCCCACGGCGAACAGCGCGTCGGTGATCTCGCTGAAGTTGAACGTGTGCGGGCCCACGATCACCGGCTTGCCCAACGCCGAGGCCTCCAGCACGTTGTGCCCGCCGACGGGCACCAGGCTGCCCCCCACGAAGGCGATGTCCGCCGGCACGTAGAACAGCGGCAGTTCGCCCATGGTGTCCACCAGGAACAACTGGGTGTCGTGGCCGGGCGTTTCGTTGCGGCTGCGCTGCACCATCCGGTAACCGCGCTTGCGGCATAGCGCCGCCACGCGGCCGAAGCGCTCCGGGTGGCGGGGCACCAAAAGGAGCAGCGTGCCCGGGTAGTGCAGGCGGATGCGGTCGAAGGCGTCCAGCACCGGCTCGTCCTCGCCCTCGTGGGTGCTGGCGGCGATCCACACCGGCCGGTGCTGTCCCCATTCCCGGCGCATGGCCAGGCCTTCGTCGACCAGCCGCTCCGGCAGGCTGATGTCGAACTTCACGCTGCCGGAGACCTCCACCCGGTCCGCCGGCACGCCCAGGGCGATGAGCCGCTCGGCGTCCTCCCGGCTTTGGGCCGCCACGGCGGACACGCAGGCCAGTGCGGGGCTGAACAGCTTGCGCGCGTGGTGATAGCCGCGCACCGAGCTCACCGACACCCGACCGTTGGCCATCACCAGGGGGATTTCCGCCTGCCGGCAGGCGTGGTAGAGATTGGGCCAGATCTCGGTCTCCATAACCACCGCGATACAGGGCTTCAGCGCTTCGAGAAAGCGCTCCACGGCATCCGGCAGGTCATAGGGCGCGTACACGTGAAACACACTGTCGCCAAAGACCTGCTGCACCTGCGCCGAGCCGGTGGGGGTCACGGTGGTCAACGCCACGGGACGTCCCGGGTGGCGCTCCCTGAGGCGGCGCACCAGCGGCACGGCCGCGTTCACCTCGCCCACGGAGACGCCGTGAACCCAGATGCAGCCCTGGATGTCGGCGGGGGCGTCGAAATAACCGAAACGTTCCCGCCAGCGGTGCAGGTAACCGGGGGAACGGATGCCCCGCCACAGCAGCCGGAGCAGGATTACCGGGGTGAGGACGTAGAGCAGTGCCGTGTAGACCCGACGCATCAGCACGCGCCCGGCGATTCGGCAAGCCAGCTCATGTAGGCGGCCACGCCGTCCTCCAGTGAGATGAAGTCTTCCCCGTAGCCCACCCGGCGCAACGCCGTGATGTCGGCCTGGGTGAAGCTCTGGTAACGGCCCTTCAGCCGTTCGGGGAACGGGATGTACTCGATTTCGCCACGCCCGAAATACGCGATCAATGCTTCCGCCAGGGCGTTGAAGCTCCTCGCCCGTCCCGTCCCCACGTTGAAGATGCCGCTCGAGGTTGGTTGCCGGGCGAGCCACAGATTCACCCGCACCACGTCGTCGACGTGGATGAAGTCACGACACTGTTCGCCGTCGCCGTAGCCGTCGGAGCCCGCGAACAGCCTGAGGCGGCCGTCGGACTCGAGCTGCTCGTGCAGGTGCCAGGCAACGCTGGCCATGGAGCCCTTGTGATGTTCACGGGGACCGTAGACGTTGAAGTACCTGAGTCCAAGGACCGGGCAACGCCAGTCCGGCTCGCGCGCCAGCCAGTACTGGTCAAAGAGCAGCTTGGAATAACCGTAGACATTGAGCGGCCGGGTCGGTGCCTGTTCGTGGAACCCAGGACCCAAACCGTAAACGCTGGCGGATGAAGCGTAGATGAACGGGATCCGGTGCCTGCGGCACCAGTGGAGCAGCGCCTTGGAGTACTGGTAGTTGTTGTCCATCATGTAGCGCCCGTCCCACTCGGTGGTCACCGTGCAGGCACCCTGGTGGAACACGGCATCCACGCGCCTGGCCGGCAGGTGATCGCCCTTCACCTGCTCCAGGAACTCGCGCTTGTCCAGGTAATCAGAGAGGCGTGCTCCCACCAGGTTGACGAACTTCTCGCCACGGGAGAGATCGTCCACGGCGAGCACGTCCTCGCCGTCGGCGGCCAGGTGCTGTACCAGGTTGCTGCCGATGAAGCCGGCCGCTCCGGTCACGATGATCATGCTTGAAGGAACCTCGTCACTGTCCTCGCGGGCGTCGTCGCGCCTATTCCCCGTCCGCGCCGCGAATGCGTTCGATCATGTTGCTGCTGGACTTGCCCTCGCGGTAGGCCACCACCACGACCCGACCCCCGGCGGCCTCCACCTCCGCAGCGCCGACGATGTCTTCCGGCCGGTAGTCGCCACCCTTGGCCAGCACTTCGGGCCTGATCTCCGAGATCAACGTCAGGGGCGTGTCCTCGGCAAACGGCACCACCCAGTCCACCGCGCTCAGGCCCGCCAGCACCGACATGCGATCCTCCAGGGCGTTCACCGGCCGGCCTCCCCCCTTCAGGCGGCGCACCGAGTCGTCGTCGTTAACGGCCACCACCAGCCGGTCGCCCAGGCCCCGGATCTCGTTGAGATAGGCCACGTGACCGGCGTGCAGCAGGTCAAAACAGCCGTTGGTGAGCACGATGCGCTCGCCGTGGGCGCGGGCGTCGGCAACCGCCTGCATGAGCGATGCCCGGGTCATGACCCCGTAACCGGAGTCTTCCTCCTCGTGCAGCGAACGGCGCAACTCGTGAAGGCTGGCGCTGGCCGTGCCCAGCTTGCCCACCACGATGCCGGCGGCGACGTTGGCCAGCGCCGCGGCGTCCGGCAAGGTGGCGCCGGCGGCCAGCGCCCCGGCCAGTACGGCGATCACCGTGTCGCCGGCACCGGTAACGTCGAACACCTCCCGGGCCCGCGCCGGCATGTACAGCGCCTCGGCGTCACGGCGCAGCAGGCTCAGGCCGTGCTCGCCCCGGGTCACCAGCAACGCCTCGAGCCCGAGCTCGCCCATCAGGCGCCCGCCACGCTCCTCGAGCTCGTCCTGGGTCGCGCAACGGCCCACCACGTGCTCGAACTCGGACAGGTTCGGCGTGATCAAGGTGGCGCCGGCATAACGGCGGAAGTCTCCACCCTTGGGGTCCACCAGCACCGGCACCGAGGCCCGGCGCGCGGCCCCGATCATCTCCCGCACGCTCGCCAGCGAGCCCTTGCCGTAGTCCGACAGGACGGCCACCTTCGCCCCGTCGAGGCAGCCGGCGAACCCGCCGGCCAGCTCGGCGGCCGCGCCGGCCGGAAATCCGTCCTCGAAGTCCAGGCGTATGAGTTGCTGCTGGCGGCTGATCACCCGCAGTTTGCTGACCGTCGGGCAACCATCCACGCGAAACAGCCGCACGCTGACCCCGGAGGCTTCCAGCAGGTTTTCCAGGCGCCCGGCCTCGGCGTCCTCGCCGGCGAGGCCGAGCAGCGTCACCGGCGCTTCCAGCGCGCGCAGGTTGACCGCCACGTTGCCCGCGCCGCCGGCGCGTTCCTCGTCGCCCGTGACGTGAACCACGGGCACCGGCGCTTCCGGGGAAATGCGCGAGGTGCCGCCGTGCCAGTAGCGGTCCAGCAGCACGTCGCCGGCCACCAGCACGCGGGCATCGCCGAAGCTGGGCAGATGAAGTTTCACTGGGCGGCTTCGATTACCAGGGAGTCCGTGATCCTTCGCCGCCCGCCGCGGGCGCCGGGCCGGCGGCGGGCGCGAGGTGCGTAGTGTAGCAGGGCCCGCATGGCGGCCCGCCGATTGCCCCCGTACAATCCGTGCGCATCATGATCGATGCGATTTCCCCACGCCATTGGCTCACACGCGCCAGCATCGGATTGTTGTGGCTCGCGGCCTGCCTGCCCTACCGCGTGCAGATGGCCCTGGGCAGGCGCCTGGGACGGCTGATGCTGCGCTTCGGGCGCCGCCGGCGCGAGATCGCCCGCACCAACCTGAAACTGTGCTTTCCGGCGATGGACGACAACGAGCGCGAAGCGCTGCTGGCGCGCCACTTCGAGTCCCTGGGCATGGGTTTCATGGAAACCGCGCTGAGCTGGTGGGGAAGCGACGCGAAGCTACACGCCATGACCCGGCTGGAAGGCATGCAACACCTTGACGAGGCGCTGGCCCACGGGCACGGGGTGCTGCTGGTGGCGGCGCACTTCACCACGCTGGAAATCGGCGCTCGCCTGCTGGCCCTGACCGTGCCGCTGCATCCCATGTACCGGCCCCACAACAATCCCGTCTTCGAGCGCCTGCAGGCCGCGTCCCGGAGCCGCCATTCCGAGGGAGCCATCGCGCGCAACGACATCCGCGCCACGGTGCGCACGCTGCGTCGCAACGCCTGCGTATGGTACGCGCCGGACCAGGACTTCGGGCGCCGGCAGAGCGTGTTCGTGCCATTCCTGGGCGTTCCCGCCTCCACGCTCACCGCCACCAGCCGCCTGGCGCGCATGAGCGGGGCGCGGGTGGTGCCCATGACCCAGCAGCGCCTGCCCGGCGGCGCGGGCTACCGGGTCGTCCTGGAACCGTCGCTGACCCGCTTCCCTTCCGGGGATGACTCCGAGGACGCACGGCGCATCAATGCCGTGTTCGAGAAATGGGTCCGGGAGAACCCGGCCGACTACCTTTGGGTGCACCGCCGCTTCAAGACCCGCCCCGAGGGCGAGCCCCCGCTCTACGCTCGATCGTGAGCGCCTCGCGTACCAACCTGCCCGAAAGCGGGCGCATTCGCCGGATCCTGGTGATCCGCTGGAGCGCGCTGGGCGACGTGGCCATCGCCAGCGCCGCCTGCGAGGACCTGGCGCGGGCCTTTCCGCGGGCCGAGTTGCACCTCAATACCATGCCGCCCTGGGACACGCTCTTCGAGCACGACCCACGATTCGCGAAGGTCATCAGCATCCCCATGCGCGAGCCCGGCCATCGGCTGTCGGGGATACGCCGCTGGCTCTCGGAAGTGCGCGCCGGCCGCTACGACCTGGTGGTGGACCTGCAATCGAACGACCGCTCACGGCTGCTGCTCACGGCGCTGTGGCTGTCGGGAACGCGTATCCCGCATCGCATCGGCCTGCGACCCGGCTGGCCCTACACCATCGCGCCACGCCCGCCGCTACCATTGCACGCGGCTGACCGCCAGCGCCTGGCGCTGGCCGCCGCCGGGATCGATTCCTTCGCCGCGGCGCCGGTGTTTGCAATAGGGGAAGACCGGCCGCGGGCGATGCAGGCGCTGCTGGCCGGACACGGGCTGGCACCCGGGCGCTTCGCCCTGTTCCTGCCCGGGTCCCAGGCGGCGGGATGGCTCAAGCGCTGGGGCGAACGCCGCTTCGCGGCGCTGGCCAGGGCGGTGGTCGCCGCGGGGCTCGTGGAGCGGGTGGCGCTCGCCGGAGCCGGCGACGACGCGGACACCTGTGCGGAGATCGCCCGGCAGGCGGGGCCGGTGGTGGCCAATCTCTGCGGCCGAACTCGGGTGCTCGACCTGGTGCCGTTGGCCGGCGCCGCGCGCTTCGTGGTCAGCAACGACACCGGCCCGGCCCACGTGGCATCGGCGGCGAGCCGGCCCATGGTGGTGTTGTGCGGCCCCACGGACCCGCGCCGGGTAAAACCCATGGGTGCGTCGGTGACGACCCTGCAGGCGCCCCTGCACTGCGCGAGCTGCTACCGGAAAACCTGCACGCACCATTCCTGCATGATGCTGATCAGCCCGGAATCCGTCCTGGAGCGGCTGCACGAGATAACGGCGGACCGGAGCGGAGCTTTGGACTAGGCTAGGCGCCATAGACGGGATCGAAAGGCGGGGGCGACACATCACCATGGGTGAACCATTGGCGAGACCCGGGCCGGCGGAGCCCTGCCTGTGCGGGAGCGGCGCCCCTTCCGGGGATTGCTGCGCCGCGCCCGGAAGGACGACGCCCCCAAAGGGCATCCTGGTCCGACCGGGATTCCTGCCGGCGGCGCTGTGCGCGAAGCTGGTGGACTACGCCGCCAGGGCGCCGCGCGAACCCATGCAACAGGAGACGGCGTCCGGGCGCACCGTCTCGGAGCAGCGCGTGGGTGAGCACGTGGCCATCGACGACATCCGCGAGGGCCTGGTGCAGCTGATGCGCGACGCCTTCCCGCGGTTCGCGAACCGGTTCGGCCACCGCCACCTGAGCTGGCTGGAACAGCCGGTGTTTCTCGCCTACGGGCCCGGCGGGCGCTACCTCACGCACGCGGACTCCGAGGCCTGGAGCGCGGAGGAGGCGCGCTGGCGCAAGGTGGTTGACCGGGACCTGAGCCTGCTGATTTACCTTGACCAGGGTTTCGAGGGTGGAGCCTTGAGCTTTCCCCGGTTCGGCTACCGCTTGAAGCCCACCACCGGCATGCTGGTCATGTTCCCGTCCGATGCCCGCTACGCCCATGGCGCCGAGCCGGTGACCCGGGGCCGGCGCCACGTGCTGGCCTGCTGGGCAGCGGCGCGGGGCTTGGCGCGAGTGTCGCTGCGGCCGCCGGAAGACCGGATTACGATGGAACCCGGCTGACTCCCGTCGCGCGGCGCATTCCCTCACGCAGTGGCACGCAGGCAACGTCCCAGAATCATCGTCGCCTGTTGCAGGTCGCGGGGCGCCAATCCCGCGTAGCCAAGCAACAGGCCGGGGCGCGGCGGGGTGCGCAGGTAGAACGGTGCGATGGAAAGCAGGCCGACGCCTGCTTCCCGGGCTTGGTCCATCAGCGCGTCAAAGTTGTCCCAGCCGTGCCTCGTGAGCCATGCCACCATGTGCATTCCGGCACGCGAATCCGCCACGTCCACGCAATCGGAAGCGTGTCTCTCCAGCCCCTCGACGAGCGCGGCGCGCCGCGCCTTGAGCAGCTTCATGGATCTCTTCAGATGGCGCTCGAAACCACCGTTCGACATGAACGTGGCCAACGCGGACTGCTCGACCGCGGAACAGCCGAAGTCGTCCAGCCACTTGGCGGCGACGAAATCCCGCCGCAGTGACGGCGGGAGCACGAGGTAACCCAGTCGAAGAGCGGGGAACAGCACCTTGGAAAAGCTGCCCACGTATATCACTCGCCCTTCCTCGTCCAGGGAACGCAGCGTCGCCAGCGGCCGGACGTCATAGCGGAATTCGCTGTCGTAGTCGTCTTCCAGGATCCAGCAACCCTGGCGCGAGGCATATTCGAGCAGCGCCAGTCGCCGCTCAAGCGACATCACCGACCCGCCCGGAAACTGGTGCGACGGCGTCGCGTAGACAAGCTTCGTCCCGTGCCCGTCCGGCAGCCGCGAGCAGTCCAGCCCGTCGGCGTCCGTCGGCACGGGAAACAGCCTGGCACCGTGGGCGGCGAGCATCTGACGCGCCCCAAAGTAATGCGGCTCCTCGATCACCGCCCGTTCGCCCGGGTCGAGAAGCACGCGTGCCGCCAGGGACAGGGCCTGTTGCGTTCCCCCGACGATCAAGACTTCCTCGGGTTGAGCCTGAATGCCCCTGCGCCTGGCCAGGTAGTCGCAAACCGACTCGCGCAGCGCGGGCAGGCCTTGCGCCGGTGGATAGTTCGTACTGGTGTAAGCCGCGGCCCGCGACAGCTCGCGGCGCCAGGCGCCGATCACCTGCGGCTGGGCCAATGGCTCGCCGACCTGGAGGTTGTAACGCAGACCGGGGTCGCCCCGCGCGATACCGGGGTGGAACACGCTGCGTGCCCGGCGCGCGAATGCCGAGTTGGCCCGGGAAGACTGCCGCGGACGCCGCGGGCGTGAACGCACGTCAACGTGCGCCACGTATGTTCCGGATCCCACGCGCGCGTGCACGAAACCCTCCGCGCGCAATTGCTCGTAGGCGGCAAGCACCGTATTGCGCGACAGCCCCATGTCCGACGCCAGTTCCCTGGTCGCGGGTAGCCGGCAACCGGGTCTCAACCGGCCGTCGAGGATGGCCGCCTTTAGCGCCCGGGTCAGCCGGATATGGTTCGGACCCGCGCCCTCCAGATCCAGGAACACGCATGCCCCCACGTAATTGGCTCCATCTGATTGTATCTGATTGGCTCTTTTTCCGAGCCAATCAGCGGGGCTAGCCTGCGCTGACGAAAAGTGGATTGGGAGGAGCGCGACATGCGTACCGAATGCTTGGCACTATTGCTTGCAGCCGCCCTGACGCCGGGCCTGGCGGCCGCCCAGGATCCCAACGTGGAGATCATTCAGCTCGCGCCGCCGGCGTACCGGGACGGTGACCTGGCGTATTGGTCGAGGAATGACGAGGTCTACCGGGATACCCGCCACCTGGCCGAGTTGGGCGAGCCCGGAGCGCAGTACGACGCGGCGACGATGGCGCACTTTAGGGGAGAGACGGAGACCGCGATGTACTGGTACAGGCGTGCGGCCGGGCGGGGCAACGGGCTGGCGGCGTACAACCTGGCCACCATCTACTGCAACGGTGACGGCGTTCCGGCCGACGACGCCAAGGGCGCCTACTGGATGGAACGCGCGGCGGCTCTCGGATTGCCCCTGGCGCAGTTTGAGCTGGCGAAAATGTACTACCAGGGCCGGGGTGTCGAAACGGACCATGGCCGGGAAGCGTACTGGTACCGCCAGGCGGCGGAGAACGGCAATTCCGCCGCCGCGCACAACCTGGCGGTGATGTACCACAAGGGCGAAGGTGTCCGACAGGACGACGGATTGGCGAGGCAGTGGCTGGAAAGGGCGCGGTCGCTCAAGGGCGGCGGGCGTTGATTGCCGTAGAGGGGGCCGGTCCATCCCGGCCCCTCTTTCCCGTACCCGGTTGAAGGCTTCGCAAAGAAATGGACAGTCGAAAGCTTGCCCTGTTGACGCTCGGGGTCGTAACGGCCGGGAGCCTGGACTTGCTGTTCGCCATGACCTATTGGGGGGTGCTCGCTGGCGTTTCGCCAGTGCGAATTCTCCAGTCCGTGGCCCGCGGGCTTCTGGGGGCGGCGGCCTTCCAGGGTGGATTGGGCACCGCTTTGCTGGGCGTGGTACTGCACTACTCGATCATTACCGTGATGCTGGCGTGCTACTACCTGGCGAGCCTCAGGTTGCCTGTCCTGTGGCGGAAACCGCTCTTGTTCGGACCCGCGTACGGTCTTGTCCTTTACGCGGTGATGAACTACGTGGTGGTGCCCCTTTCGGCGGCCGGGCCGGCGCCTTTCAATCTGTCGTGGGTGGTAAGCGGCTTCGCGGTCCACGTGTTTCTGGTGGGCCTGACCCTGGCGGTGTCCGTCCACTTGGCGATGGCCCAACGTTGACAGGCCGCGTCCCGGCGCGACGGCATGGGCTCCCCTGACCATGCCGTCGCGCCGGGGCGAAAGGCCAGTTGCCGGGGGTCGAGCCCTATAATCGAGCAGCTCGACGTCCGCCCCGGGGAGCCATGATGGGCACGGAGGACCGAAACGAACGCATCTGGCGCGTGGTGGCGGCGATACCGCCTGGGCGCGTCATGGGCTACGGCCAGGTGGCCCGGCGCGCGGGCCTGGGGAAAGCCGCGCGCCTGGTGGGGCGCGCGTTGCGCGAGGCGCCGGACGCCCTGGATCTGCCCTGGCACCGGGTGGTGCGGGCCGACGGCAGCATCGCCTTTCCCCCAGGAAGCCCGCTGCGCGCCGAACAGGTCAGGCGCTTGCGCCGCGAGGGCGTGGAGGTAAACGCCGGCCGCGTGCGCATGCCCAGGATCCGCGACGAGGCGGACCTGGACAGGCTGCTCTGGGGCGAGCCCTAGGCGCGGCGGATCAGTTGCTGCATTGGTCCGCCGCAAAGCGGGTCGCATTGCCTATTGCGGCGTTGGTGCCATCGTCCAGGGCAAAGGACAGGAAATTGTCGGTACCCGCCGCGCCGTTGTCGAGCACGAAGGCGTGGCCGGTGTACTCGCCATTGTAGTCGCAGTTGGATACCGTGGCCTGGGCATCAAAGACGCCCCAGGCGTCAGCGCCCGGCGCCATGGTCCCGTCAATCTTGCAGCCGGTGTTGAGCTCGACGCTGAAATGGCCGTCGCCGTCAATGGCCACGTTGTTGGCGGTTCCGCCGTTGGTCACCCAACTCCCCCAGCAGCCCTGCACCCGCTCCGGGTCGGAAGGCCGCTCGGTGGCCGTCAGGTAATGCAGGCTGAAGTCCGCCGACAGTCCCGGCGCTTCGAAGTGACCTTCCATGAAATCGCCCGGGTTGGCGGTTCCGGGTTTCGGCGTGCTGTTGAGGATGTCCAGGGAGGCGTTGGCGGCCAAGTCCACGGTGGCGGCGCCGGACACGCTGCCGTCGGGCAGCATGCCGGAGAAGGCGGCCATGGCGGTGAAGTCACCGGACTGGTCCACTCCGTCGCCGTGCAGGGTGCCGCGCAGGATCATCAGCACCTTGCTCTGGGTGAACAGGGTCATCTCGCCGTCGTCGCGCACCACGGCAAAGGCGTTCGCGCTTTCGCGAAAATTCTGATCATTGCCCGGGAAGTCGCGGCTCACCACGGAGCCAAACCAGATGCCGCCCAGCGGATTGTCCGGCAGGTTCGCCAGGCGCGCGGCATTGCCGCAACCCAGGCTGCTAACGCTTGAGAGCCGGGTGATCGGAAACGTGCCGGACCCGTATGCCGCGCCCCCGGCGGATGTGAAATCGCTGTCGTAGCTGGCGAAACCGGAACCGCAATCGGAAAAGCGCAGGTGCAGGGAACCCCAATCCTGCGGCGGCCCGGGCGGCGGGGTGAAAGCGCCGAACATCTGCCCACTGTAATAACCCAGGTCGATGTCGGCCTGGTTGCCGTCCACCGCGCCGGTGCCGAGCAGGAAGATCGGGTCACCCTCCGGCGTGTAGGTGAACCAGTACACCACCAGACAGCCCTGGTCGTCGATCTCGGTGCAGGCGTTGGCGTCGGCGAACTCGATGGCGAAGCCGTGACCCGGCTTGTTGGCGTTGTACCAGGATCCGCTGACGCCCGCGTTGAGCTGGAAGGCGAAGGCGGGCGACGACATCAGGCAGATGGCTGCGACGGCTAGCAGTTTTCTCATGGAGTGCACCCCGGAATTTCGGATTGGCAATGACCGCCGGCGCCTGGCCGGCGCGAGGCGGCGCATTATGGCAGACATGGACGTTTGGGACTAAGACGTCCCGCCTGGCGCGGGGTTCACCGCACGGGCGGATCCGGATCGGGAATATTGAGTCCCGCCAACGCCTCCCGGAACCGGGGCAGACGGCGCAGCGGGTCCAGTTCCGGCAGGTAGGCGTAGAGCGCGAACACCAGCGGGATCTCCGCCGCGGCTCGCTCCGTCAGGTCCAGGGCCCGGCTGGTATCGCCCAGGGCCGCCAGCACCATTACCCAGAGAACCAGATCCTGGGCACGTGGCTCGCCCACCTCGGCAAGGATTTCCCGTGCACGCGCTTTCTGCCCGAGCGCGGCGGTAGTGTAGCCCACCAGCAAGGTGGCCGAAGGGCCCGGAGCGCGTTCTCTGAACCGCCGCGCCGTATCCATCGCCGCATGGGGATCGCCTGCCAGTACATAGCTGCGCACCAGCGCGGGGTAAATTGAATCCAGAGACGGGGCCAGTTCCAGGGTATCCTCGAGCACACGCACTGCCCCGCCCGGTTCGCCCACTATGTTGAGCATTTCCGCGTAGTTCACCACGCTTCCGGCATTGACGGGATCCAGTTGTGCAGCGATCCGGCTGTGTCGGACGGCCTCATCCCACTCTCCGAAGTAGGTCTGCGAGATGGACAGTCTCGCGTGCGCCTTCGCGGAGTTCGGGTTCAGTGACACGGCCTCGAGCATGGCTTTTCGAACCGCGGGCCACTCGAGACGCAGCATGGCCACGTTACCTCGCGCGATATGCGCTTCCGCCAGGCCAGGCTCAAGCTCCAGCGCGCGTTGCGCCTGGGCGTCCGCCTCGTCGATCACCTGGCCGGTATCCATCAGCCCGTACATAGCAGCAGCACACAACGTGGAGGCCAGCGCGGCACGCGCCAGTGCATAGTCCGGATCGGAGTCAATGGCAGAGCGCAACAGCATCAGGGCGCGTTCATGCTCCCTGCGGAAACGCTCCGTATCCTGGGTGATGAACAACGCCTTGTAGTAGAACTCGCGCGCCTGAATATCGTGAGTGGCCTCCACGCCACCGCCGGCAGGACCGCTGATCTCCACTTGCAGCGCCCCCGCCACGCTGTTTGCGATCTCGGATTGAATGGCGAGTGTATCCTCAAGCGTGCGGTCGTAGTTCTGCGACCACACGTGATAACCGTTGGACGCGTCGATCAACTGGGCCGTAATACGCACCCGTTCCCTGGCACGACGGACGCTGCCTTCCAGCACGTAGGCCACGCCGAGCTCGCGCGCCATGCGCGGCAAGGGCACGTCCTTGCCGTCGTAGAAAAACGAGGAGGTTCGGGCCGCCACCTTGAGCCGGTCGATCTGCGACAGCGCGGTGATGATTTCCTCGGTGACGCCATAGGCGAAATAGGCGTTCTCCGGATCGGCGCTGACGTTGACGAACGGCAGCACTGCAACCGAGTCCTCCGCTACGCGTTCCGGCACCGGGTTTTCCGCGCGGGGCGCGGGCGACGCTTCGGGAGCTCCGCCACCGAATTCCCGAACCAGGGCCAGGCCCACGCCAGCCACCACGAGCAGCCCGGCGAACAGCAGGACCTCCCCGGAGCCGACCGTTTGCCGGCCCTTTTCGCCGTGGTACCAGCCGAGCACCAACGCCGCAGGCAGGCCCAGCGCCAGCAGCAAGAGCGCCAACCGCGGGACAAGCGGCGGCCAGGCGAACATGGAAGCGAGGATCGTGAGCAGTTGCAGGGCTACCCAGGCCGCCGCCAGATAGGCCAAGGCCCATTGCACCAGCTTGCGCCTGCGGATGCGCTGCCAGAAGGAATGGGTTTCCCGGGCGACCATGCCGCGAAGCATAGTCGAAACCCGGTCGAGCACACCACGGCCGTGAGTGACCTGAAACTAGAGCTCCTTGACCTGCTGCACCAGCTTGTTGGCCATCTCCTGGCCGTCGCCATAGAGCATGCGGCAGTTGTCGCGGTAGAAGAGATGATTCTCCACGCCCGCGAAGCCCTTGCCCTTGCCGCGCTTGATGACCACCACGTTCTTCGCCTCGGCCACGTCCAGGATGGGCATGCCGAAAAGCGGCGAGCCGGAATCCGTCTTCGCCACCGGGTTGACCACGTCGTTGGCGCCGATCACCAACGCCACGTCGGTGCGCGGGAAGTCCGGGTTGATGTCCTCCAGGTCCTCCAGCAGGTCGTAGGGCACGCCGGCTTCCGCAAGCAGCACGTTCATGTGGCCCGGCATGCGCCCGGCCACCGGGTGGATGGCGAATTTCACCTTCACGCCCCGGTCCATGAGCTGCTTGGCCAGGTCCCAGATCTTGTGCTGCGCCTGCGCCACGGCCATGCCGTAACCCGGCACGATGACCACCCGGTCGGCGAACGCCATCATGGCCGCCGCGTCCGCGGCGTCGATGGGCTTCATGGAGCCCTCGATTTCCTCCGCGGCGCTGGTGGCGCCGAAACTGCCGAACAGCACGTTGCCCAGCGACCGGTTCATGGCCCGGGCCATGAGCTGGGTAAGCATGGTGCCGGCGGCGCCCACCACCGTGCCCGCGATGATCATGGCCTCGTTTTGCAGAACGAAGCCCTCGAAGGCCACCGCCAGGCCGGTCAGGGCGTTGTAGAGCGAGATCACCACAGGCATGTCGGCGCCGCCGATGGGCAGGGTCATGAGCACACCCAGGATCAGCGCCAGGACGAAGAAGGCCACGGTGAGCCCGGCACTCAGGTGCACCAGGTCGGCCAGCCCCACCGCAACGGTGGCCAGCATGAACAGGCCGTTGACCACCTGCTGGCCGGGGAACCGGTACTGCTTGTCGGTCCAGCCCTGCAGCTTGCTGAAGGCGATCAACGAGCCGCTGAAGGACACCGTGCCGATGAATGCGCCGAGCACGGCAAGGCTGCTCACCACGGCGCTCAGGGCCTCGCCCTGGGTGGCCTTGAACAACTCCACGGCGCCGATGGCCGCCGCGGAGCCGCCGCCCATGCCGTTGTAGATGGCCACCATCTGCGGCATGGCCGTCATGGCCACGCGCTTGCCGGCGGCCCAGGCCAGAACCGAGCCCACCACCACGGCAACGACCATGAGCAGATAGTTGCTCATTCCCGGCCAGGCGAAGGTCACCAGCACGGCGAGCGCCATGCCCAGGCCCGCCCAGACGATGCCCGCCCGCGCGGTCTTGGGTGAGCTCATGCGCTTCAGACCGACGATGAACAGCATCGCCGCCAGGAAGTAGCTGGCTTTTATCAGGAGATCCATGCGTTATGCTCCCCCACCGCGCTCATCCGGCTTGCTGGTCTTGAACATCTCCAGCATGCGCTCGGTGACCACGTAGCCGCCCACGGCGTTGGCCGCGCCCAGGACAACACCGATGAAGCCGATGACCTGCTCCAGCACCGTGTCGGCGTGCCCGAGCGCCACCATGGCGCCCACCAGCACGATGCCGTGCACGAAGTTCGAACCGGACATGAGCGGCGTGTGCAGGATCTGTGGCACCCGCCCGATCACCTCGTACCCGGTGAACGCCGCGAGCATGAAAATGTAGAGCGCTACGAATCCTTCGGTCATTCAGCACCTCCGAACCGCTTTCGGATGGCCTCGTTCTCGATCTTCCCATCGCGGGTGACGCAACTGCCGGCAATCACCTGGTCGTCGTAATCGAGCTTCAGCTCGCCGCCCTCGCCGATCATCGGCGAGAGGAAATTGAACAGGTTCTTCGAATACATCTCGCTGGCATGCACCGCCAGGCTGCTGGGCAGGTTGAGCGGACCGTCGATGGTCACGCCATCGTGATCGATCACCTCGCCGGGCTTCGTGAGCTCGCAGTTGCCGCCGCCTTCCGCGGCCAGGTCCACGATCACCGAGCCGGGCTTCATGTGCGAGAGCATGTCGGCGGTGAGAATCTTGGGCGCCGGGCGACCGGGCACCGCCGCGGTGGTGATGACCACGTTCACCTTGGCCAGGTGCTCGCCGAGCATCTGCTGCTGTTTGGCGCGCTCCTCGTCGGTGAGCTCGCGCGCGTAGCCGCCCTCGCCGCCGGCGGCCACGTCCAGCTTGAGGAACTTCGCGCCCAGGGATTTAACCTGGTCCTCGGTTTCCGGGCGCACGTCGTACCCTTCCACCTGCGCGCCCAGGCGCTTGGCGGTGGCGATGGCCTGCAATCCCGCGACGCCGGCGCCGATTACCAGCACGGTGGCCGGCCGCACGGTGCCCGCCGCCGTGGTCAGCATGGGGAAGAAAAAGCGCGCGTGATTGGCGGCGATCAGCGCCGCCTTGTAGCCGGCGGCGGCGGCCTGCGAGGACAGCGCGTCCATGGACTGGGCGCGGGAGATGCGCGGGATCAGCTCCACGGAAAAGCTGCTCAGGTTGCGCTCGCGGGCGGCCTTCACGAAGGCATCGTTGCGGTAAGGGTCCAGGAAACCCACCACCACGGTGCCGGCGTCCAGCGCATCCAGGTCGGCGGGCGGGCGCACGCAGAGCACCACGCCGGCGCCCGCGTAGAGTGATGCGGCATCCACCACGTCAATGCCCTGGTAGGCATCGTCCGGGATACCCGCCATTTCGCCCGCGCCGCGCTCGACGCGTATCGTGGCGCCCAGCTCGGCGAGCTTGGACGCCACCGAGGGCACCAACGCAACCCGGCGCTCGCCTTCGGCCGTCTCTTTGGGTACAGCAATGGTGACGGACATGGTTCCCCCCGGGGTCGGTCCGGGGCCGATGCTAGCAGGATTCCGGGGTGGATGTGGAGCGGAAATCGCGGTTTCGGATCCCGGGAGGGAGAACGTGCCCGGCGCCGGCCGTCCTTGCAATTTCACAAAAATATTGGAATATAGGGCCGAATCCGACTGCCCGGGAACCCGGGCAACGCGGCAAACATGGCGACAGATCTCTCACAACAGGTGTTGCGCACGGACGTGGCCGGTATGCCGCTGGAGTGGATCGGCTACCAGGAGGCGGTGCGCCTGGCCTGCCTGGAGCAGGTGAGCTATGCGCTCGGGCCCATCCTGTACCGGATCCACGGCGGCTTTTGCTCGCGCACCGGGCAGCGCTCCGTGATCGAGGTCAACGCCATCATCGCCACCCACGGCACCAACCCGACGCTCGCCGAGCACGGTATCCACTACACGCCGCCGCTGTCGAATCGCGCGCTGTTCAAGCGCGACCAGTTCCTGTGCCTTTACTGCGGCCACCGCCACTCCTCCACGGAACTGTCGCGCGATCACGTCAGGCCCATCAGCCGCGGCGGTGCCGACAACTGGAACAACGTGGTCACAGCCTGCAAGCGCTGCAACAACCACAAGGCCGGCCGCACCCCCGAGCAGGCGGGGATGCAATTGCTGGCGGTGCCGTTCACGCCCACCCACGCGGAATACGTCTATCTCCAGGGCAAGCGCATCCTGGCGGACCAGATGGAGTTCCTGCTCGCGCATTTCCCCCGCCACAGCCGGCTGCGTGCCCGGCTGGCCCGGCAATACGGCCTGGACACGGACTCATCCTCCGCGGACCGGGCCTGACGGTGCCCGCGGAAACGCTCTATCTCGTCGACTCCAGCGTCTACGTATTCCGCGCGTGGTTTTCCATGCCCTCGGAATTCGTCAATGAAAACGGCCAACCCACCCATGCCGTCTACGGTTTCGCCAGCTTCCTGCTCACGCTGCTGGAGCGCGCGCGCCCCAGCCATATCGCGCTGGCCTTCGACGAATCGCTGACCACCTCGTTCCGCAACGAGATCTACCCGGAGTACAAGGCCAACCGGGAGCCGGCGCCGGAGGAGCTCAAGCGCCAGTTCGCCTGGTGCCGGGAACTGGGCGCGGCGCTGGGCATTACCTGCTTCTCCGACGGCCGCTACGAGGCGGATGACCTGATCGGCACGCTGGCGGAGGTCGCGCGACCGGAAGGCTACCGGGTAAGCATCGTCTCCTCGGACAAGGACCTGGCGCAGGTACTGGAGCCCAGCGACGAACTCTGGGATTTCGCCCGCAACCGGCGCGTGGCTTACGACGCGGTTCCCGAGCGGTACGGGGTACGCGCCGAGCAGATCGCCGACTTCCTGGCGCTCACCGGGGACCCGGTGGACAACATTCCCGGCGTGCCCGGGGTGGGCCCGAAAACCGCGGGCGCGCTGCTCGGTCATTTCGACGACCTGGACGCGCTGCTGGCGCGCATCGACGAGGTGGCCGGGCTCCCGCTGCGCGGCGCCAAGGGAGTGGCGCGGCGGCTGGCGGAGCACCAGGAAGCCGCCCGCCTGGCGCGGCGGCTGACCCTGATCCATCGCCGCGCCGAGTGCATACGCCCGCCACTGGACCTGGCCTGGGCCGGACCCGACCTGGAGCGCCTGGACAGCCTGTGCGGCGAGTTGGGTTTCGGCCGCATGCTGCGCCAGCGTGCCCGGGTGCTTTCCGACGCGCTCGCCGGCAATGCCTGATCCCTGGAAGGAGATCGCCGAGGCGGTGGCTCGCGCCACGGGCATGCGCTTCGAGGTGGAACGCCACGCGCCCACGGGCGGCGGCTCCATCAACCGGGCCGCCGTCATCGAAGGCGCCGGGCAGACCTACTTCGTGAAGCTCAACCAGGCCTCCAGGCTGGCCATGTTCGAGGCGGAGTCGGAGGGACTGGCCGAAATCGCCGCCACCGGCACCGTGCGCGTGCCCAACGCGATCTGCCATGGGACCTCCGGCACCGATGCCTTCCTGGTGCTGGAATTCCTGGAACTCAAGCCCGGCGACGAACTCCAGGCCACGCGCCTGGGCGAGCAATTGGCGCGGTTGCACCAGCACACCGGCAAACGCTTCGGCTGGCACCGGGACAACACCCTGGGCACCACGCCCCAGCCCAATGACTGGGCGTCCGACTGGGTGGCGTTCCTGCGCGGGCAACGCCTGGAGCACCAGCTCCGGTTGCTCGACGATCCGGGCATGAGCGAACTGGCCGAACCCGTGCTCGAGCGCCTGCCGGAATGCTTCGTTCGTTACTCGCCGGAGCCGTCACTGATCCACGGCGACCTGTGGGGCGGCAACTGGAGCGGCAGCAAGGGCGGGCAGCCGGTGATTTTCGACCCGGCGGTCAATTACGCCGACCGGGAAATGGAGATCGCCATGACGGAGCTGTTCGGGGGTTTCCCGGATAGCTTCCGGCTCGCCTACGAGGATGCCTGGCCGCTGGACGAGGGCTACGAGAAGCGCAAGCCGCTTTATCTCCTCTACCACGTCCTCAACCACGCCAACCTGTTCGGCGGCGGTTACCTCGCCCAGGCCCGACGTCTGTTGGAACAGCTGCGCCGAAGCTAGGCCGGCGCGCTCGCCGCGCGGCTAGCCGTTGTCGTCCCCACTGTCTTCGGGCTTGCCGCTGCCTTGCTGCGGAATGCCCGGCGGCAGGTTTTCCACCCGTCCGGGAACCGCGCCCGGCGCTGCCTTCTGCATGATGTTGGCGGGCTGCGCCTTTTCCCTGGCCAGGTCGGGATTCGCCTTCAGTACGACCACGGGAACCGCACCCGTTTGGGACGGCGGCTGGTTGATGCGGCCCCAGCCCGTGTTGGCGATGAAGTAGAAGCCGTCCTTGCCCATCACGCCCGCGCCCGGATGGTCGTATTCCGGCTGGTTGGCGCTGAGCGGCTGCTGGCCGACGACCGCGTCGCCGTCATCGGAAAGCTCGTAGCGCACCACCCGCTCCGGGCGGGTACCGGTCTGGACGGCAAAGAGCTCCCCGTCGCGGTAGGCCAGCGAACGGATGCCGCCCAGGTTGACCGACGGATCGATCGCCAGCGGCTGCACGTGCTGCGACTGCAGGTGTATTCGGTAAATACCGGTCATCCAGTCCGCCACGTAGAGGTATTCGCCCTTGTCATCGATGGCCAGGCCCTGCAGGCTGCTCAGCTTCGGTGAGCCGAGGAACGGCTCGAGCTTCGCGGCGCCGGGTTTCAGGACGTAGATCACCGGCGACAGGCGATCCGTCACGTACACCGCGCCATCCGGGGCCACCGCCATTTCGCTGATCAGGTGGGGGAGTTCCCGTGCCTGCTCGTCGATGGCGTGACGGGCCTCGAGCTTGCCGGTTTTCAGGTCGAAGGCGTAGAGCGCGGCGGCCCGGGCATTCACCGAAACCTGCTCATCGCCCTGCAACCGGACTTCGGTCCCCGCCGCCCAGAGCACGCCATTGTCCGGGTCCACGGCCAGCGCTGTAATTCCCCGCGGACCGTCATCGCCCGCCCGGTAGAATTCCTCCGATTTGCCGTCGGCGCCGACGCGCAGGATGAGGCCCTGCTTCAGGCCCGCCAGGAAAAATGCGCCGCTTTCCGGGTCCAGCGCGATGCCGTCGGGCAATCCCAGGGGCTTGTCCGTCTCGAAGGCCCTGGTGGCCTGGTTGAATGGCTCTGAGTTCTTGGCAAGGTTCTCGCCCAGATAGTCGAACAACTGGTATTTCTTGACGTTGTCGAAGTCGGTGTCGCCGCGAGGGTCGTAGGCGAGTCCCTGCTGTTGCAGCCGGGCGAGCATGGCGAAGGCGTGCTCGGGGTCGTTCTTGAGCGCGTAGGCTTCCGCCAACCCGTAGGTGATGCGGCCGTCATACGGGTCGAGCCGGCGCATCTGCTGCAGGCCGGCGATCAGCGCGTCGTAGTCGCCGTCCCGCTTTGCCCTGGCGGCGCTCTTGGCCAGGTCCGCGAGGCTGGGGGCGGCGTCCTGGGCGGAAGGCTTCGCGGCGGTGGCCAGCGGCGGTTCCGGCGCCTGGCCGGCCGCGGTGGCCGAAAGCGGCAGCAGCAGCGCTGCCAGCGCGATTCCTGCAACTCGGGATTTGGACATGGTAGGGGGCAATGTGTCTTTGAAGGCGCGTGAGCCTATCGGACCGGCACCATGGCGGGCAAGTTCCGGCTGCTATCATGCCGCGACATGAAGGAGCCCCCGGAAACCCTGTACCAGGGCCGCTTCCTGCGCCTGATGCGGCGCGGCCACTGGGAATTCGCCGAGCGCGTGCACCCCGGCGGCGCCGTGGTACTGGTGGCGGTTACCCCGGGCGGCGAACTCTTGCTCGTGGAACAGTACCGCCCACCCCTGGGGCGCCGGGTCATCGAGTTGCCCGCCGGGCTGATCGGCGATGACCCGGAGCACGCTGACGAGCACTGGCGTCGCGCCGCGGCCCGGGAACTGGAGGAGGAAACCGGCTGGCAGGCGGCGCGATTCGAAAAGCTCACCGAGGGGCCGAGCACCGCCGGGCTGTCCAGCGAGACCGTTGTCCTGGCGATGGCCCTGGAGCTGAGCCGCGTGGGCGAAGGCGGTGGCGACGCGAGCGAGGACATCACGGTGCACGCGGTCCCGGTTGACCAGGTGCACGAATGGCTCGCGGAGCGCGAGCGCGAGGGTCTTCGGGCGGATCCGAAAGTCTATGCCGGGCTTTACTTCCTCGCGGCGAGGCCAGCATGAACGTTGCGGTGGAGCGTCTCAAGCTCTATGCCCTGCTGGTGCGCCTGGACCGGCCCATCGGCAACCTGCTGCTGCTCTGGCCCACCCTGTGGGCGCTGTGGATCGCCGGCGAGGGCGCGCCGAGCGTGAAGAACGTGGTGATCTTCGTGCTCGGGGTGTTCGTGATGCGCGCGGCGGGCTGCGCCATCAACGACTTCGCCGACCGCGACTTCGATCCCCACGTCAAGCGCACCACCCGGCGGCCGCTGGCAAGACGCCTGATCCGGCCCTGGGAAGCACTGATGGTGTTCTGCCTGCTGTCGCTGCTCGCCTTCGGCCTGGCGCTGCTCACCAACCCGCTGACCATCGCCCTGTCGGTGCCCGCGATACTGCTGGCGGCCAGCTACCCGTTCATGAAACGCTTCACCCACCTGCCGCAACTCCACCTGGGGGCGGCGTTCGGCTGGGGCATTCCAATGGCGTTTGCCGCGCAGACCGGGACGCTGCCCCCGGTGTGCTGGCTTTTGTTCATCGCCAACATTTTCTGGGCCACCATCTACGACACCATGTACGCCATGGTGGACCGGGACGACGACGTGGAAATCGGGGTCAAGTCCACGGCGGTGCTGTTCGGCGACGCGGACCGCTTCATCGTCGGCATCCTCCAGGTGTGTTTCCTGCTGACGCTGTTGCTCGCCGGCCACCGCGCCGGGTTGGGTTACGGCTTCGTGGCCGGCGTGCTGGGCGCGGGCGCACTCTCGATCTGGCAGCAGTACCTGATCCGCGGCCGGGAACGCATGGCCTGCTTCCGCGCGTTCCTCAACAACAACTGGCTCGGCGCGGTGGTGTTCGCCGGCATCCTTGCGGACTATTACCTGCGTCAGTAATCGCCCACATTGCATGCGCTTCGCGCGTGGCATAGATTGCCGAACATGAACGAGTCCCCGGGCACCCCCTCGCCACGGCCGCCGCGATCCGCGTTCGTCAACATGGTGGCCTGGTCGTTCATCATCCTGGCGGGGCTGTCGGTGGCCTTCGGTCTCATCCAGTTCGTCGTGGTGCATGCCTTCGTGGACCAGGACGCACTCACCGCGGGCATTACCGCGCCGGGCCGGGGCGGCAACCTGCCGGCGTCCGTGCTGTGGCTCTTCGCCCACATCGAGGCGCTCACCACCTGGTTCCTGATGCTCTCCGGCGTGACGCTGGCGGCGTCCATCGGCCTCCTGAAGCGGCGCAACTGGGCACGCTGGACTTTCGTCGTCCTCATGCTGCTGGCCATCGTCTTCCATCTCTGGGGGCTTTACGTGCAGCACGACCTGATGCAGTGGATGCCGGCGGCCATGGGCATGCCGGGATCGTCCATGAGCGGGGGCGTCCACGCCACCATGACCGTGCTGTGGGTGGTGTCGGTGGCGTTCGCCCTGGGCTTCAGCGCGGTATTTGCCTGGATCGCCTACAAGCTCATCACGCCGGCCATCGCGGCGGAATTCCGTTGAATGAGGAACGCTCCCGTGCGCGGGCATGACGGAGGCCCACAGGACCGCATCCGCGTCGCCGTGCTGGGCGTCCTGGCGCTCTTGGCGAGCGCCGCGGGCTGGGCGGAGCAGGGGGAGACCACCGGCGACGTCCGGCTCCCCGCCTTGCGGGCGGAACTGCTGTCCATGTTCGACGCCGACCAGGCGGCGCAACAGTCCGTCATCCACGCGGGAGACGACAAGCAGGCGGCCGCGGAACAACTGCGCGAGCTGAATGCCCGCCACCTTCAACGATTGAAGGCCATCATCGGCGAGCATGGCTGGCCGGGCACGGACCTGGTGGGCGAGGATGGCGCCCACGCCGCGTGGCTGCTGGTGCAGCACATGGATGCCGATCCCGCGTTCCAGGAGCGCTGCCTCGAATTGCTCAAGGTCGCGGTGAAGGGGGGTCGGGCGTCGGGAAAGGACCTGGCCTATCTCACCGACCGGGTGCGCGTCGCGCAGGGACAACCCCAAACCTACGGCACCCAGTTCCGCCAGGACGGCGAATTCACGGTGTTGGCTCCCGTGGAGGACCCGGAAGGACTGGACCGGCGCCGCGCGGAGCTGGGCCTGCCCACCATGGATGAGTATTACCGGATGATGCGCGAGACCTACCCCGGCATCCGGTTGAAGGAGGGCATGCAATGATCATCAGGCTCTGGCACGGCTGGACCACGAAAGCCAACGCCCACGCCTACGAGCGCCTGTTGACCGGGACGGTCCTGCCCGGCATCGCCGCGAAGGGCATCCAGGGCTATCGCGGCGTCGAGTTGCTGCGCCGCGAAGCCGGCAGCGAGGTGGAGTTCATCACCCTGCTCCGCTTCGAGTCCATGGACGCGGTGCGGCAACTGGCCGGCGACGACGTGGGCAAGGCTTACGTGCCGGAACCGGCGCGAACCCTGCTTGAGCGCTTCGACGAGCGCGCCACGCATTACGAGCTGCGCGAGTCAGGACAGCCGTAGCAGCCACTGGCGGGCGCGATCCCGTATCCCCGCCCCGGGCCCTTCGAGCTTACGCCCTCGCCGCCACCCATACCTCCACCCGCCCGCAGCCGGCCCGCTTCAGGGCCCGGGCACACTCGCCCATGGTGCTTCCCGTGGTCAGCACGTCGTCCACCAGGGCCACCCTGGCGGGCGGGGTGCCCTGGACCCGGAAGGCGCCACGCAGGTTGCGTCGCCGACCCGCCGCGTCCAACCCGGTTTGGGCGGCGGTGGCGCGAATTCGCGACAGGCAGTTCCCGGCCACGGGTACGGTCAACCGGCGGCCCAGCACCCGCGCCAGCTCCCGGGCCTGATCGAAGCCGCGCTCTCGCAGGCGCGCGGCATGCAAGGGCACCGGGATCAGCGCGTCGGGCAAGGGCCGGTCGGACGCAGACACCGCGTCGGCCAGCAACTCCCCCATCACCACCCCGCAGGCCAGGCGCCCGTCGAACTTGAAGCGTTGCACCAGCCAGTCCACCGGAGCCCGGTAGGCGAGCGCCGCCAGGGCCGCGTCGAAGCGAGGCGGCCGGCGCTGGCAGCGCCCGCATACCCCGCCCAGGGGCAGGGGCATGGCGCAAATCTCGCACGCCGCACCCATCCAGGGCAGGTCACCGGCACAACCCTGGCACAGGTCCCGGCGCGGCGCCCCGGCCTGCCCGCAGAGCACGCAGGTGGGTGGGTACAGCCACTCCCTGAATCGCCGCGGGAGCAAGGAAACCCTGGCCGCGGCCCGCCGGGACCGGGCCCGGATCAATGCGGTCAAATAATGATCGTCTGTAAACCTTTTCATTGGCAGTGTGGTTGACAGGCGCATTCCCTGCCGGAATACTCCGGCGCCGAACCCGCACCGGGAGCATCCATGTCCGCCCAGCCGCCAGCCCCCGACCGCGGCGCCGCCCTGGCGCTGTTCGAGCTGCCCTTCAACGACCTCTTGCACCGGGCCCACAGCGTACACCGGGCCCACTTCGACCCCAACGCGGTGCAACTGTCCACGCTGCTCTCCATCAAAACCGGGGCGTGCCCGGAGGACTGCGCCTACTGCCCGCAAAGCGCGCGTTACCGCACCGGGCTCAAGAGCGAGCGGCTGATGAGCGTGGACTCGGTGCGCGAGGCGGCCCGCCGGGCGAGGGAGGCGGGCGCGCAACGCTTCTGCCTGGGCGCGGCCTGGCGCGGTCCCAGGGACAAGGACCTGGGCGCCGTCTGCGAGATGGTGGCCGCGGTACGCGCCGAGGGCCTGGAAACCTGCGCCACCCTGGGCATGCTGGGAGCGGGGCAGGCCGAACGCCTGCACGAGGCGGGCCTGGATTACTACAACCACAACCTGGACAGCTCGCCCGAGTACTACACCGAGATCATCAGTACCCGCAGCTACCAGGACCGGCTGGACACCCTGGAGCGGGTGCGGGGCGCGGGCATCAAGGTCTGCTGCGGGGGCATCGTGGGCATGGGCGAGTCCCGGGAGGACCGCGCCGGGCTGCTCGCCCAGCTCGCCGCCCTGCCGGAGCCGCCGGAGTCGGTGCCCATCAACCTGCTGGTGCGGGTCCCCGGCACCCCGCTGGCCGGCGCGCCGGCACTGGATCCACTGGAGTTCGTGCGCACCATTGCCGTGGCCCGGGTGCTGCTGCCGGGCTCGGTGGTGCGCCTGTCCGCCGGCCGCGATGGCATGAGCGACGAGCTCCAGGCGCTATGCTTTTTCGCCGGCGCCAACTCCCTGTTCATGGGAGACACCCTGCTCACCACCTCGAACCCGGAAGTGGACTCGGACCAGGCGCTGTTCGAGCGACTGGGCCTGAAACCCATGGCCGCCGATGCCGGCCCCTGAGCGGCCGGAGCTCGAAGAACGCCTGCGGCGGAGACTCGCCGAAATCCGCGAGCGCGACCGCCACCGGGTCCGGCGCATCGCCGCCGGTCCCCAGTGCCCGGAACGGCGGGTGGACGGAAGGCAATTGCTGTCGTTTGCCTCCAACGATTACCTGGGGCTCGCCGGTCACCCGGTGGTCCGCAAGGCGCTGATCCGCGGTGCCGAGCACTGGGGCGCGGGCAGCGGCGCGGCGCACCTGGTGAACGGGCATACCGGCGCCCACCACGAACTGGAGGAGGCCCTGGCGGACTGGCTGGGACGCGAACGCGCCCTGCTGTTTTCCACCGGCTACATGGCCAACCTGGGCCTGGTTTGTGCGTTGCTTGACCGGGGTGATCTGGCGGTGTGCGACCGCCTGGCCCACGCCTCGCTGCTGGACGCGGCGTTGCTCGCCGACGCCCGGCTGGCGCGCTTCCGCCACGCGGACGCGGCCCACGCGACGCGCTGCCTGGCGCGCGCGCCTTCCCGCGCCGCGCTTCTGCTCACCGACGGGGTGTTCAGCATGGACGGCGACATCGCGCCGCTCGGGCCGCTGGCCGACGCGGCGCAGGGTGCCCGGGCCTGGTTGTGCGTGGACGACGCCCACGGCCTGGGCGTGATCGGGCCCGGCGGGCGGGGCAGCGTGGCGCGGGCGGGCCTGGACCAGCACCGGGTGCCGGCGCTGGTGGGCACGCTGGGCAAGGCCTTCGGCACCTTCGGGGCCTTCGTCGCCGGCCCCGCCGAGCTGATCGAGACCTTGATCCAGCGCGCCCGAAGCTATATCTACACCACGGCGTCGCCGCCCGCGGTGGCCGCTGCCACCACCGCCGCCCTGGCACTGGTCGCCGACGAGTCATGGCGTCGTGAGAGAATACGGGTCCTGGCCGAGCGCCTGCGCGGGGGCGCGGGACAGCTCGGCCTGGCGCTGGCACCCTCGACGACCCCCATCCAGCCGCTGCTGGTGGGAACGGACCGCGAGGCGGTGCGGCTGTCCGGGGCGCTGGAATCGGAGGGTATCCACGTGCCGGCGATCCGGCCGCCCACGGTGCCGGAGGGCTCGGCGCGGTTGCGCATTTCGCTTTCCGCCCGGCACACGGAAGAACAGGTGGACCGGCTGCTTGACGCCATCGACCGGCACCGGCGAAGGGACGCGGACGGCGGGAGCGCCGCACGGCAACGACAATCGAGCTGACACCATGCAAATCAAGAGCGTAGGCCACGGTCCGGACCTGGTGCTGCTGCACGGCTGGGCCATGCACTCGGGGATTTTCTCCACGGTCAGCGCTGCCCTGGCGCGTCGATTCACCGTTCACATGGTGGACCTGCCGGGGCACGGATCGAGCCGCGATTCCACCGTCCCGCTGGAGCTGAACGCCCTGTCTGGCGAACTGGCGCGGCGCCTGCCCGCCGGCGCCCACTGGCTGGGCTGGTCCCTGGGCGGACTGGTGGCACTGAACACGGCGCTGAGGCACCCCCGCGCGGTGAAACGGCTGGTGATGACCGCCGCCACGCCCCGCTTCACCCGCGCCGCGCACTGGCCCCATGGCGTGGACCCGGAGGTGTTCCGGGAATTCGCCGAGGACCTGGCCACCGATTTCGATGCGACCCTGCAACGCTTCCTGGCGCTGGAGGCCCACGGCAGCGACCATCCGCGCGAGGTGCTGAAGACACTCAGGGCCGACGCCTTCCACCACGGCGCGCCGGACCCCCGGACACTCGGCGACGGGTTGAGGATCCTGGGAGGCACGGACCTGACCGAGGGATTGCCAACGCTCAAATCGCCGGTGCTGTTCCTGGGCGGACGCCGCGACCGGCTGGTGCCCCGGGCAAGCCTGCTGGACGCCGCCGAGCTGGCGCCCCATGGCGAGGCGGTGATCCTGGAAGGCGCCGGGCACGCACCTTTCATCGGCCATCCGGACCGGTTCATGGTTGCCCTGAACGCCTTCCTGTCCCCGTCCGTGCGGCGGGCGTCCGGGGCCTGACCGGTGGCGGATTCCCGGGAACTCGACGCCCCGGCCATCCGCCGCGCGTTCAGCCGCGCCGCCGCGGATTACGAGCGCGCCGCCTTCCTGCAGCGGGAAATCGAACGCCGCCTGCTGGAGCGCGTGGACTCGGTAAAGCAGTCGCCGCGCCGCGTCCTGGACCTGGGTTGCGGCCCCGGGCTGGGCGCCGAACGCCTCAAGCAGCGCTTCCGCAAGGCGCAGTTGGTGGCGCTGGACCACGCCCTGCCCATGGCGGCGCTGGCGGCGGGGCGCTCGCGCTGGATGCGGCCCATCGAGGCGGTCTGCGCGGAGGCCCAGCGCCTGCCCCTGGCCACGGGCAGCGTGGACCTGGTGTTTTCCAACCTGATGCTGCAGTGGGTGGCCGACCGGGAAGCCTGCTTCGACGAGCTTCGGCGGGTGCTCCGGCCCGGCGGCGTATTGCTGTTCACCACCTTCGGACCGGACACGCTCAAGGAGCTGCGCGATGCCTGGCGCGAGGCGAACGGCAACGTGCACGTGCACGAGTTCGTGGACATGCATCACGTGGGCGACGAGATGCTGCGCGCCGGTTTCGCCGACCCGGTGATGGACTCGGAGACCCTCACGGTCACCTACCCGGACGCGCGGGGCCTGATGCGTGACCTGAAGGCGGTGGGCGCGCACAACGCCGCCAGCCAAAGGGCCCGCGGCCTCACCGGCAAGGCGCATTTCCAACGCATGCTCAAAGCCTACGAGCGCCATCGCGCCGACGGGCTGCTGCCGGCCACTTACGAAGTGGTGTACGGTCACGCCCTGGCGCCGGCGGAAGGACAGCCGCGCCGCACCGCCGGCGGACAGGAAGCGAGTTTCTCCGTGGACAAGCTGCGCAGTACCATCAGGCGTCGCGACTCATGACCGCCTCCGACCTGCCACCTGCCGCCTCGCCGGGACTGTTCGTCACCGGCACGGACACGGGCTGCGGCAAGACCCGCATCGCCGCGGGCATCATCAGCCGCCTGCGTTCGAGGGAACTGCGGGTGGCGGGCATGAAGCCCGTGGCCAGCGGCTGCGAGCGCCGCGACGGGGATCTGCGCAACGCCGATGCCGAGGCCCTGATCGCCGCCGCGGACCTGGACCTGCCCTACGCGGCGGTCAATCCTTTCGCTTTCGAGCCACCCATCGCACCGCACCTGGCAGCCGAGGAGGCGGACCGGACCATCGATCTCGACGCGATCCTCGAGGCGTACCGGACTCTGCGCGGGGCCTCCGACCTGGTGGTGGTGGAAGGCGTGGGCGGCTGGGCCGTGCCCCTGGGCGGGGAGCTGATGCTGGCGGACCTGGCCCGGGCGCTGGCGCTGCCGGTGGTGCTGGTGGTGGGGCTCAGGCTGGGCTGTCTCAACCACGCGCAGCTCGCGGCGCGGGCAATCCAGGAAGACGGCCTGAAGCTGGCCGGCTGGATCGGCAACGCGGTGGACCCGGACTTCGAGCGCCCGGGCGCCAACCTGGCGGCGCTGCGGGAGCGGCTCAAGCCGGTGCCCTGCCTGGGGGTGGTGGACTTCCACGACGACCCGACGCCGGAGCGCATCGCCGCGCACCTGCGGCCCGACAAGCTGATGGACGCCGCCGGCTACCGGCCTGTGGAGGCCGGCAGCGCCGACGATCGCTGAACGCCAACCAGCGCCGG
>Ga0209918_1000096_pt1 | contig 65546 bp, 59 predicted proteins | sample SalPonD_shore_MG_FD_185712 | JGI IMG/M metagenome (GOLD analysis project Ga0209918, IMG submission 185712) | Salt pond soil microbial communities from South San Francisco under conditions of wetland restoration - Salt Pond MetaG... | ecosystem: Environmental > Aquatic > Marine > Intertidal zone...
TCCCGAGGGCGCTGCGGCCCATGCTGCCCACGCGGATCGGGGCGCCGATGGCCTCCAGGCTGTCCACGAAGGCCGCGACCTCGGCCGTCGTCGAGGTGCGCGAGTAGTCCGAGCCCTCGGCCGCCGTGCGCGGAGCGGCGGCCTCCTGCGCCGTCGCCCGGCCCGCCCCGCCGGCCGGGCTCACGGCCGCGAGTGCGGTCATCCCGAGCGCCGCCGCCAGCGCACGCGAGCGCGCCGCGCCGGCCGGAGCCATCCGATCCACGTTCCTCCGGCTCCTGCGCGACCCCGCCCGTCCCGTCCTTCTCACGCCCATGCGCGGCCTCCCGATTCGAGTCTTCCGGCGTCGCTAGCGCACAAGGGAATCTCCCGGCGACCCGCCGGCAAGGCCCGGCGCGTCGGGCCGTTCCGGGACGGCGGAGTGCACGGAACGCCCTATGCATGCCGTGGAAAACGAACCACTGACACTCGGCAATCGAAGCGAGGGGGAACCATGGCTAACGGATGGATTCTCGGAATCCTGGGCATCTGGATGGTCATCACGCCGTTCCTCGGCTTCGCCTCGGTCGCCAACTCGTGGATCGACTGGATCGTCGGCGTGATCGTCGCGATCTCGGCCTTCACGATGGCGCGGGAGAAGCCGGGACAGGGCTGGATCGCGGGCATCGTGTCCATATGGCTGTTCGTCGCCGGATTCATAGGAGGCATCGTCTCCGGGGCCGGGGTGTGGTGGAACGACATCCTGGTCGGTCTCGTGTTCATCGTGACCGGATTCACGGCGCTGCCGCAGACGCAGACGCACAGCCCGCAGACCGCGTGATCGACGCGCGGCGGGGAGAGCGAGCGTGAGCCCCGGGTCCGGCCCGGGGCCGCTCCTCGCCCTTGCGGCGATCGTGGCGTTCGGCGGTCCCGGCCATCCGCCGGGGCCGCCCGCCGTACATCCCGGCCCGGCACCGGCGCCGGCCACCCGCTCCGGGAGGTCACCGATGAGCCTCGACGTCTCGAGCCCCGCCTTCGGGGAGGGCGAGTCGATGCCCTCCCGCTTCACCTGTGATGGAGAGAACGTGTCGCCTCCGCTGGCATGGCGGGGGGTCCCGGACGGGGCGGCCGCCCTGGCCGTCATCGTCGACGACCCCGACGCGCCGGCGGGCACCTGGGTGCATTGGGTGCTGTACGGCCTCGATCCGGGCACGAGCGAGCTTCCCGAGGGCGTCCCCGCCCGCGACACCGTGCTGGGCGGAGCCCGCCAGGGACGCAACGATTTCGAGGACATCGGCTACGGGGGACCCTGCCCGCCCGGCGGGCAGGAGCACCGCTACAGGTTCGAGGTCTACGCGCTGGACGCCGTGCCCGGTCTCGCGCCGGGAGCCACGAAGGCCGACCTGCTCGAGGCGATGGAAGATCACGTGCTGGCCGAGGGACGCCTGACAGGAACCTACCGCCGCCGCTGACCTCCGGCCCGGGGGCGGCCGGACCCGCGGCCGGTTCCCGGGACCGCCCGGATCCGCGACCGGAGGACCCGCCCCGCTCCGGACCCTGGATCCGGCCGGATCCGGGCGCCAGATTGAACCCATGTCGTACGCACGCCCCCTCGGGCCCGGCCGCGCGTGCCCCCGAGCGGCGGCGGCGTGGTTGGCGCTCGCCGCGCCGGCCACCGCCGCGTCCGCGCCCGTGACGTCGGGCTCCGCCCTGCCCGCCGACACCCCGGCACGGGCCTCCGCGAGCTTCCCCCGGGTGTTCGATCGCGCCCGACAGGCGGCCGATTCCGCCCTCCGGGCCGCCGACGCGGTCGGGCACGCCGCCGACTCCGCCGGCACGGAGGACGACCTGCGAGCCGCGCAGCGGCGGTTCGAGCGCCGGCGTCGCCGTCGGCTCCCGCGAACGCTCTCGGGAGCGGACTCCTGCGACCGGCCCCTGGGCCGCTTCTGTCACTGGTTCGAGCATCCCTCGCCCGAGCCCAGGCCCGAGCCTCCGGCCGTCGCGGCCGAACGGCGGGAGCTCCTGGACCGGCTGGCGGACGGCGCGCGTCGCCTGCCCGGCTCCGCCTGGATCGCCGGCCAGCGGGTGCGCTACCAGATCGAGGCGGGACGCCCCGACTCGGCGCTGGCCGCCGCCCGCGCCTGCCGCGCCGGGGGCGGCTGGTGCCGCGCCCTGGCCGGCTGGGCCCTCCACGCCGCGGGCCGGGAGGCCGAGGCGGAGCGGGCGTTCGACCGGTGGCTCGAGGCGCTCCCGGCCGGCGAACGGTGCGAGGCCACGGACCTCTCGGACCTCCTGGAGGGAGACCTCCGCAGCCGCTTCCGCGACCTGCCCTGCCCCGATCCGCGGCGGGACGCCTTCGTGCGGCGCTTCTGGTGGCTGGCCGACCCCCTCCGCCTGGTCGAGGGGAACGAGCGGCGGGCGGAGGACCTTTCCCGCCGGACGCAGGACCGGATCCTCTCGTCCTCCGCCTCCACGTTCCTGGCTTCCTGGGGCCCCGACCTCTCGGAGCTCCTCCTCCGTTACGGCGCTCCCACCTGGTGGGAGCGCCGCCCGGCCGACCCGCTGCGCCCGGGCAGCCGCGCGACCGTGGTCGGCCACGACGCGGGGCACGCCCGGTCTTTCCTCCCGCGCCGCGACGTGTGGATGAGCTCGGGCTCGCTCGAGACCGACGTCTGGGATCTCTCCGACGACGAGCCCCCGACCTCGTACGCCACGGCGTACGCCGACACCTTCCTGGCCCTGCCCCACAGGACGGCGATCTTCCGCCGCGGCGACAGCGTGCTCGTCGCGGCCCCCTACGCGTTCCCCGACAGCGGGACGGCCCCCGTCGAGGCGCTCCTGGAGCTCGGACCGGGCCCGGAGATCGAGCCCGCCCGTCGCGTCCGGTACGGCGCGCCCCGCGCCGGGACGCTGACGCTCCGGGCTCCGGCCCGTCCCGCCCTCCTGTCCATCGAGCTCCTGGACCGCTCCGAGCGCGCGGCGGCGCGGGCCCGGTACGGGCTCGACCCCGGCCTCCCCGACCGCGGCATCCCCGCGATCTCCGGCCTCCTGGCGGGCCCCCTCCGCCGGGGGCGGCCGCCCACGTCGGGGTCCGCCCCCGGAGGGGGCGTCTCCTCTCCCGAGGACCGAGCCGTGGCCGCGGCCCGGCGCCTCCGGCTGTCGGGGCCGGCCGCCCGCGCGGCGCCGAGCGTGGCCGCGGGCGACTCGGTCGGCCTCTACTGGGAGCTGTACGGACTCCCGCCGGGCCGGGCCGCGTACGAGGTGCAGGTGGCGCTTGGCGACCGGGACGGGCACCGGAACGTCCGTCTGGTCTGGTGGGAGGAAGCGACGGGAGGTTCCGGCTTTTCGGCCCACGAGCTCACCCTGGGGATCCCGGACGACGCCCCCGCGGGAACCCTGGCGGTCGAGATCCGGGTTGACATTCCCGGCTGGACGCCGCTCGAAGCCGTCTCGCCCCTGGAGATCGGGCCTCCGCCTCCCCGGTCGCGAGCCGGTCCCCACGGCCCGCAGGACGGAGGCGCGCCGCATCGAGGGGGTGGAACCCTCGGGGGGTCACCCGTATATTAATAATGTGAAAATTCCCCGCATGGGGCCCGCGAGGTCGCGGGGCCCGGGCACGGCGGGGAGCCACCCCGACCCGGAGGACGCCATGTCGAACCGGACCCGAAGCAGCGCGCGGAAGCTGGCCGCCGCTCTCGTGACCGGAGCGATGGCCGTCTGTCTGGCCGTCGGGCCGGCCCCGGCGAGCGCCCAGGACCAGGCCACGGGCCAGCCTCTGCGGGTGAACATCTCCACCGCCGCCACCTGGGGCTACGTCCGCCCCTATGCCGACGTGTCGGTTTCCCCGGCCGCCTACGTGGCGGTGTTCGAGGTCGAGCCGGACATCGGCGCGGTCATGCTGTGGCCCGACGGGAGCGGACGGTCCCACGGCCTCGCCCGGGGCCACGTCTCCGTCGAGCTGGCCGGGCCGCGGCAGGCCCGGTACCGCCAGATGTTCTACGACCGCCTGTACCGGCGCTTCCTGATGGCCTCGGAGATCCGTCCGCGGGCCTACTACGTGGCCATCGCGTCCCGCCATCCGCTGGACCTTTCACGGCTGGAGTCGGGCAGGATCTTCTCCTACCCCCGGAGCTACGGAACGGGATACGACGTGGCCAGGGCCCTGGTCGACGCCGTGGTGAGGGGCCCCCGGTCGGACTGGGACTACGACGTCACGAGCCTCGTGAAGGGACGGGACCGGATCGTCACCCTGGCCGGGTACGCGCCCTACACGACCCCGTACTCCTTCTCGGCGCTGTGCACGAGCGCGGGCCAGTTCGGCTTCTTCCCGGCCTTCGGCCTGTACACGCCGTGGACCGGCTGCGGCCCGACCTTCTACGGCAACCCGTACGGGTTCGCGTGGTGGTGGCCCTTCCGGAACCGGCCGCCGGTGAACAACGGGCCGGAGCACGTGGCGGACGGGACGCCCGGCGTGGTGAAGGCCGACAGCATGCGGGTGGACAACCCGCGGCCCGTGAATCCGCCCAGGATCCTCCCGGACGCCCCGACGGCGGCCGGCCGTGACCAGCCGGTGAAGGTGGCCGGGCTGAACGTCGGCACCTCGCGACCGGCGGACGGGGCCGAGGTCGCCCCGGAGGCGCCCACCGCGGGCAGGGACGGACCGAAGGTGCTTCCGCCGGTGGAGATCTCCGTGCCGGGCCGCGAAAAGAGGCAGGAGCGGCAGAAGGAGATGGACCCGGAGAAGGTCCGCCAGGTCCTCCACCAGCTGGCCGACGCCACGAGGACGGCCCGGCTCGATCCGGGCGTGCTCGCCCGCGATCGGCAGGAGTTCCGGCGCGCCGGGCTCTCCGACCCGGGCCGCGTCTCCATCGACATGGTCCGGCAGAGGGTCGCGACCTCGGAGCGGCTGTTCACCCGCCTCCGGGACCTGGGCGTCCCGGCCGACCAGGCGCTGCACGCGGCCACCGCTTCGGGCAGGGCGCCGGAGATCCGGCTCCGCTCCCGTGGAGCATCGCTGGTCGGAGCGCCCCGCTCCGGTGGCGCGCCGGCGCGGTCCAGCGGCTCGGGCGGCGCCTCGGCGCGGTCCAGCGCAAGGAGCGGGAGCGGGAGCGCGCACGCTACCGCCCGCGCGCGGCCGGCGCCGCACCCCGCGCCTCGCAGGCCGACGCACGTCTCGAATTCCCCGTCGTCGTCGCACTCGCGTCCGGCCAGGCCCAGCCGGCCCTCGAAGCCGGAGAAGGGCGGCGGGTCGGGACACCACTAGTCCCGCACACGCAGCGGCCGGCGCGGCCGCGGGGGATTCGGCGTACGGGCGGCCTTCGGGCCGCCCGTCGCGCATCAGGGGCCGAGCGTCAGCGTCTGTCCGTGCCGGAGGACCTCCAGCGACGCGGGAGCCGCCCCCGAGGCGCGCCAGGCGGCTCTCAGCCGCCGGGGAGGCTCGTCCATCGGCTCGTCGGTGAGGCGGAAGGTGCCCCAGTGGATCGGGACCAGGACCCCCTCCCCACCGGGGCTCCCGCTCCCCGTCCCCAGCTCCCGCCACGCCTGCACCGCCTCCTCCGGCGTCATGTGCACGGGCCTCATGAACCACCGCGGCTCGTAGGCCCCGATCGGGAGGAGCGACGCGTCGAAGGGACCGAGGCGACCGCCGATCGTCCCGAACGCGGGATGGAAGCCACTGTCGCCGGCGAAGAACACGCGGCGGCCGGAGCCCTCCAGGGCCCAGCCGCACCACAGCCTCCGGTTCCGGTCCAGGAAGCCCCGGGAGGCGAAGTGCCGGGCGGGCGTGCAGGTGACCCGGACGCGCCCGGCGGAGGCCTCGATCCCGGCATCCTCCCACCAGTCGAGCTCGCGCACGGATCCGATTCCCCACCCCTCCAGCAGCGCACCCACGCCGAGGGGGACGAGCCATCGTGCCCGCGGATGGCGCGCTCCGAGGTGGCGGACCGTCTCCGCGTCCAGGTGGTCGTAGTGGTCGTGCGAGACGACCACCACGTCGATCGGCGGGAGGTCGGCGAATCCGACGCCGGGATCGACCCACCGACGCGGCCCCAGGAAGGAGACGGGCGAGGCGCGCTCGCTCCAGATCGGATCGGTGAGCACGTTGACCGGCCCCAGCTGCACGAGGGCCGTCGCGTGCCCGACCCAGGTGACGTGGAGGTCGCCCTCGCGGGCACGAGGACTCGGAAAGTCCGGTGGCTCCAGGGGAAACAGCTTCGAGTCGCGGCGCTCCACGAGCGCGTGCAGCTTTCGCCGGGAGAACGCCCAGCGCAGGAACTGGACGAAGCCGTGACGACCGGTCCCCGGCCACGGGTTCCGGAAGCGTCCGTCCGGCCTGCGGTGGGGCCGCGTCGATCGGGGCTCCGGCGGCGGCGGGGCGGCTGGAGAGGAGCCGGCGCCCGACAGCGGCGGCGGGTCGAGACGGCGTGGAGGCATGCGTCAAGTATGCGCCGCGAGCGACGGAGCCGACAGGGAGGCGGGGACGCGGCACCATCCTCGGAACTCCCTCCGCGGAACGCACGTTGCGCACGCGGGTGATCAACACAGCGAAGGCTCCGCTCTGCGGGTCGGTGGGCAGGGCGGTCGCCGGTGAGCGCGGACTCCCACACGAGGCGGTGGAGCATGTCCTCTGGCGAGGCACGGATGATGGGCGCCCTGACGGTCCTGGCCGCGGGCATGGCCCTGTCGACACCCCAGGCTGCCCAGGGGCAGTACTTCGGCCGGAACAACGTCCGGTACGAGGACTTCGACTTCCGGGTGCTCAAGACCGAGCACTTCGACGTCTACTACTACGGCCGCGAGGACTCCGCCGCGGTCGATGCCGGACGCATGGCCGAGCGCTGGTACGCCCGCCTCTCCCGGCTCATCGATCACCAGCTCCGTGGCCGGCAGCCGCTCATCCTGTACGCCAACCACACCGACTACAACCAGACCAACATCGCGCAGGTCGCCGGGAGCGAAGGCGTCACCGAGCCGCTTCGCCGGCGGGTGGTCCTGCCGATGGCCGGACCGCTGGCCGAGACCGACCACGTCATCGGCCACGAGCTCGTCCACGCGTTCCAGTACGACATCTCGGGCATCGAGCCGCAGACGCCCCTGTTCGGCGTGCCGGCCATGTCGGGCCTGCCGGGCTGGATGGTCGAGGGCATGGCCGAGTACCTGTCCAAGGGACCTCGGGACCCGCTGACGGCGACCTGGGTCCGGGACGCGCTCCGCAGCGACAAGGTCCAGCTCCCCAGCGTCCACGACCTGGCCAACCCCTACAAGTACTTCCCCTACCGGTGGGGCCAGGCGCTGTGGGCCTACGTCGGAGGCGTGTGGGGGGACGACGCCGTCGAGAAGGTGTTCAAGGCCGGGGTGAGGATGGGGAGCCCCTATCAGGCGCTCCAGTCGGTCCTGGGCATCCCGGCCGACACCCTCACCGACCGCTGGCACGCCGCCATCCAGAGGGCGTACGGGCCGCTCATCGACCGGACCGGCCAGCCGACCGACTTCGGCGAGACCGTCATCCGTGGGCCCGGCGAGACCATGTACAACATCGGCCCGGCCCTGAGCCCGGACGGGAAGAAGATCGCCTTCCTCTCCGAGCGAAGCCGCTATTCGATCGACATCTACCTGGCCGACGCCGAGACCGGCGAGGTCATCCGGCAGGTCACCAAGACGGCGGTGGACCCCCACTACCAGAGCCTCGAGTTCACGAGCTCGGCGGGAGCGTGGGCCCCGGACGGCCGGCGTTTCGTGCTGGGCGCCGTGAGCGGCGGCAAGCCGATCCTCTCGATCCTCGACATGGACAGCGGCGAGGAGGTCCGGAAGATCAAGTTCGACGACCTGGGCGCCATCCTCAATCCGACCTGGTCGCCCGACGGGAGCCGGATCGCGTTCGTGGCCAACGACGGCGGCCTCGTGGACCTGTTCGTGGTGGACGTCGCCTCCGGGAAGCGGACCCGCCTCACCCATGACGCCTACGCAGAGCTGGAGCCCGACTGGTCGCCGGACGGAAGCCGCCTGGCCTTCGTCACCGACCGCTTCGGAGCCGACCTGAACGAGTTGTCCGCCGGGCCCTATCGCCTGGCCGTGATGAACGCGGACGGCGGGGACGTCCAGGCTCTCCCCTCCTTCGCCGGGGCCACGAACATCAACCCGACGTGGTCGCCCGACGGAAAGAGCCTGTACTTCGTGTCGGACCCGAACGGGATCCCGAACGTCTACCGGCTGGACGTCGGCAGCGGATCCTTCCACCGGCTCACGAACGTCCTGGGCGGCGTGGGAGGGATCACCACCCTGAGCCCGGCTCTCACGGTGGCCACGAAGTCGGGGACGCTGGCGTTCAGCGCCTTCGTGGACGGGGCCTTCGGCATCTACCGGATCGACCCGGGAGCGGGCCTCGAGGGCGACCCGGTGCCGGCGTCCGCGGCACGGACGGCCGGCGCCTTCGGTGCCGACGGCGGCTCGTCGCTGTCGGACCTCTCGCTGAGCTGGGCGTCCGGGTCGGACGGCGCGGCGCCGGCCGCGGCGACGCTCGCGACGTCCGAGCTCGACGCCGCCATGCTGCCCGCCGCCGACACGACCGCCGCCGACACGACCGCCGCCGGGCAGGCGCAGCAGCAGGCCCAGGAGCAGGAGGACGCGGGCATGCTGCCGCCCGGGCGTCGGGAGACGTCCGCGGTCCAGTCGCTCCTCCGGGACCCGGGGCTGGGTCTTCCGCAGTCGGCCACCTTCACCCGCCACGACTACCACGCGGGGCTCGGGCTGGACTACATCTCCCAGCCGACCCTCGGGGCCGGGTTCAGCTCCTTCGGCAGCTACATCGGGGGCGGCGCGGCCCTGCACTTCAGCGACATGCTGAACTACCACCAGCTCGTCACGATCCTCCAGCTCCAGATCGTGAACGGGAACGTGTGGGACGGCATCGGGGCCATGGGCATCTATCAGAACCTGTCCCACCGCCTGATCTGGGGCATCCAGGGCGGGCAGATGCCCCAGTACACCGAGTACCCGGTCGCGGGCTACGGGGACTTCAACGGTGACGGGCGGCTGGACCTGATCACGCAGACCCTGCGCATCTGGCAGACGAGCCGCCGCGCGCTGGCCCTCGCGCAGTACCCGCTGAGTACGGTGATGCGGCTCGAGTTCGCGGGCGGCTTCGAGCAGATCCACTACAAGGTCGAGGCCCAGACCCGAGCCTTCGACCTCGGTTCGGGGACCAGGCTGTTCGACCAGACCCAGTCCGCCCCGGCGTGCGCCGACTCGCTATCGTTCCTGTTCGACCTGTGCGAGCCGGCCGACCTCAACGAGGGCACGGGCTCGGCCGCGCTGGTGTACGACGCGTCGATCACCGGCCCGACCGGTCCCATCATCGGTCACCGGTTCCGGATCGAGGCCTCGCCGGCGTTCGGCACCCTGAACTACGTGTCGGCCCTGGCGGACTTCCGCGAGTACCTGATGCCCGTCCGTCCGATCACGCTGGCGGGCCGCATCCTCCACTACGGACGCTACGGGTCGGGGGCCGACGACGACCGGCTGGGACGACTCTTCCTGGGCTATCCGTCCCTCGTCCGGGGCTACGACTACGGCTCCTTCGACCTCACGAACTGCCCGTCCAACCTCCCGAGCATCGACCAGTGCTCCGAGGTCCAGGTGTACAATCGCCTGTTCGGGAGCCGCATGGCCGTGGCCAACGCCGAGCTGCGGATCCCGCTGACCGGTCCCCTGGGCGTGCTGACCAAGGAAGGCCAGGTGCCGCCCCTGGACCTGTTCGGGTTCTTCGACGCGGGCGTGGCGTGGGGCGCCAAGCTCAGCAGGACCGCGGCCCGGCAGTCCTTCGACGTCGACAAGAACGCCGTGACGAGCGCCGGGTTCGGGGGGCGGCTGAACCTGTTCGGATTCGCCGTCGCCGAGGTCTACTGGGTGCACCCGTTCGACCGGCCCGACAAGGGGAACTACGTGGGCTTCGCGATCACGCCGGGGTTCTGAGGAGAGCCGAGCCAGGTTGCCGACGCGCCCCGGGGGCGGGCGCCCGCTCTGGACGGGAGCGGCGTGCGCCCCCTTCGCCGTGCCTCCTCAGCCCGCCTCGTCCGGGGGCGGATCGCCCGGGCTGCGCGTCAGGGCCCCGACCTCGCGCAGGACCTCCATCACCTCCCGCCCCTCGACCTCGACCCTGGTGTGGAGGTCCCAGGCGCGCCACGTGAGCGCGTCGTTGAGGTGCGCGCGAAGCTCCGACTGGTGCTCTCCGCCCTGGAGCTCGGGATCGGCCATGAGGCCCTCCAGCTCCTCGATCCACGCCTCGATCTCCGCGCGCGGGCTGAACCGGCCCACGGGCGGCTGGAGGTTCACGGCTCCGGCTCCCAGCGGTCGTTCCCCGGGCGCACGTCCGGGAGCCGGCGCTCGGGATCCAGCGTCACCGAGGCCAGCGGCCGCGTGGAGGCGTAGCGGAAGGTGAACGTCCCGCCCGTCTCCCAGATCTCGACCGGGAGCCGGACCGTTCCGGTGCGCCCGCCCTCCTCCTCGATCCTGAGGGTGGGCGGCATCGGGAGGCGCCCCAGGTTGGCGATCGTGATCAGGGCCCCCTTCGACGGATCGCCGTCCACGTAGCTCACGCCCTCGACGGCCTGGTCCAGGCGCCACCTCTCCAGGAACCAGCCCTTCCAGAACCACCCCAGGTCCTCGCCGGCCACGTCGTCCATGGTGCGAAAGAAGTCCTCGGGTCGGGGATGCCGCCACGCCCAGCGCCGGATGTAGGCGCGGAACGCCCGGTCGAACCGGTCCGGGCCCAGCACGTACTCGCGCAGGATCACCAGGCCCAGCGCCGGCTTGAAGTAGGAGAGGGGGTGCCGGTAGGGCCCGGTCACCGCGTCGGCCGGCGACTCGATGGGCGGGGCGTCCGGGTCCATCATGGCCGGCACGATCTCGCGGGCCGGGTCCCCGCCTCCGGGCGCGTACTCGCCGTCCCGCTTGGGCGCGTACTCCCCGCCGTTGAACTCCTCCGACGCGTAGATGTCGATGAACGTGTTCAGCCCCTCGTCCATCCAGGCGTGCCGCCGCTCGTCGGAGCCGACGATCATCGGGAACCACTCGTGCCCGAACTCGTGCGCGGTGACGCCCCACAGCCCCTTCCCCGTCGCCCGCCAGTGGCAGAAGGTGAGCCCCGGGTACTCCATGCCGCCCACCGGCCCGCCCACGTTCACGGCGGTCGGCCATGGATACGGGTACCAGTGCCTCGAGAAGATCTCGATGGCACCCTTCACGTATTCGGTCGAGCGCCCCCAGGCGGAGTCGCCCGCGCTGGCCGGCGGATACACGGACATGGCCAGGGCGCTCTTCCCGCCCGGCAGGTCGATGCGCGCCGCGTCCCACACGAAGGCGGGGGAGGCGGCCCACGCCACGTCGCGCGTGCGCTCCATGCGGAAATGCCAGGTGAGGGGTCCCCGCCCGGCCGGCCGCGTGTCCGGGTCGTCGACCTCGTCGGGGCTCCGGACGTACACGGCCGTGTCGCTCCCCCGCGCCCGGTCCAGCCGGGCCCGCTGCCGGGCCGTCAGCACCTCCTCCGGGTTCAGCAGCTCGCCCGAGCCCGCGACCAGGTAGCTGCGCGGCACGGTGACCGAGTAGTCGACGTCCCCGTAGTCCAGGTAGAACTCGCCCGTCCCCAGGAACGGGAGGGTGTTCCAGCCGCGAACGTCGTCGTAGACGGCCATGCGCGGGAACCACTGGGCCACGTCGAACCACCGGCCGTGGTCGGTGTGCATCCAGCCGGTCCGCCCGCGCCCTCCCTCGGGCACCACGAACGAGTATCCGATCACCAGCCGGAGGGAGCCTCCCCGCGGCCCGAGCGCCTCGGCCAGGGGGACCTGCATGCGCGTGCCGTAGGTGCGCGCCTCGACGCGGCCGCTCCGTCCGCCGCGGACCACGACCACCGAGTCGATGCGGTAGCCCCCCGTCCCGGCGGGCGTCGTCCCGCCGTCCGGGGTCAGCGCCGTCCCGCCGCGTCCCCCGGCGGCCATCCTCTCCGACCGCGAGCCCGCCCGGCGCACGTTCTGGTCGAGCTGCAGCCACAGGTACGCGAGGGAGTCCGGGCTCCGGTTGGTGTAGGTGATGGCCTCCCACCCCTCCACCCTCCGGGCCGCCGTGTCGAGGCGGACGTGGATCTCGTAGTCCGCGCGGTTGGTCCAGTAGTCGGGTCCGGGCGAGCCGGCGGCGCTCCGGGTCGGCGAGGAGGGCGAGGCCAGGAAGCCCGGGTCGAAGGCGGCGTGCGGATCGTAGGGACCGATCCGCGCGGTCGTGTCGGCCGCCGTGTCGCGCGCCGGGGCCCGCCCGACGCCGGGCGCCGCCGCGCGACTCCCCGCGGCCGCCCGCGCCGACCCCGACCCTCCCCCGAGGCCGATCGCGCAGAGGAGGAGCGCGAGAAGGGCCCTCCGGCCCCACCCGGCGGCGGTCCGGCGCTCGTTCGACTGCGAGGGGGGCGTCAGGTCCATGGCTCGGCTCTCTCTCCCGTTGGTCCGCCCCGGCGCCCCGTGCGCCGGGCCCGAGCATGGTAGGCACGACGCCCTCCCCTGCCAAGCCGCGGGTGGTCCGGGCGCCGCGCGGCGACCGGCCGACCGATGCACGGACGCCACAATCGATCCGGTCGACGCCGGCGCCGCGCTCGCGACCCGCACGTACAACCGCATGTGCCACAGAAAGATGAGCCGGCTCGCACCGGGACGTGGATCGGCACGGGGCTTGAAATTCCGTGGGAGCGGGACAGGAGACTCCGACCTGGAGGGCACCATGGATGTTCTGGCGTCGACGCCCCGCGACCACGAGGAGTGGATCGTGGCGGAGATCACGGCCGCGATCGTCCGGCTCAGGCAGCGGATGACCGGCGAGCACCTGGACCTCAGGCGGGCCTCGACCCCGTCCGAGCTGAAGGTGGGGGACCTCCTCCGGATGCCGGCCCGCGGGACCATCTGATCGCGGGGCGGCCGCGGCGCGGGACCTCCGGGCCGCGGCCGTCGGAAGCGGCGGCCGCCCGGCCCCCGCCCCCGTGCGCCCCGCCGGGCCCGGGAGGCCCGCGCGTCAGCGGACGAGCAGGACCGGCGTCTGCGCCAGGATCGCGACCTTGTGGCTCAGCGTGCCCAGGTTGCGGGTCGGGTCCTCGAGGTCCTGCCGGTGGGAGCTGAGGAGGATGAGGTCGTTGTCGTTCTCCTCGGCGAACTCCACGATCTCCCGCGCCCGGTCCCCGTAGACCACCTGCTGGCGGTACTCCACGCCCGCCGAGCGCAGCGTCTCGCTCATCGCCTCCATGGCGCCGGCGGCCTTCTCCTCGAGCTCCTCGTAGAAGTCCTCCAGCTCCTCGAACGGCAGGTCCAGCGGCTCGATGACGTGCAGCAGGGTCACCGAGCCTCCGCTCCAGCCCGCCAGGCTGGCGGCCCATTCCAGCACGTCCCGGTTCTTCTCGGTGAGGTCGACCGGGACGAGGATCCTCTGGAAGACGGCCCGGACCGGGCCCTCCGACGCGTTCGCCATCGCTTCCCTCCTCCGGTTCGTGCCAATGTGCCGGTCGGCGGGCGCTGGGGCTGTCGGGAGGATCCGGGCGCGGGGCGTGGGGAGCCTCCCGTCCCGTGGGCGAGCGGCGGGAGGCAAGCGAGCAGGCGCCGCGCCGGGCTGATCGGCTGGCACGGGCCTCGCAGCCCCGGTATGAGCGTTTCGAAGGAGACCCGCCCACGGAGAACGAGGACCCGATCCGGAGGTCCATGGCCATGAGGCTCCTGGTGGTGCTCGAGCCGGGCGAGGCGTCCGTGGAGGACGCGCTCGCCCCGCTTCACTGGTCCCTGGAAAGATGCGCCGAGGGGCGCGTCGAGCTCACCGTGATCCTGGTGGGCCACACGGACGGTCCGGAGGCCGGGTCGGCCGAGTCCACCGCCAGGACCCTCCTCCGGGGCGCCGGGCGGCCGGAGGACGTGACCCGCCTGCCCGGCCCGCCGGACAAGGAGGTCCTCCGCCTCCTGGGCCGCGAGACGTTCGACGAGGTCGCCGTCTCGGGCGGCGCCAGGACCCCGGCCGGGAAGATCCGACCGAGCCGCCTGGCCGAGCGCCTCCTGATCAACGCACCGGTCACGCTCACCCTCGTGCGATGACCCGCGGAGGCCCCACCACGGACGGTCTGTTCGTCCCGCCGTTCACGCTCACGGACAGGACCGGTCGTCACGTCGAGTTCCGCCCCTACGACGGGGAGCGGGACGCGGTCGAGGCCATGTACGAGGCGTTCGATCCGGCCGACCGCGCCCAGGGCATCCCCCCGGCCACCGCCGAGGCCCGGGAGGGCTGGCTCGACGTCCTGCTGCCCGGACCGGGCGTGCTCGCCTGGCACGAGGAACGGGTCGTCGGCCACGCGGCCCTCGTCGACGACATGGCGGGGGGCCACGAGCTCGTGGTCTTCGTCCTCCAGGGCTACCGCGGGACCGGGATCGGCACGGCCCTCGTCCGGTCCCTCCTCGGCCTGGCTCGCGTGCGCGGTCTCGGCCGCATCTGGCTCACCGTGCAGCGCTGGAATCACCCGGCCATCGCCGTCTACCACAAGACCGGCTTCGAGCTGGAGGGCGAGGAGGGCCTCGAGATCGTCATGTCGTGCTCGGTGGCCGGGGAGGGCTGACCGGGCTCCGCCGCCGCCCGGGAGCGGGACGGCGCCGCACGCCCCGCGGTCCGCCCGGCGACCCTTCGCCTACCGCGCGCCCTCTCCACGTCCTACCATTGGGATGAATCGACCTGGACACTCCACCGGAGCCGTTGGAGCGGGCCATGAGCGTACGACCTCGTGACCTCCTGTCCGATGACGAAGGGGTGTGGTACACCGCCCTCCTGACCCCCGAGGGCACGACGCTGGCGGACTACGGAGGCTCGGCCGAGAGCTACCGGGAGCATCCGGACATCCCCATCGTGGAGCGCCTCGGCGAGCCGGGCCGGGACCTCCCGGGCGACGACGCCGCCATCCGGGTCGCGCGTCGCCGGTTCGGGGAGCGGCTCATCGAGGTCCGTCTCGAGCCCGAGGGGGTCGTCCTGTGGGAGGCGGGCGCCGGAGAGTCCGCTTCCTGAGCCGCCGGGAGCGCGGGGCCCGAACTCGGGAACGTGCTTGCACGAAGGGCCTTTCCGCCCCAGCTTGACTCGGACGCTTCGTACGGTCGCGGCGCACGGGTCGCGGCCAACCGCAGGCACGCTCACGGCTGAACAGAGGGACGCATCGGACGCATGGCGACCTCGCCGCAGCTCGTCTCGCTCGAGCTCACTCCCTCCGCGCGCTTCGACGTCATCGACGTGGCCGAGCGGGTCCGGGAGCGGCGTCCCGACTTCTTCGAGGAGTTCCCCCGCAGCCTGTGCTGCTCCCTGCACACGACGGCGGGCTACCTCGAGCAGGGCCTGTGCGCCCGGCTGGGCCACAGCCAGGGACGCGTGGGCCGGCTCGTCGGGCTGTTCCGCAGGCTCTTCCCGCACGACGCCGGCTACCACCACGACCGGCTGGAGCTGCGGAAGGAGCTGAGCGCCGCCGAGCGCGAGCAGGAGCCCGTGAACGCGGACTCCCACCTCACGTTCATGAGCGCGGGGCTCAGCAACTGCGTCACCTACCGCAGCGAGCCCGACGCGCCCATCTATTTCATCGACCTGGACGGGATCAACGAGCATTTCCGACGGGTGCGGCGCACGGCCGTGCTGGGCTACGCGGCCGAGGAGGAGGTCTTCCGGGCCACGGTCGAGGTCCCCGCCTCCGGTCACGCCATCGACTCCTTCAACCTGAAGGACCCGGCCCTGGGCCTGTTCGAGCGCATCGAGCAGGTCCTGTCCGAGCGCGGCGTCGAGATCGGGCGTATCGACATCGGCCTCGCGCCCGGGGAGCGGCACGCGGGGCTCACGGTGAACGAGGCGGAGACGCTCCTGATGCGCGACGACCTGCCCGAGGCGCTGAGGGACCCCCTGCGCTGGGCGCTCCGCCACGGCGGACGGCTCCTGCGCCACCCGACCTCGATTCCGGGCAAGACCCGGGAGTACGCCGTCTACGACCTCGTCCACCTCTACAACGAGGTGATGGACGTCCTCGGGGTGGGCCGGGCCGTGGCCGACCGGATCCTGTCGCGCCTGGCCGGACCGGCCTGGAGGCTGTTCCGCCTGAAGCGCCACGTGAGCTTCCCGGTCACGGACGGTGCCGGGCCGGGCGGCGAGCGGATCATCCAGGGACGCTACCAGAGCCCCATCCTGATCCAGCACCGCGCGGCCGAGAGCGGCGCACGGCGGCTCGAGGTCACGGTGTGGCGGTTCGAGTGAGCTCCGCAGGGTCCCACGTCCGGTAATCGAGGGCCCGAGGACCATCCCGGCGTGCCAGGCTCCGCCATTCCGATCTCCATCCGCAGCGCGCCCGTCACTTCCGGGTCTTGATCCCGCCTCCCTTCCCCCGCACACTCCGGCCGGCTCCGGAGGGCCGCCGGCACCCGGCGGCCCTCCCCCACCCCGACCCGGGAGCGAGAGCGGGATGTCGGATTCCGACCCATCGATCGAGACCATAAGGCGGCTGGAGCGCGCCGCGGCTCCGCTGGAGCCCGGCCCGAGCGAGCGGCGCGCCCTGCGCGAGGCCGTCGTGGAGCACGCCGAGGCCTTTCTCGAGGGCCTCACGACCGCGCCGGCCTACGTGGCCGACAAGGAGGCCGCCGCAGAGGTCGGACGCCGCGCCTTCGGGGAGGGGCCCACGGAGATCGGCGAGATCCTCGACCTCTTCCGGAGGGGAGTCGAGGAGACGGGCCTGAAGCCCTCCTCGGGCGGCCACCTGGCCTACATCCCCGGCGGCGGGCTGTACGCCTCGGCCCTGGGGGACTACCTGGCCGACGTCACGAACGAGTACGCCGGCATCCGCTTCACCGGCCCCGGCGCCGTGGAGATGGAGAACGCCCTCCTGGCCTGGATGGCCGGCCTGGTGGGCTACCCGGAAGACGCCGCCGGCAACCTGGCCTCGGGCGGCAGCATCGCCAACCTCATCGCGGTCGTCACGGCGCGCGAGGCCCACGGCCTGCGGGCGCGCGACGTCCCCCGGGCGGTGGTCTACCTCACCGACCAGGCGCACCACTGCCTGGAGAAGGCGCTGAGGATCGGCGGCCTCGGGGAGTGCGGCCTCCGCCGGGTGTCGATGGACGCGCGCGGGCGCATGGACCCGGCGGCCCTGGAGGCGGCGGTGGCGGAGGACGAGGCGGCGGGCCTCCGCCCCTGGCTCCTCCTCGCCTCGGCCGGGACCACGGACGTGGGGGCGGTCGACCCGCTCGAGGCCCTGGGGAGGGTGGCCCGGGAGCGGGGGCTCTGGTACCACGTCGATGCGGCGTACGGCGGCTTCTTCGCGCTGTGCCCCGAGGTCCGGGATCGGCTGGCCGGGATCGAGCTCTCGGACTCGGTGGTCATGGACCCGCACAAGAGCCTCTTCCTCCCCTACGGGCTCGGGGCGGTGCTCGTGAAGGACCGGGAGGCCATGGTGCGGGCCCACCACTACCGGGCCGACTACCTCCAGGACGCCGCCGCCGAGGAGACGCCGCTCCCGGACTCTCCCGCGGAGCTGTCGCCCGAGCTCACCAAGCATTTCCGGGGCCTCAGGCTGTGGCTCCCGCTCCTCCTCCACGGCGTGGCGCCGTTCCGGGCGTGCCTCGAGGAGAAGCTGGCGCTGGCCCGCTGGTTCCACCGTCGCGTGGGGGAGCTGGGCTTCGAGACCGGCCCCGAGCCCGAGCTCACCGTCGTGACCTACCGGTGGGTGCCCGAGGAGGGGGATCCGGACGCCTTCAACGAGGCCCTGGTGCGGGCCATCCACGAGGACGGCCGCATCTTCGTGTCGTCCACGCGGGTGGACGGGAACTTCGTGCTCCGCCTCGCGGTGCTCACCTTCCGGACGCACCTCGAGCACGTGGAGCGGACGCTCGAGGTGCTCGAGGAGAAGGTGCGGGAGCTGGAAGGGCGCTGACGGCCCGGGGCGGCAGGCGGAGGCCGCGCCGCGGGAGCGCGGATCCGGCGGGCCGTCTCAGTCCGGCCCGAACCGGGGCTCGCGCTTCTCGAAGAAGGACGCCAGCCCCTCGGCGAAGTCCGGCTCGTCCGCGATCCGGGCCAGCTCCTCGAGCTCCCGGTCCAGGTGGTAGTCCAGCCGGTCCACGCCGGCCGCCTGGTGGATGAGCGACTTGGCCACGGCATACGCCTTCGTGGGGCCGCGGGCCAGCCGCGCGGCGATCTCCGCCACCTCCTCGTCGAACGTCTCGTCCGGGAAGACGTCGTTGATCAGTCCCATCTCGAGCGCCCTGTAGGCGTGGAGTCGGGGGTTCAGGAGCACGAGCCCCAGCGCCGTCCGCAGCCCGACCAGGCGCGGCAGGAAGAAGGTGGAGCTCTCCGCCCCCGTGAGGCCGGTCTTCCCGTAGGCCCACTCGAACCTCGAGCGCTCCGAGGCGAACACGAGGTCGCACGCCATCGCGATCCCGAACCCGCCGGCGGCCGCCACGCCGTCCACCGCGGCGATGAACGGCTTGGGGGCCCGCTTGATCTCGGAGATCGTGCTGTGGATGTACTCGAGGATCTCCTTGAAGCTCTCCCCGTAGCCCGGCTCGGGGCCGCTCGCCTCCGGGTGGAGGTAGCCGAAGTCGTGGGCGTCGCCGCTCGAGCGGACGTACTTGAGGTCCGCGCCGCTGCAGAAGATCCCGGAGCTCCCGCGGATCACCACGCAGCGGACCCCCTCGTCCCTGGCCAGCTGGAGTCCGGCCTTCCGGAAGTCCCGGGCGGTCTCGACGTCCATGGAGTTGAAGCGCTCCGGGCGGTCGATCGTGATCGTCCCGACCGCGCCCTCGCGCTCGACGACGATGGGTCCGCGGGGTGCGGCGTCGGCCCCGATCCCGGCATCGTCGGCGTGCCGGCCGGTCGCGTCGGGTCCGCCGGCCCGCCCGCTCACGAGCCCCCCCCGGCCACGAGCGGCCGTTCGGGCCGCGCGCGGTCCGCCACCGGTCCGGCGCCCTCCAGCACGGCCGGTCCCAGCCCTCCGCCCACGGCCACGCGCCCGTCCCGGACCCGGACCCCGCCGCGCGCGAACAGCTCCGCGGTACGGACGAGGAGCGGCCCCCAGCACGTCTCCATCATCCACCCGCGCTGGGCGTACGCGTACGCGGACACGACGTCCGGCGCGGAGCGCACGCGCGGGTCCCGGAGCATCCCGTCGACCGGGTACGCCCCGGAGACCAGGATCGGCGGGCCGGCGTCCAGCTCGCTCGTGGCCAGGTGGACGGTGGTCCTCGTCTCGGGCTCGCCCGCGGCGAGCGCGGCGCGCGTGGCCCTCAGGCCGGGGTAGCGCGGCGCGCCGTCGCCGTCGAGGAGCCTCAGGTCCGCGTCGTGGACGTTCACGATACGGTCGGGCCAGGCCTCGAGGAGGGGAGCGGTCGCGAGGAGGAGGTAGCCGCACAGGATCAGGAGGTCGGGCCGGAAGGGCTCGAGGAGCGCCGCCGCGGCCCGATCGTACTCCGGCCGGACCGCCAGGTCCGCGACCGCCGCTCCGCGCGCCGCGCAGAAGGCGGACACGTCGTGGACCCGCACGGGGACCCCAGCCTCCCGTGCCGCCTCCAGCTCCCGGCAGTCGGGATGGCTCGCCACCAGGACGACGACCTCGAACGGCGAGCCGGGCTCCCGCGCCGCGGCCAGGAGGTCTCCGAGGCCCGGAGCCCGGTGCGACGCGAGCACGGCCACCCTGAGGGCCGGTTCGCGGTCGCGGAGCGCCGGATCCGGATGCGACCTCGAGCGGCTCATCCGCGCCTCCTCAGCAGATCCTCGGGAGCGGCTCGCCGATGGGCTCGGTGAGGAGCCGCCGGCCGAGGCCGGTGTCCAGGACCACCCGCCCGGGGTGGTCCTCCCCGCACGTTCCGATCACCGCGGCCTCCGCCCCCAGGGGATGGGCGCGAAGGGCCGCGAGCACGGCATCCACCGCCCCGGGCCGGACGCCGACGAGCGCCTTCCCCTCGTTGGCGATGTGGAAGGGGTCGAGGCCCAGGATCTCGGCCGCGGCGCGCACCGACGGCCGCACCGGGACCTCGGGCTCGCGGACCGTGATGCTCACCCGCGCCTTCTCGGCCATCTCGTGGAGCGCGCTGGCCACGCCGCCCCGGGTCGGGTCCTTGAGGGCGACCACGTCCTCACCGCCCGCCTCGAGCGCGGCTCGGACGAGCGCGTTGATCGGGGCCACGTCGGAGAGGAGCTCCTCGTCGAACTCGAGGTCGTGGCGCCGCGCCATGAGCGCGATCCCGTGGTCGCCCACCGTCCCGGTGACCACGATCCGGTCGCCCGGCCGCAGGCCCGCGTCGGTCACGACCCTGGAGGTCACCGCCACGCCGGCGGTATTGAGGACGATGCCGTCCACCTCGCCGCGCCCCATCACCTTCGTGTCGCCCGTGACCACGGTGGTCCCCGCCTCCCGGCACGCCTCCACCATCGACGCCTGCACGGCCTCGAGCTCCGCGCGCGGGAAGCCCTCCTCCAGGATGAGCGCGCACGTGAGGCCCAGCGGCTCCGTGGCGCCCATCATGGCCAGGTCGTTCACGGTCCCGGCCACGGCCAGGCGGCCGATGTCGCCGCCCGGGAAGCGGTAGGGATGGACGACGTGCGAGTCCGTGGTCAGCACGAGCCACGTGCCGCCCGGGAGGCGGAGCGCCGCCCCGTCGTCCATGGCGGCGAGCCCGATCCCGTCGACGGGGTGGTCGAGATAGCCGGCCGAGAGCGTCTCCTCGATCAGGAGCCGCATGGGGACGCCGCCCGCGCCGTGGTTCAGCGTCACGGCGTCGGCGACCCCGGGGCCGCTTCCGTTCCCGCGGGCGCCCGTTCCGCCCGCGCCCGCCGCCCTCCCCTCCACGCTGCGCTCCATGCTCCTCACCGCCTCACAGGTCCGGGTGTCCGCCGTACTGGTGCCAGATCCGGCACGTGCCCTCCGTGCTCACCATGCAGGCTCCCACCGGCGTGTCGGGCCTGCACGCCTCGCCGTACAGGGGGCAGTCGGTCGGGGCGGCGATCCCTGCCATGATGTCCCCGCAGATGCACACCTGGGTGAGCTGCGAGGGCGCGTAGTCCCACAGCCGGCGCACGTCGATCTCGAACCGGCGCCGGGCGTCGAACCTCGCGAACTCATCCCTCAGGCGGAGGTTGCCGTTGGGAACGTGCGCGATACCCCGCCAGCGGCCGCCGGTGGTCCGGAACACCCTCCACAGCTGCCCCTGGGCGTTCCGGTTCCCCTCGGGCGTCACGCACCGCGGGAAGGCGTTGACCACGGCCGGGGTCCCGTCGCGGATGAGCTCGACGAGCGTGAGGAGGCCCGCGAGGATGTCCAGGGGCTCGAATCCCGCCACCACCACCGGGAGGCCGTGACGATCGACGAAGCGCTCGAAGATGGCCGAGCCGGTGATCGCCGCCGCGTGCCCCGCGGCCAGGAAGCCCTCCACCCGCGTGTGCGGCATCTCGGCCACGATCTCCATCACCGGTGGGATGTACTTGTGCGAGGAGAGGACCGAGAAGTTGGGGGGCGGGTCGTCCAGGAGGACCGCCGCGGTGGCCACGGCGGTCGTCTCGAATCCGCTGGCGAAGAACACGATCTCCTCGTCCGTGCCCCGCGCCAGCTCGACCGCGTCCGCCGGGCTGTAGACCACGTCCAGCTTCGCGCCGCGGGCCTGCGCGTCCGAGAGCGAGCCAGCCGATCCGGGGACGCGGAGCATGTCGCCGTAGGAGGCGATCCGCACCCCGTCCTGCGCCAGCGCCACCGCCTCGTCCACCTCGGGGATGTCGGTCACGCACACCGGGCATCCCGGGCCCATGATGACGTCCAGGGGGTCGGGCAGGATCGCGCGCAGGCCGAACTTGGCGATGGATTGCTCGTGGCTGCCGCACACGTGCATGACCGAGACGGGCGAGCGGCCGATCTGCCGGCACACGCCCTCCAGGGCCGATGCCAGCTCCCGCGCCCGCCGCGGGTCGCGGAACCGGAGCTCGGCCGCGTCCCTCGAGACGCGGGCGTCGGAGACGGCGTCCGCCCGCGCCGCCGCGGCCGCTCCTCCGGCCGGAGCCGGGCCGGGGCCGGAGGCCGTTCCGACCGGGCCCGCGTCCGCCCCGCTCACGTGCCCTCTCCCGACAGGGCTCCGCCGAGGCCCATCCCGCTCCCGCGCTCGGCCCCGATCTCGCCCCTCACGTCCTCGGCCATCATGTCGCCCTCGGCCTCGCGCAGGAGCGTCTCGTACAGCTCGAGCGTCTCGGCGATCTCCTCCTCGGGGATCTTCCGGATGGCGAAGCCCACGTGATTCAGGATGTAGTCGCCGGGCCCGACCGGCTCGTCCACCACGTCCAGCCGCGTCTCTCGCCGGGCGCCGAAGAAGTCCACCACGGCCACCTGGCCGTTCACCTCCAGCACCTTGCCGGGCACCCCGAGGCACATCTCAGGCCTCCCCCGCGGCCACGGCCGCTCCGCCGCCGTGACCGGCCGCCGCCCCGGGCCCTCCGCCCGCGGCCCACACCTTTGCGCGCGCGGCGGCCACCTCGTCCTCCAGGAAGGCGCACCACTCGTCCATCCCCTCGCCCGTGCGGGCCGAGGTGAGGAAGAAGCGGAGGTCCGGGTTCACCTGCCTAGCGAACGCCATGGCCCGCTCCAGGTCGAAGTCCAGGTGCGGCAGGAGGTCGACCTTGTTGAGGACGGCGTAGCGGGCCAGGCGGAACATCTTGGGATACTTGACCGGCTTGTCCTCGCCCTCCGTCACCGAGAACACCACGACCCTGGCCGTCTCGCCCAGGTCCCAGCTGGCCGGGCACACGAGGTTGCCGACGTTCTCGATGAACAGGAGGTCCGTGTCCTCCAGGTCCACCGCATCGAGCGCCGAGGTCACCTGGCTGGCGTCCAGGTGGCAGGCCCCGTTCGTGACGACGGCCTGCACCAGGCGGTCCGTCCGGGCCGCCAGCCGATCCGCGTCGTTCTGCGTCTGCACGTCGCCGGTGACCACGGCCATCCGCAGGCGGTCGCCCAGCCGCTCCAGGGTGCGCTCCAGGAGGAGCGTCTTCCCGGAGCCGGGCGAGGAGACGAGGTTGAACGCGGGGACGCGCGCGGCGCCCAGCCGGCTTCTCACCGCGGCCGCCAGCTCGTCGTTGCGGGCCATCACTCTCTCCCTGACCTCGATCGTGCGGACCTTCATGTCTCGACCTCCAGGTACTTGACGCGGAGCACGTCTCCGGCGGCCGGCTCGATCACCGGCCGGGCGGCCCCGAACGGGGGGCTCCCGAGGAGCGCCTCCAGGCAGAACTCCAGGCTGGACACCTCGACGCCGGCGTCGTCCCCGACCTCGAGGACCACCGTCCGCACGTCGCCGAGGGCCGCGGTCCCCACGTGCTCCTCCGCGATCCTGCAGATCTCCAGGGCCAAACTCATCTCGTGCACGGCGGTCTCCGTCAGGCGCGGGCGCGCCCCGTGAGCGAGCCCGTCGCCGCGGCGCGCGCCCGGGGCCGGACCGAGTGGCCCCAGGCCGCGAGGATCGCGAGCGCCTCCTCCACGACCAGCGGCACGCGGCCCCGGATCAGCGGGGTGAGCGCGTCGGCGAGCTCGACCCTTCGGGGCTCGAGGCCGACCGCCACGGTGTCGGCCGGGAGCGTGCCCCGGAACTCCGCCAGGGCCAGCACCTCGCGGAGGTCCACCTGGTGGGGTGAGACCTTGGTGAACAGGTAGCGCGGGAGCTCGGCGCCCCGCAGCACGATGAGCGACCCCGGCGTCCGTCGGGCGTGGATCGCGTCGAGGAGGAGCAGTCTTCCCGCGTCCTCGATGACGCCCAGGAGGTTCATGCCCCAGGTGCCGCCGTCCACGAGCTCGACGTCCGGCTCGAAGCACCAGGAGGAGCTCAGCTCCTCGAGGACCACGAGCCCGAGGCCGTCGTCCGCCATCAGCGGCGTCCCGAGGCCGAGGACAACCGTCGAGCCGGCGCCCCGGACCCCCGGGGCGCCGGCGGAGACCTCACTCATCCTCGAACTCCAGGTCCTCGCGGACGAACTTGCCGCCGCTCACGATCGAGGACAGGGAGCCGTCCAGCTCCGTCACGTCGGCCCGGATGGCCAGGTAGACGTGGATCGGGAAGAAGACGATGAAGAACCAGGTCACCACGTGGTGCCAGAAGCGCACGCCCTGGGCGCCGCCCAGCAGCTCGCGGACCCAGCCGAACGCCCCGTAGAAGAAGCCGCCCGGGTTCGAGAGCCCGTACAGGGCGAACCCGGTCACGACCATGAACGCCCCGACCACGTAGACCAGCGTGTAGCTTAGCTGCTGGAGCGGGTTGTGCCCCAGGTAGTGGGGAGCCTTCTCGGGCCGGATCATCAGGTACTTCTTCACCATGCGCCACAGGTTCCCGATGTCCCGTCCGCGCAGCGGGAACAGGGCCCGGACGCGCTCGAACTTGTTGCCGGCGAACAGCCAGTAGATGCGGATGATGGCCGTGGCCACGAACACTCCGGCCGCCGCGAAATGAAGGAAGCGCATCCACCCCATGGCGTAGGACGTGGCGTCGCCCGTGCCCGTCATGAAGTACGGCCGGCCGATGTAGAAGCCCGTAACGACGAGCACCGCGATCGAGGCGAAGGCCAGCCAGTGCATGGCCCGGATGGGCCAGTGCCACAGGTAGACCCACCTGTAGCCCGAGACCGCCGGACGGGGCTTCTCGCCCACGGCGGCCCGCGCACGGGCGCCCGCGGAGACGGAGCCGGCGCCGCCTCCCCCTCCCCCCGCGCTCATCCCTGCACCCTCACGCTGGTCACCAGCTCCCCCGAGGCGTCGAGGACGTGCACCCCGCACGCCATGCACGGGTCGAAGGAGTGGATCGTCCGCAGGATCTCGATGGGGCGCTCCGGATCCACGAGCGGGTGGTTGTCCACGAGCGACTGCTCGTAGGGTCCCCGTTGTCCGGCCTTGTCACGCGGCGAGCAGTTCCACGTGCTGGGCACCACGCACTGGTAGCGGGAGATCTCCCCGTTCTTGATCTCGACCCAGTGGCCCAGAGCCCCGCGGGCCGCGTCGAGGTAGCCGTAGCCGCGCGCGGTGGCCGGCCAAGAGGAGGGGTCCCACTTCTCGTCGTTGAAGGTGGTGAGGTCCCCGTTCTTGATACGGCCGACGAGGTCGCCGTACCAGTCGCCCAGCTTGCGGGCCAGGAGCACCGTCTCCGCCCCGCGCGCGGCGGTGCGCCCCAGCGTGGAGAACAGGGCGGCGGGCCCGACGTTCAGCTTTCCGAGGGCCTCTCCCACGACCTCCCTGACGCCCTCGTGTCCAGCGCCGTAGGCCACCAGCATGCGCGCCAGCGGGCCGACCTCCATCGGCTTCCCATCATAGCGCGGGGCCTTCATCCAGGTGTACCTGTCGTGGTCCTGGAGATAGGTCCATGGGGGCTGGGGACCCGTGTAGTTCGGGACCGTCTGGCCCTCGTACGGGTGGAGCCCGTCCTCGCCCGCGCCCTCGTACTCGTACCACGAGTGGGTGATCTGCTCGCGGACCCTGGCCTCGTCGTAGGGAACGACCTCCTCGAGGTTGTTGTCGAGGATGATCCCGCGCGGGAAGTAGAGGTCCTCGACGTCGCGGAAGCTGCTCCCGGCCGCGGGAAACTCTCCAACCGCAAGGTAGTTCGGCACCCCGCCGCCGATCGCCGCCCAGTCCTTGTAGAAGCCGGCGATGGCCAGGAGGTCGGGCCAGTACACCTGCTCGACGAACACCCGTGCCTTGTCGATCAGCGCCTTGATGTCGCTCAGGCGCTCGGCGTTGATCGTCCCCGTGTCGTCGAGGTTGATGGCCGAGGCCATCCCGCCCACGAGGAAGTTCGGGTGCGGATTCTTGCCCCCGAAGATCGTATGCAGCCTGATGACGTCGCGCTGCCAGTCGAGGGCCTCGAGGTAGTGGGCCACCGCGATGAGGTTCACCTCGGGCGGAAGCCTGTAGGCCGGGTGGCCCCAGTAGCCGTTCGTGAAGATCCCCAGCTGGCCGGAGCTCACGAACTTCTTGAGCTTGTCCTGGACGCTCTGGAAGTACGTCCCGGAGTTGTTCGGCCAGGGCGAGAGGCTCCGCGCGATGCGCCCGGCCTCATCCGGATCGGCCGAGAGGGCGCTGACCACGTCCACCCAGTCCAGCGCGTGCAGGTGGTAGAAGTGGATCACGTGGTCCTGCACGGTCTGCATCCCGTGGACCAGGTTGCGGATGATCGTGGCGTTGGGCGGGACCGCGATGTCGAGCGCGTCCTCGACGGCCCGGCACGAGGCGATGGCGTGCACGACCGTGCACACCCCGCAGATCCTCTGCGTGAACGCCCAGGCGTCCCTCGGATCCCGCCCGTTCATGATGATCTCGATGCCGCGGAACTGGGTAGAGGAGGCCCACGCGTCCGCGATCATCCCGTTCTCCGCCTGCACCTCGATGCGCAGGTGACCCTCGATCCGGGTGATCGGGTCGACGACGACCTTAGTCCTGGCCATGACCGTCCTCCTCCTGGCTCTTCCGGCCGCCCGCCGACGGCACCTGGCCGCCCGGCTGCGACGGACCCTCACTCCGCTCCCTCAACCGCTTCACGCCCGTGACGGCCGCGTGGGCGGCCACGCCCGCCGTGGCGCCCACGGCCAGGGCGGCCCCGATCGTGTCGGCCGTGCTCTCGATCCCGAAGCCCGAGACCTTGGGCATCCGCCGATAGAAGGGGGTCATCGTGTCCCAGAACATCCTCTCGGTGCACCCGAGGCACGGGTGCCCCGCCCCGATCGGCCAGCTCGTCTCCCCGTTCCACTGGAAGATCGGGCAGGGCGAGAAGGTCGCCGGGCCCTTGCAGCCCACCTCGTACAGGCACCACGCCTTGCGGGCGGCTTCGTCGTCGAAGCTCCTCACGAACTGCCCGGCGTCGAAGTTGGCGCGCCGGGAGCACTGGTCGTGGATGCGCGCCCCGTACGCGAACAGCGGACGCTTGTCGTAGTCGACGTCCGGAAGCCGGCCGAAGGTCAGGAAGTGGACGATCGTGGCCGTGATCGTGTCGGCGATCGGCGGGCATCCGGCGATGTTCACGACCGGCCTGTCCTTGACGATCTGGTCCACGCCCACCGCCCGGGTCGGGTTGGGGGCGGCCGCCTGGACGCTGCCGAAGTGCGCGCAGGCCCCTACCGCCAGGACCGCCGCCGCGCCCGCGGCGCCCTCCTCGAGGACCTCCCGCGCCGTGCGGCCGCCGATCATCGTGTAGATGCCATCCTCGGCCAGCGGCACCGAGCCGGTGACCACGAGGAGATACTCGCCCTTGTGGTCCTCCATGGCCTTGTGGAGGGCGGCCTCCGCAGCCGAGCCCGCCGCCGCCTGCAGGTTCTCCTGGTAGTCCAGGGAGATCAGGTCGAGCACGAGGTCCCCGATGGTCGGGTGCGACGAGCGGAGCACCGACTCGGTGCAGCCGGTGCACTCCTGCAGTGAGAGCCACACGACGCTCGGTCGCTTCATCTGCTCGAGCGCACGCGCGATCCTGGGCGTGAGCATGCTGCTCAGGCCGAGCATGGCTCCCAGCTCGCCGCAAAAAGCCAGGAAGTCCCGGCGGCTCACGCCGCGTCGTCTCAGGTGCTCACCCAGCGGTACGCCGGGTTCCCAGGGCTCGTTCAGCGGATAGAACATCGCCGTTCCTCCCGGATCTGTGCCGCCGACGGCCCGCGGTGGGATCCCTCCCGGGAGTCGCCGGCATGGGAGAGGCCGGTGCGACCGGCCGGGCCCGTAATTCGGGTCCTGCAAGATGCTAACGGGGGTCCCCGCAGGACGTCTGTAGGGCAGAGGGTGCCGCCGGGTGTACGCGAGCCTCGCGGAGGCCTGTGGGGAATCTCCCCCTCGCGGCGCCCTCGGGGGCCCTGCGGAATCTCCCCACGCGCGGCCACGGGAACTTCCCGACAGCCCCCGGGGGACCGCTGGTGAATAATGGTACGCAGGTGCAGAAGAGCCATGGACGATGCGCCGCGTACCCCCCCGCAGCGGGGGGTGCCGAGGTCGTCCGAAAACTTGCATATGGGCGGACATGAGTCTAGATAGAAGCGTGGAGTCGCGGCGGGTCCCGATGCTCGGGGAGCCGCGGGGATTCCGGGGTCGCGGCGGAGCGGACACGCGCGCCACGGCCGACTCTCCTCTGCCATGTTCCGCTGCATTGGGCGTCCGGCGTCGCGACGCGATCCGGACGGAAGCAAAGCCCGGTCCGGAGGCCACCGCGAGCTCCGGGGAACGATCGACGAACCTCGAGGAGCGTCCTATGCGACCCGCTCGTTGGATGTCCCGAATCCTCCCCGCCCTGGTGCTGGTGGGCGGCGTCCTGGCCACCGGCTGTACGGACCGGGTCACGGTCTTCAAGGAGAAGCCGTTCTTCGAGCAGCCGCCCGCGGCCGCCGGCGACTTCCTCGGGTACAGCGACACACAGAACAAGCAGACCGTGTGCGGCGAGTGCCACGTCGGGATCCAGGCGAAGTGGGAGAAGACCGCGCACGCGCGGGCGTTCGCCGACCTCGAGGCCTCCGGCCACGCCAACGACACCTGCCGGCAGTGCCACAGCGTCAACCAGTTCGGCAACGCCACGGTCGATTCCGGCGGCTGGGTGACGACCAAGGACGCGCGCTACCAGGACGTGCAGTGCGAGGCCTGCCACGGTCCGGGTCAGAACCACGTGGAGAACCCGGACGCCACGCAGCCCATCCCCTCGCTGGCGGTGGGCCCGGACCTGACCGATGGCTGCGCGGAATGCCACAACGGCACGCACCATCCGTTCGTCGAGCAGTGGGAGCTCTCGAAGCACTCGGAGGTGATCGGGTTCGCGGCGGCGCGCGAGGAGTGCGCGGGCTGCCACAGCGGCCAGGGCGCGCTGGCGGCCTGGGGCGTGACCGGCCCCTACAAGGAGAAGGGCTCGTCCACGCCGCTGCCGACCACCTGCGGGGTCTGCCACAGCCCGCACGGGACGGACAACACGGCGCAGCTCAGGTTCCCGATCCAGACGACGTCGATCGAGACGCACCTGTGCGCGCGTTGCCACAACCACGGGGCGAGTGCCAACGCGACCACGCACGGGCTCACCCCCATGGCGCCCGAGTCGCAGCTGCTGGTGGGGACGGCCGGCGAGTTCATGCCGGGCATGGACGTCTCGAGCACCGACTCGATCGCGGGCACGCACGGCTCGACCGGCAACCCGACGCTGTGCGCCACCTGCCACGTGGCCGCCTTCGCGGTGAACGACCCGGCCACCGGCGACTTCACCTTCCAGGCGGTCGGCCACACGTTCAACGCGATCCCCTGCCTGGACGCCAACGGGATCCCCTCGGGCGACCTGGACTGCGCGATCACGACGACCGCCCGTGACTGGACGGGCTGCACGGCCTCGGGCTGCCACGGGGACGCGGGCGCGGCGCGCTCGGTCCTCCTCTCCAGGCTCTCGACCGTGCGGGCGCGCTCGGACACGCTGATCGCCATGCTCACCCGGGTGGACTCGAACCTGGACGGCGCGGGCGGCGAGATCGACCCGAACGACGGCACGCTCACGCTGGCCGAGCGGGCCTTGTTCAACTACAACCTGGCCAACTGGACGGCCCAGGTGAACGACCTCCAGGGCAGCCTGACCAACCGGGACGTGGCGCTGCTGGGCTCGACCGTCCACAACCCGTTCCTGATCACCGCGCTCCTGGACGGCTCGATCCAGGCGGTCTCGAGCACCTACGCGGCCGCCAGCGTCAGCCCGGCCTTCCTGCAGGGGATCAGCGCCGAGCTCGGGGAGATCCGGAGCCAGGGCAAGGTCCACTGAGACAAGTGACCGGCCGGCGACGAAGCGGGCGGTCCGGCACGGGCCGCCCGCTTCGTCGTTTTCGGCTCCGGGCGGCCGCGTGTCGGGCCGTCCTGGCCACGTGCTCGGCGGTCCTTCCGGGCGCCCTGGCCGCCCAGGGCTACAACGCCCACGTGCGGACCGGGGTGGCCTCGGTCGAGCTCCGTCCCCTGGTCCAGGACAGCGTGCCCGAGTCCGCGGTACCGGGCCAGGGTCTCCTCCGCCGGCTTCCGGACGGCACGGTCGTGACCTGCATCACGGGCGAGTCCTGCCACTGGTACAGATCGGGGGGGGTCCGCTCCCTCACCACCGTCACCCAGGAGCTCCAGCTGGCCGCCTGGCCCGGAATCCGGGGGCTGGCGTTCCACGCCCACCTGCGCGGCTGGTACGGCAGTGACGGGGAGTGGCCCCTCTCGAGCCACCGGCTCGAGGCGATGACGGCCTATCTCAGCTACGACATCGACCGCTTCCACCTCCAGGCCGGCCGCCAGGACCGCTACGACGCCCTCGGCTACAGGAACTTCGACGGACTCTCCGCCCGATGGAACGGGCTCGACCCCCTGAGCCTCGAGGCCTACGGCGGCTGGTACCTGGCCCCGAACCTGGATGCGCCCCTCACCAGCTCCCTCGTCTCGGACGCCGAGCCGCTGGCGCCGGACGACCGGGGGCTCGTGTTCGGCGGTCGGGTGCAGGCGCGCGCGGGTCGGAGGATCTCGGGAAGCGCGACCTACGAGCGCGTCATCCGCACGGACCGGCTGGCGCTCTACTCCGAGCGCGTGGCCGCGACCGGCCGGGCGCTGATCGGAAAGGCCACCGTGGACGTCTCGGGTCGGTACGACCTCTCCTTCCTGCAGTTCGACAGGCTCCGGGGACGGGTCACCTACCCGGTCCTCCCCGACGTGCAGGTCACGGCCGAGGTCAGGCACTACCGTCCCTACTTCCCGCTGTGGACGATCTGGGGCGCGTTCAGCCCCGTGGGCTACGATGGCGGCAGCGGCTCGGTGTCCTGGCGGATCGAGGATCTCGGCCTCGACCTCCACGCGGGCGGCGGCTACCGCTGGTACGAAGATTCGAACACGGTCGGCGGCAACCTGGCCGGGCTGAAGGACACGGGCTGGCACGGCTTCGGAGGCGCGGGCTGGGCCATGGACCGCTGGTTCGCGAACGGGAGCTACCGGGCGGACATCGGGCCCGGCGCCGCCGACATGGGGGGTGACCTCACGGTCGGGCGCCGCTTTGGTGAGGGTACGTGGCTGGCCGTCCGCGGGACCTCGACGCGCGCCTTCGGCGAGTACCGCCTGGGCGACCAGCGGATCGCCGGGGCCGACCTCACCGGCTCGGCCTCCCTGGGAGAGGTGTCGCTCACCGGAAGCGCCGGCCTCTACCGCCTCTCGTACACCGACCGGCCGGCGATCGACGACTGGACCCAGTTCCGGATGTACCTGGCGCTCGGCTACCACTTCGGCAGCGCGCCCTCGGTCGAGTCGGTCATGGGCGGGGGATACGACCGATGAGCGCGCGCCGGATGCGGGCTGTGGCTCTGGGCGTGGCGGCTGTCGTGGTGGCCGGGGTCTCGTGGGCCGGGGCCTCCGTGCGCGGCCGGGGCGTGCAGGAGCAGCGGCCGTTCCCCCACGCCGAGCACGTCGGGCTGTTCCCCACGTGCAAGGGGTGTCACGCTGGCATCGAGGAGGGCGATCCCTCCCGGTGGCTCACGGCGGGCCCGGAGAACTGCGCGGAGTGCCACGACGGCGTGACCGAGAAGAGAGTCGCGTGGACGCAGCCGGAGCGGCCGGCCACCAACCTGCACTTCGACCACGTGCGGCACGCCGGGGAGATGCAGGAGGGCTACGACAGCGCGGCCGTGTGCACGGACTGCCATCGCCAGGCCGGCGGCACGAAGCCGATGCAGGTCGTGATGGCCCGTCCCGAGCTGTGCATTCGGTGCCACGAGCACCGGGCGTCCGAACACCTGGCCCTCGCGGCCCGCTGCTCTACGTGCCACCTGCCTCTCGGCCGGGCCGGCCGACTCACGGCCGCGGACATCGCCGACTTTCCCGAGCCCTCCTGGCACCACCGCGAGGACTTCCTGTTCGGGCACGGGGACCTGGCCTCACAGCCGGACGCGCAGTGCTCGGTCTGCCACGCGCGGGAGAGCTGCACCCGCTGCCACCTGAACGCCTCGCGGGTGGCCGCCATCCGGGCCCTCCCCGAGGACTCCCGCATCGCGCAGCTCGTGACCGGCCGCCGTGGCCAGTGGCCGGAGCCGGCCAGCCACCGGCGGGAGGGCTGGAGCCTGACCCACGGGCAGGAGGCGCGCGCGTCGCTGGCCACCTGCGCCAACTGCCACGCCGCCTCGAGCTGCGCCACCTGCCATACGGGACCGCGGGCGGGCTTCCTGGCCCGGCTGCCGGAGGCCGTGAAGGGAGGCCCGACGGGCGTGCGGCTCACCGGCGGGCCTCCCGGTCACGGGCCGGGATTCGCGACGCAGCACGGGGCGGCCGCGGCCTCCGGTGCGCTCGAGTGCTCGGCCTGTCATACGGCCGTGCAGTGTACGGCCTGCCATCGCGGCGGGGTACCGTCCACGCCGGCGCTCGGGGCGCCGGGATCGGCCGGCTCCGCGGGCGGGGACGCGGACGGCCCGGACGGACCGATCGGCCTGCGCCCGGATACGGCGCCGGAGGACGGAAGCGGCTCTCCGACCCGGCCGTCGAAGAAGCGGCCCGTCGTGTGGTTCGCCTCGCTGGTCGCCACCCGCACGCCGCCGGCCGACACCACCCCGCCGGCGACCTCCGACACGTCGTCCCGGGACTCCGAACGCGGCGTCCCCTCGCGGCAGGCCGCCCCCCGTCCCCCCCGGACCGGGGGCTTCCATCCGCCCGACTACGTGCTCCAGCACGGAGCGGACGCCTTCGCCCGGCAGACCCAGTGCTCGGAATGCCACAACGCGCAGGCCTTCTGCCTGGCCTGCCACCGGAAGATGGGCGTCGGGAGGCAGGGACCGATCGGAACCCCGGCCTACCACGACGCGGAGCCGGACTGGCTCCTGGTGCACGGGCGCGCGGCCCGGCAGAACATGGAGACCTGCACCTCGTGCCACACCCAGGACTCCTGCCTGCGATGTCACAGCGCCAGGTCGGGCTGGCGGGTGAGCCCGCACGGGCCGGGCTTCGACCCGAATCGCATCGCGGACCGGAGCACGATCTCTTGCGGAGTCTGCCACTTCTCGGTCCCGGGGCGAGGCGGAGGCTGAGTCGGCCCGGCCCGATCGCGCCCGGTCCTCGAGCGGCGGCGCCTCGGCCCGCTCGATCCGTCCCCCCCACCTACCGCATACGCACCCGAACCTGCCGGGCCAGGTCGTCGTCCACGGCGATCTCGGCCCGGTCCACTCGGAGGATCCACGCCGGATAGCGCTGGACGACCTCGACCTCGGCCCCGGGGAGGAGCCCCAGCCCGGCCAGGGCGCGGGCGTCGCCCCCCGACGGATCCGCCAGGCCCACGACCGTGGCCTCGCCGCCGGGACGCAGGTCGGCGAGGCCGGTGAAGGGGTCGGCGGCAGCGCCCGCAGCGGTCGGCCTGCCTCGACCCGCCCGCCACGCCCGGGCCCGGTCCCACGCCGCCCGCAGCGCCGCGGACCAGCGCGTCCGCGTGGCGGAGGACCACCGCCCCCACGCCCCGGGCTCCATCCACCCCGGCGTGACCGGATTCTCGAAGCCGCAGCGCGGGCAGCGGACGTACCGGCAGGCCCGCGCCAGCGGGCAAGCGGCGCAGGCCGGCTGTCCCCGGTCCTCTCGGAAGGGTACGCCGCAGAGGCCGCACCGGATCTCGACGCCGGGCCCCGGCCCGTCCGGCGCTCCTGGCCGCCGGCTCACAGTCCCGCTCCCCGCAGGGCGGCGTTCAGGATGAAGCCCACGCCGAACGCGAACAGCGACGCGAACGCGAACACCGCCGCTGCCAGCTTCGGACCCCGCTCCTTCCACATCATCAGGAACTGCGCGATGCAGGGCACGAACAACGTGAGCGTCACGGCGGCCACCGCCAGGGACACCGTGTCCAGCGCCCCCGTCCGCTGCAGCTCGTACAGTCCGGCCGCCCCGTAGTCTCGCCGGAAGAACCCGAGCAGGAAGACGGAGGCCGTCCGGGCCGGCAGCCCCAGGGCTCCCACGACCGGCTCCAGCCCTCCGAGGATCCGTCCCAGGAGTCCGGTGATCTCCCCCGCCCACAGAAGCACGCTGGGCAGGAGGAAGAGCGGGATGACCTCGAGCATGTACCAGTGGAGCCGCGACAGGGTCTTCCGCGCCACGTTGGCCGCGCGGGGCAGGCGGAGCGGCGGCAGCTCCATGTGGAAGGAGGCCGATCGACCGGGCAGGATCAGGTTCCCCACGACCCCTATCAGGAGGAACGAGGCGAGCAGGACCCCGGCCCAGATGCCGAGCGCCAGCGGCCGGCCGGAGAGGATGGCCAGGATGACGCCGAGCTGGGCCGAGCACGGGATGGCCAGGGCCAGGAGCACCGTGGCCAGGATCCGCTCCCGCTTCGTGTCCAGCGTCCGGGTCACCATCGTGGCCATGGTGTCGCACGCCAGCCCGAGCACGATCGGGATCACCGCACGGCCGTTCAGGCCCAGCCGCTTGAACGGGCGGTCCACGAGGAGGGCCAGGCGCGGCAGATACCCGCTGTCCTCGAGGACCGAGAAGAACAGGAAGAAGGTGCCGACGATGGGGAGGATGATCGCGATCGCGTACCGGAGGCCGAGCGTGAGGAGGCCGTAGTCCCCCACCCACAGGCTCCGGGCCCACGGCCAAGGGATTCCCGAGAACAGCCGCTCCAGGAACGGGTTGACGTGCCCCAGGAAGACCGTGCCTTCGATCCAGTCCACGAGCGTCCCGGCCCCGAAGTGCCCCACGAACTCGTAGAGCCCGAGCCACAGGACGACCAGCAGGACCGGTATGCCGGGGAACGGACGCGCCAGCCACCGGCCGAGCCGGTCCGCGACCCGCGCGCGCCGCCGTCCATCGCTCCGCACGACGTCCGCCAGGAGCCGGTCCCCGGCCTCCCGCCTCGCGACCGCCCGCCCGTACGCGTCGGCGGGCTCCGGCCGGGCCTCCCGGGGGGCGGCCCCGGCTACGGACGCCCCGGGGGTGGGCCCGGAGGCCGGCCCGTCGCTACCGCCCGCCTCGAGGGCCCTCTCGAGCGCCGCCCCGAGCCCGGCCAGGCCCTCCCCGCTCACGGCGACCAGGGGCACCACGTCGACGCCCAGCCGCTCGGCCAGGCGTGCGGTGTCGACCTCGAGGCCCAGCGGCCCCAGCTCGTCCATCATGTTGAGGACCACGACCAGGGGCCGACCCAGCTCGAGGAGCTCGAGGGTGAGCGGAAGCGACCGCCTCACGCAGCGGGCTTCGATGACGTGGACCAGGACGTCCACTCCGTCCCCGCACACCAGCCGGCGGGCCACCTCCTCCTCCTCGCTGACCGCCGAGAGCGAGTAGAGCCCGGGGGTGTCGACCACGCGCAGGGGCCGGCCGCCGATCTCGCCCTCCCCGTGGGTCACCTCGACCGAGGTGCGCGGGTAGTTGGAGACGGTGACGTAGCGGCCCGTGAGGCGGTGGAAGAGCGTGCTCTTCCCCACGTTGGGGGCGCCCACCAGGGCCACGCGCCCCGGGTCGCCCGCCGCCGGACCACGGCCGGAGATGCGGCCCGCTTCGGCGCGCCCCCCGTCGGGCGGACACATCGGGCACGTCCCTCCGGCGGTCACGGCGCGCCCGATCGCGGCGCGCAGGTCGGCTGGGCCCATCTCCCGTCCTCGCTGGGGTCCTACCGGCCCTTGAGACCGGTTCTCAACGCCCAAGGATACCGCGCCGCGGAGCCCCCGTCTGTAGGGCGGCCTCCTCGGGTCGTGGTGGGGAGGGAAAGAGAGGCCCCGTGGGGAGATGGCCTACACGAGACCACTGCAATCTCCCGACTGTGCCGGGTCGCGGCTCGGGCGAAGTTGAATCCGTGCTCGGCGCCGCTCGGCGGTCGTCCGCCGCCGCGGTGGAGAGCGATGAGAGGACGGATGGGCCCGGCCCACGCGGGTACTGCGGACGGGAGGCAGGTGCCATGGAGATACGACGATCGTTCGACGCGAGCTCGTCATCCGCACCCCGGCGGAGGACCGCGTCCGGCTCGGCGGTCGGCCTGTGCCTGCTCCTCGCCGCCGCGGTGTCCGCGTGCGCCGGGAGCGGGTCGTCCGGCGCAGGACGGGACGGCACGACGGGCCTCGTCGTGGCGCAGGCGGACAGCTTCATGTCCGAGCTCGCCGGCACGCCCTTCGCGAGCATGAGCCGGGGCCAGCGCTGGCGCGCCGTGGCCTCCCTCGGCACCGGGCTGCCCCCCTCGGGCTTCGAGATCTCCGATCTCCCGGAGCCGGGGAGCACGGGCCCTGGCCTGCTGCACGCCTACTGCACCCAGTGCCACTGGCTCCCGACGCCCCGGATGCACTCGGCCGACGAGTGGCCGATCCTCCTGCGGAGGATGGTCCTCCGCATGCAGGTGCTCGAGCATCGGGTGAGCGGCCCCCTGCTGGACCGGGTCGGCGGCGAGTCCCTCGAAGCCTCGGTGATGTACAGGTCCCTGCCGTCGGAGGCGGAGATGGACACGCTGACCGCGTACCTCACGCGGAACGCGCTCCCGGTGGCGGCCCCGGGCGAGCTTCCCGCGACCGAAGAGGCCGCTTACTTCGTGGACGAGTGCTCGAGGTGCCACGAGACGCCCTCGCCGGCTGCCCACACCGCGGCCGCGTGGGACAGCCTGCTGCTCCGGATGCAGGACAACATGAGAGCCATGCGTGTCGACACGCTCAACGCACGCCGGATGGACAGGATCCGGACCTTCCTGGAGGCGCATGCCTCCGGCTCCGCCGACTGAGTAGTGCGGGCGGGACGTACTCCCGGATCCTCTTCGGGGGCGGCTCCCGACCGCGCCCCGGAGGGGACATCCCCTACACCCGGCCCCGTGCAGGACCCCACACGCGCGCCGGTGCGCTCCCGACGGCCGCCCTGCATTCCAACCGGTATCAGTATATACTGATCGAGCCTCTCCACCCGAGGCTCCCGGGCTTTTCACAGATCCAGCAAGGCGAGGCGCCCGCATGGTGATGGACATTCCCACGAGCCCGGAGACGGAGCGCTGGCGCTGGCGGCCCGGCTTCACCGAGTACCTGCTGGTCGGCATCCTCGTCCTGATGGGGCTCGGCGCGCTCCTGGCGGTCCTCCTGTACGTGATCCCGCCGCCGCCCCTCGAGCTGGCCGAGCTGCAGCCCGCCTACCGGGTGACGCGCGTGGACGACTTCCCCGTCAACGGCAGCCGACTGGTGCACTGGGGCGACCGGGTCATCCTCGTGGTCCGCACGGATCAGGACGCCTACGCTGCGGTAGAGGGGACGGCCCCTCTCGACGGATGCATCCTGGACTGGGACCCCACCTCGCTCCGCATCGTCGCGCCCTGCAGCTACCTGATCTACGACGCGCGCGGGAACGTGGTGCAGGGCCTCACGACCGAGCCGCTCCAGCGCTATCCGGTGTTCGTCCGCGACGGCGTCGTCTACCTGGCGAGGTCCTGACATGAGCGACAGACCGAGGCCGAGCATCAGGCGGTGGGCATCCCGCCTGTGGGACGACCTCGTGGCGAGCACGGACGCCAGCCTGCTGGCCATCCTCCGCTTCCTGGGCCTCCTGTACGGACCGATCGACACGAGCCTCCCCATCGACGAGGCGTTCCGCAAGGCCCTGCGGAACCGTCTCCCCTCGCACGTGGACTGGCGCAAGGCCTTCGGGGGGATGACCTACCTCCTCCTGATCATCCTGGTCGTGACGGGCGTCCTCCTCTCCTTCTACTACCGCCCGTCGGCCGAGGAGGCCTACCAGAGCGTCCAGCACATCGTCTCGGGCGTGAGCCTCGGCTGGCTCATGCGCAACCTGCACGTGTGGGCCGCCAACCTGGTGGTGCTGGCCGCGCTCGCGCACATGGGACGCGTGCTGTTCAGCGCTTCCTACAAGCCGCCGCGCGAGACGAACTGGCTGGTGGGCGTCCTCCTGCTGTTCACGATCTTCGCCTTCGGCGCCACCGGGTATCTCCTCCCCTGGGACCAGTGGTCCTACTGGACGGTCACCGAGGGGCTGGACGTCGTGGCCGGGACGCCCGTCATCGGCGGCTGGCTGGCCAGCATCCTCAGGGGCGACCCGATCGTCTCCGGCGCGACCCTGAGCCGCTTCTTCGCGATCCACGTCATCATCCTGCCGTGGATGGTCCTGGGGCTGCTCGGCCTCCACTTCGCGCTCGCCCGCAAGCACGGCTCCGCGCCGCCCCCGGGCCGTGACGAGACGGACGAGACGGCGGACGAAGGGGTGCCGTTCTTCCCGGACCACTTCCTTCGGATGGCGGCGGCCGCCTCGCTGGTCGTGGCCGTGGCGGTCACGACGGCCCTCCTCCTGCCCCGCCCCGTGGCGGCGCCGGCCGACCCCGCCCACCCGCCCGCGACGCTCCTCTCGACCTGGATCGTGGCGGACGTGTCCCGCGGGCTCATCTACTACGTGGGGGGATGGGGCCTGGGCGTGTTCGTCCTGCTCGGCCTGGCGCTGGTGCTCCTCCCCCTCTTCGATCGGTCGCCCGAGCGGAGGCTCCGGCGGCGTCCGATCGTGGCTGCGCTGGGGGTGTTCTTCTACGTCGTCTTCGCGCTCGCCTGGGGGGCGGGCTGGAAGCTGCGCTCGGAGCCCGTGTCGGCCACGGGCGAGCTGACGCCGTTCCAGAAGGCGCCCGCCTCGGCCCCGCAGGGCGCGTCGCTCCCCTCCCTGGGACCGGCGGCACGCCCGGCGGCGCCCGCCACGCCGCCACCCACCAGCCCGTCCGACACCGCGGACTCCGGAGGCGCGCCGTGACCCTTCTTCCATCCCGAGCGGCCCTCGGCACGCTCCTCGTGGCCCTGGCGGCGGCGATCGCCGCGCCCGCGGCGGCGGCTCCCACGGCGGCGACGCCTGCGGTGGTCCCCCTCCCCGACACCACGAACGGCTGCCTGTCGTGCCACGCCGACAAGCGGGAGGCGGCCACGGAGGGCGTCCACTCACAGCACGGCGTGACCTGCGTGGACTGTCACGGCGGCACGCCGAGCGCGACCACGCTGCCGCAGGCACACCGGGGGAAGTTCAGCGGACACCTGGACAAGGTGGCCACCGCACGGCTTTGCGGCTCGTGTCACTCGGACCCGGACCAGATGCGCCAGTACGGGCTCCCGACGGGTCAGCTCGCGCAGTTCCGGACCAGCAAGCACGGCCAGCTCCTCTTCGGCCAGAACAACCAGGACGTCCCCACCTGCTCGGACTGCCACGGCAGCCACATCATCTACCCGCCCTACGACGCGCGCAGCCCCGTGTATCCGACGAACAGCGCCGAGACCTGCGCGCACTGCCACTCGGACGAGAAGATGATGTCCCGCTACGACCTGCCCACCGGCCAGTTCGACGCGTTCCGTCACAGCGCGCACGGGGTGGCCCTCTACCAGGACCAGAACTTCGCGGCCCCCTCGTGCGTGGGCTGCCACGGAGCGCATTCGGAGCTGCCGCCGGCCGTCACCCAGATCGCCAACGTGTGCGGGCGCTGCCACGTGCTCGTCGAGCACCAGTTCTCGGCGGGGCCGCACGGGGCGGCCGCGCGGGCGGGCAAGCTGAACGGCTGCCTGGGCTGCCACGCCAACCACGACACGGAGCGCGTGCCGGTCGACAGCATCGCGGCGACCTGCGACCGGTGTCACGGCTCGCAGACGGACGTCCACCAGCTGGGCGTCGACCTCCAGCGCACGGTGGTCCAGTCGCGCTCGGACATGCGGTCGGCCCGGAACGCGATCGACGGGATGGCCTCGGCGGGCGAGCGCGTCAGCTACGACCGATTCCGGTACCGCTCGGCCCTCACCTACTACCTGCAGATCGCCCAGAAGCAGCACCGGCTGGACATGGACACGCTCGAGGACCTCTCGCGCCGAGTCCGGTCGGTGTCGGTCGCGCTGGACGCCGACGCTCAGGCCGGCCACGAGAGCCGCTGGGAGCAGAAGCTCCTGCTGCTCCCGGTGTGGTTCCTGGCCCTCTCGGCGATGGCGCTGGCCGCGCTGGCGTGGCGGAAGCTCCGCCGCCGCGGCCCGGAAGAGGACTGAAGGGGACCGCGCATGTCACCTTCCCTCCGCCGAAGGCTGGCGCAGTGGGCCATCGCCCTCGTGCCGATCGCCATCCTGGCGATCATCCTGATCACGGTGGGCACCGTGGGGTTCGTCCAGGTGTCCAGCCAGCCGTGGTTCTGCAAGAGCTGCCACATCATGGAGCCGTACTACGAGTCGTGGTCCACGTCCTCGCACCGCGACGTGGCCTGCATCAAGTGCCACATTCCGCCGGGGATCAAGTCGGAGGTCCAGCAGAAGATCCAGGCGGCCAACATGGTCGTGAAGTACTTCACGGGCGCGTACGGCACGCGCCCCTGGGCCGAGATCAGCGACGCGTCGTGTCTGCGCTCGGGCTGTCACTCCAACCGGCTCATCCAGGGGGAGGTGGACTTCAAGGGGGTCCGCTTCGACCACGCCGAGCACCTGGGCGAGATCCGCCGGGGCATGCAGCTCCACTGCACGAGCTGTCACTCGCAGATCGTGCAGGGCACCCACATCGCCGTGACCGAGGCCACCTGCTTCCTTTGCCACTTCAAGGGGAAGCCGGCCGGGAGGCCGGTGGCCACGTGCACGGGTTGTCACCCCTCTCCGCCCACGGTCACCTCGCCCGAGGGCTTCACGATCGACCACGAGCAGTACGTCAAGGACCGGATCGACTGCCTGTCGTGCCACAGCCGGGTGACCCACGGGACCGGAGAGGTGGATCCGGCTCGCTGCGTGAGCTGCCACAACGAGCCCGAGCGCCTGGAGAAAGCAGACCAGCCGACCCTCCTGCACCGGGTGCACGTCACCGAGCACAACCTGGCCTGCATCCAGTGCCACTCGCCCATCGAGCACCGGGTGGTCTCGCTGGCCACGAACGTTCAGCTGGACTGCCAGAGCTGTCACCGGTCCGTCCACGAGGACCAGCAGAGGATGTTCGCCGGGGTGGGCGGCCACGGCGTCGAGCGAATGCCCTCCTCCATGTTCCAGGCGCGCGTCTCGTGCGTGGGGTGCCACGACCAGGCGGCGTCCCTGCCGGGCCACGACAGCGTGAACGTGGCCAGCGAGTCCTCGTGCCTCTCGTGCCACGGGGTGCGCTTCGCCAACGTCCTTCCCGGCTGGCAGAAGGAGATGGAGCGGAAGGTGGGCCGGGTGACGCCCGTGGTCGAGGCCGCCAGCGCCGCTGCCCGGTCCGTCCGCCTGAGCCAGCGGACGGCGGCCGACAGCCTCCTCGGGCTGGCCCGGGAGAACCTCCGCTTCGTCCGCGAGGGCAAGGGCGCCCACAACATCGCCTACTCGGACCAGCTCCTGAGGGCCTCGCTGGACCTCGTCCGTCAGGCCGTGCGGGAGGGTCACCTGCCCTATCGGGTGCCCGACGTGGATCTGGGCCCGCCGGTGAGCCAGAACATGTGCCTCCAGTGCCACCTGGGCGTCCAGCAGCAGCAGGGCACCTTCCAGGGGCGCTCCTTCGACCACACCGATCACGTGCTGAGCGCGGGGCTCGAGTGCAGCCAGTGCCACACGCCCTTCTCGAAGCACGGCGGGATCACGCTGGCGTCGGCTTCCGCGTGCGGCTCGTGCCACCACCCGGCGGTCCAGCGCGTGAACTGCGCTCAATGCCACCAGGGCCCGGGCGGCGCGCCGACCCGCGCCTTCGACCTCCCGCAGGGGCGCTTCGAGCACGGGCCCCACGTGGCGGCCGATCTCCAGTGCTCGGAGTGCCACACGCCGCCGGCGATGGGGGCCCGGGACCTGAAGTGCGACGACTGCCACGAGCAGCACCACCGACCGAAGGTCGCGTGCCTGAGCTGCCACGAGGGAGGCGCCCTGGCCGATCACGACCGGACGGACCACGTCCTGTGCTCGCAGTGCCACGAGTCGGTCCCCCGCCTGACCAGCTGGACCCGGAACGTGTGCACGGCGTGTCACGCCGACATGACGGACCACCATCCCGGCAAGCCGTGCCAGGCGTGCCACCAGGTGCCGGCCATGGGCACGACGCGATCGGCCGTACCCGAGCCGACCACTGGGACGACCCGCTCGCCTCCCGAGCCCTGAGAGGACCTACATGCGCAGGACACACATGGGCGCCGTGACGCGTGCACCGTGGCTCGTGGGCCTCCTGGCGGCCACGGGCCTCGTGGCGTCCGGCCCGGCGTACGCCCAGGGCGCGAGTGCGGGAGGGACGCCCGGGGTCGTCAAGTGCGCCAAGTGCCACACCGACCGACAGTTCCTGGCGGCCAACACCACCGGGCCCGGCCAGGACACCGCCCTGCTCGTCCCGCCGGACATCCTCCACGGGACGGTGCACGACACCCTGGCCTGCACGGACTGCCACGCGGGCTTCGGGGAGGGCTTCCCGCACCGGGTCAGCGGGAAGGTCGTGCCGTGCGCGACCTGCCACGAGCAGGAAGGCAAGGACTACGAGGCCTCCATCCACGCCGAGAACGCGGCCACGCGCGGCGACGCCCCCACCTGCGTCGACTGTCACGGATCTCACAGGGTGCTGGGGCCCGACGACCCCGAGTCCGTGACCTATCCGCTCAACGTGGCCGCGCTGTGCGGCCGCTGCCACGGCGACCCCGAGATCATCGGCCGCTACTTCACCGGGAAGGGCTTCGAGCAGGCCCGCATCGCGACGGAGGCCTTCCCGAAGAGCGTCCACGGGATCGGGCTCTCACGGGACGGGCTGGTGGTCTCGGCCACATGCTCGGACTGCCACCGAGCCCACCTCGTGCTCCCGGCCGATTCACCCCGCTCCTCGGTGAGCCGCCAGAACATCCCCCGGACGTGCGGATCGTGCCACGCCGGCGTCCAGCAGGTGTTCGAGGCGTCGGCGCACGGCCCGGACTATCCCGAGCAGCCCGGCGTGGCCGAGGGCCACGAGAAGCCTGTGTGCGTGGACTGCCACACGGCGCACGAGATCGTTCGGCCCAACCGTCCGGCGTGGCGGCAGGGCGCGGTCCGGACGTGCGGATCCTGCCACGAGCACCTGTACGAGACGTACTTCGAGACCTACCACGGGCAGGTGACCCAGCTGGGATCCACGCTGGCGGCCAGGTGCAGCGACTGCCACACGGCGCACGACATGCGGCCGGCCAGCGACCCGAAGTCGACCGTGTTCGCCGGGAACCTGGTGCGGACGTGCGGGCAGTGCCACGAGGGCGCCAACGCCAACTTCGTCGAGTACTACGCGCACGGGGACCCGACCCAGCGCACGAAGTATCCCCGCCTGTACTGGCCGTGGCTGTTCATGACCGCCCTCCTCGTGGGCGTGATGAGCTTCTTCGTGCTGCACAGCGTGCTGTGGCTCATCCGGAACGCCATCGAGCGTTCGAAGGCGCGCCCGGGCGGCGGTGACCTGCCGCCGGGCCGTCGGCCTCCCGGAGCGGGCACCGCGGACACCGAGAGAGGAGCCCAACCATGAGCGGGCGGACGATCGACGCCGCGGGCCGGGGCTCGGGCCCCTATATTCGGCGGTTCACCGGCTTCCAGCGCACGCTCCACATCATGGTGATCGTGTCCTTCCTGGGGCTGGTGGCCACGGGCCTCCCCCTCCGCTTCCCGTTCGCGCCGTGGTCCCGGGCCCTCGTGAACCTGTTCGGCGGCCCCTTGGCGGCGGGGGTGATCCACCGGCTGTGCGCGATCATCACGTTCGGCTACTTCCTGGCCCACGTCGTTCACATCACCTACCGCCTGATCAGGGTCGAGGGACCGAAGAAGCTCCTTTGGGGCCCGGACTCGATGGTGCCCCAGCCCAGAGACATCCGGGACCTCATCCAGATGTTCGGGTGGTTCTTCGGGAAGGCGCCCCACCCCGAGTTCGAGCGCTACAGCTACATGGAGAAGTTCGACTACTGGGCGGTGTTCTGGGGGGTGGCGATCATCGGGACGTCGGGCCTCTTCCTGTGGTTCCCGACCTTCTTCGCGCGCTTCATGCCCGGATGGGCGTTCAACATCGCCACCATCGTGCACGGCGACGAGGCGCTGCTGGCCACGTCCTTCATCTTCACGATCCACTTCTTCAACGTGCACCTGCGGCCGGAGAAGTTCCCGATCGACACGGTGATCTTCACCGGTCGCGCCACGACCGAGTACATGGAGGAGGAGCACGGCCTCGAGCTCGAGCGGCTCAGGGAACAGGGCCGCGTCGAGGAGCGCGTCGTCCAGCCGGCCTCGCGGGCCGCCTACCTGTGGTCGGTCACCGTGGGATTCATCGCCGTCGGCATCGGGACCGTGCTCATCGTCCTCGTCCTCTGGGCCATTCTGTAGGTCATGTAGGCATCCCGTGCGCCGGCCCGACGTCATCCTCGTCCACCCGCCCAGCGTCTACGACTTTCGGGAGCGGGCGATCTTCTACGGGCCGATCAGCGACGTCATTCCGTCCTCGACGGTGTTCGAGATGTACCCGATCGGCTTCGCGACGCTGGCCGCCTACCTCCGGCGCCACGGGAGGAAGGTCCGGATCGTGAACCTGGCCCTCAGGATGATGCGGAGCCGGAGCTTCGACCCCGAGCGCTACCTCGGGAAGCTCCGGCCGCGGCTGTTCGGGATCGACCTCCACTGGCTCCCGCACGCGCACGGGTCGGTGGAGGTGGCGCGCCTCCTGAAGCGCCTGCACCCCGACATTCCCATCGTCTTCGGCGGGATCTCGTCGACCTACTTCCACGAGGAGCTCGTCTCGGAGCCCGCGGTCGACTTCGTGCTCCGGGGGAGCGTGACCGAGCCGTGCCTCCTCGAGCTCGTCCGGGAGGTCGAAGGGGCCGGCCGCTTCGGCCGCATCCCCAACCTCACGTGGAAGGAGGAAGGGGAGGCCCGGGTGAACCCGGCCGCGTTCGTCCCGGCGGCCTTCGACGCCTACGACTACGACCTCGGCTACATGGTCCGGGAGGTGGTCGGGCGGCTGGACTTCTGGACGACGGTCCCCTTCCACTCGTGGTGGAGCCACCCGATCACGGCGATCCTCACGGTCAGGGGCTGCTCGAGAAACTGCGTGACGTGCGGGGCTTCGGACCAGGCGTTCGGCGGGTTCATGCCGGGCACCCACCCCCTCTTCCGGAGCCCCGAGGCGATCGCCGCGCAGGCCGCCGGCCTGGCCGTGCTCACACGGGCGCCGATCTTCCTGGTGGGCGACGTCAACGACGGCGGACCCGAGTACGCGCGTACCGTGGTCGAGGAGCTGGCTCGCACGGGCGTCTCCAACCGGATCGTCTTCGAGTTCTTCGAGCCCCCGCCAGCCGGATTCGTGGAGCGCGTCGACGCCTCCCTGCCCCACTGGGGGGCCGAGCTCTCGCCCGAGAGCCACCACGAGGGGGTGCGGGCGCGCCTCGGCAAGGGCCGCTACACCAACGCCGACCTCGAGGACGGCATCGCGCGCATCCTGGACACGCGGGCCGAGAACCTGGACCTGTTCTACATGGTCGGCCTGCCGGGGCAGACGTACGAGCACGTCATGGGCACCGTGGACGCCATCGAGCGGCTGTTCCGGCGCTTCGACCCGCGCCTGTCGGCCTTCATCACGCCCATGGGCCCCTTCATCGACCCGGGGAGCGTGGGCTTCGAGTTCCCGGGGGCGGAAGGATACCGGCTCCGTGCCCGCACGCTGGCCGAGCACCGCCGGCTCCTCGAGCAGGGCGACTGGGAGTCGATCCTGAACTACGAGACCGACGCCATGACTCGCGCCGAGATCGTGGACGCCACCTACGACGCGGCCGAGCGCCTCAACGCGCTCAAGCTCGAGCACGGCCGGATCGGGGCGGAGCGCGCCGGGGCCGTGGCGGGGCGGCTGGCCCGGGCCCGCGAGCTCCGCGGCCGGATCCGGGAGGCGGGGGGCGAGCTGGACCCGGAGACGCACGACGAGCTCCTGGGCGAGATCCGCGCCTTCTCGGAGTCCACCGTGAACGACAAGACGGAGCTGTTCCCGCCCGGAGCGTTCCTCAGGAACTTCCGGATCGGCGGCATCCTGAAGCTGCTCGCCGGAGAGCTCCTCCGCCCGGTGCTCCGGCGCCTGCGGCCCGATCCTCCCGAGCCGAGGCTGTCGTCGGAGCTCTTCCCCGGCTGAGCGCGGGCGGAGGCCGGACCGCGGCGCCGGCGGCCACGGATCGCGGCCGGGCGCCGCACCGGCCCCGCCGCCCGCCGCGGCTCAGGTCGAGTCGGCCCGGGGCGTCGCGCCGGTCGTCCCCGCCGGGGCCGGCATGCCGTGCGGCGTCATGTGGGCGCCGGCCGCCTGGCCGAGTCCGCCCATGCGCGCCTTCGCGGAGTCGGCGGTGGCCGAGTCGCCCATGGCCTCGGCCGCCATGTAGATGCCGAACCACCCGGAGGCGAGGTCCGGGATCTCCTGCACGGTGGCCCGGTAGTGGCGGCTCGCCTCCCGGTAGTCGCCGGCCCGATACGCGGCGTTCCCACTGTCCAGCTGCGCGCGCACGGTGGGCGGCAGGCTGTCGCGGGCGGGCATCGACGTGCTCGCCGACCCGCTCCCGCCGCCCGCCGCGCTTCCTCCGCCGCTCCCCCCGCAGCCCGCGGTCAGGCCGGCGGCCAGCAGGATCGCAATGCTTCCTCTCAGGATCTTCATGGATGACTCCCCGGGCTCCCCGCCCAGTCGGCTATGAGCACGTTCGTCTCGCCCGGCCTGTGGCCGCGGCGGTTCGACTCGAAGACGAGCTGGCGCCCGTCGTGCGAGAACATCGGGAACCCGTCCAGGTCCGGATGCGTCGTGACGCACTCCGGCCCCGTCCCGTCGACCCCGATCGGGTACCGGTCGAAGTCGCGTGAGGCGGGATCCCTCCTGTCGGACGCGAAGATGATCCGCTTCCCGTCCGGATGAAAGTGGGGCGCGAGCGCGGCCGCGCCCTCGTGCGCCGTCTGCCGGAGGACGTTCCCGCCGTCGGGGTCCACGGTATAGATTTCGAGGTCGCCGTCCCGGACCGACGCGAACACGATCTTGGAGCCGTCCGCCGCGCGGGCGGGGGACGCCGGGGACCCGGTCGGATCGGCCGATTCGAAGCCGCGAGGATCAGCCTCCACAGCAAGATAGCGGAACGAGGGAGGTACCGCTCGCGGTCCGGTCGGGGGCCGCGGCGGCGGTTCTCGGCTCCGGCGCCGGCCCGGCCTTGCCGCCCGGCGCCGATTTCACGGCACGCGCACCCCGGCCGTCCCATACGCGGACGAAGTGAAGGCACGACCTCGAACCGCGGACGGACGGAGGAGGACGATGGACGGATGGAAGGACCGATTCGGGAGCGTGGCGTGGGGCGCGACCCTCCTGACACTGACCTGCGTGGTGGGTCCGCTGCTCTTCGTGGAGCATCTGGCCAGGGCGGCCGGCCTGACCCCGTGACCGTCGAGGCGGTCCGGCCCTCCTCCCCGCCCGTCGGGGCGTGGATGGAGGGCTTCGGACCGGAGCTGCGGGCCCACGTGCGACGCATGCTCGGGAGCGCCGACGATGCGGACGACGTCCTGCAGCGGGTGTGGATCACCGCTCACCGGAGCCCGCCCGAGGCGTCCGAGCCCGGAAGGGTCCGGAGCTGGCTCTACCGGGTGGCCACGAACGCGGCCCTCGACCGCCTGGCAGCCGACCGGCGGCGGCGGGCGGCGCTGGAGGGCCGCCCCCGCGTCGTCGCTCCGGACGGTCCGGCGTCGCCCGACCGGATCCTGGATGGGCTGGGACCCGAGGGCCGGCGGCGCGTCCGGGAGCACGTGGCCCGCCTCCCCACCAAGCAGCGCCGGGCGGTGTGGATGAGGCAGGTCCAGGAGCTCGCTTACGCCGAGATCGCCGGGCGGCTGGGATGCTCCGAGGCGAGCGCCCGGGCCAACGTATACCAGGGGATGAAGAAGCTCCGGGCGGAGCTGTTCGATGTCTGGAAGCAGGAGGTGACGTCATGACGAGCCAGCCGTGCTGGGTGTCCGAGCAGGGGGTCCTGGCCTTCGTGGAGGGGGATCTCGAGCCCGAGGCCGAGCTGGCGGTGGCACGCCACCTGGCCGAGTGCGAGGAGTGCCGCGACCAGGCGGCCGAGTTCCGGGCCCTGGAGGATGCGATCGCGTCCGGGGTCGCCGCCGTTGCGTTGCGGTGGCACGCGTTCGGGACGCCCTTCGGCCGCATGTACGTGGCCGCCGGCGAGGGTGGCCTGGTGCGGGTCTCGTGGGCGCCGCCCGGGGACGACGCGTGGGTCCGGGAGCTCGAAGATCGCTTCCCGGACCGGCCGGTGGTGCACGAGCCCGAAGACCCGGTTCTCCTGGCGGCCGAGCGTCAGCTCCACGAGTACTTCGCCGGCGAGCGGGAGGACTTCGAGCTCCCGATCGACCTCGACGCCCTGCCCCGGTTCTCGCGCCGGGTGCTGGACGCCCTGCAGCACGAGGTCGGCTTCGGCCAGGTCGTGGCCTACTCCGAGCTGGCCCGTCGCATCGGACGACCCCGTGCCGCCCGCGCCGTCGGGAACGCGGTCGGCCGCAATCCCGTGGCGATCGTCGTCCCGTGCCACCGGGTCGTGCGCAGCGACGGCTCGCTGGGCGGCTATGGAGGCGGCGTGGAGTTCAAGGAGCGCCTCCTGACCATCGAGGGGCGGGAGGACCTCCTCAGGGCGAGCTGAGGCCGTCCCCTTCGCGTCCCACGATCCGCTCCCGACGTCTTCGATCCTCGGGCGTGACGTTCCCGCAGGGCTCGTGGACCACGGCGCACCTCGTCACGCGCGGCCCGACCCCAGCGTCGCGGCCCGCCGGGTCGATCTCCGCGGACCCGGCGTGGGGCCGTTCCGGACACCGGCAGTGGGGACATCACCTACATGGTGCTTCCGGCATCTCCCGACAGTGCCCGGGACGCCGGCGGTCCAGTTTGGTGTCGCTGCGAGGTACAGGCGCCGTACACGCGAGTCCTGGAGGTCCGGAATGTCCCCTCGAGTTCGAGACAGGGTGTGGAGCGTGGGCCTGGTGCTGCTGGCTCTGACCGTCGCCTTCCTCGTGGCGGTGCCGACCTCCTAGGCGCCCCTTCTCCCGTCGCACCGAAACGGCCGCCCACCGCACCGATCCGCCACCCGCAGACCCCCGCCTTGCCGCGTCCCGGTCCCGGAGACATGTGTCCCCGAGGCCCGGGGCACCGCCGCCGGGAATCCGTCACGGACGTCGCACCGGCGGAAGCTCTCTCGGGGATGGGCGGAAAGATCGTGGACGAAGCGTGGACCGGCGGCACCTCTCCCGTCTCGGCGAAGGCGCGGCACGCCTTCGAGCGCGAAGCCCTGCCCGAGCTCGGCGGGCTCCACGCGCGGGCGCTCCGGCTCACGGGCGGAGACGAGATGCGGGCCGCCGACCTGGTGCAGGAGACCATGCTGCGAGCGCTCCGCGGCTGGGACGGCTACGAGAACGGAACGAACGCCGGGGCCTGGCTCATGACCATCCTCCGGCACACCTTCCTGGGCGACTACCGGCGCCGACAGCGGGAGCCCGTCCCCATGCCGATGGACGAGCGGACTCAGAGCACGGTGTTCGGGAGGCTCGCGCACGGAGACCCGGAGCGCGACTTCTTCCGGCACATCATCGACCGCGAGGTGGTCGAGGCCATCGAGGCCCTGCCCGAGCTCTTCCGCGTCCCCCTCGTGATGGCCGACCTCGAGGACCGCGACTACGGCGAGATCGGCCGGCTTCTGGACCTGCCGGTGGGGACGGTGAAGAGCCGCCTCCACCGCGCGCGCCGCAGGCTGCAGCGTCGCCTGTACGGCTACGCCGTGGAGATGGGCTACGTGAGCGGCTCCGCCGACGTCCCGGCCGCGCGCGCCAGCTGAGCCGGGACCGCGACCGGGACCGGAACGGGGGGCGGCCGGCCCCCTGTCCTTGCCACGAAGGAAGATCCTCTTCCCCGGCCAGGTGACCGACGCGCACCCCATCCCGACACTCGGGCGTGCACCGGAGGAATGCACGTCGGAGCCCTCGGCGTCCACGGCCGATCGCCGGGTGGGCCGCCACGCGCGACGAACGCGGGATCGGGGAGACGAAGGGAGCCCCGGGCCGGCTCTCAGAGCGTTCGGCCCAGGACCGCCTCGAGACGCTCCCGGCCGCTCCGACTCAGGCTTCGGTGCGTTCCGTCGTCGAGGATCACGTGGTACTGGCCCGTGTCCGTGGTGCGGATCTCCTTCACGCGCGAGATTCGCACGAAGGTGGACCTGTGGATCCGGATCCACTCGGCGGGGTCGAGGCGTCGTTCGAGGTCCTTCATGGTCTCCCGCATGAGGTGCGAGCGCTCGCCCGCGTGGAGACGCACGTAGTCCCCCGCCGCCTCGATCCAGTCGATCTCGTCGATGTCCACGAAGTGGATCCGCCCCGCCGAGCGGACGACGAAGCGGCGGAAGGACGGCGCTCGTTCGAGCGCCTCCGCCTCGTCGGCCTCCCCCTCGCCGCCTCCCCGCCGCGCCTCGAGCAGGGCCTCGATCCGGGCCGTCACCTCGCTGTCCCGCCTCCGGTCCAGCTCGGCACGGGCGCGGTCCAGGGCGCGCGCGAAGCGCTCGTCGTCGAACGGCTTGAGGAGGTAGTCCAGGGCGTGCACTTCGAACGCCTTCAGGGCGTACTCGTCGTAGGCCGTCACGAACACGACGACCGGGGCGGACTCGCCGAACCCGTCCCACGCCTCCAGGACCTCGAAGCCTCCCATCTCGGGCATCTGGACGTCCAGGAACACCAGATCCGGCCGGAGCTCCCGGAGCGCATCGAGGGCCTCGAGCCCGTCGGCGCACTCGGCCGCGATCTCCACGTCCGGCTCCTCCTCGAGGAGCACGCGGAGGCCCTGCCTGGCCAGCGGCTCGTCGTCGACGATGAGCGTCCTGATGGGCGTCACGTCTGCACCTCCCCCACTCTCCACGGCATCTCGATGACCGCCACCACGCCCTCGGGCTCGCCGGCGACCACGTCGAGGCGTCCCTCGTCCCCATACAGGCGCTCCAGCCGCTCACGCACGTTCCTGAGCCCCACGCCCACCCCCTCGTCCGGCCTCCATTCCCTTCCCCGGCGGGCCCCGTCGTCGCGTACCTCCAGCCTGAGGACGCCGTCCCGCCGGGCCGCGCTCACCACCAGGCGCCGCCGCCCGCGGTTGGGGCCGACGCCGTGCCGGATCGCGTTCTCGACGAGCGGCTGGAGGATCATGTTGGGGACGGGCGCGCGCAGGACGCCGGGGTCCACCCGGAAGGAGACCTCCAGTCGGTCGGAGAAGCGGACCTGTTCGACCTCCAGGTAGCGCCTGAGGAAGTCGATCTCGTCCTCCAGCGGGACCTCCTGGCGCTCCTCGTTCTCGAGCGAATAGCGGAGGAGGTCTCCGAGGCCGGCCAGCATCCCGAGCGCGGCGTCCCGCTCCCCCTTTCGCACCAGCGTACCGATCGAGTGCAGGGTGTTGAACAGGAAGTGCGGGTGGAGCTGCATCTTGAGCGCGCGGAGCTGCGCCTCCACCACCTGGCGCCTCAGCTCGGCCGTCTCGACCTCGCGGGCCCTGAGGCTCCGGTAATACCGATAGGCGTGTCCAGCCGTCAGGACGAAGAGGTAGATGATCAGGCCCCACAGGAAGTAGCTCCGGGCCACGTTCAGATAGTACTCCCAGAAGCCGTCGTACTTTGGAGGGACCATCGCGATGACGCTGATGATCGCGCACGAGCTGAGGAGCTCCACCTGCAGGATCGCCGCGGCCGCCACGAGATGGATCGGCAGGTACCGGATCCACGTGTCCCGGTCCAGGGGAAAGCGCCGGCTCAACCACAGGATGAGCGGCGAGAGGACCGCCCACAGGTAGTAGTCGGGCATCCAGTACCGGGCCATCCGCCAGAAGGAGATGGGCTCGTCCCGAAAGCTGCCCAGCGAGGCCTGGGTGGTCGCCACGAGGCCCATGGCCGTGGCGGCCAGGAAGATGATGGCGGCCCAGAACAGGGTCCGACCCCGGCCCGTGCGCGGATGCACGTCCGCCACGACCGGGTCGGGGATGCTGGAGGCGGGACTCGTCATGGGGACTCGTTCGGCGATGGAGGGAACGTGGGATCCGGCCCGGGGGGCCCGGCGGGAGACGTCAGGATCCTACGACCCTCCCGCCCCGGACCGCCAGCTCGGGCGGAGGGCGACCGGCCGAGACGTCGGCTCCCGCGCCGGCCCCCGCGCCGGCCTCGCGGCGTGCGGCCTTCCGTACGATCGTTCCTCAGCGGGGCTCGTAGAGGCCGTCGAAGGCCGTCCTCCAGGTCGCGCCGTCGTTCACGGACACGTCCCAGGTCTGGCGCACCCGTCCGTCGTCGAGGGGCTCCCAACGGATCCGGTCCAGGACCTCCGTGCCGTCCGCGGTCGCGTGGCGTCCGGAGAGGACCATCGCGCCGTCCTTCCAGCCGCCCGAGAGCCGGAGGACCAGGCCGCCGCCGCCGACCCAGAACTGGGTCCAGCGGCCGGCGACCGGCTCGTAGACGCTGAGGCTGGTCCCGTCGACGCCGCCGCTTCCCCGCCAGCGCTCGAGGATGGCGCAGCCGTCTGAGACGGCGGTGATCTCGCTCCGCCCCACCTCGGCGCCGGCCGTGTCGCGGACCGTCCAGGGCCCCAGCCAGAAGTCGAACCGGCGGCTGTCCGCGCCGGCGCACCGCGACCCGACGGTGTCCACCACGACGGGAGTCCGGGTCGGTGCGGGGGAGCTCCGTCCGGGGCCGCGAGCGGCAGCGTCCCCGACGGGAGGCCCCCAGGCGCTCAGGACCGCGAGGGTCACGATGGTCAGCCGGCCGCCCATGTCCCGTAGCCCCCCTTCGCTCCGTTCGAGCCTCCCACCCTGCGCGATCGGGCGGGCCCCTACGATGTGCGGACCGCCTTTCCGCCTCCACGGCCGGTCGACGAACCGCCGGGAGAGCGGGACGAGCGGCGTTCGTGCGCGACGAACGAACGCACGGTCGGGCGCCGGACGGCCGCCGCGCTTCGTCCTACGGCTGATAGCCCCACGGGGGACCGGCCGGACAGCTCCGGGCGATGTTCGGATTGTTGTCGAACTCCTGGCTCGGGATCGGAAACGCGATGTCGGATCCCTCGGTCCCCTGTGGATAGAAGTCGTAGGCGGCCCCATCGTTCAGGATGAGGCGCCGGGTGAAGCCCTGGCGCTGGCCCTGCAGCCACATGCCGGCGGCCCTCGCGCGCCCGATCTGTCGGAGGTTGGCCTCGAGCGCGCTGTCGGGCGACAGCGAGACCGGACCGAACGCCCCGAACGGCACGTTCGGGTTGAGCCTCCTGATCGGGTTGTCGGCCTGGCCGGCGTCCGTGAGGAGCGCATTCACCCGGCTTTCGGCAGCAGCGAGCTGACCGCTGCGAAGCTCGGCCTCCGCCCGGATCATCTGCGCCTCCCAGCCCGAGGCGACGACGATGGGCGCCGCCGGCCCCGCCCCGGTGCGACTCGGCCCGGCGCCGCCCGGATCCTGCCCGCCGTACTCGGTCTGCAGGGACACGGGAGAACTGCCGTTGAAAGCCGTCTTCGAGTGCTGGTCGGGCGGTATGAGGAGGCCCTGGTCCACCCACTCGTCGTAGAACGGCCACTTCTCCAGGTGGCGGTCCACGTCCGTCCCGTTGCCGACGGTCCAGCGAAGCGCCTGCTGGTCCCCCCACGTGAGGTCGTAGATGGGGTTCCGCTCCGCATCCTGGTTGGTGGAGTGGGCGACGGTGAGGACGAAGTCCACCGGGACCGAGGAGACGGCTTGCCCGGCCTCGTCGTATCTGCCCAGGAACATCAGGGCCCTCCCCTGTCCGACGATGGCCGCATCGGCCACGCTGGCGAGGCCCACGTCGTTCGCGGTCGCCTCGGCCTTCTGAAACAACGCCAGAGCGTCGGCGGCCCGATCCCGCGAGCCGAGCGGCGCCGACTCGGTGACGGGATTGGAGAGGATGCTCTGGCAGAAGCCCTCGGCCAGGAACATGCGGCCGTAGGCGCCGAAGAGCTGTGCCCGGGCCAGCCCCTCCCGTACGGCCCCGAGGATCTCCGCGAAATCCGGATCGGATACGGCCGCGGACAGGAGCTTCGCGGCGTTGTCCGCGGAGGCCACGCTGACCATGACCGGCTGGTAGACATCGGGGCTTATGGAGCCGTTGTCCGGCTGCATGTTCCGCTCGTCCATCGGGATGCGGGTCGAGAACGTCCCGGAGAGCTCGAACTCGTCCCCCAGCAGCCCGCTGGACAGGGCGTAGCTGTCGTACGAGACGCGGAAGTCGTTGATCACCCCCGCGTTCAGGGGTGAAACGGCGCCGGGGCCCGTGAGCTGGCTCGGCGTGACCACGTCCGGATCTCTGACATCGAGAATGTTGCCGTGACAGGCGGTCACGACCCCGACCAGGAGAGCGGCTGCGGCCAGAGTCCTCAGCCTTCCCGAAAGCGTACGTTCGCGGGTGTCCATATCCATCACTCCTCGTTCTCCGGCTGCGTGGTGGGGAACGGGAGGGGAGCCGTGCTCCCCGCCCGTCCTCGATGCACTGGGGTCAGAACGTCACCGAGATCGTCGCGGTCACCGACCGCGCCGGCGGCAGGGTGAAGAAGTCCGCCCGGGTGGCGTTCGCCTGTCCCGCCTCGTTGATCTCCGGATCGGCGCCCAGGTAGGGCGTCCAGGTCATCAGGTTGTTCCCGATGACGCTGAATGCCAGGCTGTGCACGTGGAACGGCTCGATCCATTCGGCGGGCAGGTCCACGCGCGCAGAGACCGTTCGCAGCTTCGCGTAGCTGGTGTCGAAGATGTAGTTGCCGATCCCCAGGGGAGACGCCCGGAGCGCCAGCGCCTGATGGCTCAGGTCGCCGTTCGACTCCCGTTGCCACGACTCGGCGCAGTCCCCGCCCGAGACGCACATGAACCGGAGGTTGTCGCTGTAGATCTGCTGACCGGTCTCCCAGTCGGCCAGACCGTACAGGGTCAGGTGATCGAACAGGGTGAGCGTCGAGGAGAGCGAGCCCGTGAAGTTGGGCGTCGGGTCCCCCAGGTACACGGCCGTGTCGCCGATCGTGACCCTGCCCGCGGCGTCCACCGTCACGGGATTGGCGAAGTAGCTCGCGAACGGGAACCCCTTCTGGTGGCGCTGCGAGCTACCGCTCAGGCCGAAGATGATCGGCGCCGGCAGCTCGGTGATCCGGTTGTAGTTGGTCGACCCCTGGACCCGCCACTCCCACGTGAGTCCTGGCCGGTCGAACGCCACGGCGTCCAGCGAGGCTTCGACGCCCGTGTTGGTCATGGCGCCCACGTTGACGATGGCGTTGTTCGGGAAGCCCAGGGACGGCTGGAGCGGCCGGTTGACGACCGCGTTCCTGGTCGTCTGTCGGTACCAGGTGAACGAGCCGCTCACCCGACCGTTCAGCACGCTGGCGTCGAAGCCGACCTCGATCTCCTTGTCCAGCTCCGGCTTGAGGGTGTCGTTGCCGGGCCGGTTGGCCGTCACCCCCAGGATCTCCTGATCCGCGATGGGCACGGAGACCGGGGTGAGGAGCGCGAGGGAGCTGTTGGTGCCGGGCTGCTTGCCCGACTCGCCCCAGCTTCCGCGCAGCTTGAACTGGTCGAAGATCTCCGGAAACCACGACTCGTCGCTCAGGATGTAGGACAGGCTCACGCGCGGATAGGCCGTCAGGCCCAGCTCGCTACCGAACGCGCTGTTGTCGTCGAACCGAAGGCCGCCGGTCAGGAAGACCCTGTCTCGCCAGGCGAAGCGCTGCTCCCCGAAGAGGCCGAGGGTCTTGACCTCCGTGAAGAAGTCGCTTCCCTGGTTCGCGACGGAGTTGTTGACGGCGGGAGAGCCGGACGGGAACGTCCGCCCCTGCGCGTACACGTTCTTCTGGCGCTGGTCGAAGTACTGGCCTCCCAGCGTCGTGGTGCTGGCCAGCTCGTCGGTGAAGCTCACGTCGACCGCCGACGTGGCCTGCAGCGTCAGATTCGTGTTGTTCGTGTTCTCTCGCTGCAGGAAGCCGCGTCCGAAGTCGGGGTCGATGTTGGCCAGCCTCGGCACGACCGGCTGGAGGAAGAAGCCGTAGTCGGAGAACTGGTCCAGCCCGACGGTGACACGGTTCGTCCACATGGACGCGGGCCGGTAGGTCACCGTCGCGCTCCCCGTGTATCGGTCCACGTTCTCCTCGGTGTGGTAGAGACCGACATCCGAGAAGCTCGGGAAGACTCCCAGAGGGCTTCCACAGAAGGCCTCCGTGGTCGCGGCCAGGCTGTTGTCGGCCGCCCCGAACGCGGGCCCGAGACCCGCACGCGACACCTCGAACGCCGTCGCGCACGTCCGGACCGGTCCGGCCCCGGTGTTGGGGTCCCTCCGATCCATGGGCACCAGGCTCGGATCTCCCAGAGTCCCCTGGAAAATGTAGCCGGCGCCGTTGTTGTCGTTCTGCGGCAGCAAGGTCGTGTTGCTCACGTAGCCGTTGCTCACCGTGATGTCGACCTTGTCGCTCGGGTGGATCGACAGGTTGCCCCGCGCGTTCCACCTGGTGACCCGGTTTCCGGCGAGGTTGCCCTGCAGGCTCTCGTACTGGCCGGACAGGTAGTAGTCGATGTCCTGGCGCCCTCCCCGCACCGACGAGGCGTAGGTGTTCTGGAGTCCGGTTCGGAACGGCGGCTGGACCCCCGGCTCCCCGTCCAGGAGGTCCATCAGGTAGACCGTGTCCTTGCCGAAGCCCAGACTGGCGAAATCGGTCGCCGGGTTGAACGCTCGCGACCCCCACCGGGTGGCGTCCCAGTTGCCGCCGACCTCCGCACGGAAGTTGTAACGCGTCTGGCCCTCACGGCCCTTCTTGGTCGTGATCAGGATCACGCCCGCCGCCGCTTCCGTGCCGTACAGCGTCACGGCCGACGGGCCCTTCAGGACGTCGATCGTCTCGATGTCCTGCGGGTTCAGGTCGTTCAGGCGGCTGGGCTGCTGTCCGCCCACGTCCAGGGTGAAGTTCGGCGTGGAGACGTCGTTGGCGTTGGAGACCCGCACGCCGTCCACGTAGATGAGAGGCGTGTTGTCCAGGCCGATCGACGAGTTGCCGCGGATCTTGATCGTCGCGCCCGTCCCGACCGAACCGCTGCTCTGCCGGATAGAGACGCCCGTCGCGTTTCCCTGGATCAGGTTCGTGATAGACTGCGACTCGGATTTCCGGACCTGCGACGCGGCGTCGATCGTGGAGACCGCGTGCCCGAGCTCCCGCTGGCGCTGCGTCCCGGTGGCCGTCACGACCACCTCCTCCAGCGACACGGCCGAGACCGAGAGCTGAAAGTCCGCGGTCAGCGTCCCACCCTCCTCGACCGTCACGTTGCGCACCTCGCTCTTGTAGCCTATCAGGCGAACGCGCAGCTCGTGGCTGCCCGGGGGAACGCCGGTGATCCGGTAGTCGCCCTTGTCGTCGGTGAGCGTCCCGAGCTGCGTGCCCGGCAGGAAGACCTGGGCCCCTGCCAGAGGTGCCAGGCTCGACCGATCGGTCACCCGTCCCGTCACCGTGCCCTCCTGCGCTTTCACCCCCGCGGCCGCGAGCAGGAGCAGCGCCGCCGGGGCGACCGTCGCTCGGAGGAGCCTCATCGCGCGTTCCAACCGATCAGTCGTCATGGCCGTCCTCCCCTGGGTGAGGTCCGCGGGCGAACCTCGCCCGCACGGATGACCAAGCTGGGAGGCGATGCCTCCCCGGACCTACGACCGATCGCCGAACGAGTGTCGGCCCAGGTCCAACCTTCGGATCGGGGGGACGAACGAAGGGCGCGATCGGCGGCGGCGGGGTCGGTCGGGCACGGCGTCGAGGCCCGGGCGGGTTTCGAAGGAGGCCGTGTGAGTCCCTCTGCGTCCAGATGGTTCTATATGGGTTGAGCTTGCACGACCGGCCCGTCGTCACGCTCCGTCACATGCGTCGCTCGAATCCACCTCCGTCCCCGACAATTCTCCCGACAGTCCCGTGAACGGCCGCGAGGCTCACAGAGACGCTCGGCCGAGCCGCGTGCAACCGCAGGGCGCGGCAACCTGTTCGGCCAACCGCACGGAGGGTGCTTGCTCGTGCTGCCTCCGGTCGTCCGCATGAGCCGGCGGGCGTTGTCTCACTGGAGCGATCAGCCGCCGAGCGGAAGCAGGCGGTTGCCGTTCCCCACTCTGGCCGAGCGGTCGGTGCGGTTGCCCGCCCGGTCGTAGGCGTAGGGCGCCGAGTCGGCCAGCGTCCAGCCGCTCGAGTACGTGAAAGTGAGGCGAGTGAGCGTGGCTAGTCCCCTCGGGTCGAGTGTCACATTTTCGGCCGCCGCATGTGTCACATTTTCACCCGCCATTGACAACCCCTGCTGGTGGACGACGCGTCCGGCCCATGTCTGAGCTGCCGGCTCTACTCGTTCACGAACTGGAACGACTGGCGCCAGGTGTTGAAGGCGCTCCAGTCGGAGTCCTGCAACTCGGGTGCTCCGGAGCCATAGATGAAGAAGTATCCGCGATGGTCATGGATAGCTGCCAGCTGGATCGTCATTCCAGCACCTCCATCCGCACACGAGAGCGTGAAGCGAAGTGCCTTTGCGCTGCCGAGCTTCGTCGTCGCGAAGGTCTGCTGCGCGTACGTGCAGCCGGGGTTGGTGATGCTGACGAGGAATGACGCCCAGTTCTCAAGCGTCATCCCGGTTGGTACGGGCTCCGCGGCGACCCAGACCCAAGGGGTCCAATTGTTCTGCGCATTGTAGATACGGTCGAACGCGGGATTCATCTTGCTCGGCGTGTCGCCGGCCCAGATGGTGAGCGCTTGGGACTCGACCCACTTCGCGGGGCCGCCGGGGAGCGCGAGCGAGTAGTCGTAGTGCTCCGACACGAACGTGTCCGACAGCGTCGCCGCCGGGCGGTTCGGCGTTTGAGGGGCCAGCGGAGCAGTGTGGCCGCAGCCGCCGGCGGCAGCCGAGAGCCCGCCGGCCAGCAGACACGAGAGAGTCAACGAAAGTGATCGAGGCAAGCTGCGCATGGTCAACACTCCTCGTTGAATCGATGGTTTCCCCGACTATCTGGGGCCCCTGGAGCCCTCGACGTTCGCGGAGGATCCAGTGCCGCCGCCGACCACTCCCCGCCCGGCGGCGATAGCCAATGGCCTCTGGTACGCTGCGCGAGGATAATGAGCAGCCGTCACGCAATCGAAACCCAGACGTCCCCCAAGCGTCACGCGAGGAACGCGGCTCGTGTACAGGCGTGGGCTCGTAGCCGCACAACCACAGGATGCAGTCGCGGACGACAGGCACGTGGAAGGCCGGGCAGGAGCGGTCGTGATCGTGAGCTGACCCCCGAACTCTGATCCAGCTCTCGTGGAACTCCTCGCAGGGATGCCGTGCCCCCCGAGTCCGGTCCACGACATTTGCAAGCTTTCGAGCCGATCCAGACCTGGGGGCCGGTGGACGGCGGCCGCGAATTCGGCAGGCGTCGAGAAGGCCAAGCTCGCATGAACTCCGAAATCACGGGGGAAAAGCGGAGGGGGTGGGATTCGAACCCGCAAGTGGCTCTCGCCCGGCGGTTTTCAAGATGGGCCTGGCGGATTCAGCAGGAGTTCGGTTGAGTCCCTCCAGGTCCGGGAGACGATGAGACGGCAGCGGCGTACGCCGTTCTGCGCCCGGCGAACGGTTTTGCTCCCGGCGGGGCAAGCCAGGTAGGCTGGAAAGGTTCAGGCCTTGGCCAGGAGAGAAGACATGAACGGAACGACGAAGGACCGTCCGCGGCGCGAGACGATCGTCTCGCGAGAACCCGAGGTGCACAGTGGGGACCTCGTCTTCCGGGGTACGCGCGTGCCGGTCGAGACGCTCGTCGACCACCTCAAGAGCGGCTACAGCATCGAGGCATACCTCGAGGGATTTCCCTCGGTTGAGCGCTGGCAGGTGGAGGCCTTCCTCGAGCTTTCCCCCGAGGCCGTCGAGCAGATGAAGGACCGGGGTGCGCATACTCCTTGACGAGGATCTGAACACGAGGCTCCGCCATGCCTTCAGTGAGCGGCATCACGTGGAGACGGTGGATGACTACCTTCCCGACCAGCGGAACTTCGCCCAGTACGATCTGGCGGTGGTGGTGTTGCGGGCCCGGTCCAAGAGTCTGGACGACCTCCAGGAGCTCATCCTGGAGACAGAGCGCGTTCTCCCGTTGCTGCGGCCCGGCGAGGCTCGCCGCGTCTGCCCTCCTGAGACGCGCGAAGCGCCCGGTGGCTCAAGCGACCTGAGTGTCTGATCCCGGATCCTGATCCGGGGGACCCCCAGAGGCACCCGAGGCACCCGACACGTGCCCGGGTCGAATGAAGCGCCGAACCGACACTTCGCCCAGCAGTCGCCCAGATGCGGAAGCCGGGCTCCAGGCCACATCGCCCGAGACCCGCCTGGTTGCTGAGCGGAGGGGGTGGGATTCGAACCCACAAGGGCTCTCGCCCGGCGGTTTTCAAGACCGCTGCATTGCCGTTCTGCCACCCCTCCGGCGGCTGCATCATACCCGGAGCGGGGCGGGCGGTCACGCGTGGCGTTAGGGCGGCCCCGGGCCTACCCTTGCTGCATGACTTCCGATCCGTCTCCCCCAGCCGCCTCCCGCCCCTCCATCCGCGACACGCTCCGCGGCAACGTGGCGGGCCTGGGGCTCACGTCCTTCTTCGCCGACGTGGCCGGGGAGATGATCTACCCGCTGCTGCCCGGCTTCCTCACGGGCGTGCTAGGGGCGGGCGCCGGGTTCCTGGGCCTGGTGGAGGGCGTGGCCGAGAGCACGGCGAGCCTCCTCAAGCTGGCCGGGGGCTGGCTCTCGGACCGACTGGGGTCCCGGAAGCCGCTGGCGAGCTGGGGTTACGGGGTCGCGGCGGTGGCGCGGCCCCTCCTGGCCCTGGCCACGGCGCCCTGGCACGTCCTGGCCGCGCGGGCCGCCGACCGGGCGGGAAAGGGAGTCCGGACGGCCCCGCGCGATGCGCTCCTGGCCGGCTCGGTCGACCCCCGCCGGCGTGGCCTCGCCTTCGGCTTCCATCGGGCGGCCGACAACGCCGGCGCGGTCGTGGGCCCCCTGGTGGCCGCGGGGCTCATGGCACTGTGGGCGGGCGGCTACCGGCGCGTGTTCGCCCTGGCCGCGATCCCGGGCGCGCTGTCGGTCCTGGCCATCGCGCGCTTCACGCGGGAGATCCCGCCGGGCGGCGCCGCCGGAGCGCCCGGCGCGGCGTCGGACGAAGAGAGGAGGCGTTCCCCGGACGGCGAGGAGACCGCGCCCCGTCCCGCGCCCCGCCTCCGCCCTTCCCTGGCGGCCTTCGGGGGTCCCTTCCGCGGCTACCTGGCCGCGGTGTTCGTGTTCACGCTCGGGAACGCCTCGGACGCGTTCCTCCTCCTGCGCGCCGGGCAGCTGGGGGTGGCGACGGCCGCCATCCCGCTCCTGTGGAGCGCCTTCAACCTCTCCAAGACGGTGTGGAACCTGCCGGGCGGGGCGCTCTCGGACCGGCTCGGGCCGCGCCGCTCGATCCTGGCCGGGTGGGGCCTGTACGTGCTCGTGTACGCCGGCTTCGCGGCCGCGAAGGCCGAGTGGCACGCCTGGGCCCTCTTCCTGGTCTACGGGCTGTTCTACGGCCTCACGGAAGCCCCGGAGCGCGCGCTCGTGGCGTCCATGGCGCCCGAGGAGATGAGGAGCCTGGCGTACGGCACCTTCCACTTCGCGGTGGGGGTGGCGGCCCTGCCGGCCAGCCTGCTCTTCGGGCTCCTGTGGGACGTGTTCGGGTCGTCCGTGGCGTTCCTGACCGGAGCGGGGCTGGCCCTGCTCGCGTCGATCGCGCTGGTCCTCGTGCCGCGGCGGGAGGCCGGGGCGCACCCGGCAGGCTAGGCGCGGCGGGCCGGGCAGCGCCGGAGCGCCCGCGCGCCCCGGATCCGGCTACTCGCCCGGAGAGTCTCCGATCCGCGACCAGCGGACGCTGGTGAGGACCGGGAGGGGACGCGGCGAGGTGGCGTCGTAGGACCAGTACAGGAAGGCCAGCTTCCCCTCGAAGCGCGAGCGGTCCAGGAAGCCCCAGAAGCGGGAGTCCAGGCTGTGCTCGCGGTTGTCGCCCATGACGAAGTACTTCTCCGGTGGGACGACGATGGGGCCCCAGTTCTCGAGCGTGGGCCGGTAGGTCTTCCGGTCCACGCCGGGCGCCAGGTACTGGTACTGCCACACCATCCACGGGTGCGAGGTGTCGGGGACGGTGCTGTCGCGGACCACGTAGGGCTCGTCCTGGGGCCGGCCGTTTCGGTAGAGCGTCCCGTCGCGCATGGCCAGGGTGTCCCCCGGGACGCCGATGACCCGCTTCACCACGTCCACGTCGGGCTCCCACGAGGGCCGGAAGATCGCGATCTGGCCCCGCTTCGGGTCCTCGTAGCCGGGCAGGCGGGCGCCCGTCCCCGGGATCGGGGCCCCGTAGGCCACCTTGTTCACCATGAGGACGTCCCCCACCAGGAGCGTCCGCTCCATCGAGCCCGAGGAGATGTAGAAGCTCTGCACGAGGAACGTCCGGACGACCAGGAAGAGGACGACCGCGAACAGCAGCGTCTTGACCCACTCCCACAGGGCGCTCCGCGGCGCCCCGGGCGACGGGGGCGCGCCCCCGCGTCCCGACCCGTCCTGCCCGCTCCTGGCGCCTCCGCCCCTCCGGCCGGAGCCGCGTCCCTTTCCCTTCTCTTCTCTCGCCATGTCCTCCGTCCGATCCGGTTCGCGCCGCCCGCAGGATAGGTCGGCGGCGGCCGCCGGGCCACAACCCGGCCGGAGACCACAGCGCGCGGATGAGGGGGGTGGGCGGCGTCCCGGCCCTCCCGTAAGTTGCCGGCGTCCGCCGAGCCACGGTACCCGTCACCGGGAGAGATCGCATGAGCCGCACCCCGACACGCCACGGCCGCCGCGCCGCTCCGGCCGGACTCCTCGTCCTCCTGCTCGCGTCGGCCTCCCCCGCCGCGGCGGGCACCCCGGACCCGGGCCTCGCGGCGCCGGACGTCGCGGCCCGCGCCCGAACGCGGACCCGCGCCGCGGCCTCCGCCGACACGGGACGCCTCACCCTCGACCACTACATGGACATGGAGGGGGTGCGGGACCCGAAGCTCTCCCCGGACGAGAGCCAGATCGTGTACGTCCGCAGCTGGATGGACCCGATGACCGACTCGCACAAGTCGGCGCTGTGGATCATGAACGCCGACGGGAGCCGCAACCGCTACCTGGTCGAGGGCGGCTCACCGCGCTGGTCCCCCTCGGGTGACCGGCTGGCCTTCCTGGCCTGCGGGACCCCGGGCGGCGATCGGAGCGCGCTCGAGGAGTGCGACGAAGGGTCCCACCGCCAGGTCTACGTCCGGATCATGAGCGGCACCGGCGCCGGAGCCGTGACCCAGGTGACCCGGGTGACCGAGGACGCCGCCGACATCGCGTGGTCGCCCGACGGGGGGCGCATCGCCTTCCGGATGCTGGTGCCCCACGAGGACAGGTGGAGCATCGACCTTCCCAAGCGACCCGAGGGGGCCGAGTGGACCCCCGATCCGCGGATCGTCGACCGCCTGAACTACCGGGCGGACCGGCGCGGCTTCCTGCCGGACGGCTACCAGCACCTGTTCACGGTGCCCGCCACGGGCGGTACGCCGAGGCAGATCACCAGCGGCGAGTGGGACGACGGGTCACCACACTGGAGCCCCGACGGCCGGGCGCTCTACTTCGATGGCCTGCGGCTTTCCGACGCCGACTATCACGTCGGCGAGTCCGAGATCTACGCGGTCGACGTGAGCTCGGGGGACGTGCGCCAGCTCACCCACCGCAACGGTCCCGACCACTCGCCCGAAGTCTCGCCCGACGGCCGGCACATCGCCTACGTGGGCGTGGACTCCACCCACTGGACGTTCCAGATCCAGAAGCTGTACGTGATGGACGCGGACGGCTCGAATCCGCGGGCCATCGAGGGCGGGCTCGACCGCACGCCCTCCGACGTGACGTGGTCGCCCGGGGGCGACGGCGTCTACTTCACCGTGGGCACGGACGGCGCCCACGATGTCTACTTGGCCGACCTCGACGGAAACGTGCGCCGCGTGACGGAGGGGGAGCACGTCCTTTCCCTCTCCGACATCGGGAAGGACGGCACCGCGGTGGGGACGATGTCCACGCCCCACCGGCCGGGTGACGTGGTCTCCTTCCGCCTCTCGAGCCCGAAGCCCCGCTGGCTCACCGCCGTCAACGCGGACGTCCTGGAGGGCGTGCGGCTCGGCGACGTACAGGAGATCCGCTACCACTCCAGGGACGGACTCCCGATCCAGGGCTGGGTCGTCAAGCCACCCGACTTCGACCCGGCGAAGAAGTACCCGCTCGTCCTCTACATCCACGGCGGGCCGTGGTACATGTACACGGTCGGATTCGACTACTCCTTCCAGAACCTGGCCGCCAACGACTACGTGGTCCTGTACGTGAACCCCCGCGGCTCGACCGGCTACGGCTCGGACTTCGTGCACGGGATCGAGCACGCATACCCGGGCAAGGACTTCGACGACCTCATGGCCGGTGTCGACACGGTGCTCTCGATGGGCTACGTGAACCCGAAGGACATGTACGTGACCGGGTGCAGCGGCGGAGGCGTCCTCTCCTCGTGGACCGTGGGGCACACCGACCGCTTCGCGGCGGCGGTCGTGCGCTGTCCGGTCATCGACTGGCTCTCGTTCGTGGGGATCACGGACGGTCCCTACTGGTACCATAACTTCGAGCACTTCCCGTGGGAGGACCCGAGCGAGCACCTGCGACGCTCACCCCTCATGTACGCGGGGCACGTCACGACCCCCACGCTCCTCATGACCGGGGTGAAGGACCTGCGCACGCCCATCCCGCAGACCGAGGAGTTCTACGAGGCGCTCAAGATCCAGAAGGTGCCCACGAAGATGATCCGGATGAACGACGAGTGGCACGGCACGGGCTCGAAGCCGTCCAACTTCATGCGGACCCAGCTCTACCTCATGAAGTGGTTCGGCGAGTACATGACGGACGACGTGGCCGCGGGCCGGAAGGACGGGCACCTGGCGGGAGGCGGCTGAGCCGGCGGGGGCAGCGGCCGCACCGGGGGTGAGGCCCCGCGGGGCCGCTCGGAGCACGTTCAGCTCTCGCCCGCCACGATCTCGAGCACGTTCTCGGCGGCGAGCCGGGCCACCTGCTCCGCGGGGAGACCGTCCCCGACGGAGACGCCCGGCGCGATCGTCGGGTCGGGCGGGCCTCCGAGCACGGTCCGGGCGAGCACGAGCGCCCGCTCCCGAAGCACCCGGTAGCGCCGGGCCTGGGCGCCCAGCGCCCGCCGGGCTCGCATGAGGTCGCGCTGCGTCTGCTCCAGCCTGCGGCTCTCGTCGCCCATCTCCCCCTCCCGTCCGCTCCGACCGGCACGCCGTTCCGGGGGGGACCCGCGCAAGCAGCCTACCAGCCCGGAAAGGCCCGCCGGACGCACCCTTCCGGGCGACGCGGACCGGGACGTGTAGCGCTCTTCCATCGGGTACGGGGTCCCGGTGGCGGCCGCGTGCCACGGGTCCGACGCCGGCGCCGGACGTGCCGTCAGCGCAGGAGGGCCGCGCCGCCCACCACCAGGATCACGATGCCGACCGCCGACTTGAGGGCCACGGAGACGGCGCGGCCGAGCACGGCGCCCCAACCCACCCGAGCGGCCGACCCCGCCGCGCGCGTCTCCACCA
>Ga0209918_1000097_pt1 | contig 65425 bp, 81 predicted proteins | sample SalPonD_shore_MG_FD_185712 | JGI IMG/M metagenome (GOLD analysis project Ga0209918, IMG submission 185712) | Salt pond soil microbial communities from South San Francisco under conditions of wetland restoration - Salt Pond MetaG... | ecosystem: Environmental > Aquatic > Marine > Intertidal zone...
CGCCTTCGCCTGCACCGCCGGAATCGGCATCGACGAGCACGTCCAGCGCTTCGAGGCCGACCACGACGACTACCACGCCATCCTGCTCAAGGCCCTGGCCGACCGCCTCGCCGAGGCCTTCGCCGAGCTGCTGCACGAGCGCGTGCGCAAGGAGTTCTGGGGCTACGCCTCCGACGAGCACCTGGACAACGATGCGCTCATCGCCGAGTCCTACCAGGGCATCCGCCCGGCCCCCGGCTACCCGGCCTGCCCCGAGCACACCGAAAAGGGCCTGCTCTGGGACCTGATCGATCCCGAGAAGAACGCCGGCATGAGCATCACCGAGAGCTTCGCCATGGTCCCCACCGCCGCGGTTTCGGGCTTCTACATCGCCCACCCCGACGCCCGCTACTTCGCCGTCGGCAAGATCAACCGCGACCAGGTCGAGGACTATGCCGAGCGCAAGGGAATGAGCATGGAAGAGGCCGAGCGGTGGTTGGCGCCGAATTTGGGCTACAACCCGGACGCCGCGGAGGCTCCGGAGCCGAAGAAAGCCGCCGGTTGATGTGCTAATTTAAAAGGCATGGAAGCCTGGAATGCAGTTAGGAAGGGGAATGGAACCCGCTCCGTCGAAAGGCGGTGCGGGTTTTTTATCACATTAAATTTGGACTCACCATTGATCGCACGCGAGTCCTATGTGGCCTACACACGACCAACATATGAAAAATCAGCGGGATGCCATACACCTAAGCGCGTCTGACCTCGTCGGTCACCTGAACTGTCGGCACTTGACAGCGCTCGACATGGAGGTGGCACAGGGAACACTTCCCAAACCGCAACACTGGGACCCCTTGCTTGAGATTCTTCGGGAACGTGGCCACCGCCATGAGGCGTCCTTCGTTGCACACCTGCAGGATCAAGGTTTCAACACCGTCACCATCCCAGGTGTAGACATAACTTCAGATGCCGTTGCCCGTACCCGCAAAGCAATGGCCGAAGGCGAACAGATAATCATCCAGGCGGCACTGGAACATGGACGCTGGTCCGGCCGTGCCGATATCCTGCGCCGAATCGATAAGCCGAGCACGCTCGGTGCATGGTCGTATGAAATTATCGATACAAAACTCGCCCGGGAAACCAAAGGCGGAACCGTGCTCCAGCTATGCCTGTATGCCGATCTGCTCGAACAGGCACAAGGTCTTGCACCGGAGTATGTCTACGTCGTAGCACCGTGGTCGAATTTCGAGCCGCAGCAGTTCAGATATGCGGACTATGCGGCGTATTTCCGGCGCGCGAAAGCAGGCATAGAAGCAGCAATCGATCACGGAGAAGGGCAGGATGAATACCCTGACCCCAAAGAACATTGTGATGTCTGCCGCTGGCAAGAACGTTGCGACCGCCAACGGCGGGATGACGATCATCTCTGCCTCGTGGCCGGAGTTACCGGGAACCAAATCACAGAGTTGCGCGGGCACGCGATTGCGACCGCAGCGGCGCTTGCCGCCATGCCAACCCCGATGCCTTGGAAGCCGCAGCGCGGATCGCCGATTTCCTACGACAAGGCGCGCGCACAGGCCCGCATCCAGATCGAATCCCGGCAAGCGGGTACGCTCCAATACGAACTCTTGCCGGTTCTTCCGGAAACCGGTCTGTGTCTGCTTCCTCCACCCTCGGATGGCGATGTGTTCTTTGACATCGAAGGCGATCCATTCGTCGGCGAACACGGTATAGAATACCTATTCGGTTACCGCTATGGCGGTGCAGGCGTTGAACCGGCCTATTCCGGCGACTGGGCGCTGGACCGCGAAGGTGAGAAGGCAATATTTGAGCGCTTCGTCGATTTCGTGACAGAACGCCTTGAGGAATACCCTGACCTGCATATCTATCACTATGCGCCATACGAGCCTAGCGCGCTCAAGCGTCTGATGGGCAGGTATGCAACGCGCGAAGATCCGGTCGACAATCTGCTGCGCGGAAAGGTGTTTGTTGATCTTTACAGTGTTGTGCGCAACGCTCTGCGCGCTGGCGTCGAAAGCTACTCGATCAAGAAGCTGGAACCACTCTACGATTTTTCGCGATCAACGGAACTAAAACAGGCCAATATTGCTCTCACCAGCGTCCAGGCGGCCCTCGAACTGGCTGACACCGAATCGATCACCGATGAGGATCGCGGAATCGTCCAAGGCTACAACGCGGATGACTGTGCATCGGCGCAAGCGTTGCGCGACTGGCTTGAAGAACGCCGCGCAGAGCTGGTCGGCGGTGGAACCGATGTACCGCGTCCCGCGCCCGGACAGCAAGGCCCGAGTGAGGAGCTGAGCGCACGACAAGAGCAGATCAACCAGCTCATCGAGCAGCTCACGCACGAGGTACCTGTCGATCCTAATCAGCGCACGGCCGAGCAGCACGCGCGCTGGATACTCGCTCATTTGCTCGGGTGGCATCGTCGCGAGGACAAAGCTGTTTGGTGGGAATATTTCCGGCTCGCGGAACTGACCGCCGATGAGCTGGTCGACGAGCGAGCGGCTCTATCGCGGCTCACGCTCGTCGACACTGTCGATCAGTCCAAGACCGGCATCCCGACCCATCGATACCGGTTCGAGCAGCAGGACACTGATCTGCGCGGAGATGAAGAACTCAGAGATGTCGGCGGCGAAAAGCTGGGAATAGCAGTTGCGGTATCTACGGACCACCGCACCATAGATATCAAAAAGACCAAGGCTACTGCCGACATTCATCCTGAAGCGGTCTTCGCCCATACAATTTTCAACACGAAAGAACAGGCTGACGCCTTATACCGCCTCGCCCAGTATGTCGCCGAAAAGGGAATTGAAGGCGATGGACCCTATCCTGCGGCCCGTGCCCTTCTGCTGAACGCTCCGCCGCAGCTAGCCGGTCAACCGCTCCGAAAGCCGGGGGAATCCAGTCTGCAGGCGGCGCTGCGGATTGCGGGCGCGCTTGACGGTGGTGTGCTCCCTATACAGGGCCCACCAGGTACCGGCAAGTCCTACACTGGGGCACGCATGATCTGCCAACTGGCCTCGCAAGGTAAGAAAGTCGGGATTACGGCGAACAGTCATAAGGTGATACGTAATCTTCTCGATAAGGTCTTGGAAGCTAGCGAAGACATGGAAGTGGACGTACGCTGCATCCAAAAGCCCAAGGAAAGGGAACCAAACCAGGATCGTCTCATGTTCGCAAGGAACAACGGCGATGTATTCGCGGCCCTGGCGAACGGACAATGCCAAGTTGCTGGCGGGACTCACTTTCTCTGGTCTCGCGCCGATGCGCATGATGTCCTCGATGTGCTGGTCGTTGACGAAGCCGCCCAGATGTCTCTGGCTAACGTCGTGGCCGTTGCGCAGAGCACCATCACTTTGATTCTCCTCGGCGATCCCCAGCAGCTTGACCAGCCGACACAGGGTACGCACCCTGACGGTGTCGGAGTGTCATCGCTCGAACATGTACTGCAGGGAGAACACACTATCGACGCCAGTCGGGGGCTGTTTCTCGAACATACTTGGCGGCTGCATCCCGACATCTGCGTTTTCAACTCTGAACTCTTCTATGACAACAAGCTGGCCTCGCAGGAGGGGTGCGACCTTCAGACTACCATTTCAGGTGGTCCACTAAATGGGAGTGGCCTGCGCCATTTGTCGGTGCCTCACACCGGCAATCAAAGCTCTTCCATCGAGGAGGCAGAAGCCATCGCAGACCTTGTTCGCCGCATCATGGCAGGCGGCGCGCGGTGGATCAACCGCGAGGGAATTGAGAGCCCTCTGACTTTGGACGACATTGTAATTATCACACCCTACAACGCCCAGGTATTCGAGATTCAGCAACAACTACACGGCGCCCGCGTCGGCACTGTCGATAAATTCCAGGGACAGGAAGCGCCGATTGCCATCTATTCGATGGCAACATCCAGCTACGCCGATGCCCCTCGCGGAATGGAATTTCTGTACAGCGCAAACCGCTTCAACGTCGCCATATCGCGCGCCAAGTGCCTAGCTGTTCTGGTCGCATCGCCAGACGTATTTGAAGCAGACTGCAAGACACCACGGCAGATGCAATTGGCCAATGCTTTTTGTCGGTATTTGGAGTGCGCGATCCCAGTGGTTGTGGACAACAAAAATAAGTAAAAGGGGACGGAGGGATTAAATGTTAGGGTAAAAGGGGTCGGTGACAAATGAGAATCATTCGTGACCGACCCCTTCAGCCGCTGGTATTCAGATCACGCATTATGTATTGTGATCGTTATCACCTGACACCCACCCCTGGGTGAGCTATTCGTTTAGGCGGCCGTCTTTGCCTCGTTGGCCGCCGATTTGTCGGGCTTGGGTAAGCCCTCGATAAACGCTTTGTGAGGCGTCTTGCCGTTCATGTTACGGCCCTGGTGTGGGCGCTTGTGGTTGTAGTGCTGCAGATAGGTGTCGAGGTCGATCTGCATCTGTTCCACCGACTCGTACCACTTGCTGCGCCCTTGCACGCGGAAGTGCTCATCGAGCAGCGTGCGATGTAGCCGCTCGACAAAGCCGTTGCTCTGCGGGCGGCGCACCTTCGTTGTGCGGTGCTCAATCTCCTCGAGCTGCAGAAACAGCTCGTAGGGGTGCTGCTCGGGTCGGCCGCAAAACTCCCGCCCGTTATCGGACAGGATAGTCTTGATCTTGGCCCCATGCTGCTCGAAGGTCGGCAGCACGTCGGTATTGAGCACGTGTACCGCAGTCACCGGCAGCTTGTTGGTGTAAAGCCGGCCCCAGGCATAGCGCGAATAGCAGTCGATGACCGACTGCAGATACACCTTGCCCACGCCCTTGAGCGTGCCGACGAAAAACGTGTCCACGGCCACTAAATCCCCGGTGTGGCTGGTCTCGATGTGACGTTCGCGAAACTCCGGACTGAAACGCTCCAGCAGCCGGATCTGCTCTTCGCTGAGTTCCAGGCGTCGCTGGCCCACTTCCCGCTCCAGGCGCAGCAGCCGCTCGTGCTTGGTCAGCAGGCCGTGGCGGCTCCACACCCCGCGCACGCCCCCAGCGCTGACCTGCACCCCTTCGAGCATCAGCGCCTGGCTCACACGCACCGGCCCGTGCGCCGGCTGCTTCAGGCTGTAGGCCAAGATCGCCTCCTCCACAGGCTTGTCCACCCGGTTGGGGTGCGGGCCCTTGGGTCCGGGCAGTCGGTCGAGCAGCCCCTGCGACCCATAGGTTTGGAAATTCCTCCGAATTTCATAGAACTGCTGGCGCGAATAGCCCATCACCTTGCACGCCTTGGATACGTTGTTCAGCTCAGTGGCCAGCTCTAGCAGGCTCAACTTGCGTCGTGCTACCTTCTTATCGGTGGTCATATCGTCCTCCTGGTCAGGTTACGGTCGGAGCGTCAGATACTCCTTCTATAACCCACCCAGGGGCGGTATGGCCACCGCCTCTATCCGGGGCCAACTGTCAGGTGAATACGATCACTGTTCACGCATTACTTCTAGTAAGCTCAAGTTGCGGTGTCGACGATGAAATGGTTCTACATCAGGTGGGTAACATTGCTCCTAACCTATGGCAGCGGATTGGTCTTGGCCACCCCCTATGATCCGGATTATTTGAACTCGGCGCCGCTCAAGTTCATTTTTGAGATGCTTGCCTTCGGGATCTTTTCAACGTTTCTATTGGTTTCGTTTCGCGTGATGAAGTCTAGCAAGTATGAAAACGGACTCTATCGCCCTTCATGGAGTCGGAATCCGTTTGCGCGTGGTCAGGTATTGGTGAATTTCCACCTCGGAGCGCTTGTGTTTATGACTTACGCACTTGGATGCGTGACTAAAACCATATTCATTGGGCCCCAGTCCTTCTTTTGGGAAATACCGTTTTTTTTCGGTCTCGGGGTTTGGATTGGTGCTCGAGTTTGCATGTTCGTCTATCGCAATGAACTCGCCTAATGGGAACCAGAGTAATTACACGGACAGCCACTTTAAGAAGGCTGCCGCACATATGAATAAAAGCATTAAAAGGGGTCGGTGACAAACGGATTCTCATTTGCCACCGACCCCTTTAAGCGTCGTTAACCTAATCTGATGGCATTAGTTTACCATGGGCGCACTGTTCGTCGTATTCGTACTTAGTATCGTCTTGACGTCTATCGTTGGTGCTTTCCTGTCGACCAAAATTAAAGGGGTCGGTGACAAACGATTCTCATTTGCCACTGACCCTTTTGAACCCTGTTTTTTCCGTGTCGGCCGGCTATTTTTCGTTAATCAGGCCGCTGATCTGCTTTTCCACCTTGGGACTGTTGAAATCGCGGCCGCCGATCGCGCGGTAACGCATCACGCAATTCCGGGGACAGTATACCCATTACTCAGTCCGAGCCGTCCGAGCCGGACTCGGGGTCAGGTCTTGAGCGGGGATCAAGGGGTCAGAGCCCTTGAACTAATCAGGGATAGTCCACGGTTAACAACGTGACCTGCTATCGAGCACTTGCAATGCGCATAGTCTAAGACCGGATGAGACGAATGATTAAGAGAATTGTGTTTGTTGTAGCAGGGCTACTTATCCTGGGCGCTCTTGGCTTCGTCGCGCTCAACTCAACCGATACCCAGCTCGACCCGGCGGCGGCCGCTTTGATCAAGCGTTTCCGCGACCATCCGGACCCGCCAGGCAATGCTTACTATCCCCTCATCGGCCTCCAACTGCCAGGTCAAGCCGACCCGGAAACCAAGGGTCGCGGGTTTGTCGAAAAACTGGCCTCAATGACTATTACGCAGCAGACCGCGCAGGTCGAAAAAGAGCTGGGCCCGCTGCTGAAATTGCCGAACGTGCCCGACTGCAATCCCCGCGTACAACACTGTCTTGCTGTTTATCAAGCGAACAAGGCGTGCATTACGGCGGCGATCCAAAGGCACCGAACGCTGCTGCACGGTTATTCCTATACCATACAGAATTATCATGTGTTTTATGACCCCGGTGTAGTGGTGGTGTGGGATATAGGTCTGTCCAGCGCGCAAGAGCTCTACGCGTACCAGACAATACATCTTTGGGCGGCCGGACAAGGGCAACGGGCATTACGTAGACTCTCCCAGGATGTTTCATTCTGGCGAATGATTTTGGGTGATGCGCCTCAGATGACCGCCAGATTCATGGCGGTCGCCATCCTGACTGACGATTACGGCTTAGCCGGGGAAATTCTCCGCCGCTGCGCGCCATGTCGCGACACTAAACCCGCTTCCGAGCTGCTCGCGCCGTTGACGACCCAGGAGCTTGACCCGATCAAGGCCCGTGAAGGCGAGTTCGTCCAAAACGTGACCTTGATGAAGAAGGCCGAGGCCGAACGGGGACATAAACTATCTCTTTGGAAAAGCCTCTTCTATCATCGGAATCGCATCACCAATGCCCTCTATTCTGAGCTCCAGGACGAAATTCGTCTGGCCAAAGCACCGCCGGAGCGCCGCGCACCGCTGACCAACCAATTAAATGCGAAATACGCAGGAGGAACGACGCTTGTATCCTGGCTCGGCCTATATGTCCATCCGGAAAGCAAGATGTTGGCGGCGGTTACCTGGGCGGCCCGTGGCGACGCCAATGGTAATGCTGCGCGAGCGCTTGACACCTATCGGGCACAGATCGCCAAGCGAACGTTAAAGCAGCACGCCCGTTGAGCGACAGAGAATAAAGGGGTCAAAGCCCTTATCCCGTTGCATAAAAAACCGAAAAAACCGGGACAGATCTATTTTTCGCAGTTAGCCCGTGGGTGGATAAATGAAAAAGCGAGATTTTAATTATGAGAGTCTGTACGCTGAAATAGCACGGTCTATAGAAGACCAGGCAAGGGTGCGTTTGATGTACGAGAAGCCCAGAAAGCATGTCGACGAATATCTCAGCGGTCAGGTCCCCGCGCTATCTAGCAACGCGCTCGAACTGCTCGGGGCTTACTGGATGAGAAAGGCCATCGTTACGTGTCCGAGAGAGCTGGAAGAGGCACGGAAGGCGTTGATCCAGGCATTCTGTTGGAGGCTCTGCGGGTTGCGTAACAGATGGCACGGGATGGAGGAGGCTGCGCGAAACGGAACGTGGCACGGGACGGTTGAGGAATCGTATCACGTCAGCATGCTCTTGGCGCTGGCGATCATGTGCGCAAAAGCGGGGTATGCGGCGGAGGTTATAAACGCCCTCGTGATCGGCTTCGCCCTTGATGTTCTCGGAGCGACCAATAGTGCTCCGTTGGGCGAGTTCTTGATCCAGAGCTATGTTCGGTGGCAGGGAATAGAAAACAGCCGGACGCTGGGTGTGACGTTGGAGGAGCATCCTTATGGGGCACTGATCGCGGCGCTGGATAAGCGCGACTCTGGGTTTATGGGCGATGCACTATATTCGGCATGCGACTTCCACGTTTCGCGCTCTAAGAACTCGACTAGCCGCACCACGTACGAATTCGATGATTTCAGTTACAGAATTTATCCGGCAGAGATATTTGGATTCCTTCGCGTCTGCCAAGATTTGGGGTTTGCATTTGATAGGCTTAAGCATCCCCTACTGGATACCTGCCTAATCGAGCTGGAGTCACCAAAGGAATTCGAGGAAGATTCGTTGCTGACAGGCACTATGCAACGGTTGTCGCCGATAGCATCATGCGGCCAGGACGGGGCGAACAGAAATGAAAGGGGTCGGTAACAAACGATTCTCATTTGCCACCGACCCCTTTTAACCCTGTTTTTTCCGTGTCGGCCGGCTATTTTTCCTTAATCAGGCTGCTGATCTGCTTTTCCACCTTGGGACTGTTGAAATCGCGGCCGCCGATCGCCCGGTAACGCATCATGCCATGCTTGTCGATGAGAATGCTGGTGGGCAGGCCGACAACCCCATACTTTCCGGCAACGGCGCTTTTCTTGTCATACAGGATCTTGAAGGTCGGCGTCACCGACAGCTGACTGGTAAAGATGAATACGTCGTCGGGGGTTTCCGTCTGGTTGATGGCAAGCACCACGAAACCCTTCTTATGCAGGTCTTTGTAGACCCGTTCTATCGAGGGCATTTCATGGCGGCAGGGCGGACACCAGGTCCCCCAGAAATTGAGCAGGACTACCTTCCCCTTGTAATCGGCCAGGCTGACCGAGTTGCCGTCCCCGTCCTGCAGCGTAAAGGCCGGCGCCGGGGTCGGTTTGGGCAGAGGCGCGAGATCGTGACCGAGCGCCTGTTCCGCTCGCGCGGTACCCAGGCACGACAGTATGAGCAGGAAACTGCTGAGAATCAGGTGTCTTTGCTTCATTGGCCTTTCGTCACGTCGGGTGCGCATTGCATATTGTGTATTCTGCCGGAGTGCATCACTCCGTCGATTTTCCACTTGAGTATCAGATCGAAGCGGGTGCCGTGCGGCAGCTTGATGGTGGTGAAACCCTGCTGCCAGTCACCTGCGTAGAAGGTCCCGGAGTCGGGGAACAGGGTCCAGGTGTAATGGATACCCGCCTTGCGCCATTCCGCGACCCACTCGCTCTTGGGTTTGACTCTGCCAACGGCGCCCCCGCTGGCGACCGCGCGCCAGTCGCGTACATCGTACTTCAGGGTTTTGCCGGAGGTGTTCCTGAGGATAGTGCCGAAATCGCAGTAGCCGGCGACCTCGTTATATTGCTTGGCCGGCAGGTTGTGCTTGGCGTAGACCGCGCGCACAAAATCCGGCAGGAGTTGGACCAGTTTGATGCTTAAGCCATCGTCCGTTGCCGTCCAGCTGAGCATTCCGCTCTTGGGATTCTTGTGCACGGTCACCTGGGTTTTCGCACAGGCACCGCCAGCGGCTCCCAGGCCAATGAGCAGACCGAACAGGATAGTAGCTATTCGTGTCAGGTACGTAGTTTGCATTTTGGGGGACATTCCAAGGAACAGCGCAAAAGTGCTCTGAGCCGCCCCGATTTCACGGACACTCAGATAACCCGATCATGCCTCAAGGAGGTGTCCGATGCAAAAGCGAACGAGAGACAGTCGGGCGGTCAAACTGGACGCGGCACGTCGGCAATACCAGGGGTCGGTGACAAGCGGTTCTTATTTGTGACCGACCCCGTTGGCTTGGTAAACAAAACACGCCTGATATTAGCCGTTTGGTCGGTTGCGGAACTCAAAGGCATCCCCGGATCTTGCTGACGAGGCGTTTAATTTGTGGCAAGTTGAAGGAAGATTGCTATCAGGTGTGATTAAAGCCTTTGAATCTTCAAACGAACAACCTCGATTTGGCCAGGCCGCACGGCAAACGCGCCCGTATTCCCGTGCGAGCCGTGAGGGTTATTGCGACGGCTTGTGCAGGCGCCGCGCTGCTCGCCGGTTGCTCCGGCCACGTCAGCGACAAGGGCAAGCTAAGGATGGGTGTCCGCGGAGGCGGCGGAGGCGTCTCGTTGTAAAGCGCCTAAGGGTCCGATCGATTAAGAGCAAAAGGGGGCAGCCGAACCGGGACAGATCATTTTTTCAATTTTGGCGGAGCTGAGCCCTTCAAGGAAATGATGCGGATTATTCTCGGATTTATTGTCGCGCCATTGGCATCCGGTCTTTTGCAGGGCTTGATCGTCGGCAATTGGCCAGCCGTCTTCATGGCGCTCGTGTTTGCCTACCGTTTCACGCTAGTTCTCGGGCTGCCCACGTTCCTCATCTTCAGGCGGTTTCGCTGGCTAAAGGCTTGGCATGCAATGACCGCTGGTTTTGGGCTGGGGATGGTTGCTCCCTTGCTTCGCGGAATGTCAACCGACTTCGGAGACTATTCCGCAGTCTCCATTGTCGGTAGCCTGGGGTTGTTCGCGTTGCATGGCATGGCGGTGTCGACAACCTTTTGGCTGATCGCCTTGATAAATCAGAGTGGTAACGCCAGGACCGTCAGTGAAGCGTGAGTTTAAAGGGGTCAAAGCCCTTATCACGGAAGGACGAATATGAAACGGACTCTCATTCTCATCCATATACTCCTGCTCGCTTCCCTCTCTTCGGTGGCGCGTGTCGGCGCGTCTGATGCGGCTGTCCAATTCAACCGCGGGATCGCCTACTTCTACGGCCAGGGTGTTAAACAAGACCGGCGGAAAGGTTGCGATTACTTTGAGCGCGCCGCGAAACTTGGTCTGGGTAATGCCCAGTACAACCTCGGCAACTGCTATAGGACCGGCCACGGACGCCGCCGTAACTTGACTATGGCTGCTGCGTGGTACGAAAAGGCGGCGCGGGCGAATGTCGCCCTGGCAAAGAACTCGCTGGCAATGATCTACCTGTTTGATGCGCCGGACCCCGCAAAAGGCGATAAGGCGATTGCACTTCTCAGAGAGGCAGTCAGCGCTGGAGATCGCATGGCGCCCCTTACGCTCGGTTTCGCGTACCACAAAGGCGTTGGCGTGAAGCACGACGATAAGAAAGCCCTGGCCAATTACGCGATCGCTGGCGCCCGGGGCAACATTCTAGCGGACGCTTTGCTGTACAAGATCAATCAAGAGGGTATGTATGGACTAAAGCCCGACCCGCAAAACGCTCAGTATTGGTTACATCAGTTCCATACCAACCGAGCCTCATATTACGATCCAGCCTGGACCGTCGGTTGTGCTCTTTCCTCCGCGTATCGGCGAGGATGGGGATTGCCGCAGGACGACGGGAAGGCAAAAACGTACGAAAAGGACTGCCGGTGGTAAAAGCGATCTATGAAAAATGCCTCTCATGAAAAGGGAGCGGTGACGAACGATTCTCATTCGCAACCGAGCCCGTGACCCGCATCTTGATCGCATTATGAAAAGCAATCCTTATCGTGGGGTCCTAACAGTGATCCTAGGCGGCGTCATAGGCGTGATTGGGGTTGGAATGATGTTCGGTGGTATGAGATACGCCGGCGCCGCGATATTCTCCTTAGCCTGGATTGTCGGTTTGGCCGGAACGCTCTGGCATTTCTATATAATGTACACGACGCGGAAGCAGACTCGTGTGAAAAACCGAGTAAAAGGGGTGGGTGACAAATGCTTTGCATTTGGCGCCGACCCCTTTGCCCTTTTGTTGGGCATGTCTTCTCTGGGATTACCGATAAACGGCATCAGTCCATGCGGCTGGCCGGCGTCATCGGTTCAAAATAAATAAAGTTGGAGCATGAATAACACTGGAATTCATAGGGCTCTCACAAAGTTAATCCCGATTATTGTAATCGTGATTAACGGAATCAGTCTTGCGAAATATATGCGCCTAGATTCATGGTACTTATGGCAAAACTGGGTAAGTGTATTTTTGGTTGTAATCTCAGCTGGGGTGTTCTCGAGCCGAAGGGTTTTCAGGATTTTGTTTTTCTTCTCGTCTTCGATATTTCTAGTTTTGTCGTCTGCCGTCTTGGTCGTTAGTCTCGTATTGGGGGGCGGCTCGCTCAGGACAACTCTAGTATTGGGTGCAATGGTGCTCTTTTGGGGCACGAGTGTCATGGTATTTAATCCGAAGCGATCTTATTGAATTCCCCCGACAGCCAAGAACCAGAGGGTCAGGTCTTGCATTGCCACATCCGTGGCGACAGCAGGCAGATTAACGTGGGTCGGTGACAAACGATTCTCGGTCGTCACCGACCCCGTGACCGCGTTGTGACCGCACTCTTACGGGAAGACCCCGGCAGTGCGCGCCAAGGCCAGCAGGGTCAAGCCAATTAAGAGGCCTAACCAGGACATTTGCACAAAACTCGGCTGTTCGTGGTAATTCAATATCGTATCGCGTTCGGCCTTGTGTACCTTAATGCCCGGCACCAGCGACGGGATTCGATCGAATTCTCCCTTGATCATTGAGTCCAGCGCACTCGAAATTTCCATTAGAGCACTCGCTGGAAAATTCCTGCCGTTGATCGTCAAAGACTGACGGTTTGCCTCGCGGCCAACGTGGAAGATCACACCACGCTCCGTATGTTCGACGGAGATCAATTCACGCGGCTTGCGCGCGGATATGCGGCCCTCGACAAAGTGTCCGGATACCGTAAAGGTGCTGCCGGCCGGCTTACTGACGTGACACCGTTGCGGGGCCCAGCGGCGGTCGAGTCTGGTTAGTATCGCCAAAACCCCCAGGACCCCCAGACCAGATTGCGGCCACGTGATACCCCACCGACCGAGCAGCAGATAAACGGGAATACAGACCAATACCAGCGCAATTCGCGTTAAGAAGAATAAGAATGGCTGCGCTGGACGTCCGATTGCATTGAATGTGACTTTCATACTGGCAGGCTCTTCTTGTCATCGCCGAATTCGTCGGCCTCCGTGCTATTTATCCGGCGCGCCCGGAAACATCCGGCCGCCTATCTTTTCGTGTGCGTTTCAAGACTGCCACAAAACGAGGCAGCGGTAAAAACCCGCCAACGCGATTGGAGGAGGCAAGCCGCTTATCAGGTGACCCGCCAAAATAGAATATAATCTCCCTCGATGCTTGCCTCGAGACTGAAATCCTAATGACCCAACGCACCGAGCACGGCGCGGGACTGGCGTCCGCGCTGGCCGCCTTCGGCATCTGGGGCTTCCTGCCCCTGTACTTCCACCTCATCGGCCCGCGGGTCAGCGTGTGGGAGGTGCTGTCGCACCGCATTGTCTGGGCAACCGTCTTGCTTGCCACGTACACCGTGTTCAGCGGGCGTTTTTCAGGCCTGCGCGCCGTCTTCGCGAGCCCGCGCGTGCTGTTGGCCCTGGCGGCGAGCGCGGTTTGCATCGGTCTGAACTGGGTGGTCTTCATCTGGGCGGTGACCCACGGGCACGTCTTGGAAAGCAGCATGGGCTACTACATCACCCCACTGCTGAACGTGGTGATGGGGATGCTCTTTCTCGGCGAACGACTGCGCCCCCTGCAATGGCTGGCCGTCGCTCTGGCCGCGCTGGGCGTCGCCATCATGATTGGCGCCTATGGCACCGTGCCCTGGGTGGCACTCACCCTGGCCAGCGCCTTCGGGTTTTACGGTCTGATCCGCAAACAGGTGGCGGTCGACAGCCCGACCGGTCTCCTGACCGAAACGCTGTTATTGCTGCCACTCGCCTTCGCGCTCCTGGCCTGGGTCTACGAGCAACACGAGCTCACGTTTCTGCATACGTCACCGACCATGGACCTGCTGCTGGTCGGCGCCGGCGTGGTCACGGTCGTGCCGCTGCTGTTGTTTGCCACGGGCGCGCGTCGGCTTCGCCTCGGCACCATCGGCCTGCTGCAGTACCTGACCCCCACCATGCAATTTCTGACCGGGGTATTTCTGCTCGGCGAGCCCTTCACGCGAGCGGACGGTCTCACCTTCGCGTGCATCTGGAGCGCACTGGTTCTGTACAGCATCGACGCCGTCCATCTCAACGCGCGCCGGATGCCAAAATGACGTCCTCGCCGAAGCCGTTGAGATAAAGCCGAGGAAGAGTATCCACCGGGGGCGGCCCCCGATCGTCCAGGGCAGCCGTCAACGGCCGCCCTGGAGCACAGACCCCTTTATCTCGTTAAATCAGACAGTTGGTGGGCGTCGGGACCCAGATTCACCCCCGCCTCTTGCTGACGGGCCGCCGATTTTATGGCATGTTGAAAGAAGGTCAACATCGAGTCCGATAACAACCATTGAATCTTGAAACGAAAAAAGTCGATTCGGTCAGGCCGCACCGAAAACGCGCCGGCATTCCGGCAAGAGCCGTCATGGCGATTGCTGCGGTTTGTATGGGCGCAATGGTGCTCGCCGGGTGCTCCGGCCACGTCGGCGACAAGCGCCTCAAGGCCATCAAGGCACGGGGCACCATCGTCGTGCTGACGCGCAACGCGCCGACCACCTACTACATTGGACGCGACGACAAGCCGACCGGCCCCGAGCACGACCTGATCGTCTCCTTCGCCAAATCCATCGGCGTCAAGCCCAAGTTCGTCGTCAAGAATTCTGTCTCTGAGCTGCTGCACGCGCTCGCCAAGGGCGAAGGCGACGTCGTGGCGGCCGGCATTACGCACACCTCGGAGCGCAGCGAACGATTCCGCTTCGGCCCGTCGTATCAGAAAGTCACGCAACAGGTGGTGTGCAGCCGGCACGGCAAGCGTGCCCGTTCCGTGGAGCAGTTGTCCGGCGTCAACCTCGAGATCATCTCCGACAGCAGCTACGTCGAACGACTGCAGGCGCTTAAAAAGAAGCATCCGGACCTGCATTGGAAAACCTCGTCGGATGCGGACACCGAGGAGCTGCTGCGCCGTATCTGGAAGGGCAAACTCGATTGCACCGTGGCGGATTCGGATATTGTTGCTATCAACCGCCGTTTCTTCCCCAATCTGGTCGTCACCTTCGATTTGAGCGACCCCCAGCCGCTCGCCTGGGTCCTGCCGAAGGGGGCCGAGGGGCTCCAGGAGGCCATGCAGGACTGGCTCGAGCACTACAAATCCAACGGCGAGCTCAAACACGTCATGCAGCATTACTATGCGCACGTAAAGGTGTTCGATTACGTGGATACGCGGGCCTATGTGCGACGAATCAAGCACCGTTATCCCCGTTACCGCAAGCTGTTCGACAAGGCCGCGGACAAGCACGGGCTATCGCCCGTCATCCTCGCTGCGCAGGGCTACCAGGAATCGCACTGGAATCCGCACGCCAGAAGTCCGACCGGGGTGCGCGGGATCATGATGCTCACCCAAACCACGGCTCGATCATTGGGCGTAAAGAACCGCCTCGACCCCCGCCAGAGCATCAACGGCGGTGCCAAGTACCTCGCACACCTGGAGTCTCGGCTGAGCGACGATATCGACCCTCGCGACCGGATATGGTTCGCGCTTGCGGCCTACAATATCGGTTTTGCGCACCTACGCGATGCCCGCAAACTTGTCGAAAAGCTCGGTCACGACCCCAACGACTGGAATGCCGTCAAGGGCGTATTGCCGTTACTTGGAAAACGGAAATACTACAGCGACCTCGACCACGGCTACGCCCGCGGTACCGAAGCCGTGCGCTACACCCAACGGATACGCAACTACGCTGGCATCCTGCGCCATAAGACACGTGCCCAATCGCAGTGACGCATTGAGACTAACAGAGGGCGGTGACAAGCGATTTTCATGTGTTATCAGGCCATTTCGCGTAAAGCCCAAAGCTTCCGGAAGCCGCAGCCCCAAGGCAGTTAACGGCTGACAGGGTTAGTGGAAAAAAGGAAGGGGATTCAACTTTCACCAATTCTTGAGCGGTGCCTAGGTTCCCGTAAACGCGAATACGCACGCGCCGCGCCCAGCCTTAAAAGGAACCACATCCGCGACCTGCCCGCGCCATCCGCTAAAACCAATATTTAAGAACCTTCTTTGAGCTGCCGATAAATCCCTTCCGGGCGCAGGGATATGCCTCACCTCCCTGCCTCGACAATAACCAACTGCCAGAGTCGGGTTTCATAACCACCGACGGACGCCGGTACCTAGCACGTACGCGTCCGGCCCGCACTGGTCCGACAGGAGGAGCCGCCAATGATCTTCGGTAGGAAAAAACAGAACGACAAAGGGAGCAGCGATCAAGAGCAGGAATACAATACGGCGCCCGGAACCGGTATTCGTTTCGACCCCGAGTTGGTCGACCGGCTCAAAGATGACCACCGAGCACTGTTCGGGCTGTACCGCGACATGAAGTCAGCGTTCGAAGCAACGGATTATGGGACCGTCACCGATACGCTGCGCAAATTCCGCGGCGCGCTCCAGGAGCACCTGCTCACCGAGAACGTCCGGCTTTATATCTATCTGTCGCATAGCTTCAAGCACGACGACACGAACTTCGAACTGATCCGGGGTTTCCGCAAGGAGATGGACGGCATCGCCAAGACGGCCATCAAATTTCTCGACAAGTACGACGCCATCGGCGTCGATTCCGAATTGGCCGCCAGTTTCGGGCGCGATCTTGCCGAAATCGGTGAAGTGCTCGGAACGCGGATTCAGAAGGAAGAGAGTATTCTTTATCCACTCTACACCGAGCAATACTGAGCGGCCTGACGACCAACCGGCGCCTCATAATTAAAGGGGCCGGGGCGAACGTGTTTCGTTCGTTCCGGCTCCTATTCCCGGTACGCCTTAAATCCCGCCATCGCAGGAAAGACGGCCTTGCGCGTATTCGTCACCTGGGCGGCCACATCCGACATGGGATGCGAGGCGCTCGGTGCTTCAATGTTCTTCGCGTAGTGAAGGCACAAGACATGCTTGTTGACAGGATCGCGGAAAAACTTGAACGCATCGAACTCCAGGTATCTCTTGACGTCTGCCTTGCGCGTTGATGTTGGATACAACATATACAACATCACCTCGCCCGTTTTTTTGTTGGTATATATGCTCAAAGGCATTTTCGGGTATTTGCCTTTGAACGCGGACGCGACGCGCGCGGCAAAGGCGGCGGGCTTGTCCCCCTGTGAATCGGATGGATAGACCTGAAACTCGACCATTTCATACCAATCGTCGGGGGTTTCGTTGGCAAGATAATACTCGTACTGCTTTACCGGCCGGTCCTTGGACCGCCATTTCCGAGTAAACTGCTTGCCCAAGAACGTCACGTTCTCCGTAGCCGCCACAGAGGGCGCGGTGGAAGCGGCAGCAGCGGATGAGGTCGGCGCGGCGCTCGTGGGGGCGGTCGAGCAGGCGGAAAGAGAAAAACAGATCGCCGAAACAACGCATATCAACGCACGCATAACACCTCCGATATGTCACGTGGAAACCGGGCGAGACTTATTTATTGTGGGGCCCGGGGCTTTGATTCTGGCCGAAAAACCGCGCCGAATCCAATTCTATATTGCCGCAGTCGAATGAATGGGACGAGCAGCCTGTCAACGGACTTCGTGGCATGCCCTGCGCCCGAGCTTTTGACGGGCTTCCGGGCCTGTAGTCACTCGCCCGTGGCCTTGCCTTGTTGCTGGTTTTCTTCCAAAAGCAGCTTCTTTGACATCAGGACCACGGTGCACGTATGCGAGGCATCGCAACTGACAAAGATCCGCGTCGTCGGCCCGTCCCACAGGTATTTTTCGGCCGATCGGCTGGCCCTGGCGCCGGGACCGAACTGGCGGTTCAGCGCCGCCAACAGAGAGCTCTGGTTGTCTGTGCCCCTCGACTCGATGTACACGCTTTCAAATTGATGGTGGTGCTCCCGATACCAAACCATCTTGAGCGACGCGTCGGCGAAATGCATCTTGTCGTTACGGCGTTTGTAGTAGACGTTTCCGTTCTTATCCTGGGCGAGTCGCTGCATATCCTTGCGACTCGACAGCTCCGTCCCCCACTTGACGCCGCGAAATCCATCGGGCTCATTCTTATACCCCCCAGCCAGCGCCGTGGCCGGCTGGGCGACCAACAACGCCAAAACGACAACCAATTTCTTCATCTAATTCCCTCTCTCGTCCGTACACCGACGATCCACAGATAGCGCTAAAATAGCGAACGCAGCCCGGCGCTAGCCACGTGGCTCTCGGCCTCGCGTTGCTGCGGTCCGGGTGAGATTGCACCGCCTGAGCCACAGCACGCGTGACGTCGCAGTCCGCGCTACCCGGCGCGGTAACCCCTTGTTTGACTCAAATGCGCCGATTGGCTCACAAATCCCCTTATCAACGGTATCAAGTCTTGGCCGATAACGACAATACTGAAATACTGTTCGAACCAGGTGATGTTATGAAGTTTATAAGATATGGTTTGTTCCTTTTCGTTTTGGGTGTTACCGCCGCGTGCACGGTTTCCGCTCCCGGCGTAAAAGTTCATGTGCCCGGTCCGGGTGTGGACATTGATTTGGGGGCGGGACATGGTTGTCCTCCCGGGCAAGCGAAAAAGGGGAATTGTTAACGCGTCGGACGAAAAAGCCGAGTCCGCGACCGACCGATTCCCTTTCTTATTATTTCTTGATGTGAGCGGCCAAACCAAACGCCTCCGTCAACGTCGGGTGGGGGTGGATACTTGAGGCGAGCTGCGCCAGAGTTAGCCCGTTTCGTACGGCGAGCGCGGCCTCACCCATGATATCTGCGGCACCTTCAACCAGGGCATGGACGCCCACTATGCGTTGGTCGTCCCGCAGATAAACGATGCGCAGGCGGCCAAGAGGCTCGCCACTGATCTGGGCGCGGGCATCCATGCGATAGTCGTATTCCGTCACCGCTACATCGTAACCGGCGGCGCGGGCCGCCTCCTCCGTCAGTCCCGCCATGCCAAGCTCTGGAAACGAGAAGATCACGGCCGAATTGTATTCGGGGGCAGGGTAAGTCACCGGCGCCCCGAGTATATGCTGCGCGACGGCCAATGCTTGCGCGGTTGCCCAGTGTGCGAACATCGGATGTCCGACCAAGTCCCCTGTGGCGTAGATGCCAGGCTCATCCGTCTGTAACGTGTCGTCCACCTTGAGCCCGTGGCGATCATAACGAACTGCGGTGTTTTCAAGGCCAAGGCCGGCGACCTGCGGATGGCGTCCAGCCACAATGGCCACCACCTGGGCGCCGATCTCTTGCGCCTGGCCGCTCTGGGAATAGCGTACCTGATGCGTGTCTTCATCTCCCTCGATGCCCTCGACACTTACGCCGGTTTGCACGCGAATTCCGTTGGCCCGCAGTTCACCGGTCAGAAGCTCCGCTAAAACGGCATCCACCGGACCGAGGATTCGGGTGCCGGCTTCCAGGATGGTGACCCGGGTTCCGAGCATTGCGAATATTTCCGCCATCTCTACGCCGATGGGCCCGCCGCCGATCAGGACCAGCGACTCGGGGACGAAGCCAATCTCGATGAGCTGCTCCGAATCGAGAACGCCCGGCAGCTCCGCGCCGGGGATAGGAAGCCGGTTTGGGACCGAGCCGGTAGCCAGGATGGCCCGTGAGAAGCGCACACTACGAACGGCATCGGGCAGCTCAATCATCGCGGACCGGGCGTCAGTCAGACGAGCGCGGCCAAATACCACTTGGAGGTTGGGCAATGCCTTGGTCTTGGCCAGGGCCCCCTGCGCGCGCTGATTGAGGATTTGGTGGCGCCGTGCCTGTACGGCGCTCCAATCAACCTCGACCGCCTCGCCATCGTTCACCCGCAGACCGAATTCGTCGGCCCTCCCGACGGCCCGCCTGCGGGCTGCCGTCTCGCGAAAAATCTTGGAAGGTATGCAGCCTTCGAACAGGCAAGTGCCACCCAGTCCGCGCCCTGCCTCAACCAGCATGACCCGCTTACCCGCCTGCGCCAGGGCCAAGCCTGCGGGGGTGCCCCCAGGCCCGCCTCCGATGACCAAGACATCTACCGATTCCTCGTTGCTCATGGCCTGCCCTCCATCGATTGGTATACGGGATGGCTCAATTCCCAGCGCGCCGAAGAGCGCTTCTTCTTACAGGTTCGGCGGTATATCCCTCGCGAGCTACACGCCAGTACCCTGTGATTACTGTTGATGTTTTACCACAGCCTCACCCGTGGCAATATTCACAATCAGAGTCTAGCCGCCTAGACCGCAAGGGTGAACCGCCGGCGGGACAAGGCCCGTTAGTGAACTGGCGGCACTGCGGCTCCCCTGGCTAAAATCACCGTACGAAACCATAACTCCCAGAAACCAAGAGAGCGCGAATGGGCGGCGTCGCAAAAACAACAATCTATCTTGTTCAACTGCTTATAAGTCTCGGCGTGGCGACACAGGTTTGGGCCTGGGTCTTCATGTTAGGAAGCCTTTGGGTCTCGAGGGATGGTTCCTGGGATCTTGTTGTTGGCCTTTTTCAATCGGTTTATCTCTTGGAGTTGGGCTTGAAGGCCTTCGCGGTCGCTTTCCTGCCTGCTGCTGCGCTGGTCACCGTCTGCCGTGCCCTAGCGGTCGGATGGGTCGTGCCCACCGGGTACGTCATCTCCGGTGGAATCTTTTCGCTGCTCTACCTCTTGATCATCGTCGGATTTCCTCCGGTCAATCCGTCATTTCTGATCCACCGTGCGCCTGTCTTTGCGTTGGCCGGCATGGTCGGGGCCTTCGTCTTCTATGCATTGTCGGAAATCCGCCTTCGCCGGACTGCGGGCGGCGACAGCGACACCGACACGGTGGATGCCGGCAGACGACGATATCTGGTATCCGCTACCGCCGCGGTCGTCGGCGGCGCGGGCCTGGTGAGCAGCCTGGCGGGTCCCTTCCGCATCTGGCGCGATAGCAGCAAGCACCTGGATGTCGACGTGCGCAAGCTCGAACCCGGCCAACAGCTCACCGTGGTTGTGGACGGCACTCCAATCTGGATCATCCGCCGAAGCAAAGCGACGATCGCACAACTCGCTAAGGGGTACCCGGGCCTCTACGATCCGGAATCCCGCAGGTCTTTCCAGCCTGCCAACATGCGCAACGCGTACCGGTCCGTCAATCCGGAATACCTGGTCGCCGTTCGGGTCTGTACCCATCTCGGCTGCTCGATATCGTACCGCCCGGGCGGGGTCCCCGGCCTTTTCGATGGACGCTTCGAAGGTAAGGTGGTGATTTTCTGTCCGTGCCACGGCGGTGTATATGACATGGCCGGGCGGGTATACAAAGGCACGCCACCGCCCACCAATTTAACGGTCCCGGACTACGAGTTCATCTCGGATCATATGATACGCATCCATTACCCGTCCCTCGCCGAGAAATGGAACGGTCGGATAAACTAACCGCTACGGGAACTAATACCTGGGCCAGCCGTGGTAAGACCTACGGCGACCCGGCCCGCACGCTGGAGCGATACCGGGCGCAAATTGCCAAGAGACTCCGGCTCGAGCGTTAATCCACATGCAATGAGCGGTGCGTAAACGCACCCAATGCCATGCGGACCTCGTTCGAAAGCTCTGCGGCCAGTTTTTGCTGCAGCACACCCACATCGCTGCGTGCGACAGTCAGCTTGTGCCTGCCATTGTCGGTGAGCATGATATGAAACGAGCGGCGATCATGTTCGTTTTCGACTGTCGCGACGATGTGTGCAGCAATCAATTCATTGGTCATCACGCTGGCGGTGGCGCGTGTGATGCCGAGTGCCAGACTCATTTCGCTGACCGTCGCCTGCCCGGTCCGCTCCAGCCGATCCAGAAAACGAAACTGCGAAATACGCAGGCCAGAGTACATTAACGCCACTGATACCCGCTTCTCCAGCTTCTGTACGGCTTTGAGTAGTTCGACCAGGTCGAATTCGTCCATGCCCGTCGTCGCCTGCCTTTGTTCGTTAGCCAAACTAACTAAATGTTTCTATTTGTCGCGCCGTGCTCCCGCGACTTAAATATTAGTCATATTCAACGCAACGAATATAACAAAGGAGCCCGGTATGTCGAACACTCAAGTCGTAGAAGCCTTAGCCCAGGATACCGTTTCACAGCGCCTTGCCGCCCTGGAAAGCGAAGTCAGCGCCTTGCGCGGGCGGGTGCCGGAGGACAAGGTCTCCATCATTCTGCTCTCCGGTGATTTCGACAAGGCGATGGCCGCCTTCATGATGGCAAACGGCGCCGTGGCGATGGGCATGGAGGTCACGATGTTCTTCACCTTTTGGGGGTGCAGTGTCATCAAAAAAGGCACCAAGCTCAAGGGCAAGAAATTCACTCACAAGCTGATCAACCTCATGCTGCCCGGCAGCGCGCGGGAACTCACACCCTCGAAGATGGCCTTCGGCGGCCTCGGCCGAAAGTTTTTCAACTATATGATGAAGGGCGAAATGTCGCCCCTGGAAGAGCAGATTGAATTGGCCGTGGAAGCGGGTGTCCACTTCCAGGTCTGCGCACCTTCACTCGGACTGATGGGTTTCGATGACGATGAGTGGGTCGTGCCGCTGGACGTTTGCGGTGTGGCGGGGATGTACGACACCGCGCTGCATGCGCGTACGTCGTATTTTATATCTTGAGAAAGTTCATCCGGAGGACTATCGCGCCGAACCCGGCGGATCCCACGTCGGCAAGAGGGGCGGCGTCAGCCGCCCTTTCTGCCGCGGCGGGCTTATAGCTTTCTTGCCGTTACCAGGAAGATCGGATAGTTTCCGGTTTCCTTGTTCACCGTATGTGCGGTGACGAACTCGATATTCCCGAAGCCGTTGTTCTCCAGAATCGACTTCATGGCCTCGCGGTCGAATCCGGAATGGTAGACGCCCTCGGTACCTGCCGGGTGAAAGCTGCCGTCTTCCTTATCCAGGTCCGCCAGAGCAACCTCGCCGCCCGGCTTGAGATGCTCCGCGAAGGTCTTGGCCAGCTTGTCGGTGTTCTCGACGTGGTGCATGGCCATGGCGCTGACGATGACGTCGAATTCCTCGTCCAGCGGCTGCTCGGTGATGTCCTGACAGACGGTGCGGACTTTGCCCTGCAACTCCGGCTTGGCCGCCAATTGCTCGAGCATCGACTCGGAGACATCCACGGCGGTTATCTTTCCGACCTTCGAGGCGACCTGGCCGCTGATGAGGCCGGTACCGGCGCCGAAGTCCATGACCGCCATATTCGGATGAAAATCCACCCGTTCCAGCACGGCCGAACCGATGCCCGCCGCCAATTGGGTGCGCATCTCGCTCTGGTCCCAATCCTGTGCCTTTTCTGCAAATAGATCTGCCATGGTTACATCCACAATCTGCCAGTGAAAACGTTGATCCGTTAGTGTCTGTCCCGGAATCCGGGGCCAGATGGCTATTATACGCCTTAAAGGCCGACCGTTGAAATTTGGGGCCGCAATACAATAACTCAAGGTCGTCGCCCGTTTTGCGGACCACGGCTGCGGTCGGCAGCACCGATCAGACTCAGCCTGTGGACTTCGTCAAGTCGTTTGAACGACGTGATAGTCCGTCATTGGATACACGTAGTTCGACATATTGGAACTAGTCGTGCCCGGTGTGCGGGTTAACTGTCGCCAAAGGGAATAGGCAGGCCAGAGCAAAACGAGGCTCAGCGCCATGACCAGCGCGTCGTTCGACGATCCGCGGTGCAACAACACTGCCTGGTCGACGACGATTGCAGAGAAGAGGTCGGTGACAAACGAGATGCATTTGCCACCGACCCACGCTGCCGCTCAGCCTCTCCTCAGACTCGGCCAGCTCGCGAAGGCGAGAAAGTAGATGTAGATCAAGTTGACCAGGGGAATAATCATCAAGAGGGACAGCCAACCGCTGTAGCCGGCCTTAGCGGTGATTTTCCAAAACGGCAGCACGATGATTACTGCGTAGATTATAAGAAGCACTATTTGAAAAACGCCTACGTTCATACCCTGTTCCATTGGGTCCCCCCTTTTCGTGGTTATTGGATGGAGTGGCGCGTGGCGAAACGGGATCAAAGCCCGGTTTTTGATTAGATGCAGACATTCCGAGCGGCAGCGGCATGTTATCGCCGCGAATCCCGGCGCCGCCGACCCCTTTCCCCCAACTCGCGTCTCATTGTCTTCGGTATCCGTCCGCGAATCAAATACAGTGGTCGCCGACTTGCCGGTAGCCTGGAAAACAGTGCCATTTGTGGCCCGAATAGTCGAGTTCCGCATGGTCGGGCACGATAATCTTGACGCAGCCTGGGCCGCTGCGTACATAGCCCCAGTTGCAGCCCCAGCCGTGACCGGTCGCGTCCAGCGACGCATTCGCGGGTACCTTGATCTCGACGCAGCCCTTGCCCGAACGGACGTAACCGCGCAGGCACTGCCAGCCATGCCCGGTCGCATCCAGCCCGGCGTGCTCCGGGATGTCCACCTTGTTGCAGCGCCCGTCATCGCGCACGTAGCCGAGGTTGCATACCCAGCCGTGGCCGGTGGCATCGAGCATGGCATGTGCGGGCGGGTCGACCGGAACGCAATTGCCGGACACTTCTCGAAAACCGGTCGCGCATCCGACGTGTGCGCCCCAGACCGCGATCGGGAGCAACGCGCCGACCGCAATCCACGCGCCAGCCATTATGAGGCGGCGTACGCCACGAACCCAGCCGGTCATTTTCCGCGCCGCTCCGTAGAGATTGCCTCCGAGGCATGGAGGCTTCAGCATGAGTATAGAACGGCCGGTCGGCGTCCGCTCGGTTGCAGACATTCCTTGATGCGGCGGGTGTATAAACCGTTGAACGGGCTGTGACCGAGAATCAGTCGTGAATGGGCCGCGTCATACTGTCGCGGCTGTGCCTGAGGACGGCGGAAAACCTACCGCTCTTCGCGACGCCCGCATACGTCAGCCATTTCCAATCGCCCGCCAGGGAACCGTGCGTGAACGTCCCTTTAAGGACGACGTTGTGGTCGGCCCAGCCGGGGTTGAGGTCAATATAGATTTCGTCGTTCGAGACCTGAATTGACAGCGTACCGCTGCCAACCTGCGGACCCACGTCTTGATTCGACGCGACCTGTTCGATTTTCCAGGCCCCCGAATCGGAGGAGTCCACCAGCAACCTGCCGGTTGCCACTACCGCACCATCGGTGTCCCGTGCCACGTAGTCGTAGACGCCAGTGGGCAGCGCTGGCCTCCCTGCCAACGCCGCCCACGGCAACCACAGCATCAACGACAGTAAAAGTCGACGGTTCATTCTCGACAGGAATAGCACCCCATTGCGGCCCACAATGGTCGTCGAGGGTACGGAGATCGTCGCATCCTATTGGTCCCGATGCCCTGCATCCCCTGTCGGATGCCTGCTAGCCCTTCTTGCACCCGGGTGGGGCATTGACGCGCTTGAGCCGCTTTTTGCCGTTACGAGTCATTTGGTAGAGCCGGATATCGTACATCGCATCGGCATAGTTGACGTCAAGCAGATAGTGGGCGCCGGGCTCGGGTGTTATTACGACACCGCGCTGCATGCTGCCGCTGCTGTTGCCGAGCCACGAGGAATGCGACAGTTCGACAACCAGCATCGTGGGTTGCCCTATGGCGAGCCCGACGTCATTCTTGCCCTCGTCGAGCTTTACCCAGCCCTTGTATTTGGTCGAACAGTCCTTGGCAATGTCGTTGACGCCGGCGAAGGCTTCGCTGGAACTGAGAAACCCCCCGCTGCTCTCGAAATGAAGATTGATCGTCACATTCTTGGGACGATCGTTCGGGTAGCGCGGCAGCGAGGCTGCGCAACCGACCAGCAATGCACCGGCCGTTATGCCAATCAGTGAGCGAATATACATAACTTACATCCCCGCCGTGAGGTCAGGGCAGCCGAGATTGCTGCCATCCGCCCAGTGTTTGACCGCCTTGGGGATGTATTGGTACATGCCCATGCTCATGCCGTACGTCGCGACCTTTGTCTTATTGCGCCCGGCAGGGGTTATATCAGCCACCGTCACGAACATTCCGTCCTTCGGCGGCGGGCCGCCAACGTACCAGCTGTGATCGGGCTTGAATTTCACCTGTACCGAAAGCTCTGAACGTTGGCGCGTGCCGTTGAATTTTGGCTTGAATATGTAGTCGATATTCGAACAACTGCTGTTTACGCAGGACTGGATTGTGATGATTTTGTTGAGGCACTCGGCGCCCTTTTTCATCACCCTCGTTGCGACCTTGGCATAGGGGGCATTGACCTGGTACGTCTCGTGCGAGGTTCCAAGGCCGCCCTTGACTACTCCCTGTCGAAACTCCTTGGCCGTTTGCGGCGTCGGACCGAACGCGCAGCCGGCGAGCGTCGCGACAGCCACGAAAACAAGTACGGGCCTGATAGTCATGGAATGTTCCTTTTTTTTGCTTATCGAAAAGATGGACCGCGGAGCCGAACGACGGCGCCCGCGCAACATTTGCAGGTCGTTGTGTACCCGAACCCAAGGCAATCAGATTCGATCCAAACCAGCCCGCCGCGAGTCAGTAACTGTCTCGGCCTCCCCCTGTTCCATTTCCATACAATTTTTGTGACCTGTCTCTCAAGTTTCCCGCCGCATCGGTTGTGAGAGGTCGATCTGGCTGTTTCGCTGTCGTCGGCGATCCGATAACAGCCTCGGCCTGCCAGGTTCAGCGCATGGTGTACGAGGAAAATTCAACTAAATTCAGCCGCCCCGGGTCGAGGCGGGGAAGCGAGGAGAAGATATGCGGGGCTGGACGAAAATCGTCTTTCTGATCGCCGGTTTTGCCTTGGCGGCCGGCGCGTACGCAGGAGATGACAGCCACGGCGGCACGAAGACGACTTTCTGGCGCATCAAGGGCGTGTCATCGAAAGAGAAGGACCTGCCGAAGGCGGTACAGGCGCTGGACCGTCAAGCCGTCGAGCTGATCGCCGCGAAAAAATACAACCTGGCGATCGCCGCGCTGACAGAATCGTTGAAGCAGTATCCGGCAAACTCCGCCGCGCTGGCCAATCGAGCACATTGTTACCGAACTAACGGCGAATTCGACAAGGCCGTCGCCGACTATCGCAAGGCCAAATCCATCGAGCCCGCGCTTGAACCCTTCGTCGATCGGATGCTCGGTGACATGTATCTTGGGCGCGGTCGTACGCGCATCGACCGTGGCGATCTGCACGGCGCCGCCGACGACCTGGCCAAAGCCGCCCAGGTGCCGGCCACCAAAGCGCGAGCCCTGTCCGAGCTATCCTATATCGCCCTGGTGACTCATGACTTCGATACCTGCATCGAAATGGCGGCGCGCTCGCAAGAGGCGGACCCCGGTTTTACCGACCCGCGTATCAACAAGGGACTGTGCCTGCTGCAGTCGGGTCGTCCACGCGAAGCCATCGACTCGCTGAGTTCGGCTATCCGGATAGACCCGAATATGGGGGCGGCCTATATCAATCGTGCGGCGGCCTACGTCACGGTCGGCGATTGTGCCGCGGCGAAGAAGGATGCGGCGGCCGCAGCTGCGGTCGACCCTGCAAGCGCCTCCATCGCAAACAGGGTCATTTCATCGTGCCTGTGACCGGGGCGACGGGCCGGCGCACAACCGTCGTACGTGGTCGTCGGCCTGTTTCACGACTTCCCGTACAGGGAGCTCGTTACAGCCCCAGGCACGGGACCTAGTCCCCCCGTGCCTTGCCCTCGGCCGATTCCGCCAACAACGCCATGACCTTGCGCCAGCCCGCCTCCGCCTGGGGGCCGGCCTGGTCGAATACCTGCTCGAAGCTCTCGCGCTGGTCGCCGCTGAGCTGTGCCTCCAACCCCGCGCCGCGCCTGGTCAACCGCAGGCGCTTTATCCGCCGGTCCTCGGGGTCGACGCTGGCTACCACGTACTTATCGTGGACGAGCCGGCGCAGCGGACCGTGCAGATACTGCTTCGTAACCTGCATGGTGGAGAGCAGTTCGTTGATACTGCAGTCGGGATTACGCCCGATGAAGAACAGGATGCGGTGGTGGACGCGGGAATAGCCGAGGCCCGCGAGCCGCGCATCGGGGCTGGCAGTCAGCGCGCGGAAGCCGAAGTAGATGGCCTCGAGCGCCGCGTTGAGCTCCCGTTCCCGACGGGTTTCAGTTCGGTCAACCATATTGACATATTAACACCGGCTCGCAATACTGGTAAACGTCAACAAACTTGACCTAATAGAGGGGTAAGATGTCCGAACAGGCGGTGTGTTGGATAGGCGGCGAGCTCATGCCCGCGGACAAGGCGCGCGTGTCCGTCATGGACCACGGCTTGCTCTACGGGGACGGTGTCTTCGAGGGCATACGGTTTTACGGCGGGTGCGCGTTTTTGTTGGAGGAACATCTGCGGCGCCTCGCCGACTCGGCGCGCGCTATCGCCTTGGCGCTGCCATGGTCCTCGGCGCAGCTTATGACGATCATCAAGGACGTCATCCGTGCCTATGGTTCGCCGGACGGGTATCTGCGCATCCTCGTCACGCGGGGCCGCGGGCCGCTGGGGATCAATCCCGCGAGCTGCGGGACGCCGGAGCTCATCGTCATTGCCGACCGGCTGGCCATGGTCGACGAGGCGGCGCGCGCTCAAGGCATCCGGGCCATCATAGCGTCGACGCGGCGTCTGCCCGCCGACGGTCTGGATCCTAGGGTTAAGAGCCTGAATTACCTCAACCACATCCTGGCGCGGACCGAAGCTAACCACGCCGGGGTCGAGGAGGCTCTGATGCTAAACGCTCGCGGCCAGGTGGCCGAAGGGACGGCGGACAACGTGTTCATCGTCCGCGACGGTGTGCTGCGCACGCCACCGGTTACCGATGGGGCATTGGCGGGAATCACTCGGGGCTTGGTTATACACCTTGCGCGTGAACTTGGCATCGAGATGCAGGAATCGTCCCTCGCGCCCTATGATCTCTATACGGCGGACGAGTGCTTCCTCACAGGCACCGGTGCAGAATTGATCCCGGTACGGGAGGTCGACGGCCGCGCGCTCGGGTGTTGTCCGGGGCCCGTGTTCGAAAAACTCTCCCAGAGCTTCGCGGCGGCGATTGAGCGCCACATCCGCCAAGCTAGTCCTTCGTCATCGCTCCCGGCGCGTCCGTCAGACGTCAATTCGCGCAACAACTGCGCAGAAAGCTCCTGATTGCATTTCGGGCCTGCGCGTAACCGGCAACCTCATGATTGGCGCCGACTACATGCCGGCCTTGGCGAACACTTCCCGGGCCATGTTCAGCGCGTTGATGCTGCGAAAGCGCAGGTCGTCGTAGTTGGCGAGATAGGAAAAGCGCGACTGATCCAGCCCCTGGCTGGCTTCGACCGGGTCGAAGGCGCCGTTGTCCAGCGCATGCTGCGCGGAGTCACGCAGGAAGACGAGGTAGTCGTAGCTGTCGCGCATGGCCTCCTTGAGATCGGTGACGTGACCGTGGCCGGGCACGATAATCGCCGGCTTCAGCGTGTCGCGCAGATACTCCAGCGATTTGATCCATTGAAATCCCTTGCCGGGCATCAGCCCCAGCAGGCGCTGCGCGAAAACGATGTCGCCCGTGAAGGCGATCCGCTGTTCGGGCAGCCACACGAAAATGTCGCCGGCAGTGTGTCCGCCGCCTGTATAGATCAGTTCCATTTTGATGCCGCGCACGGGCAGGGCGTAGCGGTGTTTGAAACTATGCCGGGGATAGACCGGCCGCGTGCCCGCGAACTGTTTGCCCAGCAGGCTGCGCGCCCGACCTACCTGCTCGGCGGTGCGGTCCCGCATATCCTGGATGGCGGCCCTGGAGGCGATGATCGGTACGCCGAGCCGGTGGAAGTATTCGTTGCCGAGCCAGCGGTGGTCCTGACCTCCCGTGTTGATCGCCCAGATGATCGGCTTCTTGGTGACTTGGCGTATCGCTGCATGGATGGCCTGGGCGTCCTTTTCGCTGCCGCCGGTATCGATGACCACCACGCCGTTGTCGGCGATCACGAACCCGGAGGTCATGTTGTGGCCGAGGTTCTTGGGCGAGCGCTGGCCGAGCTCCCCGACCAGGGCATATACCCGGTCGTTGACCCGTACCGTCTTGAACGGCGCGGCGGATGCCGCCACCGAGATCAGCGACAGGAATATCAAGAGGATCGGTCGACGCATGAAACCACTCCGCGGATTTGCCCGCGACAATTATGCCCCCGCTCGCGGGCGGACGCTCTGATCTGGATCAAAGTGACGCGCTGCCCCTTTTAGCGAATGCCCCCGCAAACCGGGGATCTGTGCACGGGCGCAGAACCTCAACCGCCGCCGCGAGATAGGCCGGCGGCGTGTCTTCAGGTTGAACAGAGCGTGCCAATCGGCCGAGCGTACGCAGCGCCGTCGTCTCGATGTGATAACGTTCACACCCATCTGCCTCGTGCGGGCGCGGCATATGTGCGATATTCGACCCAAGAGCACATCACATAACGGATAACCAGAAACAGTTGTTGGAGACAAAAGGGGGGACGCATGCTTGGCACTCTGCTTACGCTGTCGTTATTTCTCGTCATCGGGCTTGCCTGGCGTTTCGTCCAGCCGGGTGGACTCAGCAATGGGGCGCTTCAGCGCGCGCTCATCGCGCTCATCCACTTCGTTTTTCTGCCGTTGGCAGTCTTCTTTTCGATGGCGGATCTGCCGTTGAACGAAGCCGCTCTGCGTATACTGTTGTACGTGCTGGGTGCCACCGCCGTGGCGCTCGCGCTGGCCTGGTTCTGGCTGTGGAAGGCCAAGCTGTCCGGTAAGACCAAAGGGGCGCTGCTGATAGCGGCTGCATTTGGCGGCGTGTTCTTCCTGGGCATGCCGATGAACGTTCTTTTCTATCCGGACTGGACCATGCGCGTCGCTGTCGAGTACGGCCTCGTGGCGAACGTGCTGATGATGTACACCGTCGGTGCCCTGCTGAGCCGCAGCTTTGCCGACGGCGGTAAGGTGCAGTTCGCAAAGGCTGCAGCCCTGCTCAAAGACTACCGGGTGTGGGTGAAGGAACCGCTGGCCTGGGCGGCCGTGCTCGGGCTCCTGCTCAACATCGCTGGTGTCGGACTGCCCAATTGGCTCGCCACGGTTGCATCGGTTGTCGACGGTGCCTTGTTCGCCCTCCTGCTTATTTCGGTGGGCACGTTCCTGGTCTGGATGAAGGCCTGGAATCCGCAGGCGGTGCGCGCGCTGCCGGCTGCGGCCATCCAGCTCATCGCGGTGCCGCTTGTTATGTGGGGTATCGCCTCCTTGTTCGGCTCCGCGGGCGTGAAGACCACCCAGACGCTTCTGCTTGACAGCACTTTACCCGCCACCGTCCTCGGTTTCGCTTTCTGCGAGCGCCTCAAACTCGACACCGCCTCCTATACGATGGCTTTCACCGTGATTGCGGCACTGTCGGTTATCACCGTGCCCATCTGGGCCGCGGTGCTGCACTGACACGGTAGTCGGGCCCTTGAGCCGCTGAGTCAATGTGAGCCCGGCTGCGTTGATCGAGCGAAAACCGTAAGGGGGTTGGGTGGCGGGCCGGTTGCCGGCCACCCGCCCCATGGGCGGTCGTCGAGCCCCCGGGAACTGCATCACAAATCGGTCGACGCACCCCCGGGTGCCTGAGCGATCGCCCGCTGTTCCTTATCTATTAGCCCATTCCGATATCCTCATTTTCCCCTCTCCTTTGAACCCTCGAGCCCCTTCGGTGCGACTCAATAGCCGGACGACGAGCGCATCAGCGCCCCGTGCCAGTTCGTCGCGCCAGCGGATACGGCTTGCGACTGCCATCGGCTCTATAGACCAGAGAAGGAGTAGCTATCATGAACCTCATACACTCACGCCTCGGGCGTTTGACGCTTGCGGTCGCCCTCGTGTTCGCCGGCGCCGCAAGTGCCCAGGCGGCCAACTACCAGGCTAAGCTGAGCGCCTCGCCGACCAGCTATTCGGGCAAGTGCCCGGCCAAGATCACGTTCAAGGGTACGATCACAGCGAATCGGGCCGGCCGCGTGCAGTACAAGTTCATCCGCAGCGACGGCGCCTTTGCGCCTATCCATACCCTGGAATTCACGTCCCCGGGCGTGAAGCACGTCTCGACCACCTGGACGCTCGGCGGCGACAAGCTGCCGTCGTATTCGGGCTGGGAGGCGATTCAGATCGTCTACCCCACCTCCCTGCAGTCGAACAAAGCGCATTTCCGGATTGCCTGCAAAGGCGCCGCCAAGCCCCACCTCCAGATGAACCCGAACATGCGGCTCAAGGCCCCCATCCAAATGCTCAAGCCGGAAATCACCGGTTACCGTCACAGCGGTCGCTGCGTCGCCAAGGGCACCCGGTTCACGATCCTCGGCAAGCACTTCGGCAGCCATCACGGCAAGGGTGTGGCGCTCGGCGGCCACGGTATCCATGTCGACCTGCCGGTGATCTCGTGGAACGATCATCAGATCGTCGCCACGCTGCCAAATGACGGACGCATCGCAGGCGGGCAGTGGTACTACGTCGGGGTCGAGAAGGCCGACCACAGCCGGTGGCTGAGCAACATCAGCAAGAACCTGACCGTGTGCCGCGGCGGCGGCGCGAGCAATGGCAAGCCCGACCTGGTCGTGCGCTATTTTGGTCTGAAGCAGTGGGGCGAATGCAAGGCACACAACGCGCTGATGACCTTCCAGGTGACCGTGGTGAACCGAGGCACGGCCCCGTCGCCGAAGATCACCTCGTATGCCATGGTGCAGGTCAAGGACCAGCATGCCATCAACTGGGGCAACGGCGCCTTCCTCGACGCCATTCCGCCGGGCGGCAGCCAGACAGTGCAGGTCCCGGTGTACTATCTGATGTCCGATCCGGCCCACATGACCAACGCCGCGCCGCACCCGTTCCGGGCGGTGGTGGATCCCGGCAACCGCGTCAGCGAAAGCAACGAGGGCAACAACGAGTCTGCGCTCATCATGGCGGACCCGCGCAAGATCTGTAAGCAATAGTTGACGGTGTTCGCGGGCAGGGCGGCAGCCCTGCCCGCCAATGCCCCGGCACCCATTCCGCTATAAGCGATTTCCGGGCGTCCGTTGTCGTTGAGAGACAGGCCCTCGTTCGCCAATCTGCCCCGGCCACGAGAAACGCGTAGAATGCGAGCCTGGCCTCGCCAGGTACCGCGCGAGGCGCTGGACCGTTATTGACATTACGTTCGTGACCATCGATGACATTCTTCACCTTGGCTTGTTTTTTCGTCGTTGCCTCCGCCGCCTTCCTCGCCGCGGCCTGGCTGTCCGCCGAGATCAAATCGGCGCGCCCCGACCTGACGGACCGACTCCCCAAGCCGTGGCTGTTCACCGGCTATACCGCCAAGCTCCTGGAGCTCAGCGCGGAGTTGCTCCGCGGGGATGGCGGGGACCGATATCCCAGGATCCGGAGCCTGGCCAGGGCGGTGCGCCTTTTACAGGCCGTGGAATGGGTGCTGCTTGCCGCGTTCTTCGTCCTGCTGCTGCTCCATGCGGACTGATTCCCGTTTTATTTGAACGAGGCGGGGCGAGCCCCGTCGACTAAAGCCGGCCATGCATCGCGCCGTTAACAAGCAGGATCGTCCGCTACCCGCTCGGGTCCCGGCGGGCGATCCAAAATACAGACACTGATCCATCATCGAGCCGCAGATTCGGCCGATCACAAGAACAACGACACGAGTGGGAGCAAGGTCTCCCGCATTGGGGGACACGGATGACTGCAGTCGCTGCCACCCGCGCCGGCACACCCAAACCGAACGTGACCGTCCTGTCGGCGCGTGCCGAAAAGAGCTTCACGACCGCGGAACGGGACATCCTCGCCGCCGCCGGGCAGGTGCGTTACATCTCCTGTCTGGAGCCGCTGCCGCCGCAAACGCTCGCTTCGCTGGCGCCCGAGACCGAGGTCCTCGCGTTGACCCGCCGTGCCACGCGTAATCTCGACGAGCACTGGCTCGGCGAGCTGCCGGCGCTGCGGGGCATCACGGTCTACTCCACCGGCTACGAGTGGATAGACGTACCGTCGCTGACGGCAAAAGGTATCCAGGTCGCCTACCTGCCCGGTTATTCGACGGCGGCCGTGGCCGAGCATACGCTCGGAATGCTGCTCACGCTGAGTCGCCGCCTGCACTTGAGCCACGCCATCGGCTCCGGCCATCTGCCCCGCGGCATTTCAATGCGCGGGTGGGAGCTCAACGGCAAGACCGTCGGTATCATCGGTCTCGGGCGTATCGGGCGGGCCATTGCCAAGCTGTGCACGGCATTCGGTATGCACGTGATCGGCCATGACCCGGCCGTCCAGGCCACCGATTGGACATGGCTGCCGCTGGACCAGCTTCTTGCGCGCTCGCAGATACTCATCGTTGCCGCCTCGCAGCGGCGCACCGACCCGCCGTTGGTTGATCGGGCGGCGTTGTCTCTTTTGCCGCGCGGTGCCTGGCTCGTCAATCCTTCACGTCCGGGGCTCGTCGACTCCCAGGCCGCCCTCGAAGCGCTGCACAGCGCCCATTTGCTCGGCTATGCCGTCGACGACTACGTTTTTGAGCCGGGCGAGTTGCAAGATCTGGAGCCCGGCCGCCTTCTCCAGACTCTGCACACCGCCTGGTATTCGGATGAGGCCATGGCGCGGGGGACCGCCGGGTGGGCCAGGCGTATCGCCGCCATGGCCCAAGGCGCTCCCGTCGATCTGGTCCCTTCGCACGATGGCGACAACGATGGCTGAGCATTCGACCACCTCGACGGCGGTCGAAACGGTGGCCGGAGCAGATGTGCGCCGCGTACAACCTGCTCTTGTGCGGCTGCGTCAGGTCGAGCGCCTCGTGTTCGCAATGAGCGTTGCGATTCCGGCGGTGTCGGTCGCGTTTCTGATCGCCGCTCGCTGGCCGCAGTACTGGATGTGGATCAATTTCGAGGATACGCCCATGACCTCGCTCGAGGTCGGCGTGATGTACACCGCCGCGCTGGTCGCCGCGGCGTGCGGTACGGTCCACCACGTCGTCGACAGCGACCGGTTCGCGGCGCGCTGGTGGTGGCTGCTTGGAGCGGCGTTTCTTTATCTCGGCCTGGACGATCGATTCGCGCTGCACGAGCGCGTCCGCGACCACCTCCTCGCACCGGCCGGTCTGCGCATTCCCGGCCTTCCGATAGCGCCCGGCGATTTCATCCTGCTGATGTATGCGTTCGCGGGTCTGGTCATGGTCTGGAAGGGGCGTTCGCTCTGGCAGGCCCGAGCGGCGACCAGGTTTTGGTTTGTCGCCGGCGTCGCTGTGAGTGCCGTTGCTGTTCTAATGGACGCCTACGATATCCATCTGTTGTCCATCCCGGCTCAGCGCCTCGAGCAGACGCTCGAGGAAATCTGCGAGCTGATCGGCCAGACCTGCTTCCTCCTCGGCGCCTGGGCCGCATTGGGCCACGCGGCCCGAGATGCCTTGTCCCGTTCGTGACGATCCCCGAGCGGTCTCAGGCCGTCCCGGCCTTGCGGGTCGTCTGCTCGTGCAGCGGATAGTCGGTGTACCCCTTCTCGCCGGGCGTATAAAAGGTGTCGTAGTCCGGCTCGTTCAGGGGCGCACCGACCTGCCAGCGCGCCGGCAGGTCGGGGTTGGCGAGGAACTGGCGCCCGACGGCGATGAGGTCGCCCCTGCCGGCCTGCAAATCGCTCTCGGCGCGCTGCGGGTCGTAACCGCCGGACAGGATAATCGTGCGGCTGAACAGACGACGCATACTGGCCTTCATCTCGTCGGGCACCGTCGGTGCGCCCATGGCCGAGTGGTCGACGATATGGATGTACATCAGGCGCAGGGCATCGAGTTGCGTGGTCAGATAGGCGTAGTCGGCCTCCATCTCGTCGTACAGCGGCATGTCATTGAATACGCCGAAAGGCGAGAGGCGGATTCCGACCTGGTCTGTGCCGATCGCCTCGGCGACGTCGGAGGCGACCTCCAGGACGAAGCGCGCGCGCTTCTCGACGCTGCCGCCGTAGTCGTCTTCCCGCCGGTTGGTATTCGGACGAAAGAACTGCTCGAGCAGATAGCCGTTGGCCCCGTGCAGCTCCACGCCGTCAAAGCCGGCGGCGATGGCGTTCTTGGCGGCCTGCACGAACTCCTGCTTGGCGTGCTCGATGTCCTCCACGGTCATCGCTGTCGGTTCGGGGTGCGGCTGAGGCCCCTCGGCATCGGTGTACATCTCGCAGTCCGCGGCGACCGGCGACGGGGCGAGCAGCCGGGCCCCGGCGGGCAGGTTCAGCGGATGGCCGATGCGCCCGGTATGCATCAGCTGCATGAAGATCTTGGCCCCGCGTGCATGGACGGCCTCGGCGACGCGCGCCCAGGCCTTGGTCTGCTCTTCGGTGAAGACGCCGGGAATGCGCGGATAGCCCACACCGTCGGGCGACGGCGACGTCCCTTCGGTGACGATGAGTCCGGCCGAGGCCCGCTGCGCGTAGTATTCGACCATGAGCTCGCTCGGCACGTTGTCGGCGCTCGCGCGGTTGCGCGTCATGGGCGCCATCACAATCCGGTTCTGCAGTTCGAGCGGGCCGAGGTGAGTGGGGGTGAAGAGCAGGTTTGGCATAGTCCATCTCCTTGCAACGTCGATACATCCGCCGACGGCCAAGTGCCGCGGCGCCGGCACTGTGCGTCCGGGTGCTTGTGTGCCGTTAGACAGCGTTCATCGCCAATGTTTCATCCGCAGCGGCGGTCCGCGTCCGGAGACCGCCTTATCCCCCACGTTTATGAGTTCTTCATGTAGCTCAGCGGGCCAAGCGTGCGCCGCTGGCCTCGGCGGATGTCGCCGAGTCGGCAAGCGTCGCGTTCCGCGCACGCTGTTTCGGCGCGCCTTGCTGTGGCATGCTCGGGCGTATTCGTTATCGGGTGTTTCGCGATGAAACTGTTTCGAGTGCCAATCCTGCTGGCCATCGCCCCATGGATGGGGATGGCCCCGGCTTTCGGCGCGGACGTTGGTGATGGCATGATTGAAAAGATCGAGCGCGAGCTGGAGGTGTCGCGGTATCCGGCGCTGGCCCGCGTTCAGGCCGATCCGCAAAGCCGCCTCGCCCCGTTCACCACGGACGGCTGCAGCGGTGGGCTGTCGGACGGCTGGCGCTATCTGGCCAAGGAGGTGCCGGCCTTCAAGGCGAAATTCGGCAACAAGCCGCCGTACGAGCACTGCTGCGTCACACACGATCGCGCCTACTGGCGCGGCGAAACCCGGCATGGCTTCGACAAGCGCCTGCGCGCCGACCGGGCGCTGCGCCAGTGCGTGGTGGACTTCGGCAAGACCCACCGTGACGAATTCGCCCGCGAGTTTGACCTGCCCGCGCACGTTATCGAACAGAATTTCGCCGTTGTCGGCGCCTTGATGTATCGCGCGGTGCGCGTGGGCGGCGGTCCCTGTACGGGCCTGCCCTGGCGTTGGGGTTACGGCTGGCCGGCGTGCGGCGAATAGGACCCTGCCCGCCGGATGAACTTGCCGGCCCGCATCAGCGGTGCTATTTCGTCACCGCGATCTTCCAGATGCCGTCCTCGTGAAACAGGCCGTCGAAGGTGTAGCCCTTTTCCTTGCACCAGGCATGCACGTCATCGCCGCAGGGGGCATAGGTCATCAGCAGTAATGCACTAGTACCCTGCTCGAGCGAGTCGATTGCCTTGTTGATGGACAGCAGATAGCCGGGGCAGGTCTGCCCCCGCACGTCGACGCTGACGCGGCCATCGGGACCGGTGGTGATTACGGCGCCAATGGTTTTGTAAGGCTCCTTTTTCCTGAACGGCCACATACTCCATTTCCTCCCTGTCGTGCCGGTTGCGACGGCTGATTTTCCTGTGGCGGCGCCGAAGGCGGTCCGGGACCCTGGTTCGCGTCCCGGCCGATGCCCGGAATACTACCGGTGTCTCATTTTAACGGATTGTTTAAGGTGTTCAGCCTGTTATGCTACGTAGTGTAGCTGACGTTACAAGTCCGAATGGGTTGTATATGTCGTACCTCTCTTTCCTAACGGCGACCGTGGCCATCCCCGTCTGGCTTCTTATCCTGATGCTTGCCGCCATGGTGCCTTTCTTCCTCAAGCTCTACCGGTTGTGGCGCCGGTTCCGGGGCGCCGAGCAGCCCGGGGAGATGCAGGAAGGGCAGTCGGTGCTAATGAAGCTGGTCTCGATCAGGCGTTCCGCGCCCTCGGCCAAGAAGGCGGCACCCGCCAGGGCGAGGACAGACGAACAGAAGGTCAACATGGGGCGCGTTTTGAAGGCCCTGGTCAGCCAGGGCGAGACCGGGCTGCTGCTGCAATCCATCGCGGACCGTTCGGGTATCGCGACCACCCAGGCCAAGCAGGCGGTCGAGCGGCTCCTCGACAAGCACCTCATCGAGGAGGTACCCGGGATGACCGGGACCAAATACTTTCTGACCGACCTGGGCAAGAATTACTGCGCTCGCAAGGGCCTCGTGAAAAGTGCGGGGCGGTGAGACCGCCCGCGGGGCTGTCGGTGGCGACCCGGCGACGTTCCCTTTAAACTTGGCGCTCGGCCCTGGTCCGCCACCGGCCGATTGAAACGGGGCGCCTTGAGACCCTGAAGCCCGGGATACCATGGTCGAAAAAATCATCAGCTTGTTGGCCGGCTTTATCATCTCCACCATCTCCGACATGGGTTACGGGGGCGTCGTTCTGTTGATGGCCATCGAGAGCGCCTGCATCCCTTTGCCCTCGGAAATCATCATGCCCTTTTCGGGCTACCTGGTGTTTACCGGGACGATGAACCTGTGGGTCGTGGCCACGGCCGGCGCCGTCGGCTGCGTGCTCGGCTCGCTGGTCGCCTACGCGGTCGGTGCCTGGGGTGGTCGCCCCCTCGTCGAGAAGTACGGCAAGTACATCCTCATCTCGCACCACGACCTCGATCTGGCCGACCGCTGGTTCCGGCGACACGGCGACATCACCATCTTCATCGGCCGTCTGTTGCCGGTCGTTCGAACCTTCATCGCCTTTCCTGCCGGCGTGGCGCGCATGCCGATCTGGCGCTTCGTCGTCTACACCTTCGTTGGCTCCTTCATCTGGTGCTGGGCGCTGGCCTGGATCGGAATGAAACTCGGCCAGAACTGGCATTCGCTCGGCATCTACTTTCACCGCTTCGACGCCATTATCGGCGCTCTTATCGTCGCCGGGATTGTCTGGTATGTGTGGCGCCATATCCGTCACCTGCAGCGCGCTTGACGCGCTCGTCGCACCAGGGCCATCGAGGAGGTATCGCAGGGCAAGCCGATGAGCGTATCGCGTCTTCTATCGGGCATCGTGGCCGTGACCGGAATGGTGTTTGCCATTGCCGACTTCCGGGCCCGTCTGCTGTTCGACTATTGCCTGTTCACCGCCATCGTTCTCGTGCTCATCTGGTTCCCCGGCGCGGTGAACACTTACACCGTGGGGATGTGGATTGACGGCTACAAGATCGAAAATCCGACGCCGCCAATCATGATCGCCGGCTTCGGCTGGATTGCGCTCCTCGTGGTGAACGGCGCCTTGTTTGGTCTTTTGTAACCAGGGCGATTGGCTCGCCCTTCAGGTCCGCCTGACCTACGAATTCCCCGCTGGCATCGCCGGTCTGTCACAAACCGAAGTACCCGGCCGTCCCTGGAATACCAGTCACGCATGCCGCCGCGCGGCAGGAGCCTGCGATGAGTACAGACGTGAGCACTTTCGATCAATACCGCCCGAAACTGCAGGGCATCGCCTATCGCATGCTGGGCTCGCGCGCCGACGCCGAGGACGTGGTGCAGGATGCGTACCTGCGCTGGCACGGTACCGACACCGCCGAATTGCGCAGCCCGGAGGCCTGGCTGGTTACGGTCGTCACCCGTTTGAGCCTGGACCGTCTGCGGGCCGCGAAGACCGAGCGTCTGGCGTATGCGGGGCAGTGGATCCCGGAGCCGCTCGTAGAGGTTCACGCCCCGCCGGCCGATCGGGCGACGGAGATCGCGGACGACCTGTCCATCGCCTTTCTCATGGTGCTCGAACGCCTGGCTCCCGAGGAACGCGCCGCCTTTCTTCTCCATGACGTGTTCGACCTTTCCTATGCCGAAATCGCAACCATGATCGGCAAGCGTCAGGATGCCTGCCGCCAGGCGGTGCATCGCGCCCGCCAACGCGTACGCCGCGACCGACCGAGATTCCAGGTTGACCGCGAAGACCACCGGCGACTGCTCGAGCGCTTTGTCGAGGCCACGCGCTCGGGCGATCGCCAGATTTTGCTGAGCCTGCTCGCAGAGGACGTGAGCTTCACCAGCGATGGGGGCGGCAAGGTGCCGTCGGTCAGCAAGGTGCTGCGCGGCGCCGTACCCGTGGCGCGGTTCTACCAGGGTATCGCGCGCCGAATCGGCGGACGCGGCCGCTTTCGCCTTGCCCAGGTCAACGGCGCGCTGGGTATCCTGCGCTATTTGGACGGGGAGCTCGACTCGGTGACCTCACTCGTGACCGACGGGCGCCGCATTGTCGAAATCTATACGATACGCAACCCGGACAAGCTTGCCCGCATCGAGCTCGACTTGCCTCTGCAAAGCGCTACGGCCCTGTCACGATAGAATCGTCTCGTGCGTCCCGGGAAGGAACAACAACCCAATTGGCGCGCGTCGACGTCGCGCCACAGCACAGGAGCATCAGAATGAAACAGTCGATTGCCTACGCCCGCGTTGCCCCCGACGGCATTGCCGCCCTGCGGGGGCTCGAACACTACGTCCGGACATCCGGGCTCGAATCCTCGCTGCTCGAGCTGGTCAAGACGCGTGTCTCGCAGATGAACGGCTGTGCGTTCTGCATCGATATGCATACGAAAGACGCGCGTGCCGCCGGTGAGCAAGAGCAGCGCCTCTACGCGTTGCCGGCCTGGCACGATACCCCGTTCTATTCGCAACGCGAGCGGGCCGCCTTGCGTTGGGCCGAGGCACTGACCGCCATGGCGCAGCACGCGATCCCACCGGAGGCGTATGTACAGGCGCGCGAGGTCTTCGGCGAAAAGGAGCTGGTCGACCTGACCCTTGCCATCGTGGCGATCAACGGCTGGAACCGACTGGCCGTTCCCTTTGGGACGCCGCCCGGGAGTTATGAACCTCCGGCGCGGCGTTGAGCTGTTGCTCGGCCAATACCGGCACTTGGTCGGCGTCTGATGGCCTCGCCCAACCCGACTATCGCCGTCGGCATTGTCTCTGGGGGGGTGTTAAGTCGCACGGTACATCGGCCCTATTCGATGTGCCCGGTCTCCGACATTGGCGCTAGGTTTTTTCACAACTCCGGCTCACCACCATACGACCTTTCGCCCATCCTAACTGGTTCTTGACGCCTCTGAGGGCGTGGGCTACGGTGTTCGTAGGGTGACGATTTTTTGTGCCTCTATCCGCCAGCCTTTTGCGCAAGCGCTCCACTCTGCGCGACAAGGGATTTAGTCGATGTTGGGAGAGATCGGTGGCTGACTTGCCAAGACGCGACGAAAAGTCGTTTGTTGAACACGCCTTCTTTGTCCTGCTCATTTTTATACTTCCAATCTTGAGCGCGTGCAGCGGCGCGATGGTCGAGCACGGCTATCACGGCAAGGCGTTGCCTCCGGACAAGGTAGGGCGTCTTATCGTCAAACCTCCTATGCAGCTTCGCGCCCTCAACGGGGACACGTCGTATAACAAGAAGCTGTTGAGCAAGACGATCGCCGACGAACACCGCGTTATCGAGCTGAAGCCCGGGGTCTACAAGGCTACAGTCTACTACGACTACAAGCGGCACTGGTCTTGGGCCGATCGCACTCACGGTTACTCCAAGGGCGACATGCACGTGCAGTTCCGCGTCCAGGCGGGTCATCGGTATAAGCTCATGTATCAGAAATATCCAAGCGGCCTGATCGGTGCCTGGGTCGATGAAACAGTGGATTGGTCGAAAATCGACAGTACTGCCAAATCGACTTATCACGACGGGCGTGCGGCCTACACAGCAAAACGGTATCGCGATGCGTTGAAGCTGATGCTGAAGGCCGAGAAGCAGGACCCGAATTTCGCCTGGTCCTATTACTATGCCGGCTGGTCCTATATTCATCTCGAGCAGTACCCAGACGCCGTACAGCAATTCGATGCGGCAGTGCGCCTGATGCCGGGTGACTCGGACATCTGGAACGCCGCCGGCTACGCATTCTACAAGGCGGGGGACTGCCGAGCCGCCGTAAATTCCTATTGGGAAGGCTTGCGTATCCACAAAGATGGCTCGGCCCTGTTCAACACAGCCTATTGCTATATTCAGTTGGGTAACTACCGAAGCGCGGTCAAGGCGCTGAGTCTCTATCTAAAGATGTATCCCAGCGAGCCTTCGGCCTACCAGAACCGGGGCGTCGCCTACCGTAAGCTCGGGCAGCACGCCAAAGCCGAGGCCGATCTACGAAAGGCCAGGCAACTGAGAGGTAACAAATGATCAGATTTTCCCGATTCCGACTGCCCGACGCTATATTGGCCGGTGATTGATCCGCGAAATGAATAAATAATTCCGTATGGTCCACATCGTCTACTTTTCTTGGGGGGAAGTCTGATGAAGGTCGCGGCAATCGTGATTGGGGCGATTCTCTTGCTCGTCGCCGTGATGGCCGGCGCAGGCTATGTGTGGTGGCAAAATAACAAGCTCGCTTTGAAGGCCGAGGTTCAAGCGGCCACGGACGAAGGGCGTGCCGTCGGGTCCCAAGGGACCGCCAGTCAATGCGTGGACGCAACCGTCGAGCGCACGAAGGGCTGCGATGGCATCATGTGCGCGGTTAGGGCCAAGTCTTTCATCCGCGGCTGCATGCGGGCGACCAAGGTCGATGCGGCGTTTTGCCGGGGCGTGCCCCGCGAGGGCGAAATCATGAACACGGTGCGATGGACCATGGACACCTGCAGCAGCCGCGGCGCTGATAACGAGATTTGCCCCAAGGTCGTGCGGGACGCCTTGAAGTACTGCCGTGGGGTGAGCTGAGCCAAGGACGGATGGCGTCGGTTGGGGCGGGGCCCGCGGTCTCTGGGCCCCCGCGGGTTTCCCGGGTCCGTTACCGATGTTGACCCAGATCAGCGCGGCCCTGGCGCAATCGTGCAAAGGTATTCGCGGTGTCCAAACGGGCACATGCAATCTGACCGCCTCGCTCCTCGCCACGGGCGAGGCAACGGCCTTTGGCCTATAGGGGGTTTGCCATGAAGACGTCTGGATCCCTTCTGTTTCTGATCGCGTTTGTGCTCCTCGGTTTGGGCGTCGGCCCGGCGCAGGCGCAGACCGGCCACATGTATATCGGCGCCTCCGCTGGCTCGACGAGCTTCGACACGGGAATTACGGCGCTGACCGCCAGCCTCGACGACAGTTCCACAGGATTTAAGGTCTATGGCGGCTATAACCTCAGCCCCAACGTCGCGGTGGAGTTGAGTTACGCCGATCTGGGGTCAGCGGAGGTTACGGGTAATATCGGTGACCGGTTCATCGCGGACGGTTACTTGTTCGAATTCACTGTCAACAATGCTCATATCAAGTTCGAGGGGACATTGGTAGGTGCAGGCGCCCGCTTCCGGCTTCCCGTAAGTCGCACATTCAATATTCATGCGCGTTTGGGCCTCGCGTCCTGGAACGTCGACACTACCGCGTACGCGCCGGGAGTACCCGGCGCCAGCTCAAGTAATAGCGGCACTGACCCCTACTACGGCGCGGGCGTCGGCTGGGAGTTTGTACCGACAGTGTATTTAACGGCCGACTTTGAGCATTACGAGCTGGACACTGAAAGCGCGGATTTGATTTCCGTTGGCATCGCCAAGCGTTTCTGACCGCCGTCCACCACCGGTGGAACTGCAGCGCCCCGGGCCCTAATTGGGCCCGGCGGCGATTCCGTTGAGCGTTTAGGTCATGCACGAACGATTTGTCAGCGAACGCATCACGCCATTGGCGGACAGCCACGACACCGGCCGCATGGCGCTGGGCGAGCCCGGGCTGCCGCGCGAGTTTACCTGGCGGGGTCAGACGGTGCGCGTGGCCTCGGTGCTGCGCACCTGGCGCGATACCGGACCCTGCCGCCACGGCAGCGGCGAGCGCTACGTGCGCAAGCACTGGTACGAGGTGCGGACCGACGACGGCCGGCGCATGAAGCTCTACTTCGACCGCAAGCCGCGCGGCCGGGCGCTCTCGCCCCGCTGGTGGCTGTACAGCGTCAGCGAGCCCGATGGGACGCACTGACGATTTCTCCCGCCCCGCTCCGGCCGCGGAGTTCTCCTTAACTCATTGAATTCAAGTAACTGTCCGAGGGCCTATGCCGGCGGGCGCTCTCCCCGGGGCGCCGGTGCGCCCCGGGATTGAACCGCCTGCGCCGGGCGAGCGACTCATACGACAACGCAGATACAAAGCCAGTCAGGGGAGAACGTTATGAAGCGCTGTATTTCGATATTGGCCATGAGTGCCTTGTGCGCGGGTATGGCCCAAGCGGGTCCGCTGGTCACGCCGCAGGTCCAGCTCAACCCGAAGGTCCAGACCCAGCCCCAGCTCAATCCCAAGCTCAATCCCAAGCTCCGGCCGCAGTTGCACATACAGACCGGCTGTCCCGACCCCGCCCTGCGCCGGGTCAGCGTGTACATCGTGCAGAGCCTGTCCAACGGCAGTAAGCGCATCAATTTCATGGTGCAGCTGCACAACAATGGCCGGATGAACTATCACACCCTGCCGCGCGGGGCGATGATCCACATGTACACCAAGCCCCTGGGCGGCGGCGCCCCGCGGCGCCTCGACGACCACTACTTTCAGAATCTGCGCGCCGGCAGCGGCATCAATTATTTCAGCCACTACCTGAATTGGAGCCAGAGCGTCGAGTTTCCGCCCAACCTGGTGGTCGAGATCCGCTACCTCGACCCCGAATACGGCAGCGACGCAACACGCGCCAACGACGACTGCAATATGCGCAACAACCGCTTCGTCCTGCGCGGGTCCGACATCAACCGTCAGATCGCCGCCAAGGCCCGTTAGCCTCTGGCCGACGTGCCGGCGCGGAAACCTCCGCGCCGGCGCCCGCACGCTGCCCGATCCGCGCCGCCAAGCCCGTATCGGTTGCGGGTGCATCACCGGTCGCTGCGCCCCAGGGCCCGCTTGCATGTCAGTGGCGCTGTGATTAAGCTCTGCGCCTCATTCCACCGCCGCAGACACGCCGACGTTGTCCAAAACGCCTCGTCACCGCACCGACGCCTCGGAGCCGAATTCCCTGAGCGCCTCCTTGGTGCTCATCATGGCTACGGCCACCGGTATCGCGGTAGCCAACCTGTATTACGCACAGCCGCTGCTCGATACGCTCGCGCGCTCGTTCGCCGTGCCCACCCATACGGCCGGACTCATCGTCACCATGACCCAGGTCGGATATGCGGTGGGGCTGATGTTCGTCGTACCCTTGGGCGACCTGTTGGAGCGTCGGCGCCTGGTGGTGACCGTTACCCTTTGCGCCGTCGTCTCTTTGGTCGCCGCCGCCCTGGCGCCGACGATCGGCATCTTCTTTGTTGCCTCCCTGGCGGTGGGCATCACTTCCGTCGTTGCGCAGGTGCTCGTTCCCTTTGCCGCGCATCTGGCACCGGACCATGCGCGCGGGCGCGTCGTTGGCCGCGTGATGAGCGGGCTGCTCCTCGGTATCCTGCTCGCGCGTACGGTCTCCGGCGTGATGTCCGATGCCTTCGGCTGGCGCAGTATGTTCTGGTTGGCCGCGGCGTTGATGCTGGTGCAGGCCGGCGTGCTGGCGCGGGCGCTGCCCACCGACCGCAGCGGCGAGCGTTTGAGCTATTTGGAGCTGCTGCGTTCGGTGCTGCGTCTCATCGCCGAGGAGCCGCTGCTGCGCCGGCGCATCACCTACGGCGTGTTCATGTTCGCGACCTTCAGCGCCTTGTGGACGGCCCTGCCGTTTCTGCTCGCCCGGCCGCCTTTCAACTACGGTGATTCCATGATCGGCGCATTTGGTCTGCTCGGCGTCGCCGGTGCCGTTGCCGCCTCGTTCGCCGGGCATTTGCACGACAAGGGGCTAACGCACCGCTATACGGGAATGTTTCTGGCGACCGTCGCGATTGCCTTCGTCGTGCTTGGTGCGTTCGACCATTCGCTGTTGGGTCTAATCGTGGGTATCGTCCTGGTCGACCTCGGCGTGCAGGGCACGCAGATACTCAACCAGAGTACGATCTACCAGCTGCGCCCCGAGGCGCGCAGCCGGCTGACGACGGCCTACATGACCTGTTTTTTTGCCGGAGGCGCCGCCGGTTCGGCCGCCGCGGCGTTCGCCTTCAGCCTCGGCGGTTGGCGTGCGGTGGCCGCGCTCGGCGTCGGTCTGCCCCTGACGGCCTTTCTCTATTGGCTGACCGAGCCTCGCCGCGGTCCGACGCCTTGACCCGTTCGCCCGCCAGGTTGACGCTCCCCGCCGGGCGGTGGTAACTGTAGCCATTGTCCCGACAACCCGGCCCTTGGCGCCCGAGGTAGGTCTGATGCGCCCACGATCGCTGCAAGCAGCGCTTGCGCTGTGCCTTTTGCTGTTCGCCGCCGCGGCGTTCGCTCAGGCACCGCGCGACTACTACCGCCTCGGCGTTCTCCCGCTGCAGAGCCCGACCAAGCTTGCGGCCATGTTTATGCCTCTGGCGGACGATCTCGCCAAGACCCTCGGCCGCCCGGTCCAGTTTGTCACCGCCCCGAGCTTCGCCGCCTACATGCAGCGCGTACAAAAGCGCGAGTACGACATCATCTATCTCAATCCTCTGTTGTATACCGAGGCAAGAAAATACGGTTACCGCGCCATCGCCAAGGTCGCCCAGGAGCCGTTCACTGGCATCCTGGTCGTGCGCAAGGACGGTCCGATTCAAAGGCTCGATCCCAAGCACCTGCCCGACGGATTGCGTATCGGCTTTCCCGATCCGAACGCCTTCGCGGCGACCGTGATGACCCGCCAATACATGCGCAGCCTCGGCATCGACGTTAGTAAGAAATTCCATATCCATTATTTCCGCTCGCAGGACTCGGCCCTCATGGCGCTGTACTCGGGACTGGTCGACATCACCGGCACCTGGCGTCCGTCGCTTCGGTCCATGCCGGGCTATGTTCGCGCAAAGCTGCGCATCGTCGCCGAAACGCCGCCTCAGCCGCAGATGCCCATCGCGGTGCGGGCCGGGCTGCCGCGCCCGGACGTCAAGCGCATTACCGACCTCTTGTTGCGCCTTGGTCATGGCGAGCGCGGGCACGCGATCCTGAAGGCGCTGGGATTCGAAGACGGGTTCGTTCGGGCCACCGACGCCGAGTACCTCGGAGTACGCCAATGAATACGATAGCCGAAGACGTCCCTGCCGGGATGATCGCGGCCGACGCCGCCAAATCCAATCGCCTGTCGTGGTTTGCCACACTGCGCTTTCGCCTGATCCTCTCGGTGGCCCTGGTCCACGCCGTGCTGATGGGCGCATTCATTTGGGATGCGGTGACGGAGCAGTCCGACAGCATTCGCGCCGAGCTGCAAAACCGGGGTCACGCCCTGTCCAGTCTGATGGCGGTCGCCACGACCAACGCGCTGCTCGCCGAAGATCTGGCCTCGCTGGCCGAGGTCATCGACCGCACCCAGCGCCAGCCGGATGTCAGCTATGCCGAGGTCATCGACGCCGAGGGCAACGTGCTCGCCAGCACCGACCCTTCGCGCGTGGGCCGGCGTGTGACGCCGCGGATCCAAAAGAGCGAGACCATGCCCCTGGCGCCGAACGACGGCGTGTTGGACCTGCGCGAGAACATACAGGTCGCCGGCCGCGATGTCGGCGCCGTGTTCGTGGGCATGTCCACCAAGAACCTGCACCAGGCACTGGCGGCAACCCGCGATGAGGGGCTGTTGTTCATCCTGATCGCCCTGGTGGTCGGCAGCCTGGCCGCCTGGGCCTTGTCGTTTGCAACGACCCGCAATCTGCACGCCATGACCAACGCGGTGCGGCGCATCACCGACGGCGATCTGGACGTGCGCGTCAATATACAAAGCCGGGACGAGGTCGGTCTGCTGGCCCGCGCCTTCAATGCCATGGTCGGTTCACTGCAGCGGACCTCGCGTCAGGTCAGGCTGGAGCACGAAAAGCGCACCGAGGCCGAGCGCCTGGCCTGCGTCGGTGAACTCTCGGCCAGCATTGCCCATGAGATTCGCAATCCCCTGTCGGCGATTATCAATTCCGTGCAGTTGATGACGCGCGATAACGTGCCCGAGGCCGACCGCCGCGAGCTCGCCGGCATCATGACCGCCGAGTCCAATCGCCTGCAGAACATTCTGAACGACTTTCTGACCTTCTCGCGCATTCCCGAGTCCAAGCTCGCCGAGACCGATCTTTGTCCCCTGCTGCGCGATACGGTCCTGTTGCTGTCCAACGACCCGGCGCTGCCCAAGAGCGTGAAGATTCAGACCCGCATTCACGCCGACGAGTGCCGCGCGCGCATCGATTCCGACCAGATGCGCCAGGTCTTCATGAATCTCATCCTCAACGGCATCCAGGCCATGCCGGACGGCGGCAATCTGACGGTCGAGGTGCAGCCCCGGGGCGAGCGACTGTCGGTGCGCGTTGCCGACACCGGTCGCGGTATCCCCGACGACATGCTGGACAAGGTCACCCGCCCGTTCATTACCGGACGCAAGGACGGAACGGGGCTGGGTCTTTCGATTGTGCAGCGCATCTTGATGCAGCACGGCACCAAGCTCACCATCGTCAGCCACAAGGATGTGGGCACCGAGGTGAGCTTCGAGTTGGAGAGCGCGTAGCGACAATGGCCACTATCCTGATCGTCGACGACGAGTTCTCGATTCGCAAGACCCTGAGCATGCTCCTCAAGTCCGAAGGCCACCGCACCGTGGAGGCGGCCGATGTGGAACAGGCGCGCGCCATGCTGCAGGCCGAATCCGTCGACCTGGTGCTCACCGACCTTCGCCTGGGCGAGCAGAGCGGTCTGGACCTGCTGTCCTGGCTGCGCACGAGCGGCAGCGAAATCGAAAGCGTCATCATGACCGCCTACGGCTCCATCGAGAACGCGGTTCAGGCCATGAAGCTCGGTGCCTACGACTACCTGACCAAACCCATCAACCCCGACGAGCTGTTGATCCGGTTGAACAAGGTCCTGGAGAAGAAATCCCTGCGCGAGGAAGTCCACCGCCTGCGCGAGCAACTCGACGGGCGCGAGCGCTTTCGCGACGTCGTCGCGCAGAGCGAGCCCATGCAGCGTATCCTGCAAGTCATCGAGCGCATCCGCGAGCAGGACATCCCGGTACTGATCACCGGCGAGACGGGTGTGGGCAAGGAGGTCGTGGCGCGCACCATCCACGCGACCAGCGTCCGGGCCAGGGGGCCGTTCGTTGCGATCAACTGCTGCACCCTGCCCGAGGACCTGCTCGACTCCGAGCTCTTCGGGCACATCAAGGGGGCCTTCACCGGCGCGACCGCCAACAAGCCCGGACTGTTCCGCGAAGCCGACGGCGGAACTCTGTTCCTGGACGAGATCGGCGACATCAGCCCCCGTTTGCAGGTCAAGTTGCTGCGGGTGCTGCAGGAGGCGGAGGTGCGCCCCGTGGGCGGCGGTGCACCCATCAAGGTCGACGTGCGGGTGGTCGCCGCGACCAACCGCGACCTCGATGCGATGGCCGAGTCGGGCGAGTTCCGCAGCGACCTGCTGTTTCGACTCAACGTCCTGCCGCTGTACCTGCCGCCGCTGCGCGAGCGCCGGGACGACATCGCCCCGCTCATCGACCGCTTCCTGGCGCAGCTGCGCTCTCGCACGGGCCGGGGCGACCTCGATCTCACACCCACCGCACGGCGCAAGCTGATCATGTACGATTGGCCGGGCAACGTCCGTCAGCTCGAAAACGTCCTGGAGCGCAGCTTTGCGCTCTATCCCGGCCCTGTGCTCGATGCGCCGGAGATCGCCATCAATGCCGCCACTCCGCCGCCCGCCGCGCCGGCCGGTGAGACGACCGAGGCGACGCTCGAGGAGATCGAGGCCCAGCATATCCGCCGCGTCCTGGCCGCCTGCGACAACAACCAGGCGGCCGCGGCCCGCGTACTCGGCATCAGCCGCTCCACCCTGCGGCGCAAATTGGAACAACATGCCTGATTCAAAATAGGCCAGCGCTGTTTCAGAATCGTACACCCGGTCCTTCACCCTTCCTGAACAATCCGGTCTAAGTCGCGGAAAAGACGCGTAAATCGCGTTTTGGCATCGCAATTGCTCTTTCTTTTGCCCAAACCAATACCAAACGCTCATGGTGGAGGGCACTGGATGGAGTTGTTCAAGAAGACCCTGGATCCAATTATCGCGCTGACGATCATCGCGCTGTTGGATGTGTTCCTGTTTCTGGTGGTCGGCGCCTGGACCGTGGGCGGCGGCGAAACCATGATGACCGGCCTGATCGCCAAGGGCGTTATGGGCGACCAGCTCCACCGCATCCCGTTCTGGGATGTCGTATTCAAGCCCGATCCCACGTACTGGAAGATCTACATCAGCCTCGGCATGCTGTTCGGCTCCATCGTCGCCGCTGTGCTCAGTAAGGAATTCTACTGGCGCATCCCGCGCCACCTCTCCGAGTGGGTGATGATTACCATCGGCGGGCTGCTCATGGGCATCGGTATCCGCCTGGCCTTCGTGTGCAATGTAAGCACGTTTTTCGGGCTGACCCCCGAGATGAATCTCGGCGGTTACCTCGCCATCAGCGGCATCATCGCCGGCGCCTGGGTCGGTTCGCTCATCTACAAAAAAGTCCTGGAGGGTTGAGATGTCGGCTATCGGTCAATGCCTTGCCGCGTTCATCTTCGGTTCGGTCGTCGGTGTGCTGGTGCAGCGTTCGCGCTTTTGCAACACCGCGGCCCTTCGCGACGCGATGCTGTTCAAAACCTACCGCAACACCAAGGCCCTGTTGGTCTGCATGATGATCCTCACCATCGGCTTCACCGCGTTTATCACCGTCGGTGAGGGCCACACGATGCACTTCGACGTCGGCATCAACCAGGTTCTGGGTCTGTTCCTGTTCGGCATCGGCATGGTCCTGGCCGGCGCCTGCACCGTCTCGACCTGGGTCAAGGCCGGCGAGGGCAACGTCGGTGCCATTTGGGCGCTGTTGTTCACCTTTGTCGGAATGTTCCTGTTCTCGCTGGTGTGGTCGTTTATGTACTGGCCGCCGGCACCGACCACCATGGATCACCAACCGCATCTGGCGGCCCTGCAGTTCGGTTATGCCAACGCCGCCACGCTGCAGGCCAAGACCGGCATTCCGGCCATCGTCTTCGGGCTGGTCCAGTTTGCGGTGCTGTTTGCCATTTATCGGGCCATCCTGCGCAAGGAGGCCCGCATGGCGCGCGAACGCGAGCAGGCGAGCGCTACCGCGGCCGCAACGGCGGTTGCCGCCTCCGCGGCACCGCAGGGCGCGGCGCCGATCGGCGCCACCGCGCAGCGTTCCAGCTAGAGCAGTTTTCCCAACAACCGTCGTAAGCAGGAGAAGGAATCATGGGATTATTCGGTGGCAAAAAAGACAACGCTTCCTCACCGGCCGGAGAGGCTGTCACCCTCGACAACGGTACCAGCGTGACCCCTACCCAACTCGTCGATTGCCTGGGCGATTCGTGTCCGCGCCCGCAGCTGATGACCAAGAAGGCTATGTCGAAGATGGTCAGCGGCGAGGTGCTCGAGGTCAGGATCGATAACCCGACCTCCATGGAGGCGATACCGCCCATGATGCCCGAGCTGCAAGGCACGCACCTCGGTACCGTCAAGACCGACCGCTACTGGCGCGTGATCGTGCAGAAGAACTGAGGAGGCGCCGTGAGCAAAGGGCAGGTGCAAATGATGATCTATTCGACGCTGGTCGGACTCGTCGGATTTGCCGGGCTGATCTATATCCTCGTGGCTCAACCGGCCTATCTACACGCCACACGCAACGGCGTGCCGTACTTCTCGCCCCCGGTGATCAACCCGGAAGGGGGCAAGCCACTCGACCTGGACCGGCTGGTGCGTCACTACAAGGGCCAAGACTGATGTTCGGACTGGATTTTGAATCGACCTTGCAGATCGCCATGGGCGTCGTGGCGTTCTACGTCATGTACGTCAGCTTCACCAAAGATCCGTTCTAGGACGTATTGCCATGACCAAAGCACAAATGCTCCTGTTTTGCGCCGCCTGTCTGCTGCTCAGCCTCGGTGCGGCGCTGGTGCTCTATCCGTACGCCACGGTCTCCTCTGAGACTCTGGCGGCGGCGCGCACGCCGCAACCCATGGAGAATATCCCCGACATCGATCTGGGCCCGGACTACGGCGTCGTGCCCGTGACCGAGCTCGTCGGCTACTACATCGACCATCCGCCCGCACCGCGGGCCGCCGGCGCGCCGCGCCAGGAAGAGCAGTTCGGCGGCTGCTGAGGGTTGCATGCGCACGGCCCGCCCCCTCATCGCGTGTACCCTGCTGTGGTGTACTCACGCGCTCGCCGCCGACCTGACCTACGTCGAGCCGGGCGGGCTCGACGCCGAGCTTGCCGCAACGCCCGCCGCTGTGATCGTCGATGCCCGGCCCCTGACGGACTGTCTCAAACGCACGTTGGCCGGTGCCCACTGCCTGCCGGCGACCGATCTTGTCGGCCCCAACGGCGAGCTGCCCAGTCCGCCCGACCTGCTCTGGGCATTGGGCACGGCCGGCCTGTCGGGTCATGAGCGGGTTGTGGTCGTGGGCGACCGCGGCGAGGCACGCGACTTCGTCGCCGGGCTTTTGTACCTGGCAGGTCAGCGGCGCGTCGACATTCTGCCAACGCCGCTCACGCAGGCGCTGGCGACGGGCCGTTACCGCACGGGTCCGGGGCGTCGGCGCGGCATCGTGCGCGAGCCGATATTCACTGCGCCCATGCGCGACCGGTCGATCGTGCTGCACCGTGAATTACGCCACACGCTGGACGGCGCAAGCGATCTCGTGCCCGTCGACGGGCGGACCGCGCAGGCCTTCGAACGCGGCCATATCCCCGGCGCGATCAACCGCCCCCTTGCCGCGCTGGTCGCGCAGGGCGATGCCGGCACAGCCCTGAAGGCCGGTCAGCGTTATGTCGCTTACGGCCGGGAGCCGATGGACTCGATCGCCTTGTTCACTCGACTGCGCGCCGCCGACGCGGGCCGCGTGCAGGTGTTGATCGGCGGGTGGCGGGCCTGGCGCGCGGTACCCGGCTATCCCGTCGCAGGAGGCGTCCAACAAGACGGCGGTGCATCGTCCGCCCTGGTGTGGCGCGCGGTCGGTCTGGTTCTGGTGATCGGCGCGGTGGCGCTGATGGTAATGACATTCTCAACGAGAAAGGCGCAACGATGGACGTGATGTACGTGGTATCGAGCCCCGACGCCGTTCCGCTGCTCTTGCCCCTGCTGCGGGCGAGCCGCCGGCGGGGTACGACCTGGGGTTGTTTTTTCACCGACACGGGCGTGCAGGCCCTGGACAGCGAAGAGGTGCGCGACCTGATGAGCTGCGCGGCCAAAGCGGTGGCCTGCGAGTTTTCGTGGGAGCGCTACCGGCACGACAAACCCTGCCCAGTGGAGATGGGCAGCCAAACCAACCACAGTGCGATGGCGGCGCAGGCCCGTCACATCGTCAGCCTTTAGGAGAAGTCCGTTGAGCGAAACCAAGCAACTGCTCGTGCTGGGACGGCGCAACCACACCGAGGCCATGCGGGTAGCCGCGGGGTTGACGATCTTCGGCCATCAGGTGCGGCTCGTGTTCATGACCGGCCCGGTGGCCGAGAACGCGGAGAACGCCGAACAGGCCGAGCTGCTCGAGCTGTCGGACATCGTGCCGCAGACCACGGTGGCGGGCACCGAGCTGGAGCAGGTGGAGCCGGCCGAGCTCGCCATGGCCATGGTCGAGTGCGACGCCGTCATCAACATCTGAAGGAGATTCGATGAACATCGCCATCCTGGAGACCGGGCTGTTCCCGGATGCGGAGACCGTCAGCGATGCGGTGTCGCATCTGACACCGCTCTACAACGTGTACCGCTACAACCTGCAGGACCCGAAGCGCAGCGAGGAGGACTGGGACCAGCTGCTCGACGAGGTGTTGGCCTCGGACCGGGTCTTCACGCTTTGAATAACGACAACGATGAAACGGCCGTGCGCACCGTCGTGCGCCCGACCAGCCCCTGGTGGAGCCAACGACGAAGAGGAGTCAACATGAGAAAGCTAATCGCAACACTAGTACTGCTGTTGTCATACGGCGCAGCCCAAGCGGCCAGCTCGGCGCCGCCGCTGGTAAACGTTGCCTGGGTCAAGGCCAACTCGTGCAAGCCTGGCGTGGTGGTCCTGGATATCCGCAACAAGCTCGACGGCCATTCGCGCACCGACTATCTGCGCGGACACATCCCCTGCGCGGTCTACAGCAACTATCTGAAGGACGGCTGGCGCAGCAAGGTCGATGGCGTGGTGGGCCAGCTCTCGCCCGTGCCCAAGCTCGAGAAGCTCATCGGCGGTCTGGGAATCGGCAACAACACCCACGTGGTGATCTACGCCGCCGGCAAGAACGCGCTGGACATGGGCAGCGCCACGCGCGTGTTCTGGACCTTCAAGGTGCTGGGACACGACAACGTGTCCATCCTCAACGGAGGGTTTGCCGCCTACGCCAAGGACAAGCACAACAAGCTCGAACGCGGCAACAACAAACCCAAGCAGGCCACCTTCACCGCTCACCTGCGCCGCGACATGATCGCGACCAAGGCCGACGTGGAGCGCGCCAAGAAGGACGGCTACATGCTGGTCGACAACCGTCCGCACGATCAGTACATGGGCGTCAACCGCCACCCGAAGGCCAAGCGCAACGGCACCATCCCCGGCGCCATCAACCTGCCCGAGAGCTGGCTGACGGACAACAACGGCGGCAAATTCCGTTCGGTGGCCGAGCTCAAGAAGCTCTACGCCCTGGCGCACGTGCCGACGAAGGGCAAGGAGATCACGTTCTGCAACACTGGCCATTGGGCCTCGCTCGGCTGGTTTGCCAGCGCCGAGCTGCTCGGTGACAAGAACGTCAAGCTGTATGACGGCTCCATGGTGGAGTGGTCGGCCGACAAGTCGCTCCCCATGGAGGACCAGGCCAAGTAGCGTTTGCTTCCTCCCAGACACTCCCGAGTGTCCCTCTTGACCGCGGCGGTTGTGGCCGCCGCGGTCCTCTTTTTTTGTCCCGAACTTTACGCCCGGCAGGACAGCCCGCCCGTGCGACGTTTCGCGGTCGAGCTGCAGATCCTGGCCGGCGATGCGCGTGTGCTGACGCGCCCGGGGCTGACCGCGTCGCGTCGACGCGGCCTGCAGGCCCGGATCGCCGGCTCGCTCAGCTCACTGCGGCTGCTCGCCCGCCAGTATCTTCAGGCCGTCGACCGGCGGTCGCCGCATCTGCTCGACGATGTCGACGCCTTGCGTCAAGCCCACCAAGCCGGCCGGCTCAAACGCCTTGCCCGTGGCAGCGCCGCGCTCGTCCAGCGCTATCCCTTGGATACGCACGGCTTGCGCGCCGCCGATGCCACCGAGCAGGATCGGGCGGCAGGCCGGCGCATATACCGCCACTTGTGCATGGGCTGTCACGCGCATCCCGACCCCAGCCGAGACAACCCGGCGCCGGATCTGTTCAAGATGGCTCGACAGCTTCCGGAGCGCGAATTCATCGCCCGCCTGGTGGGCGGCGTACACGGAACCCCCGCCGTCGCGCTTCACAACCCCTTCACGGATGCCCAACTGGCCGGTCTGGCCGCCTTTCTCACCGTACGCGCGTCACATTTGCATTGAGCGGTCCGGCCGGACCCGGATTTTTTTGATACAGGTCAAGAACCGACGTCCGGGGTGCGGGGATGATGGGACCGTCGCCGCAGCGCCCGGAAGGGGGCCGACGGCAAGGAAACGTGCCCAGGCCGGCCCTGAGCCTATGCGGGCCGATCTGGCATACCAGCCAAGGGATATCTACCATGACCAAACAGACCGCCACCGCCAAGCGCAGCACCCGGTCGACCGCAACCGCCGAGCCCGCCGAGTCGCCCCCCGCACGCCCATATGCCCGCAAGCGCCCGGCGCGCGTGCATAGGCTGCGCCCGGACACCGCGGCCCCTGCGGTGACGCCCGAGCAGCGCCGCCAGATGATCGCCGAGGCCGCCTACCGGCTCGCCGAGCAGGACGGATTCGATCCGGGTCGCTCGCTGGATCACTGGCTCGAGGCCGAGGCCCTCATCGAGGCCAGGTTGGGCGGGCCGCGGCGCGCCTGAGTACTGGATTCAGCTGCACTGGATTCAGCTACACTGGCATCGTCTGCCCCGCTTATTCGCCTCGCCGATACCCGGGACGCCGAGAAGCTGCGATAATGCGCCTTGGCGCCGGTGCGCATGGCCGCCGGCCCTGGAAGTCTTTGAGCGAGGAATTCATGAGCACATCACAATCGACCTCCACCCGCATGCAGCGCATCGGCATGGCCGTGTTCGTTCTGGCGGTGCTGGCCACCGGGACCATGATTACCATGGGCGTATTGGGTATCCCCTGGCCCAGATGGCTGCTGGCCCTGGCGACTATCCTTTAGCCTTATCTCCACCATCCCCGTCCGGCGATTCGCCTACGGCGCTTTAGCGCGCAGGCGCGGGCGGTTCCGGCTGCGGATTGAGCTTCAGGCTCGGCGCCGGTCGCACCCGAACGCTCGGACTGGTGGGCCGGGACAGACAAAAGCCGCCCGGCACCCGCACCCGAAACGTATAGGTACGCGGATTGGCAAAGGCCGGCTTGCCCGAGTAGCTCGTCGCCACGATATGTACGGTCAGGCTGTGCGCACCGCTTAGCTCGGAGTAGGGCGCCAGGCTCTGGACCGGGATCTTCACGACCGCACTGGTGTTGCGGCCGATGGCCGGGAGCGGGATACCGGCACTGACCAGGCGCTTGTGCCCGTCGGTAACGCCCGAGTCTTCAGAGGCATAGATATGGCCCCGGTTGGCGGCGAGCGGACCGCCCGTGTTTCGCACCACGGCCGATACCACGAACAGCGGCTGGGGCGATCGGCAGTGGCGCTGCAGAGCGGCGCTTGCGTTGACGATGGCGAGCTTGGGCGCCGGGAGGGTGAGGTTGGGCGCTGGCTTGAGGCTGCCGGGCAGGGCCCCGCCCGTGCGCAACAGCGTCCCCGCCTGACCCGCCCCGCACACGCCCAGTACCACTACTACCGATGCACCGATGCGTGCCCAGGCCCTGATAAGTTGGTGAATATACATGGGGGATTCTCCCTGTGATTAACGTTACCGTGGCCTGAAAACGGGCCTGCCCTATGGGTTGAGTCGCTCCGCCGCGCGGCGCGGTTCATACCGCGTGTTGGCCGCAACAGGACATACCGGCGGCCGGCATATGCTAGCCTACGGAAAAACCACCACCGAGCGTCCATGCGACACCGCGGTCTGCACCACATCGAGCTTTCGGTCCTCGACGGCGAGGCGTCCATCGCCCTCTGCGATCGCATGTTCGGCCGGTCAGGCTACCGTTGCCGTTGCACCTGCGACGTAGCGTGCTTTCCCTTCATCCACGGCTCTGTCGGTATCCAGCCCGCCGGCTCGGGCGAGCGCGCGCGCCACCCTGAGTGGACGCGCCACCGCCGCGCCGCGGCCACGTGGCGCCTGCCCTCGCGCCGCGGACGGCTGCATTGAGCGCTCGTACGGTGGAGCCGCGCCATTGTTGATGGACCGCGACCAGGTGATCGGTCTGTTGCAGTGCCCGCGAACGGGCAGCGTCCTGATCGCCGAGGGCGACACGCTGCGCGCCGAGGCCGATACGGCTATCCGGTATCGACGTGTCCACGGCATTCCGGTTGTGGTCGACTTTGACCGCAGTATATTGGACGAGACGGGCATCCTTGCCAGCGCCGCGGCGTCCCCGGTGCGCCGTCGCCGCCGCAGCGAGTCCTGGCTGCGCCGGTGGGTCGCCACGCCGGCGAAGCACAGCGCGAGTCACGTTCTGCGTCTGCTGGAGCGCCTCAAGGCCAAGACCGATCGCCCGCGCATCCTCGTCATCGGCGGCGGGAGCATCGGCAACGGGCTGCAGGCGATTTATGACGACCCGGTCGTCGATGTCGTCGGGTTCGATATCTATGCGTCGGAGTGCATCCAGTTCATCGCCGATGCGCATGCCGTGCCCTTGGCCGACGCGAGCTTCGATGCGGTGATCGTCCAGGCCGTCCTCGAGCACGTGCTGGACCCGGTGCAGGTGGTCGGCGAGGCCCACCGGCTTTTGCGGCCCGGCGGGCTCGTCTATGCCGAGACGCCGTTCATGCAGCAGGTCCATGAGGGCGCCTACGACTTCACGCGCTTCACCGACAGTGGGCACCGTTACCTGTTTCGCCGCTTCGAGCTCATTGATGCGGGTGTGCTCAGCGGCCCCGGTACGCAGCTGCTCTGGTCGATCGACTATTTCTTCCGCGGTCTGTTTCGCTCGCGCACGGCCGGCAAGGTCTTCAAGCTGTTGTTCTTCTGGCTGCGCTGGTTCGATGTGCTCATCCCGCAACCCTACGCCGTCGATGCGGCAGGCGCGGTGTATTTCCTCGGCGCACGCCAGGAGGAGGCGATCCCCGCGCGGGCTATCGTGGATTATTATCGAGGCGCGCAGCGTTGAGGACCTGACGGCGGCGTGCAACAGCCGAATCTCGAACGGGGGGGTACCATGATAGCGGACACATCGATTACCACCATCGCTCACGCGATCCAGCTCGCGGTTGCGCCGGTGTTCCTGCTCACCGGTATCGGCGCCGTGCTGGCCGTGTTGACCAACCGGCTGGGCCGGGTCATCGACCGCGGCCGCACCCTGCAGGGACAATTGCTGAGCGAAGTCGAGCCCGACGAGGCCGAGATTCAGCGCCAACTGGCGATCCTGTCGAGCCGAGCGCGCCTTATCAACTGGGCCATCAGCTTGTGCACCGCCTGTGCGTTGTTGATCTGTGCGGTCATCGCTGTACTGTTTCTGGGATCGTTCGTGCCGCTCGATATGTCCGTGCCCATTGCCCTGTTGTTCATCACGGCCATGTCTGCACTGTTTATCGGGCTTGTGCTCTTCTTGCGCGAGGTGTACCTGGCGACGGCGAATCTGCGTATCGGCGCCCGATAGGCCGGGGCGCGTGGCCTGAGCATCTGCTATCCTGGGGCAAGGCCTCGCCATCAGAACAATAACGAGGAGCATAACGATGACCTTGATCGATTCGCGTCCACGCCAGTGCGGGGCGCCTCGGCGGCCCGGGTGCAGGAGGCAGCCATGGCGACTGTGACCCTCTATTTGTCGATCAGCCTCGACGGGTTCATCGCCCGCAGCGACGGCAACACCGACTGGTTGTCCCTGGTCGAGTCACCGGACGAAGACTACGGTTACGCGGAGTTCTTCTCGTCCGTCGATGCCCTGGTGATGGGCGAGGGGACCTACGAGCAGATGGCGGCCCTGCCCAAATGGCCCTATCCGCGCCGACCGTGCTACGTGTTCGCCCGCAGCGAGCTCAAGCCGCGTTCGAAGAACGTCCACTTCGTCGAGGGAGAGCCGGCATCGGTCGTCGCCGACATCAAGGCGCAGGGGGCAGAACGCATCTGGCTGGTCGGCGGCGCCTTCCTCGCTGCGACCTTCATGCGCGCGGGCATGATCGACGAGTACGTCCTGTCCGTCGTGCCGACCCTGCTCGGCGAAGGTATCCGGCTGTTTCCGCCGTCGCTGCCCGAGCAGGTCCTGTCCCTGGTCGATGCCCAATCCTATCCGAGCGGCCTGGTGAAGCTGCACTATCGACGCAAGCGCCGTTGACCGCCGGCTCGACCCCGCGCGCCGGCCAACTGTGATAACCTCTCGGCAGCCGGGCCCTTGCCGGCCCCTCGTGTAACGGCCGATCCCCTGCTCGATGCCGGGATCGATGATGGATTGATGCATGAGTACCCTGAACCATCTTTTCGACAACAACCGCCGCTGGGCCGCGTCGATCACCGAGGACGACCCCGAGTTTTTCCAGAAACTCTCGCGCCAGCAGGCACCGCAGTACCTGTGGATCGGCTGCGCCGACAGCCGGGTCCCGGCCAACGAGATCGTCGATCTGCTGCCGGGCGAGTTGTTCGTGCATCGCAATGTCGCCAACGTCGTGGTACACACCGATTTGAATTGTCTGTCCGTCATCCAGTTCGCGGTCGACGTGCTCAAGGTACGCCACATCATCGTCACCGGGCACTATGGCTGCGGCGGCGTGCGCGCCGCCGTGCGCAACCAGAAGCTCGGCCTCATCGACAACTGGCTGCGCCACGTCCAGGACGTGCATCAGAAGCACATGATTCGCCTGCGGCCGGTTACCGACGAGCGGCAGCTGCTCAACCGCATGTGCGAGCTCAACGTCATCGAGCAGGTGGTCCACGTGGCCGAAACCACCGCGGTCCAGGACGCCTGGGAGCGCGGTCAGCCCTTGACCATCCATGGCTGGGTGTACGCGCTGGAGGACGGCCTGCTGCGGGACCTGCGCATGGAGGCCAGCAGCCGCGAGGAAGTCGCTTCCGCCTATGCGGCCGCTGTGGATTCGCTGGTGCCCCCCGAGCACTCGACCGCGTCCGGACAATAGCGCCGGGCCCCGGTGCGGGTCCGCTCCGGGATGCCCGAGGGCCCGCCTCCCCCCTTGAAATGCCGCCCTTCACGCCCCATGTCTGTGGGCTGATATATTAGTCTGTGCTAATATAGCGACCTGGGACAACCGCAACAGGAGTGAGGTATGTATTGGAATATAAAGGAGATTCAGGCGCCTGAGCTGGCCGACTGGCTGGAGAATCAGTCGGAGGGCGCTTTCCGTGTCATCGACGTACGCGAGCCCGCCGAGGTCCGCTCAGGGAGCGTGCCGGGGGCCGAGCATTTGCCGCTGGCCACCCTGCCGGTGCGGTTCCAGGAGTTCGACCGCGACGAGACCCTGGTCTTCGTCTGCCGCAGCGGGGCCCGTTCGGCGCAGGCCTGCATGTTCCTACAGCAGCAGGGCTTCGAGAATGTCTTGAACCTGCGCGGCGGTATGCAGGCCTGGGCGGGCAGCGGCCTGCCGGCGCCCCTGCCGCAGGCGGTCTGAGACCGGCCAGCCCCTTCGCATTTCCCGTCAGCTACACTGGGTTCGGGCCGTCCACGCGATGCGCCCGCGCGCCCGGTGTGGCGGGGCCGTTCGAAGGGGAGGTGGCGGTGGATCGATTTCTCGCGGCGCTCAGCCGCTTTGTCGTCCGGCTGACCTGGGCCATCCTGCTCGGGGTGGTGGTGTTCGTCGTCTACCTGGCGATGCGCTACGCGGGTTAGTCATTCGCCCGCGGCCTCAGGGCCAGCTCTCGTAGAACTTCCGGTAGCGCATGACCTTTTTGACGTATTCGCGCGTTTCGGTATAGGGCGGAATGCCGTGGTAGCGGTCCACTGCGTCTTCGCCGGCGTTGTAGGCGGCCACGGCGTATGTCAGGCGACCGCGGTAGCGTTCGAGCAGCGCCTTGAGGTAACGCACGCCGGCCTCGACGTTCTGGCGCGGGTTGTAGCGGTCGCTCGCGCCGTAGCGTGCCGCGGTCTGCGGCATGAGCTGCATCAGCCCGGCTGCGCCGCGGTGTGAGGTAGCGTGGGGGTTGAACAGGGATTCGGTGTGGATGACCGCCATCACCAGCGCATAGTCGACCTGGTGTTCGCGGGCGGTGCGGTAGACGAGCGTGTCGAAGCGCAGGACGCCGACGATGGGCGGGCCGAAGTGCTGCGCGCCCTCGGGCGGCGCGGCCGACGCCGGTGTGGCCGCAGCGGCGATGATCAGGCCCGCGGCGACAACGCCTGGAAGGGCGCGTGCACGGCGCCGGGGCCTGGGCGATCGGGGCTCGATATCCATGCCACGTATATCGGTATATCGGGCGTGTCGCTTTATCCCTTAGGGCCGCCGGTGTTTCGAGGCGCGCGATTATATTAGGATACGCTTAAATTTCGAACCAAGAATACGAGGCTTTTCAGTATGTACGATACCTTTCAGCCCAGCTCTCCCGTCGGATTGATGGACTTCGTCAAGGCCGCGCGCTCGCGCGTCAGCGAGCTCAGTGCGGCCGATCTGCAGCGCCTGATGGACGAGCGTGATGACCTGATGGTGCTCGACGTGCGCGAGTCCAGTGAGCACGAGCAGGGCCACCTGCCCAAGGCGATGCTGGTGCCGCGCGGCATCCTGGAGGCCGCGGCCGATCCGGGCTACCCCAAGCACGTGCCCGAGCTGGTCGACGCCCGCAGCCGTCCCGTTGTGACTTACTGCGCCACGGGCGGGCGTTCGGCCATGGCCGCCGCCGTGCTCGAGATGATGGGCTTCGGCGAGGTCTACAGCCTGGCCGGCGGGATATCCGAGTGGGAGAAGGCGGGTCTGCCGCTGGCCACCGAGGCGCGCTACGTCTGAGAACGGGTCCTCTCGGTCGCTTCGCGCGACGCCCCCGGACTGCGCGCCGGGGGCGTTTTTCGTTGGGGAGCTTGCGCTTCGAACCGTCGCTGTCAAGAATAGGTCAAGGTGCAGTGCCACTGCGAACGAGGAGCCCGGCAATGGCAGTACCCTCGGATACCGATCATTCCGCAAAGGCCGACCCGGACTCGCTTCCATTTGTCGCGCCGTGTCGGCAGGTCGGGGCGGCGGCGCCACTGCGCTGGCTGCGACTTGGCTGGCGCGACCTGCGCCGGGCGCCGCGTCAGAGTCTGAGCTACGGGGCATTCTTCGTGGCGGTCAGTTATCTGGTGAGCCTGCTCGCCTGGGAGCTCGGCAGCCCCCTTGTGTTGCTGGGTATGCTCTCGGGCTTCGTCTTTCTCGGGCCGGTGCTCGCCATCGGCCTGTATTCCATCAGCTACCAGCTCCAGCGGGGGCTGGCCCCGCGCATCGGGTACTGCGTGCGCGAGGGCAAGCGCCACCTCGGCAATGAGATGATCTTCGCCTTTATCCTGGTGATCGTCTTTCTGGTCTGGGCCCGGGCGGCGTCCATGGTGCACGTGTTCTTCCCGGTCGAAGCCCATCCGCGGCCCATGGAGTTGGTGGTGTTTTTCGGCGTTGGCTCGGCGGTCGGGTCGATCTTCGCGGCAATCGTGTTCGCCGCCGCTGCCTTCTCGCTGCCCATGATCATGGACCGCAAGGTCGACATGGTTACCGCCGTGGTGACCAGCATCAACGCCGTGCTGCGCAACAAGGGCACGATGGTCGTGTGGGCGGGGCTTATAGTCGTGAGCGTGGCCGTCGGGTTTGTCACGGCCTTCCTTGGACTGGCAGTCCTGCTGCCGGTCATCGGCCATGCGACCTGGCACGCCTACCAGGAGACCATCGACGCGGGCGCCTGGCCGCGCCACGAGGAGGACTGAGGCCGACTGCGGTCTCCGGGCTCAGACCTCGCCGCCTTGTTGGGCCGCGCGGATCCGCCGACCCAACTCACGGATGGCCTCGCCCAGGCTCATGCCGTTGTTGACGCGCGAACGCACGAACTCAGCCTTGGCGAGCACATTGATGATCTCCTCGGTGGAGCCGTTTTCGTCGCAGGGATTGGTGCCCTCGGCGAGCTGGCGGTTGATGCACTCCTCGAGCTCATCGGGGCTGTAGCGTTTGGCGAGCTCCCGGATCTCGCCGATATGCATGTCCTGATGGGGTGCGGGGTTGGAATCCTGTTCGCCGCTCATTCAGTTACCTCGGTGCGAATTGGAAAGGGGTGACTGTCACCCATTCTAGCACCGCACACCGGCGGGCGGCTTGCGCATGCCGGCGATCCTGCAGGCCGTGGCCGCAGGGGGACAGACTATACAGACGGCGCCGCGTGGCGCGTTCTTTGCCGAGGGCCTCGCCCAGTGCCTGGAGCACGGCGCGCGCCTCCGGCGCTGTTCGAATTACTCGCGCACGAAGCGCCTTGCCGGCCCCGGTGGGTGGGACTAGACTCGAATTTGAGGGTCCGGCCGCGGCGCACGGCGCGGCGGCGGATCGACTGGAGTGCCGCCCCACGGGGGCCGATATCCCTCCTATGCAGGCAACGATCAACCGCTCCTGGATGACCGCGCTGTGCACAGCGCTGCTGGCGGCGCTCGTCGGCTATTTGTTCTTCGCATCCAGCCTGAAGGACCACTTGAGCGGGCTGCGCTATCCCGGCGAGTCGGCCGGCCGGATGATGGAGCGCCACCTCGATTTCTACGAAGGCTACCAGCAGGTCCCTGCCTGGCAGCGCACATTTTTCGATTTCCTGTTCGGCCAGCGCCAGGATGTCTCGCGCCAGGCCATCGGCACCTACCGCGAGGTGCTCTCCTACTTTGGTGCTCACCCCAGCGGCGCCACGCCGTGGGCGGCGCTGAATACCCGCGCCCGCCTGCTGGTGACCCTGGCCGAGACCGGCCGGCGCACGCAGTTGGTGCAGGAGCTCGGCCGGCTGGACGACAGCCCGGAGCAGGAGGTGCTCGGCGACGCCATTCGGTATGCCTACGGTCTGGGCCCCGTGGACGCCACGCCCGAGGAGATTCGCTATGGCATGGAGTTGCTGCCGCTGGGCTGGGCCGCCGACCGGTTGAAGCTGCGCATTGCCGAGAAAGCCGGCGATGCAAGGGCGGTCGCGCATATCGAGCGGCGCCTCGACGCGCGCGGGGCCCGGGCGCGAGAACGGCTGCTTTGGCTCGCTGCGCTGATCGGCGCCGTGCTGTTCGCCGGTGCCTGGATGTGGTGGCGCGGAGGCGTGCGCGCCCGGCCGGCCGGTTGGGATGCGGGCGGGCCGGCGGCCCCCTGGGGATTGGGCGAGGGCTATGCGGTTATCGTACGCGCCGGTCTGCTCGGCCTGATCGGTTTGATCCTGTTCAGCCAGTTCGCACACTCGTATTTTCGCCCCGGCGTGTTGGCATCCTGGGCGACCCTGTTCGCCTCGCTGCCAATGCTGTGGCTCATCTATCGCCGCCTGCTGCGCCCTTACGGGCGGCGTTTTGCGCAGAGCTTCGGCTTGACGCTGCGCGGGGTCGGCGTGCTGCGTTTGTCGAAGATCACGCTGGCACTGCTTGCCCTGGAGTGGTGCGGCAGTCTGTGCATCGCCTGGCTCGGATGGAAGGTGGGGCTGGAGGCGCATTGGTCGGAGGGAATCTACGAGCGTGCGATCTTCGGTCCCTGGCAAACGACGCTGCTCGGCGGCATCAATGCCGTGCTCTGGGCTCCGCTGTTCGAGGAAATCGGTTTCCGGGGCCTGCTGTTCCCCACCGTTCGGGCGCGCTTTGGCGTGTGGCCCGGCATCGTGATCAGCGCGGTGATATTCGCCTCGCTGCATCTGTATTCGGCAGCCGGATTCCTGGCGGTGTTGTGGAGCGGGCTCGTGCTGGCCTGGGCCTACGAGCGCTACCGCAGCCTGGTGCCCGGCATGATCGTCCACGCTGCGGGCAACCTCCTCGCCGTCTCCACGGTTGTGCTGTTCTACCGTTGAGCCCCCCGGCCCGGTTG
>Ga0209918_1000098_pt1 | contig 64865 bp, 62 predicted proteins | sample SalPonD_shore_MG_FD_185712 | JGI IMG/M metagenome (GOLD analysis project Ga0209918, IMG submission 185712) | Salt pond soil microbial communities from South San Francisco under conditions of wetland restoration - Salt Pond MetaG... | ecosystem: Environmental > Aquatic > Marine > Intertidal zone...
ATCTCGTGACGAGATCCGAGATTGCGAGATAATCGCCCCCCTTCGTCTGTGCGTTCGAAGCCCCCCACGAGAAGCCGTTCGCACCAGTTCCAACCGGCTGACTTCCTACGGCGAAGCCTTCGAAGTCATCCGCGAACAAGGATGCTGCCGCGGTCGTATCGACGCTCGCGGTCACCGTGTCGGTCGGTGCCCCGGTGGGGCTGCCGCTGCAGCAGACGGCGGACACGATCACCAGTGCGGTCCCCAGGGCGTTCGCGGTCATGGTCCCCACGCTGTCCACGCTCACGATGGAAGGATCGGTGCTCGAGAACTGGAACTCGGCACCGGTCACCACGTTCCCGAAGCTGTCCGTGGCCGTTGCCGAGATCTGACTTTGCTCCCCGAATTGTGAGAACCTAAAGCTCGAGGGCGTCGCCGTCACATCCGCCACCGTGCCGGTGCCTGTCGAACCCGTCCCCGGCGTCACGTCGATCGAAGCCGAACCCGAAGCAGGTCCGGCATCGGCGGTGATCGTCACCGTGCCGGTCCTCCGGCCGGTCACCACGCCGGTGTCGGAGACCACCGCCAACGAAGTGTCCGAGGAGGACCAGCTCACGCCGGTGGTCTTCTTCTGGTTCCCGCCCTTGTCGAGGACTGTCGCGGTGAGATCGAGGTGGCTTCCCACGGGGACCGAGGCCGAGGAGGGGCTCACCGTGACCTTCGTCGGCTTGCCGCCCTGGTTGCTCGCGTCGGACTTGCCGTAGGCGTGCCCGTTGCCGTTGCCACCGGTGCTCACAGACGCGCTGATCGTGACGTTGGCCGTGTCCGTGTTGAGCTGCTGGAAGGTGACGAGCCCGCCCTGGTCCACGGTCGCGATGGTGGTGTCCCCGCTCGACCACGCAACGGAGGCGCCCGACACGATCTTGCCGTCCGAGTCCAGCACCGTAGCGTGGAGGCGCACGGTGTCGCCCGACCATCCCGCGATGTGATCGGGCTTCACCCGGACCGTGGTGACCTCCGAGATCGAGCCGCTTCCGGTGCCCGTGACCGGACCCGCGCTGCACGCGGCAACGGCAAGGAGGGCCATGATCGCGGACAGTGCCTGGCCGACTCGAGGGAGATTCGACCTGCGATGGACACGACGGATGGTCGGGAGCCCGTCCCGGGAGAGACTGGTCTGTGGCATACGTCCTCGCGGCTTGCTGGCGGTCCCCGCCCCCGTGCTGTCGGTCCGTGCCAATTCGCAGCTCGAGCCGGCCTGAGAGGAGAGGTCCTATTCGTTTTCGATGCGAATCTCTTTCGCTTCGGCGGGCCGCCCGTCGGCGAGGTTCGGTGACACGGCCTGGAGCAGCGCACGCCCACGAGGGGTCGTGACCATTCGAGAACCGTTCCGATGCGCAAGTCATTGCAGGTAAAGAGAATGGCGTTTCGAACGCGCGCGGTGTGACCGCAATCTCTTCAGGGGGTCGATAGATCTTGCAGGGGCGGCGAGTCAGCGGAGACGCCGCCGGCCGGGTGGGACGGAGGAGCTGGAATCGGAGCTGTGCTCGGCCGGATGAGCGGTCGCGCGAGCCCTACTTCAGCTCGCGGTGGTCCTCATGCGTCGCGGCGCCGGCCCACGACGGTCCTCCACCGACCAGGGCCTCGAGACGCTTCAGGGAGGCCGGGTCGAGGCGGCTGTGGGTCGGAAACGTGAAGAGGCGCCGGACGAGCTCCTCCGCTCCGGGATATCGGAGCCGGCTCCCGGCCGAATCGGGCTCCGCGGCTTCGAGCTCGGGAAGGGGGAGCGGGTAGCCCGGCATGATCCCCAGGGCCCGCGCTCTCCGGCCGCGCAGGACCCTGGCCGCCGCCTCCGAAGCCAGGAGGGACAGCCTGAGATAGCCGGGCACGGCGCCGCCGATGGGCTCGAGGAGGGAAAATCCGGACCGGCGGTCCAGGGTTTCCAGGAGCCGGCGCGCGTTCCGGCGTCGCACGGCCGCTTCCTCCCAGCACCGCTCCCACGTCTCCGAGAGGATGCCCAGCGATGCGGCGCTGGCAGCCGCGACCGCCCCGGGGGATGCGTAGCGCGTCTCTCCCAGATGAAGAAAGGGGAGCGAGGCGGGAAGGCCGTAGATGCCCGGGCGGCCGAGCGCCCATTGTGCGGCCGCGCCGACGAGGTCCCCCCAGCCGCGGGGCCGGCCGACCTCCGGGTCCGGGATCCCCTCCAGGGACCGAAGGGTCTCGACTCCTTCGGCGTCGTGGGCCAGGAGAGCGCCTCCGCCTCCGCCCGTCAGCCCCTTGCCTCGCCCGAAGCTGAGCACCGAGAGGGACCCGAAGCTCCCCAGGGGCGTCCCGTGCAGCTCTCCGCCCGTGCCCTGGGCCGCGTCCTCGACGAGCAGGGCTCCAGCCGAACGGGCCCGGCGGGACGTCTCCTCCATCTCCACGGGGATGCCGTAGAGATGGACGGCGACGACGGCCGACGGTCCCTCGGCGAGGGCATCGTCCAGCGAAGCGGCGTGCGGCTGGAGGGTGGAGGGCTCGACATCGTAGAAGACCTGTGGCACGCCGGCGCCCACCGCCGCCGTGACCAGGTCGAAGCACCCGTACGCGGGCATGGCGACCGGCCGACCGGGTCGTCTGGCCTCGGCCGCAGAAAGGGCCAGCCGCAGCGCCGTCGTGCCGCTGTCGACCAGGACCACTTCGCGGGCCCCGTAGCGCTCGCGGATTCGGGCCTCGATCTCGGCTCGGGCGGACTCCCCTCCCAGCGCGGCGGCCCTCACGCCGCGCACCAGGGCCCGGGCGGGAATGGGCGAGTGGGCCGGAAGCTGACGACGGAGCATCACCGGTCGAGGGAGCGCGGCCGGGGCCGAGCGCGTGCCGTCAGGGCACGTACTTGACGATGCGGGGGCCCAGCGCCGTGGCCAGGCGGAGCGGGAGCTTCCGCCACAGTTTGGGTCCCCAGGACCAGGCGTCGTCGTCCGGTGAGGGCGTCGAGTCCTTTCCTCCCTCCGAGTCCTGGTACCACCAGAGCCGCTCGTCCCGCGTGCCCCACTGCTGCTTGAACCGGTGCGTGCCGCTGTCGGGCGTGCAGCGGCCGAAGTTGAAGACCGAAACGTCGTGCTCGATCGCCCGCTCCATGAAGGACCAGTACAGGAGCATGTTGGGGGCGATCTTCCGGTACTCGAACAGGTCCGACGCCCACGTCATCTCGAACTCGTCCCCCCACCGGAACCCGGCCCCGCAGGCCACCGGCTTTCCATCGAGGTAGGCGCACCCAAACCAGGCATCTTCCCCGAACTCGTCGGCCACGGCACGGAACAGCTCGAGGCCGTGGGCGGGCGTGCCCAGGGCGTGCATGTGCTGGGCGAACACCTCGTGGAAGGGCCCGACCTGGTCGTGGCCGAATCGGACTTCGACGCCCTCCTTGCGGGGACGCCGTACCTGGCTGCGCACCTTGGACGCCAGGTCGTCCCACAGCACCTCGGGATCGGCCGGAAGGTCCAGGAGAACCGTGATCTTCCGGTGGGAGACCGGGAGGTCCAGCGGCAGCCTCCGGCGGGAGCGGAGCTCCATGAGATCCGCACCTTCGTTCCGGGCAAGGTCCGCCGCAGCGGCCGCCAGGGCCGTCACGGCCGCGTCGCTACCGAGCGGCCCTCCGTAGTTGACGAACGGCATGGAGACTAGGTAGTGGCCGAACACGGGACTCTTCACGCGCACCAGGGGCAGGATGCCCTCGAGCCCTCCGTCCGGGCTCCGGACCACGAGATACGGGCAGTCGTGCCCGAGCCGGTCCTCGAGGATCCTCTTCCACCCGTACAGGTGGAAATTCGTCCATTCGTCGCAGCGACGGACGAACGCGTCCCACTCGTCGGCCAGACCGTCGAATCTGTCGACGCGGAGACCGTCCTCGGCGGTGGGGAGGCCGGCTCCCGGGCCCACGACATCGGGTCTCGTGCTCACGCTTCCTCCAGGACGCGGTTCTCGACCGTACGAAGCTTGCCCCGACCCGTCCGGGGAAGGGACTCGACCCGCTCGACGTCGATGACGACGGACGGGCCCAGACGCATCCGGAGCTCGCGGCGGAGCCGGGCCTCGTCGGCGGAGGGATCGCCCCGGCCTCCGACCACGACCTCCACGCGGACGTGATCCGGGGCGTCCTGGACGATGCGCGTCTCGTGGAAGGAGCTCACGGCCTTGAAGATCGGGTCGAGCCTTCCGATCCGGCGACCTTCCGGAGTGACCAGCACATCGTCCATGCGTCCCAGGATCCGCTCGACGACCGGGAAGGCGCGTCCGCACGCGCAATCCTCGGAACCCGCTACCGCCCGGTCGCCCGTCGCGTAGCGGACCAGCGGCATCACGGGATTGATGAAGCCAGTGGCCACGAGCTCGCCCTCTTCACCGGGCCCGACGCGCTCCCCATCCTCCAGAATCTCGACGATCCCGAATTCCGGATTCACGTGGTACGAGCCCTCCTCGCACTGGGTGATGAACGCGGCCATCTCCGCGGCGCCGTAATGGTCGAAGACCGGACATCCGAACGCCGCTTCGATCAACTCCCGGGTCGTCGGGTCCAACGTCTCCGAGGAGGTCACTACGGCCGTCGGCCTCACCTCCGGTCCCCCGGATTCGAGGATGTGCCGGGCGATGGGACGGAGGCTCGACGGATACGAGTCGATGAGGGCGGGGGCGAAGCGTTCCAATGCCTCTGCATAGCTGCCCGCGGTCGAGGGTGCGATGTGGTAGGAGGAGAATAGCAACTGGCGCCCCGGAGCGTTGTATCGCCAGAACGGTGGGTCTGTCTGCCCGGTAGGGACCAGGTTGCGGCCCGCGAACGTGGCGACGCGCTCCCCACGCTCGACACCCGCCCACTCCTTGAAGCGATCGAAGAAGGCGTAGTTCGTCTGGAGCACGCTGCCGTCGCAGTAGATCGTCAGCGGTGTGCCGGTCGTGCCGCCGGTGTGGACCTCCTGGAGACGGCGGCCGCTGAACTCGTCAGACACTAGCCGGTCGCGTCCTGTTCTCAGCTCATGCTTCTCGAGGACCGGAAGGCGCGAGAAGTCCCGCCACTCGGAGATCTCGCGGAAGTCGGGAACCCGGTCGCGGTAGATCGGCACGGATCGGTACGCCCGATTGGCCATCTCCAGGGCGCGCCGTAGCTGCCGGGTCCGGATCACCTCGGCCGGAAGCCACTGGCTCTCCCGCAGGCGCCGCAGCTCACGCCGTCGGACCGGGCCCTCCCGGAGCAGCTTGAGGTGAAGACCGTACACGGAGACGGCCGCGTGCTGAAGCGCGACGGGCGTCCGATGGTACAGTGCCGTGAGGTCGGTCATTCGAGGGTGTCCCTCAATCTTCCGCGGACTGCCGCCCCGGTCCGACCGTGGCCTCGGGTGGCAGGTGCCGACCGTACACGTCCCGCACCGAGCCGAACTCGAACTCTCGGAGGAGGCGCCGAAGCCGAGGCGCGGTGCGGCCCAGGCCTCCGTAGTGCCGAAGCCGCGTGACGGGCGAGGCGGTGAGTCTGGGCTGGCCCGGATCCAGCTCCCACGGGTGGACGTAGAACACGCCCGGGTGACCGCGGTCCCCCGCGCTTCGCAGAGCTGCTCGGGTGAGGGCGTAAGGGAGGTGACGGAAATAGGCGCCACCACCCGCGGGCAGCGTCAGCCGTCCTTTGCGGATGGGGGCCACGGGAATCTCCAGGATCGGGCCCGAGGGCGTGCTCACGAAGTGGGCATCGAAGGTCGATGGGCCCGAGAGGGAGGGGCGCCTGACGGGCATCCTGCTGGCGTCGTACGCGTAACCCTCCTCGAGGAGGACCTCCAGGGCCCAGACGCTCTCCTCGTCCAGCGAGAAGCTCGGAGCTCGGAATCCGCGGATCGGTCTGCCCGAGATGTCCTCCAGGAGAGCGCGGGAGTCGCGCACGGTCTCGCGGAAGCCGTCGCGTCCCAGCTCCCCCAGCCGTCGATGATTCATCCCGTGGGAGGCGATCTCGTGGCCGGCCTCGGCGATGCGTCGGACCACAGCCGGGTTCCGCCGCGCCACCCAGCCCAGGACGAAAAAGGTCCCACGCGCCCCCACTTCCCCCAGGAGCTGCAGGAGACACGCGGTGCTGGCTTCCACGCGGGAGGGATGGTCGGACCATTGCTTCCGGTCCACGGCTCCCTCGAGTGCGTGAACCTGAAAGTGCTCCTCGACATCCACGGTGAACAGATGCCGGATGGGCCGCGTCGGGGTCGGTCGCAGTGGGGTCATGATCACGCTTCCGATAGGGGCAACGACCATGCCCCCCGCGGCTTCCTGCCGCCGCGGTGGGGTCACCGGAAGAGTCCCACCGGAATCGTAATGCGACAGGGCGCGTCACGCAGGGCCGTTCCCTCCCCACGATCGCTTCACCTTCGTTCGGGAGGGTGGGCCGAGGTCGTGGGCGATGAGTGGGTGAGCCTTGCTGGGCTCTCCCGACTGTAGCGCGGCTGCAACGTCTCATCGACGTGGCCCGTCACCCCGAAACCGTCGTTCGGCCTTCGGCGGCGTGGCGGTCGCGGACGGCTCGAGGCGTCCACGTCGTGCCCAGCTATCCGGACCGGGCGAACATCGCCCCCACCATCTCCCGCACGCACCGATCGATGCGCTCGTAGGCCGCGTCGAACGCCGCCTCGGGACGGCCCCAGGGGTCCGGGATCGTCCTCCGCTCCACCCGCTCGGGGTCCAGGTCCCCCAGGACGAGCGTTTGCTCGGGCGCGAGGCCCCAGCTGTCGCGGGCCCGCCGAGCCTGGTCCGCGGTCATGCCGACGACCAGGAGACCGGGACCGGCCCTGAGCTCCGAGACGACCTGCGAGTGGTGATCCGTGAGGTCGACCCCTCGCCGCCGGGCGGCCCGGATGGCCTGAGCGGGGCTGGGACGGTCCGGGACGGGGTAGAATCCGGCGGACTCCACCTGGATTCGCTCCGCCCAGGAGGAAGGCAGTTCGCGGCGAAAGACCGCCGCGGCGTAGGGACTCCGGCAGATGTTGCCCAGGCACAGGAACACGACGCGCCGCGGAGGGGGGCTCCCGGCCAGGGTCCGGCGCGCGCGGCGCCGACGCCCGGGATGGAGCAGCCGGTCGGGGGCGTACCGGATCCATCGGAGGATGGGCCTCAGGGGTTCAAGCGCGTCCCGGTCCTCTCGGGCGCTCATCGGCTCGCGTCGCGGATCGTCGGCAGTCATCCCCGGCCGTCCGCGCCCCGGCCGTCCCCCGGGCCGATGTCCTCCGGCAGCCCCTCCATCCCCGCCCCCCGCAGCTTCCCATCCAGCCGCTCCAGCTCCCCGTGCTCGAGCGCCTCCCAGTCGTCCAGGGCCCGGTGCAGGGAGCGGCTCGCCTTCGCGAACCCCTCCTTCTCCTGGGCGGTGGGCGCGGCGGCGCCGCTCTCGACGGCGCGCTGGAGGTCGCGCAGCGCGCTCTGAATGTACAGGAGCGTCCCCACATCCGGGCCGCCGCTTCCCACGCCGGCGGCGTCGGGGTCGGCCGGCGGGACCGTCCCCTCGATCGCCTCGGCTTTCCGGCCGGCCGCCTCGAGGGCCGTCGCCAGGTCGGCGTGGCCCGCCCCCTTCGCCTTCGGCGCCAGCGAGTCGATCCTCGAGCGCACGCTCCGGATCTCCCCCAGCGCCGTGGCCGCCTTGGCCGAAGCGTCCTCGACCCTCCGGGCCAGCGCGAGCTGGGCGGCCAGGTCGGCCTCGGGGACCACGTGCCTCGGGTCCTGCCGCACGACCAGCGGCCGGGTCAGCGTGTCCCCGCCGGCGATGAGCCGAACGGTGTACGTCCCGGGGAGCGCCCACGGCCCCCCGCCTCCGAAGAAGCCGCCGCCTCCGCTTCCCGCGCCCTCGCTCGCCAGGTGGAGGTCCCACGTCCACCGGTGCATGCCGGCCTTCGCGGAGAGGACCTCGGGCTCCGAGATCCAGCCCGCCGGGATGTCCATGGACTTCGGGTTCCGGGTGCGCGGCTCCTCGGTGCTCGTCCAGCGGCGCACGACCTTCCCGCTCGCGTCCACCATCTCGAGCGCGGCCGAGTCGACGTCCGACGCCAGCCGGTAGTCCAGGATCGCGCCGGACGGCGGGTTCTCGCCCGCGGCCAGCTCCACCGGGTCCACGTAGGGCCGGGCCGAGGCGGGCCCGTCGAAGCTCCGCGAGCGCACGAGGGTGGCCGTGTCCGGCCGGTACAGCCACGCGTCCGCCCGGGCCGCCCGGGCCGACGCCTGCCGCAGGGGGGCGATGTCGTCGAGCGCCCACACCGACCGCCCGTGGGTCGCGGCCACGAGGTCCCCCCGCCGGATCACGAGGTCGCGCACCGAGCTCACGGGGAGGTTCAGCTGCAACGGCTGCCAGTGGTCCCCGTCGTCGAAGGAGACGTACACGCCCAGCTCGGTCCCGGCGAACAGGAGGCCCGGGCGAACGGGGTCCTGCCGCACCACGTGCACGTAGGCGCCGTCGGCGATCCCCGCGTCGATCTCCGTCCAGCTCCTTCCCCGGTCCCTCGTCCGGTAGATGTGGGGCCCGAAGTCGTCCAGCCGGTGGCGGTCCACCGCCGCCCACGCCTCGTCGGGATCGGTGCTCGACGCCTCGATCATGGCCAGCTTGCTCCACGGCGTGAGCGCGCGGGGCGTCACGTCGTCCCAGCTCGCCCCGCCGTCGGAGGTCACCCACACGAGCCCGTCGTCGGTCCCGACCCAGACCAGTGCGGAGTCGGCGGGCGAGGGCGCGATCGCGTAGATGACGCCCCACCGGGTGCCGGCGCGCTCGGCGGCGGTCTGGTCGTGCGCGGTCGCGGAGTCGAGGTTGGGGGGCACGCCCGGGGCCTCTCGCGTCAGGTCGGGGCTTAGCCTCCGCCAGCTCCGGCCCCGGTCTCTCGTCCGATACAGGTACTGGTTCCCGAAATACACGGCGGGGGCGCCCGCGCGGGAGGCCACGACCGGCATGGTCCAGGAGACGCGGAAGGTCGAGTCGGGGTCCGCCAGCTGGGGCGTGATCGTCTTCCGGACGCCGGTGGCCCGGTCGCAGCGGACGACCGACCCGTCGTACGAGGTCCCGTACAGGATGTCCTCGTCGGCGGGGTCGATCGCGGTGTAGCCGCTCTCCCCGCCCGCGCAGGCGTTCCCCCAGAACCGGAAGCTGATGCCGCCCCGCCCCCCGCTCCGGCTCAGGAGCCAGCGCGCGCCCGAGTCCTGCTGGGAGCCGAACAGGGTGTAGGGGAAGTCGTGGTTCGCGACGATGTGGTAGAACTGGGCGGTGGGCTGGTTGTTCCAGGAGCTCCAGCTCCCCCCGCCGTTCACGCTCACGATGACGCCCTGGTCGGAGGCGAGGACCATGTGCTCCGGCCGGCCGGGGTCGATCCACAGCTGGTGGTAGTCGTCCCCGCCAGGGGCGCCCTTGAAGCCCTCGAACGTCTTCCCGCCGTCCTCGGAGCGGTAGGCGCTCGTGTTCATCACGTAGACGACGTCGGGGTTCGCGGGGTCGACGGTGACCGAGCCGAAGTACCAGCCCCGGTGCCAGATGCGGTCCTCGCCGTCGGCCAGCGTCCACGTGCGTCCGCCGTCATCGGAGCGGTACACGCCGCCGCTGTCGGGCTTCGCGGCGTAGTCCACCTGCGCGTAGATCCGCCCGGGGTCGGAGGGCGCGACCGCGATCCCGATCCGGCCCACCTCGGGCCCGCCCGGCAGGCCCCCGCCGACCTGCGTCCAGGTGAGGCCGCCGTCGGCGCTCCGGTACACCGCGCCGTAGCTGTTGGAGGGCGGGTAGACGTTCCACGGCGGCCGGCGGGTCCCCCACAGGGCCGCGAACAGGGTGTCGGGGGCCCGCGGGGAGAACGCCAGGTCGACGGCGCCGGTGCTCTCGTCGCGGTACAGGACCTTCCTCCACGTCCTCCCGCCGTCGGTGGTCAGGAACACGCCCCGCTGCCGGTTGGGCCCGTAGGCGTGGCCGAGGGCGGCGACCAGCACCCGGTCCGGGTCGTTCGGATCCACCAGGATGCGGCCGATCCGGCGGGTCTCCTCGAGGCCGATGTGGCTCCACGTCTCTCCGGCGTCGCGCGAGACGTACATCCCGTCGCCCCAGCCGTTCGACGAGCGGATGTCGGCCTCGCCGGTCCCCACGTAGATCACGTCGTGGTCCGAGGGCGCCACCGCGATCGCCCCCACCGAGGCGATCGGCACGTCGTCCCACAGCGGCCGCCACGTGAGCCCCGCGTCCTTCGTCTCCCACACCCCGCCGTCGGCGCCGCCGAAGTAGAAGTGCGCGGGCTCGCCCGGGACTCCGGTGGCGGCCACCGAGCGACCGGCCCGGAAGGGGCCGACCAGGCGCCAGCGCATGCCCGAGAAGAGGCTGGGGTCGACCTGCTGGGCGGCGGCGGGCCTCGGGGCGAGGGGCGGGAGGGCGAGGAGGACGATGGCGAGCGCGCGGGCGGCGGCGGTTGCGGCCGACGGGGCGCGCTCGGCGGACGGGCTGCGGAGGGTCTGTGTCACGGGGCCTCTCCCTGTGGGGGTCGGCCCGCGAATCTAGGCGGAGTGCCGGGCTCGGGAAACGTCGCGTCCCGGGTGTCCTCGTGACCTACCGCGCGACGAGCTCCTTTGCGCGCCGCCAGGCCTCGCCCGACAGCCTTCCATGGACCGGAAGGGTGTACAGGCCGGTCGCCAGACGCTCCGCGCCCGGGTACCCGGGTTCGGGAAGCGAATCGGCCGGCACCCGGAATTCAGCCAGGCGATGGAGGGGCTTCGGGTACCCGGGCATGATGCCGAGCGTCCTCGCCGCCGTTGTCGCCAGCCGGAATCCGGGTCGGGGATCTTCGGCCAGGACCGGATAGCGCAGGTAACCCGCGACGCCCTCGTCCGGAATCTCGATCGATGCCAGGTCGGGCGAGGCCTGCAGGATCTGGCGGAGCTCGTCGGCGCGATGCTGGCGAACGCCGGCCTCCCGGAGGCTCGGCTCCCAATTCTCCTCGAGGATGGCGAGGCTCGCGTCGGAAGCCGCGCCGACCGGGCCCGGTGCGTGGTAGACGGTCTCTCCGAGGCGCAGAAAGGGAAGGGTCGCGGGGAGCCAGTACAGACCCGGACGCCCCAGGGCCCACTGGGCACTCCCCGCGATGAGCTCGCGCCAACCCCGGGCACCGCTTCCCAGCCTAGCGGAAGCCTCGCGGAGCCGATCTGCGAATGCCGATTCGTGGACGATGAGGGCCCCTCCTCCTCCTCCCCCGGTGAGCCCCTTCCCGCGCCCGAAGGAGAGCACGGAGAGATCGCCGAAGGTGCCGAGCGGTCGGCCCGCCAGAGACCCCCCGACCCCCTGGGCGGCGTCCTCGACCACGGCCGCGCCGGCGGCTGAAGCCCGCGCGGCGACTCGGCGCATGTCCACCGGCACGCCGTAGAGGTGCGCGGCGACCACGGCGGCTACGTCGGTCCGGGACAGCGTCCGTTCGAGGGACGCCCAGTCGGGTCCCAGTGTCCCGGGATCCAGGTCGTAGAGGACGGCTTCCACGCCGGCCGCCTGGACGGCCGTGGCCAGATCGAAGCAGCTGTAGGCCGGCAGGGCGATGGTAGCCGGCCGCCCCCTGGCGATGACGCGGAGAGCGAGGGCGAGAGCCGAGGTTCCGCTGTCCGTGAAGAGGACCTCGCCTCCCGAAAAGCGCCTTCGGATCCGGCCCTCGACCCGTTCTTGCGCACCGTGATCGCCGAGAAGTGCGGCTCCGAGACCGCGTGCGAGCGCTCGGGCCGTGATGGGTGAATACGCGGGGAGCTGGCGCCGCAGCATCAACGGGTCCTTCGCCTCCGCGGCGGGCCGGGACGAGTCTCGGTCACGGGTCCTCTCCCTGTGGGGGTCGGCCCGCGAATCTAGGCGCGGCGCCGGGCCTGCGAAACTCGGCTCGCGGCCCTGGTCCCGGCGTTGAGCAGGAGGGGCGTCGATTTCCAGTCACGTTGCGGGTCGGGAGAGACTTTCGGCGTCGATCCCATGACGAGGACCTACATCCGGTCCTGCTGCAGCAGAGTCGACAACCCGCGGGCCACCCCCTCCGAGAAGAGGTCGTCGCGCATGCTGAGGTAGTGGGCCCGGAGGGGCTCGGTGAAGGTCCGGGCCAGTTCCCTGGTCCGATCCGACGCCGCTCCGAGGGGAAGCCTCACCGAGCGGAAGTCCCGGACGTAGGGTCGGAAGTGCGCGGGGACCAATCCGGCATAGGGACTGGCCGGCTCGAACAGCACGACCCTGCCGTCGTAGCGTCCGAGGCGATATCGTTGCTGGGCTCGTACCTGCGTGCCGTACTGTCGCACGAGGTTCTCGATCATGGTGGTGTCCACCTCGGGCGCCACCCGGCCCACGCGCGAGATGAGAAGCTCGAGATACCGGGCCGGCTCGACGCCCTCGAAATCAACCTCCCGCAGGGCGAAGGGCATTCCCGTGTTGAGCTCCATCAGGGCCGAGATGGAGAGGATCAGCTCTCGGTCGCGCTCCGCTCGCGCCATCGCCTGGAGAGTCTCGTCGGGGCTCCGATCCCGTCCGTTCCCCTGCTCGCCACCGCCTCCGCGCCGGGCCCACCAGGGCAGGAGCCTCCGCAGCTCCCCACCCAGGCGCACCACGCTCCGCAGGCTCGGGCGCATGAATCTTCCGCGCATGGCCCAGTAGCCATACCTCAGCCTGGACATTCGGTCGATCCCGAACGGATCGACGAGCGCCAGCAGCGGCACGGGCTCCCCGTCGCGGCGGAGTCGGCATGCGATCTCGTAGCCCAGGAAGCCGGCCGACGAGTATGCCATGAGGTAGTAGGGCCCATGGGGCTGGCGCTCGCGGATGGCGTCCAGATAGCAGTCGATCCACTCCTGGGGGCCGGCCGTCGCTTCTCGTCCGTTCCAGAGCAGAGGGTCACGGAGCCCCATGACCTGACGATCTGTCACGAGCTTGGCGACCACGCGTTCGTACGCTCCGACCGTTCCGCCCGGGGTGGGAAAGGCGTACAGCGGTGAGAGCGTGTCGTCGCCGCTCCGCATCGTCGTCAGGACCGGGTTCCTCCGAGGCGGTGCCGCGTCGACGCCTCCCGTTCGCAGGCCGTCTATGTGCAGGGCGAGGGATCGGAGGGTCGGATACTGATACAGAGACAGATCCGAGAGCTGGTCGGGGCGCAGGCCGAACGCCTCGCGCAACCGGTGCACGGCCGCGAACACGGTGAGGGACGTTCCCCCGACCGCGAAGAAGCTGCTCTCGGGTCCCAGCGTGGCGTTCGGAAGCACGTCGTGCCACACGTCGGCCACCTGCCGCTCGGTCCCCGATGCGAGGTCGGCCGTAAGGCCGGATGGTGCGGCCGTCTCCCGTTGCGCGATGAGCTTCTGCCGATCCACCTTTCCGCTCCTGGTCCGCGGCAGCTCGGCCAGGGCCTCGATCACCGACGGCACCATGTAGGGCGGCAGTGCCGCCGACAGCAGGTCGCGCACGGCGCCCGGGTTCACCGTCTCCGGAACGACGAAGGCCATCAGGGAGTGAGCATCGGGTGGCTCTCCGGCCACGACCACGGCACCGGCGCGAACCTCGGGGTGCCGGAGCAGGCTCCGCTCGACCTCCTGCACGTCCACCCGGAAGCCCCGGATCTTCACCACATCGTCCGTGCGCCCCAGGTACTGCAGCGCGCCGTCGGGCATCCGCCGGACCCGGTCGTTCGTGCGGTACAGGCGCGCCGCCGCTCCGGGCGGGGTCACCAGCACGTCTTCGGTCCGCTCGGGGTCGCCGTAGTAGCCACTGAACAGAGGTGGGCCTCCGATGTACAGCATGCCCTCCTCGCCCTCCGCCACGGGCTCGAGCGCATCGTCGAGGACCCGCGCCTCGACTTCGTCGGCGATGGGAGTGCCCAGGGCGAGCTCCCCGCCCCGTCGTACGCCGACCCTCAGGTCGCACACCAGCGTGGAGCTCGCCTCGGTGCTTCCGTAGATGGAGTAGATGTGAGTCGAGGCGGGGAACGCATCGACGACGCGTGCGGCGAGGTCGGGATGCACGTACTCGCCCATGAGAACCAGAACGCGCAGGGGCGGCGCCTCGAACCGCGGCATGGCGAGCGAGGCCTGGAGCATGGACGGGACCATGAGCAGTCGGGTCACGCTCCGCGCGCGGACCGTCGACCAGAACCCCTCGAGGCTGCGGACATCGCGGTCGGGCACGACGAGGACCGGCGCGCCCGCCAGGATGGGCTCGAACAGCTCGTACACAGAGTGGGTGGTGGCCATGTGCGCCTTCTGGCAGCCCAGCTCTCCTTCCTCGAAGGGGTGCCGGCGCCAGGTCCACTCCAGCCGATGGAAGAACGATCGGTGGCTTCGGACGATCATCTTGGGCGTGCCGGTCGACCCGGACGAGCACAAGACGAAAGCGGGTCGGTCAGGGTCCGCGTCGGCCTCCCGGCTGCCGCCGCCGGGTTCCCGTGGGCCGGAACCGTCGTCCAGCCGGATGCGCTCCGCGTCGAGCGCCGCCGGCAGGGGGGTCGCCTCGTCGTCTACGACGGCTTCGAGCTCCGCGAAGGAAAGGACTTGCTCCAGGCGCTCCCGGGGATAGGAGGGCGGGAGCGGGACGACGGCGCAGCCGGCCCGGAGGATGGCGAGGAGGCTCACCACAGATCGGGGCGAACGTTGGACGTGGAGCCCCACGAAGCCTCCCTCGGGGACGCCGTGGGCCCTGAGCGCGGCGTGCGCCCGGTCGACTCGGGCCTCGGCCTCGGCATACGTGAGAGATTCTCTCCCTGACAGGAGAGCCACGCGATCGGGCGTCTCCCGTGCCTGCCGTGCGAACGCCTGGTCGAGGCGGCGCGGCCGGTCGGGGGGGGGCTCGGAAGGCGGGTTCGGGCCGGAAGCCGATGCCATCTCGTCTCATGTTTTGCGGGGGACGGCCGGTGCGCAAGAGCCGGTTCGCCGCTATGCTCGATCCGACGACCTCAAGGGACTCCGGAGGCCATGTCAGCTCCTGCCTTCATAGAGATGCTCGGCTTCAGGCCGGCTCCGGGGGTACGCCTGTGGCGGGCCGATCTCGACGCTTGTACGGATGCCGGCCTGACCCCTCCGGGGGCCGATCGCGGGTACGCCGACCGCGACGTCCTGCTGCAGATCCTGGCACGGGAGCTGGGTCGTCCGGCCGCCAGCCTGAACCTGGCCCGCGACGAGTTCGGCAGGCCCCGTCTGGTGGGCGGGTCTCCCATCGACTTCAATATGAGTCGAAGTGACTCGGAGGCCCTGATCGCGGTCAGTTCGGCCGGTCAGGTGGGCGTCGACGTCGAAAGGGTTCGGCCCGTCATCGATGTCGGGGTCCTTGTGGAGACGCAGTTTAGCGATGAAGAGCGAGCTGCCTGGCTCGGTCGTGACGGCACCGAGCGCGATGCGGCATTCCTCACGGTCTGGACGCGCAAAGAAGCGTGCGTGAAGGCCCTGGGCATCGGCCTGCGGGTCCCGCTGGCGGCCCTCGATTGCGGCTGTCTCGAGGATCGACGCCGTGTGGAGGTCGAGGTGGGAGATGGGCGGTGCGACGTGGAGGTCGTCACCGTGCCGATCGGGGACCGCTCGATCGCCGCCGTCGCGACGACCACCTTCCGCGATGCGGAGCGCGCGCGCCGGTTTTTCAGGTGGAGGGTCCCGTCTCATACCGCGCGGGCACCTCGGGACTGAGGGCGAGCGGGCGGAGCATCCGAAGGAGCGCCCGCGCTTATCCCACCCCCGCCCCGGCCCGCCTCACCGCTCTCCCCACCTGCGCCCTGACCACCGCGTAGCTCCCCAGCACGAGCCCCGCCGCCAGGACCTGGGCGGCCAGCGTCTCGACCGTGGGGAACACGGCGAACCACATGGAGAGCCACCCGGGGATCTTGCCGGCCAGCCACGGGATCGTGGTGGTGGGGAGCCAGTGGGCCAGCTGCATCTCCTGCGCCTGCTCGCCGACCATCACCAGGAGGACGATCCCGAGGAGGACCCCCGTGAGGACGAGCATCTTCTTGTAGGGGAGCCGCCGCTCGGCCACGAAGGTGAGGACCGCGACCACGCCGGTGAGCGCCAGGCCCACCAGCACGCCGTGGAAGACGGGCCCGGTTCCGAGGTCCAGCCGGTAGTTCTGGAGGAAGAGGACGACCTCGAAGCCCTCCCGGTAGAGCGACGTGAAGCCCAGGAAGCCCAGGCCGAGGAGGATCCGCCCCCGCGAGACGCCCGGGTCGGCGGCCGCGTCCATGAGCCGCTTCTTCCGCCTGGTGTGCGCGGAGATCCACCCGGTCCAGTAGATCTTGTGGAAGAACCAGTTCATGACCAGGAGGAGGACGACGATGGCCAGGAGCCCGGTGAAGGCCTGCACCTGGAGGGCGGGGAGGCTCTCGGTGAGGTGGTCGATGATCCCGATCGCGATCTTCCAGGTGACGAGCGAGGCCAGGAAGCCGAGCCCCGCGCCGACCGCCACGGGCTTCCGCCAGCGCGAGGCGTCGCCGACCATGGTGGCCATGATCGCGGCCAGGACGAGGATCGACTCGAGCCCCTCCCGGAAGACGAGGACGCCGATGTCCAGGACCGCCGAGCCCGAGCCGGCGCCCCCCGTGGGGTCGGGGTTCCCGCCCGCGGCGAGCGCCTGCCACACCATGACCGCGCCCACGCCGATGGCCGCCACGGTGAGGAGCGCGCGTCCCGCCGCGCCCCATCGATCGCCGCTGCCTCCGCCCTCCGCCGTCTTCGCGCTCATCTCGTCGTAGTTGAGACTCATTCTCAATGTCGGACCCCCACGCTACGAGGGGGCGCGGGGGCGTGTCAAGCGGGATGCTGCCGGCACGGTGGGCGTGCGGCGAGACCAGGCTGCGGGGCGTCGATGAAGAAAAGGCGCGCCGGGCAGGGGCCCGGGCGCGCCTCCGATCGGGTGCGGTCCGGTCGTCTACTCCATGCCCTGCCCGCCCTTCTCGGGCGGCGTGAAGTCGAAGGCGGCCGGCGCGCTGCCGTTCACCTCGACCCTGACCGCGTACTCGCCGGGGGAGAGGGCGACGTCTCCCGGTACATGATCTCGACGTTCGCGTCCTCCACAGGTGTCAAAGACCGTTCCGGGCGGGGCGTGCACGGTGTACCGGGTTCGGGACCCTCTTGAACTGGAGTTGAAGAGGGTCGTTTGGACCCCCCGGGGCCCCCGACCGGCCGCGGCCCTCACCCCCTCTGGATCAGCAACACCCCCGCGAACAGGAGCACCGCGCCGAGGACGCGAGAGGCGCTGAGCGGCACCTCGGGGACGCCGATCCACGCCCACCACGGCGCCTCGCCCGCGGCCGAGACCTGCACGGGGCCGAACAGCCCCGAGAAGCTCACCGCCGCCAGCGCGAGGCTCCCGACGAGGAAGTTGACGAGCGCGCCCGCGGGCGGGACGCCCAGAAGGCCTCCCATCTCTAACTCCCCGCCTTCGACCCCTCCGGCCCGATCGTCCGTTCGAACAGGCCGAGGATGCGCCGGTACTCGTCGGTCCACGACGAGGGCACCACGAAGCCGTGGTTCTCGACGGGGTAGGGGGCCAGCGTCCAGCCGGTCTTCCCGAGCTCGATGAGCTTCTGCGCCAGGCGCGCCACGTCCTGGAACTCGACGTTCGTGTCGCGGATGCCGTGCGCGATGAGGAGCGGGTCCTCGAGGCCATCCGCGAAGAAGATGGGCGAGGACCGCTCGTAGGCCGTGCTGTCGGTCTGCGGCAGGTTCAGGATCCGGCTCGTGTACCAGTGGTTGTAGTGCGCCCAGTCGGTCACCGAGCGGAGCGCGGCGCCGGCCCCGAACCACTCGGGCGTCGTGAACAGCGCCATGAGGGTCATGAACCCGCCATAGGAGCCGCCGTAGATCCCCACGCGCTCGGGGGAGCCGATCCCCTCGTCGGCGAGGAGCCACTTCACCCCGTCCACCTGGTCGTCCAGGTCCTTCCCGCCCATGTGCCGGTAGATGGCCGTCCGCCAGTCCCGCCCGTACCCGGCCGAGCCCCGGTAGTCGATGGCCAGCACCGTGTAGCCCTTCGAGGCCAGGAGCTGGTTGAACATGTACTCGCGGTAGTAGGGCTCCGACCACCCGCGCGTCACGTTGTGCAGGTAGCCCGCGCCGTGGACGAACACGACCGCCGCGCCGTTGGGCCGGGCGCCCACGTCCTCGGGCCGGTAGAGGCTCGCGGGGACCTGGACGTCGTCGCGCGCGGTGAACGTGATGATCTTGGGCTCCATCCACGGATAGGCGCGCCACGCCCTGGTGGGCGAGTGGGTGACCCGGACGGGCTCGGCGCCCCGGCGGGCGTCGCGAACGAACAGCTCGGGCGGACGGTTCACGAAGGAGTAGACGTCGGCGAGCCGCTTCCCGTCGGGCGAGGGGGTCACGTCGTGGATCCCGGGTCGCTTCGTCAGCCGGGTCCGGTCCGAGCCGTCCAGTCCGGCCTTCCACCAGTGCTGCTCGTAGGGCGAGCCCTCGCTGGTCGTGAGGTCGAAATGCTTCTCATCGGCCGAGATCGAGGCGGACTTCACCTCCCACGCCCCGCTCGTGAGCTGCGTCGGCGTCGCCCCCCCCTCCGCCGGCACCCGGTACAGGTGCGACCATCCCGACCGCTCCGACAGGAACCACGCGTCGTGGCCGCCCGGGATCCAGCCCACGCAGCGACGCGAGCTCCAGGTCCGGCACGGCCCGCCGATCCACGCGTCGTCGTGGTCGTGGGTGAGGAGCGTGAGCTTCCCGGTCGCCCCGTCCACCGCGTACAGGTACTCGTCCTTGTAGGCGAAGGTGACGGTGCCCACGAGGCCGAGCCTCCCGTCGTCGCTCCACCCGCCGAACCCGACGTCCGCCAGCTCCGGCTCGCCGGCCACCGCCGCGCTGTCGTAGCGCGTGGCGTCCGACGGGGGCGCGAGGTCCAGCCACGTCACCTTCCCGGTCGAGAGGTCGGCGATCCCCAGCCGGCTCCTCCCCTGGAAGTCGCCCACCTTCTCGCGCCCGTCGATCGTCTCCACGTAGCCCGACCCGGTGACGTAGCGCGCCACCGTCGTGTGCCGCTCCTTCTCGGGACCCTCGGTCACGAGGACCGCCGCCCACCGGCCGCCGGGCTCGACGTCGATGCTCCGGACCCGCTCGCTCTCGTCGATGTAGACCGGCTCGGGGTCCTCCGCCTCGCGCCGCTTCCTCTCCGCGGAGTCCTGCCGCGCCTCCTCCGCCCGGACCCGCACGATGTCGAACAGCTCCTTCTGCTCGTGCTCGAGCCACGCGCGCTGCTCGGAGACCGGCTGCTCCTCCTCGGGCGGCTTCTTCCCGTGGCGGATGTCGGTGAGCTGCCGGAGGGCGCCGTCGGAGAGGGTGAGGGCGTAGGCGTTCCCGTCACGGACGAAGTAGACCGTGCGGCCGTCGCGCCCGAAGACCGGATCCGACTCCACGTCGCGGGTGTGGGTGAGGCGGGTCACCCGGAGGCCCGAGACCCGGATCAGCCACAGGTCGCCGTCCCACGCCACCACGCGCCGCTCTCCGTCCGGCGAGTCGTCCCCCCGCGCCACGAGGACGCCGAGCGAGTCCGCCTCGGCGTCGGTGAGCCTCTCGGGCTCGCCCCCCTTCGAGGGAACCCGGTAGACCGCCGGGTCCTCGTGCCACGGCTCGCCGCCCGGCTTCCAGCGGAAGAAGACCCACTTCCCGTCGGGCGTCCAGCGCACGTCGCCCGGCGGCGATCCCACCAGCTCCGGCCCCCGCATGATGTCCTTCACCGTCAGGCGAAAGGCTGCGGTGTCGGCCGTGGCGGTCGTGTCGGCGGCGGCCTGCGCCGTGGGCGCGGCGGAGGCAGGGGCCGCGGCCAGGACGGCGACGAGCGCGGCGGCGACCGGGAGCGGCGCAGAGCGTGGCATCATGAAACGCTTCTTCGGCTCGGAGGAAGCGGCCGAACGCGCGGGGCGGAAGCTCCGAGGGCCCACCGCGTCCGGAGGAGCGGCGGAAAACTACGGGATCGGCGACGGGGCGGCATCCGCGACGGGCATCGCGGATGCCGCCAGAGGCCTCAGGCTCCCCCGCGGCCGTCGTCCGTCTCCTCCTCGGACAGCCGGTGCTTCAGCCGCTCCAGAGCGTCGGCCCAGTACTTCTTCCGCCGCGCCACCGCATCGGCGTCGGCGAGCTTCCGGTGCTCGACGGCGACCCTGCACTTCCCCCTGCCCTTCCCGCCGATCTCGACGTCGACGCGCGTCCCGTCCTCGCCCAAGGCGATGCGGATCGAGCGCGGGCGGGTCGAGGTCGTGATCTCGAGGGGCGCGTCGGCCAGCCAGCTCCGGCGGAAGGTCTCCCGGGTCCAGGCCTCGAAGGCGCGGTCGGCGGTCGCGGGGAGCGTGCGGCTCACCGTGGCGGAGTAGCCTTCCTTCGTCTCGTGCACCTCGCGCAGGCCCCGCGCCTGCTCCCAGCCCACGGTGACCATCTGCGCCCACCACCCGGAGAGCCCCTCCTTCCGGAGGAGGTCGGCGCGCTCGCGGTGGGTCATCTCCGCCGCGCTCCGGCCGTCGAAGAACGCGAACCACCCTTCCCAGTCGCGACCGGTCTTGGACCGGACCGCTTCGTCACCGATGCGCTCGTACTGCGGCCGGCCTTCCCGTGACGGCATCTCGGCCTCCCGGTGGGGGATCGGGGCTTTCCGAGCCCCGGACGGGTCACCCTACAAGGGTAGACGGATATCGTCATGGCACAAGGGCGTCCGGCCTCCCGGCGCAGGCCGGCCCCCCGCCGCGGTTACGCACGGGCGGCCGTCGCCGTCTATCTTCCTGCGGACGCCCCCCACCCAGGAGGAGCCATGACGAAGAGGACGACGAGGACCAGGCAGGTGATGGCGGCGCGGTTCGCGACATTGGCCGGGCTCGTGACGGCCGCGGCGGCTTGTGGAGGCACCCAGCACCTGTCCGAGTACGACTTCACCGGCCACGCGCTGGCCGTCGCCAGCTACGCCCCTTTCGCTCCCGAGCTGTGGACGGGCGGGGTGGACGTGGACACCGACAACCCCGTGTCGGCGGTGCTCGATGCGGGCTCGCGGGTGGCCAAGGAGGTCGAGGGACGGCGGGCGCGCGCCCGGCTCGACAGCGCGGCGCGGGCGGTGGACGTCTCGAAGCTCATGAGCGACAGGATGCTCGAGCGCGCGAGCCGCTACCTGGGCGCCGAGCCGGTCGCCGACCGCGACTCGGCCGACTACCTCCTGGAGCTGGACGTGCGCCGCCTGGCCATCGACGCCAGGAGCGAGAACCGCGCGCGGCTGTTCATGAAGGGCACGGTCTCGCTCCTCGACCGGACCACGGGCCGGGAGATCTGGACCACCGACGTCACGGCGCGCGATCCGCTCACCCCCTACATTCGGCACGGAGGGATCGACATTCCAGGGGACGTGGTGACCGCGGGCGTCCTCTACTCGCTCTCGGTCGAGGACTTCCAGCGCATGCTGGAGGGCATGGCCCGCCTCTCGTCGCAGGCGGTCATGGACCACCTCCGCTCGGACCTTCGCGAGGTGCGGGAGGACCGGCGGGGCTAGGGGATCCGAAGGGCGCGCCGAACGGTCTCCGGGAGGTGGACGCATGCTGAACGCTCGAGACAGGACGGGTCGGGCCGCCCGTGCGCTCGCGCCCCTCCTCGTGGCGGCGCTCGCCGCGGCGTGGGCGTCGGCGCCCGCCCGCGCGGCGCTCGCGGCCCGGAGCCCCGGGCCGGCCTCCCCATCCGCGACCGCTTCGGGCGCCGCGGCCGCGTCGGCCGCCCGCGCCGCGGGCGACACCCTGGAGGACATCGCCTCGCAGGCCACGGCGGCCGTCGTCCGCATCGACGTCCGCACGCCCTCCGACACGCGCCAGGGAAGCGGCTTCCTGGTCGACTCGAGCGGCCGCATCGTCACGAACTACCACGTCATCGAGGACGCGCGCTCGATCGAGGTGAAGCTGGCCTCGGGCGACGTGTACGACGCCGTGGAGATCCTGGGCACCGACGAGCGCCGCGACATCGCGGTCCTCCAGGTCAAGGGCTTCCATCTCCCGGCCCTCCCGCTCGGGAACTCGGACTCGGTGCGGGTCGGCGCCACGGTCGTCCTCATCGGGAGCCCTCTCGGCCTCGAGAACACGGTCTCGATGGGGATCGTGAGCGGCCGACGACAGGAGCCCCAGGGCTACCAGCTCCTCCAGGTCAGCGCCCCGGCCTCGCCGGGCTCGAGCGGCGGTCCCGTCCTCTCCGGCTCGGGCAAGGTGGTCGGCATCGCGGTGTCGCAGATGCAGGCGGGCCAGAACCTGAACTTCGCCGTCCCGATCAACTACGCCCGCGGCCTCCTCGAGCACCTGGGCAAGGAGCCGGTGACCATCCTCGGCCCGGACACCAAGACCTCGGCCCCGGCGAGGACGCGGCTCCCCGCGGGCGCGCGCCGCGTGAACGAGGGCCTGGCCTTCAGCCTGGCGGGCTTCCGGGGCTACACGCTGGAGATGGACGGCCGGACAGGGGAGGGGCTCCGCCGCCGGATCCGCGTATCCTACCGGCGGATCGAGACCGTGGGTGGCGGAGAGCCGCGGCTCGAGCGCTACCTGGAGAGCGAGACGACCGAGCGCACGGGGCCGTTCGCGACGCCGGAGACCGTCCGCCGCGAGCGCTCCCGGACGCTGGTCGGGGCGTCCGACCTCCACCCGATCTCGACCCGCGGGGAGGTGGCGCGGCGATCGAGCCAGGGATGGAAGAAGTCGGAGTACGACCTCCGCTTCGAGGACCACCACGTCCGGGGGATGATCCGGGACACCGCCGGGAACGCCAGCGAGCTCGACCGCGATCTGCCGGACGGGATCCTCCTGCGCGGCACGGCCAACCTGGCGTTCGCGACGCTCGCATCGGGGGACTCGCTGGCCGGAAGGAGCGTGGAGTTCACGACCTTCGAGCCGCGCACGGGCGACGTCACGCACGACCGCTACGACGTGCAGGACACGACCACGGTGTCCGTGGTGGGGACGAGCTACCGCGCCCTCCGCGTGAACATCGCCAGCGGCCTCGCCAACACGACCGCCTACTTCCGCGCCTCCCCGCCCCGCATCCTCCTCCGCCGGGAGAACGAGCAGGCCCGCGAGGAGGTCGTCCACCTGGAAACCGGCGGCGGTGCCGGGCAGGAGGAGGGCGGCGGGGGCGGCTGAGCGGCCGGCAGGGAAATTTTTCCTGCCGCTCTCCCGCCAACCCGGTAATCCTTCCCTGATTCGAGGTCCCTCCCGCACGGCGCGGTTCACGACACGGTTCGCTAATAGCGTACCATACCGTCGGTTATGGACGCGCGGTCCGATCCGGGGCGTTCGGAACGGCTGTTGCCTTCTACAGGGGACCAGGAAAGCGCTCCGGCGACGCGCCGGTGCGCGACGACATGTCCCGACATCCGAGGAGGCAACAGTGAGGAAGGCGATCCAGGCAGGACTGCCCGTGGCGCTCGTCGCGGTCGTGGGGCTCGCCCTCGCGCCCAACGGGCTCCGGGCACAGGAGAAGGCCCAGACATCCGCCGATCAGCAGGCGTGCACGGCCAAGGTCACGCCGGCGGCCGTCGAGCCGGGACAGAAGGCGGTCGAGGTCGTCGCGTCGCTGTCCGAGGACGTGGGTGCGATCAAAGGCCTGAAGGCCGAGAAGGGCAGCGGTGTCGCGCTCGCCCAGCCCGGCGATCTCCCCAAGTCGCAGCAGAAGATGTCCCGGAGCGAGAAGAGCGACCGGCCTGCGGCGATCGAGATGTCCAACCAGGCCAACAGCGCCACCCTGTGGCTGAGCACCGTCGACGCCACGCCCGGCGAGCACGCCGTCGAGTTCGAGGGTCAGGACGGCGTGTGCACGGCCAGGGTCACGATCCAGAAGCCCGAGAAGAAGAAGGAGCAGTGACCTGAGCTGGTGACAGCAGGAGCCCCCCGGGAGCCGCGAGGCTCCGGGGGGCTTTCTGCTGTCGGTCAGGGACCCGGCGGAGACCCGGTACCACGTGGCAGGTGAGGGTCGCGCGCAGCCGCTCGCGGTTGGCGACCTCCAGGAGCTCCTCCACCGTCCCGGCGGGCAGCTTCGCGAACCCCTCGTCGGCCGGAGCGAACACCGTGAGCGGGCCGGAGGCCTTCAGGGTCTCCACCAGCCCGGCGGCCGCCCCTCAGCCCGTCGGCAGCTCCCGGAGCGCCGCGAGCGCGGCGGACAGAGCCTCGTCGGTCCGCGTGAGGACGAAGATCGTGTCGTCCCCGGCCAGCGTGGCCGCCACCCCGGGCACGTCGGCCGCGTCGAGGGCGACGGCCACGGCGTTGGCGGCTCCGACGTCGGTGCGGACCACGATCGTGTCGCGAACGCGCTCCACGTCCCGGACGAAGTCGGCGAACGCCCGCCGGAGCTCCTCGGCGGCCGCGGCGTCGGCCGACGCTGCGTGGAGCTCCTCGATCGCGTCGGGCGGCGCGTACCGGTAGCCGTCCCCGGCCGGGACCTTCACGAGCCCGACCCGGCGGATGTCCCGCGACACGGTGGTCTGCGTGACCTCGATCCCGCGCTCGGCCAGGGCGCGGACGAGCTCCTCCTGCGTGCGGATCGTCCGCTCCGAGACGATCTCGAGGATGAGCCGCTCCCGCTCGCGGCGGCTCATGGCGCCTCCGCCGCGCGCCGAGAGGCCCGTGCGCCGCCCCTCACGGTGCCCCCGGCAGCCCGGCGTCGAGGAGCCTGCCCTCCCGGTGGGCGCGGAGGATGGGCGGCTCCGGGAGCGCGTTCCGCCACGCCGCCAGCTCCCCGGCCTCGCGCCGGGCGCGCGCCGCCTGCTCGCGGGTCCGCTCCGGCGCCGGCCCGCCGGGCGAGAGGCGGGCCCGTGCGGCCGCCTCGGGCACGAGCCCGGACAGCGCCTCCTCGCCCGCCTCGGGGCACGCCCCACGGAGCGCCTCCGGCGACAGCTCCCACAGCTCGACGCCCTCCGCCTCGGCCGCCCGGACCGCGCGCCCGGCCTGCTCGTGCGCGGTGCGGAAGGGGACGCCGCGCCGGACCAGGTGATCGGCCAGGTCGGTGGCGGTGAGGAATCCCCCGCGGAGCGCCTCGCGCATGCGCGCGGTCCGGAACTCGAGGCCCCGCGCGACGATGGCCGACGCGCGCAGGGAGGCGGCGGCGGTGTCGAGCGCGTCGAACAGGGGCTCCTTGTCCTCCTGCAGGTCGCTGTCGTAGGCGAGGGGGAGGCCCTTCAGGGTCGTGAGCACCGAGACGAGGTCGCCCACCGTGCGCCCGGTCTTCCCGCGGATGAGCTCGGCGGCCTCGGGGTTCCGCTTCTGGGGCATGAGGCTGCTCCCCTGCGCGACCCGGTCGGAGAGGGCCGCGAACCCGAACTCGGACGAGGTCCACAGCACGACCTCCTCGGCCCAGCGCGACAGGTGGGTCATGAGGAGGGCCGCGGCGAACACGGCCTCGGCCACGTAGTCCCGGTCGGCCACCGCGAGCTGCGTGTTCGGGTGGACGCCGTCCAGGCCGAGGAGGTCGGCGGTCCGTTCGGGGTCGATCGGGTGGGAGGTGCCGGCCAGGGCCCCGGCGCCGAGCGGGGAGCGTCCGGCCGCCGCGTGGGTGCCGCGGATGCGCCGGGCGTCGGACAGGATCGCGAACACGTGCGCCAGAAGGTGGTGGGCGAGGGTCACGGGCTGGGCGCGCTGGAGGTGGGTGTAGCCGGGCATCCACGTCTCGAGGTGGGCCTCGGCCTGCTCCGTCCACGCCTCCGCCAGCTCGAGCGCCGCCCCCACCAGCTCCGCCGCGCGCTCCCTGACCCACAGCCGGAGCGCCACAGCGGTCTGGTCGTTCCGGCTGCGGGCCGTGTGGACGCGCCGTGCCGCCTCCCCGATCCGCTCGCCCAGCGTGCGCTCGATCCAGCCGTGGATGTCCTCGTCGGGGCCCTCCAGAGGCCCGGGCATGGGGCCGCGCCCGCCGGCGGGGGCGCCGCGTCCGGCCCCGCCGGGCGCCAGCTCCCCCGCCTCGACCTCGGAGAGCATCCGCGAAAGCCCCTCGAGGATCGGGCCGGCCTCCGCGCGCGAGAGCACCCCCGTCTCGAGGAGCATGCGGACGTGCGCGAGGCTCGCGGCGAGGTCGTGGCGGACCAGGCGCCGGTCGAAGGGGAGGGAGTTCGTGAACGCGTGGATCCCCCCGTCGAGGGGCGTCGCGAACCGTCCCCCCCACAGGGGGCTCGCGCCACGCGGCGGACCGCTCTCCTGGTCGCTCGGGCTCACGACCCTCCTCGCTCGCTGCAGGCTGTGTCGGGCGCGGGGTGGAGGATGCGCCTCTCAGCCGCCCGATGCCAGCCGTGGCTCGGCCTCCGGGCCGCGCGACCCCCGCACCGCCAGCGCCGGGCTCCCCGGCGCGCCCCGCGCCCTCGCCTGCACCTGCACCGGCAGGCTCCACAGCCGGATGAAGCCCGACGCGTCCGCCTGGTCGTAGACCCCGTCCTCGCCGAACGTCGCGAGGTCCTCCCGGTAGAGCGAGCACGGCGAGCGCCGCGCCACCGGCAGGCACGAGCCCCGGTACAGGCGGACCGTGACCGTGCCGGTGACGTGCGCGTGCGAGGAGGCCAGGAAGGCGTCGAGCGCCTCCCGCAGCGGCGTGTACCACAGCCCCTGGTAGACCAGGTCGGCCCACCGGCCGGACACCTGCTCCTTGAAGCGGACGGTGTCGCGGTCCAGCGTGATCGCCTCGAGGTCCCGGAGCGCCGCCGCCAGCACGGTCCCGGCGGGGGTCTCGTACACCCCGCGGCTCTTCATCCCGACGACGCGGTTCTCCACCAGGTCGACCCGCCCGACGCCGTGTGCGCCCGCCAGCGCGTTCAGCCGGCGGATGAGCGCGGCCGCGGTCATCGGCCGCCCGTCCACCGACACCGGGAAGCCCGCCTCGAAGCCGATCTCGACCTCGAGCGGCTCGTCCGGCGCCCGCGCGGGGTCCTCGGTGAGCACGAACATGTCCGCGGGCGGCGCCTGCGAGGGGTCCTCGAGCACCCCTCCCTCGAACGAGACGTGCCACAGGTTCCGGTCGATGCTGTAGGGCTTCTCGGCCGTCGCGGCGACCGGGATCCCGCGCTCGGCCGCGTAGGCCATGGCCTCCTCGCGCGAGCGGATGTCCCACTCCCGCCACGGCGCCACGATCGCCAGCTCGGGGGCCAGCGCCCGGTAGACGAGCTCGAAGCGGACCTGGTCGTTCCCCTTCCCCGTGCAGCCGTGGGCGAGGGCGTCGCACCCCGTCCGCCGCGCCACCTCGACCTGCGCCCGGGCGATGACGGGGCGGGCGAGCGCGGTCCCGAGGAGGTAGCGGCCCTCGTAGACCGCCCCGGCGCGCACCGCCGGGAGGAGGACCTCCTCGGCGAGCGGGTCGACGAGGTCGACCACGTGGCACTCGGCCGCGCCGGTCGCGAGCGCCTTGTCGCGAATCGCCCCGAAGTCCTCGTCCTGGCCCACGTCGGCCACCACGGCCACGACCTCGCAGCCGCAGGTCTCCCGCAGCCAGGGGATCATGACCGAGGTGTCCAGGCCTCCCGAATAGGCCAGGGCCACCCTCTCCATCGCATTGCTCATGCTTTCGTCCCTCTCCGATGGGCTCGCCGTCTCCGGGACGAACGCCACGCGCCGCGGCCGCCCCTCATCGCGTGATTATGCATCCATGTGCATACTCATGCAAGTCCCCGGCCCCCCTTCCGCTCCGCCGGGGTCCCCGCGCCCGCGATCGGGCTGCCGGCCGCCCGTTCCGTCCGGGTCAGTCCCCGCCGCCCTCGAACAGGCGGGCCGCCTTGCGGGCCGAGGCCACGATCCCCTGGATCATGGCCGAGCTGAAGCCCTGGTGCTCCAGCTCGTTCAGGCCCGCGATCGTGCAGCCGCGCGGGGTGGTCACGCGGTCGATGGCCGACTCCGGGTGGTCGCCCTCCAGGAGGAGCGAAGCGGCGCCCCGGGCCGCCTGGGCCGCCATGAGGAGGGCCTCCTCCGGGTGGAACCCGATCTCGATGCCTCCCTGCGAGGCGGCGCGGATGGACCGGAGGAAGAAGGCCACGCCGCACGCCCCCAGGGCGGTGGCGCTCACCATGAGGTCCTCCGGTAGGACGAGGGTGCGTCCGACCGCCTCGAACAGCGGACCGACCACATCGAGAGCCTCGTGCTCCCCTTCGGCAGCGCACAGGCACGTCATCGACTCGCGGATCGCGATGGCCATGTTGGGCATGGCCCGGACGGTGGGCACGTGCCGGCCCAGGTGCCGGCGGATCTCGGCGATGGTCACGTCCGAGACCACCGAGACGAGGACGTGGCGCTTCGGGTCCAGCACGTCGTCGATCGACTCGAGGAGACCGACCACCTGGCCCGGCTGGACGGCCAGGACCACGACCCCGGCCTCACGCGCGGCTCGACGGTTGTCCAGGTCCACGCCGAAGCCGCGTCGCCCCAGCGGCTCGAGGAGCTCCCGCCGTCTCCGGGTGAGGAGGATCTCCTGCGGCCGGCGGAGCCCCGAAAGCGTCCAGCCGGCGGCCAGCGCCTGGCCGATGTTCCCCGCCCCGAGGATCGCGATGGTGCGCTCGGGCCCGTCCGTCGTCGTCTCGTCCGCCGTCATGGCCTCCCTCGCCCGCCCTGTGGGTCTACTCCGACCGCCGCTCCCGGTGTCGGGTCGTCAGCACCCGACCTCGCCGGGGGGGCGTCGATCCTCCGCGTAGGGATGCACCCTACGGGCCCCGCGTGGTCTCCACCACAGGTCGCGGCGAGTCTTCCCCACCGGACGAATGGCGGACCTTCCTATACCCGCGGTCGTCCGGCCGGGCGACGTTCAGGGCGTGCCGGCACGGATCGGGGCCCGGAGAGCGGGGAGCGAGGTCATGGAGCGAGAGAAGAGCAGGGTGGGCGGAACGAGCCGCGACGACGCGAGCGTCGGCCGGGGACGCTCCGGCGGCCAGCACGGGGGCGGGTCTCACCCGGGCTCGCGCCCCGCGGGCCCCAGGGCCATGCGGCGGCGCTACGCCCAGGCTCCCGTGGTGTTCACCTGGGAGCTGACCCGGGCCTGCGCGCTCAAGTGCGTGCACTGCCGCGCGGAGGCGCAGCCCGATGCCCACCCCGACGAGCTCACGACCGAGGAGGCGCGGGAGGTCCTGCGGCAGGTGAGGTCGTTCACGCCACGGCCGCCGGTCGTCGTCCTCTCGGGCGGGGACCCGATGGCCCGTGCGGACGTGTTCGACATCCTCGCCTGCGGGAACGAGCTCGGGCTCCACATGGCGATCACGCCCGCCTCGACCCCCTCGCTCACCCCCGAGACGGTCGCGGAGCTGAAGGACGCGGGCGTGGTCCGCATGGCGCTCTCGCTGGACGGCGCCACGGCCGAGGACCACGACACGTTCCGGGGCCAGGAGGGCTCGTTCGACGTGGTGGTCCGCGCGGCGGAGGCGGCCCGGGAGGTCGGGCTCGAGATCCAGATCAACACGACCGTAACCCGCGAGAACGCGGGCGACATGTGCCGGATCGCCGACCTCGTCGAGTCGCTCGGCGCGGTGGCGTGGGAGCTCTTCTTCCTGGTGCCGGTGGGACGGGGCTCGGCGCTGGAGCCGCTCGGGGCGCACGAGACGGAGGCCCTGCTGCGCTGGCTCTACCGCCGCGAGCGCCGCTCGTCCTTCAAGGTGGTCACGGTCGAGGCGCCCTTCTACCGGCGCGTGGGCCGACAGATCGAGCTCGAGGAGCGCGAGGCCGGCGAAGAGGCGCGCCGCGACCTGGCCGCCCTGGGCTCGACCGGCGACGGGAACGGCTTCGTGTTCGTGAGCCATACGGGCGAGGTCTTCCCCTCCGGCTTCCTTCCGCTCTCGGGGGGCAACGTCCGCGAGCGGAGCCTCGTCGACATCTACCGGGACAGCCAGCTCTTCCGTTCCATGCGCGATCCCGAGGCGCTCAAGGGCAAGTGCGGGGTCTGCCCCTTCCGCTTCGTGTGCGGCGGGAGCCGGGCCCGGGCCTTCGCGGTCTCGGGCGATCCGCTGGAGGAGGACCCGTTCTGCGCCTTCGAGCCTCCGGGCTGGAAGGGGAGGGCGGAAGCCTCGACTTCGGAGCGTGCCTCGCCGAGCGCGACCGGCGCGAGGGGCGCCGGCGACGGCCGGCGGCCCTGGAGGCTCGCGGCCAGCTGACCTCTCCAGCCGGGGAGGGCGCCGGGGGTCATGGCAGCCCCGGCGGGCCACCAGCAGGGGCTCCCCTCTCGCATTCGGAGTCCGGCCCCCGGCGCAGCCTCACCCCTCCGGGAGCCCTCCTCCCGGAGCCTCCCTTCTCCACGTTCGGCCCCGAGCGCGTTAGATTTCCTCTTCATCCACGGGGAGGAGGGGCGCCATGAAGGGAACCGATCGGCTGCAGGACCCGCTCAACGGCTTCGCGCTGGAGAGGATCGGCCAGGTGGCCGTCCGCGCCCGCGATCTCGAGGCGTCCGTCGATTTCTACCGGGACGCCCTCGGGCTCCCTCTCCTGTTCCGCGCCCCGCCGGGGCTGGCCTTCCTGAAGTGCGGGGACCTCCACCTCATGCTCTCGGCCCCCGAGAGCCCCGAGTTCGATCACCCTTCCTCGGTCCTCTACTTCGAGGTCGACGACATCGAGACGGCCTACCGGGTGCTGGGCGAGCGGGGCGTGGTGTTCCTGGGCGAGCCGCACCGGGTCCACCGGGCCGAGGACCACGAGCTGTGGATGGCCTTCTTCCGGGACCCGGACGGCAACGTCCTCGCCATTCGCGCGCGGCGGCCGCCGGCGTAGGGGGTCGCAACCCGCCGCCTACAGGGTCTCGAACGCCCTCGACAGCCGGTCCTCGGCCTCCTGCGCCACCTCCTCGATGCCCGGGATGCCGGCCAGCGACAGCATGGCCTTGGGACGGAGGAACGCCGCCTCCGAGCCCGAGTCGGTCTCGGCCACCACCACGTTGCACGGCAGGAGGAGGCCGATGTCGTCGTCGGCGCTCAGGGCCCGGTGGGCCAGCTGCGGGTTGCAGGCGCCCAGGATCACGTAGCGCTTGAACTCCTCGTCCAGCTTCTTCCTGAGGGTCTCCTTCACGTCGATCCGCGTCAGGATCCCGAAGCCCTCCTCGCCAAGCGCCTCCTCGACGCGCGCGATCGCGTCCTCGTAGTCGACGCCCGGCAGCTCCTTGCGCGATCCGTAGCTCACGTCCCTCATGATGGTCCTCCGTGACTGGCTCTGTTCGGTCTCGATTCGCGACATCGGTCTCGAGTCTCGGTTCGCGAGACCCTTCTCGCGCCGCCCGCCCCTGGGCTCAATCCGCGAACAGCTCGACGGCGCTCTCGAGGGAGTTCGCGACCTGCTCGCGGGTGATGATGCCGATGATGATCCCGTGGTCGGGGTCGACGCAGCTGGTCGAGACGAGCGCCACGGGCACCCGCTTCCGGTACATGGCCGAGAGCACGTCGAAGAAGCTCTCGTCCTCGTCCACGACAATGTAGTCCGTGCTCGTGATCTCGCTCAGGCTCGTCCCCGACCCGGTGCCGGCCACGCAGGCCAGCGCGGCGTCCTTGGAGATCACGCCGAACACCTCGTCCGGGTCGCCCACCAGAAAGTAGGTCGCCGTCCCCATCTTACGGGCCGACTCCAGGAAGCGCTCGAACGGGATGGACGGGGAGACGGTCACGACGGCCGTCTCCATGACGTCCCGCGCGCTCCGGACGTAGTGGAAGTTGGCCTGGAGCGCCTGCGGCACGAAGTGCCCGCGCCTGGCCAGCTTCAGCGTGTAGATGCTCTGGTCGACGAGCGCGCGCCTGACGCCGTAGCTCAGCACGACGGTGATGGCCATCGGGATGATGACGCCGTAGTCCCTCGTCATCTCGAAGATCATGACGATCGCGGCCATCGCGGCCCCGGTCGAGCCGCCCACGACGCCCGCCATGCCGGCCACGGCGAAGCCGGGCGCGCCCACGGCGCCGAGCGAGGGGAAGAAGCGCGAGAGGACGAGGCCGTAGGCGGCCCCCAGCGTCCCTCCCATGAACAGCGCCGGCGAGAACACCCCGCCCGAGGCGCCCGAGCCCAGGGTGGCGGCGGTCACGAGGACCTTGGCCACGTAGAGGACGAGGAGGATCAGGACCGGGCCGAGCCCGCCCGAGAGGATGTCCTGGATCGTCGCGTACCCGACGCCCTGGATGTAGTAGTGGCCCAGCCACCTCATGGTCAGGTACATGAGGATGCCGACGCCCAGCATCCCGAGGCCGTGACGCAGGTAGTAGCTGTTCGGGATCCACTCCTCGAACAGGTCCTCGGCCCCGTACAGCGACTTGATGAACACGGCCGACGCGAGGCCCATGAGGATCCCCAGCCCGACGAAGGAGACGAGCGCCCCGGGGTCGGTGATGTTGAAGGACGAGCTCACCAGGTTGGGGATCACGAACGAGGGGTTGGGCCCGAAGAACAGCCGGCCGATGTAGGTGGCGGTCACGGTCGCGATCCCCACCGGGACCAGCGTCCGCACGCTCACCTCGTGCAGCATGATCTCGATGGCGAACAGGATCCCGCCGATCGGCGTGTTGAACGTGGCGGCGATCCCGCCGCCGGCCCCCGCCGCCACCAGGGTGATCCGCTCCCAGGTCGGCATCTCGATGACCTGGCCCAGGGTGGAGCCGAAGGAGGCCCCGATCTGGATGATCGGCCCCTCGCGTCCGATCGAGCCGCCGCTCCCGATCGACAGCGCCGAGGCCAGCGACTTGATCACGGCCACGATGGGCCGGACGATCCCCTTGTTGTAGTAGGTGGCGTCGATGACCTCCGGGACGCCGTGCCCCTTGGCCTCCGGTGCGAAGTTCTTGACCAGGAACACGACGCCCAGCGAGCCCACCACGGGGACCAGGATGACCAGCGGTCCCCAGGGCGCCGGGACCGGCGTGTGCTGGTTGGCGTCGTAGACGAAGGAGAACTGGCCGAGGAAGAGGAGGTTGTGGAAGAGGGCGATGAGGTCGCGGAAGGCCACCGCGCCCAGGCCGGCGATGATCCCAACCAGGATCGAGAGGAGGGTCAGCCGGTAGCGGAGCCCCGTGAGCTGGAGCCCCTCGCCGCCCTCGCCCTCGAGCGCCTCTTGCTCCTCCGGGACGTCCCGGCCGGGCTCCTCTCCCCGCGCGGCCCCGTCCGCCCCGCCCGCGGCCCGCTCCTCGTCCTCGTCCCGGGAGCCGTCGGGCTCCTCGTCGGATCCGCTCACGCGCCGCCGTCCCCCCCGCCGGCTCCGTCCAGCTCCTCACGCACGGTCCGCGCGGCCTCGACCATGTTGGCCAGGGCGGGGACGACTTCGTCCCAGCCCCGGGTCTTGAGGCCGCAGTCGGGGTTCACCCACAGCCGCTCGGCCGGGAGGACGGTGAGCGAGTCCCGGACGTGGTCGGCCATCTCCTCGGCCGGCGGCACGCGGGGCGAGTGGATGTCGTAGACCCCGGGGCCGATGTCGCGCCGGTAGTCGAAGTCCCGGAAGACCTCCAGGAGCTCCTCGTCCGAGCGCGCGTTCTCGATCAGGAGGACGTCGGCGTCCATGCGGGCGATGTGCTCGATCATGTCGTTGAACTCGGAATAGCACATGTGCGTGTGGACCTGCGTCTCGGGCGCGGCGGTGGCCGTGGCCACCCGGAACGCGTCGATCGCCCAGCCGAGGTAGTCGTCGCGGTCCTCCGCCCGGAGCGGGAGCCCTTCGCGCAGCGCCGGCTCGTCCACCTGGATCACCGGCGCGCCCGCGTCCTGGAGGTCCTCGACCTCGTCGCGCACCGCCAGGGCCAGCTGGTAGCAGGTCGCCGCGCGCGGCTGGTCGTCGCGCACGAACGACCAGCCCAGCATGGTCACCGGCCCGGTGAGCATCCCCTTCACGGGCCGCTCGGTGCGGGAGGCCGCCCAGCTCCACCAGCGCACGGTGATGGGCGCCGGCCGGTCGATGTCTCCGTACAGGATGGGCGGCTTCACGTAGCGGCTCCCGTAGGACTGCACCCATCCGTGCCGGGTGAAGGCGTAGCCGTCCATGCGCTCGGCGAAGTACTCGACCATGTCGTTCCGCTCGAACTCGCCGTGGACCAGGACGTCCAGCCCGACCTCCTCCTGCACGCCGATGCAGCGCTCGATCTCCTTCTCCAGGAAGCTCTCGTACTCGTCCCGGTCGATGTCCCCCTGCCGGAAAGACCGCCGCCGCCGGCGGACCTCCTTCGTCTGCGGAAAGGAGCCGATGGTCGTGGTCGGGAGCGTGGGCAGGCCGAGCCGGATCCGCTGCCGGGCGCGCCGCTCCTCGAACGGCTCGGGGCGGGACGCCCCGTTCGCCGAGAGGCCCTCCAGCCGCCGCCGCACCTCGGGCCGCCGCGTCCGGTCCGAGCCCCGGCGGGAGTCGAGCGCCTCGCGGTTCGAGTCCAGCTCCCTCCGGATGGCCTCGCGACCCTCGTTCAGGCCGCGGGTGAGGATCTCGACCTCGGCCAGCTTCTGACGGGCGAAGGCGAGCCACGAGCGGAGCTCGGCGTCGAGGCCGGTCTCCCGCGAGGCATCGATCGGCACGTGGAGGAGGGAGCAGGAGGGCGAGACCTGGATCCGGCCGGGGTCCACCCGCCCGGCCACCCGCTCCAGGAGCTCGAGCGAGCGCTCGAGGTCGTTGATCCACACGTTCCGGCCGTCGACGATCCCGACCCGGAGGACCCTGTCGGAGGGAAAGCCGTGCTCGTCCAGGTGCTCGAGGTGGGCCCTGCGGCCGCGCACGAAGTCGAGACCGATCCCGTCCACGGGGAGCCCGATGAGCCGGCGGTAGGCCTCCCCCACGTGGCCGAAGTAGGTCTGGACGAGGAGGCGCGCCCGGCCGCCGTGCGCGGAGAGGCGTCCGTACCCGCGCTCCAGGGCGTCCAGCTCCTCGTCCGAGCGGTCCTCCACGAGGCACGGCTCGTCGAGCTGGACCCACGCGGCTCCCGCCTCCGCCAGCCGCTCCACCACCTCGGCGTACGCGTCCACCAGCGGCTCCAGGAGGTCGAGCCGGCGGTCCTCGCCCTGGCCGGTCCACTTGGACAGGAGGAGGAAGCTGAGGGGGCCCAGGAGGACCGGCACGGTCTCGACGCCCTGCTCCAGCGCCTCGGCGTGCTCGTCCAGGGGCTTGGTGGTCGAGACCTCGAACGAGGTGTCGGGGCCGAGCTCGGGGACGATGTAGTGGTAGTTCGTGTCGAACCACTTGGTCATCTCGAGCGCCGGGACGTCCAGCTCCTCGGTCTGGGAGCCGCGCGCCATGGCGAAGTAGCGGTCGAGCCCGAGGCCGTCCGCGCCGCGGGTGTAGCGCTCCGGCACGGCGCCCACCAGGGAGGCGGCGTCGAGCACGTGGTCGTACAGGGAGAAGTCGTTGGAGGGGATGTGCTCGATGCCGGCGGCCCGCTGGCCCTTCCACGCGTCGCGGCGGAGGCGCGCCGCCCGCTCCCGAAGCTCGTCCGCGTCGCTCTCGCCGCGCCAGTGGGCCTCGAGGGCCATCTTGAGCTCGCGGTCCGGTCCGATGCGCGGGAATCCCAGGTTCGCAGACGTCGCCATGCTCGTCGTCCTCTTCGTCTCGCCGTGACGGCGCGCGAGCTCGCATCCCCGCGGGTCGGAGAACGGCCGCGGCCTGCTTCTTCCCCCCGCCTGCCGATGTCAAGAAGCGTTCCGCATCGCGCGGGCGCGGTCGCCGCGCCGGCCGATCCGCGGCCGTCCCGGAAGGCGCGGCGCGCCGGCCCGGCGGCGCGGGCTCGCTTGCGCGAGCCGGCCCGGCGGCGTCTCATCCAGACATGGATGTCTTCGGCCGCGGCCCCAGGCGGGGCCGCTCCCTCCGCGCCGCTCTCCCCGTCCTCCTCGCCGCCGCCCTGGCCGCGTGCGCGGGCCGGACGCCGCCTCCGGCCACGCCGGCCACGAGCGTCGAGGAGGGCTGGAGCCAGGTCGGCGAGGCCTCGTGGTACGGGAAGAAGTTCCACGGCCGTCCGACCGCATCGGGCGAGCGCTTCGACATGGACGCGATGACCGCGGCCCACCGCACGCTTCCGCTCGGGACGTGGATCGACGTCACCAACCTGGAGAACGGCCGCCGGGCGGAGCTCCGGGTCACCGACAGGGGCCCGTTCGCGAAAGGCCGGATCCTGGACGTCTCCCGGGCCGCCGCCCGCCGGCTCGGCTTCCTCGTGGACGGGACGGCGAAGGTGAAGATCGTCGTCACGCGGCCGCCGTCGGCCTGCCGCGAGGTGCAGGTGGCCTCCTTCAGCGACCCCTCCAACGCCGATGCGATGCTGGCCAGGCTGCGCGACGCCGGCGAGCCGGCCCGCGAGGAGCCGGGACCGGACGGCTTCACCCGGGTCGTGGCGGGGCCGCTCCGCTCGGACGAGGCCGAGGACGTGGCCCGCCGCTTCGGCGGGGAGGTGCGCGCCTGCGCGGCGAAGTCGGAGACGGAGGGCCCGTAAGGGCGCGGCGCGCTCGGGTCGGCGGGGCGTCGGCCCCGCGGCGCCCGAACGCGCGACGCGCGGGGCCGCGACCCGGCCCCCGAGCCTCACCCCGCGTCGTCCAGAAGCTCCTCCAGGGCCTCCTCGTGGACGCGGAGCGCGTCCTCCCCGAACAGAGCGAAGCGGACCCGCCGGACCGACTCCAGCTCCGGGAGCGCGCCCAGGACCTCGTCCAGCGCCGCCCGCGCCGCCTCCCGAAGGGGGTAGCCGAAGGCGCCGGTCGAGAGGGCGGGGAAGGCCACCGAGGCGAGGCCCTCCTCCTCGGCCAGCTCCAGCGCCCGTCGGTAGCAGCTCCTCAGGAGCTCCTCGGCCGGCTGGTCGCGGCCGTAGACGGGGCCCAGGCAGTGGATGACGCGCCGGACGGGGAGGTCGTGGGCGCCGGTGATCACGGCCTGGCCGGGCTCGATCGGGGCCAGCGGCCGGCACTCCTCGGCCAGGCCCGGTCCGGCCGCGCGGTGGATGGCGCCCGCCACGCCGCCGCCGGGCATGAGCTGGGCGTTGGCGGCGTTCACGACCGCGTCGAAGCCGTCCTGGTGGGCGATGTCGCCGCGCTCGAGCTCGATGGCGACGCCGTGACGCTCGACCTTCATCCTCGTCTCCCGGGTGGATAGATTGAGGGGTGCGGGGCCGGCTTCCGGCCGCGCACCGCCGCAAACCGCATTCCCCGTCCCGGGCCGAAAGGAGCTTCGTATGCGTCTGCTCATCAGCTGGCTGATCAACGCCGGCGCCCTGTGGATCACGACGCGCATCGTCCCCGGCATCCTGGTGCGCGGGACCGGAGCGCTCCTCCTGGCGGCGCTCGTCATCGGACTCGTGAACGCGATCGTGAAGCCGATCCTGGTCTTCCTGACCTTCCCGATCACGGTGGTGACGCTGGGGATCTTCTACCTGGTCCTGAACGGGATCCTCTTCTACCTGGCCGCCGCGCTCACGCCGGGCTTCGCCCTCCGCGGCTTCGGGTCGGCGTTCTTCGGGGCCCTGGTGATGTCGATCGTGGGGCTCGTCCTGCACGCGCTGATCCCGGGGGACTGAGGCGCGGCGGGGGTCGTCGGCCGCCCGGTCCCGGGCGGCTCGCCGTCCCCGCGGCGTCCCCAGGCCGGCCGGCTCCGACGCCGGCCCGACGCCCGCCCCCGCCGTGGTACGTTCGTTGAAGCATGAGGGCGTACGGCGGGCCATGCGCGAGGACCGGCTCCGCGACCCTCCCGGCCCGCCCCTCGCGGAGCCGTCGCTACCGGATCCCAGAGCGGGAAGGAGCGTTCCGTGGACTATTTCGGCCGCCAGGACCTCAAGGACCTTCTGGACGAGATGGACGGCCCGGCCGTCTCGATCTACGTGCCCACCGAGCGGACCAGCAGCGAGGCCGAGACCAACCGCCTCCGCTACCGGGCCGCGCTCGACCGCGCCCGGGAGCTCATGGGCACGGCCGACAGCTCCAACGGCGCCGGGGACGGCGTGGTCGAGGAGCTCGAGCCCCTCGTCCAGGAGGAGGAGTTCTGGCGCTACCAGTCGGACGGCCTGGCCGCCTTCGCGGCGCCCGGCTTCCTCCGGCTCTACCGCCTCCCCTCGAGCCTCCCCGAGCTGGTCGTGGTGGGTCCGACCTTCCACACGCGGCCCATGCTCGAGTACCTGCAGGCGCCCGACCGCTACTGGGTGCTCGGCCTCAGCCAGAAGAAGGTGAGGCTGTGGTCCGGGACCGCGAACGGCGTGAGCCCGGTCGACCTCAAGGGCGTGCCGCGCAACCTCATGGAGGCGCTGGGCTACGAGTTCGAGCGCGACGAGAAGATCGTCATGCGTCGCAAGGTCCGGAACGCCTCCCACGGCCGGCACGGCCGGGGCGGCATCATGCCCGTCTTCCACGGTCACGGGATCGGCACGGACGACAGCGAGCCCGAGCTGCGCCGCTTCTTCCGAGCGGTGGACGAGGGGCTCCAGGAGATGCTCGAGGACGAGATCGGTCCCCTCGTCCTGGCGGCCGTCAAGGAGTACCACCCCATCTACCGCGACGTGAGCCGCCTGGACAACCTGGCCGACCAGGGGGTCGAAGCGTCGGTGGTGAACTGGAACCCCGACCGCGTCCACGAGGCGGCGTGGCCGATCGCCAAGGCGCAGGTGCTCAAGAAGATCGACCGCGCCCTCGAGCTGTGGGAGAACGCCTACGGGGCCGGGAAGGGGGAGATGGACCTGGCCAACCTGGGGCGGCTGGTCGTGGCCGGCCGGATGCGGCTCCTCCTCACCGAGCGCGACCGGCGGGTGTGGGGCCACATCGACCGCGCCACCGGCGAGATCGAGGTCGTGCGGGAAGGCGGCGAGGACCCGTCGGGGGACGCCGTCGAGCTCCTGGACGAGCTGGCGGAGATGACGATCCTTCGCGGCGGGAACGCCCTGGTCCTCTCGTCCGACCGGATGCCGACCGAGACGGGGGTCGCGGGGATCCTGCGGTAGGGAGGGCGGGAGCCGCGGTGCCGCTCCGCCGGGGGGACCCCCTCCCCCTCCCGGAAACCCTCTTCAACTGGAGTTGAAGAGGGTCTCCGACGGAGGGCCCGCGCGCCCGATCGCCGGGCCTCTCGCCTAGTTGTAGTAGGGGTTCGTCCCGGCGGAGTGGTCGGTGACGTCCTCGACGCCCTCGATCTCGGGGACGGCGGCGCGGAGCGCCTCCTTGATCCCCCGGGTGAGGGTGACCGAGGCCATGCCGCAGCCCTGGCAGCCGCCGCCCATCTTCAGGTAGACCACCCGGTCGCGGATGTCGACCAGGCTGACGTGGCCCCCGTGCGAGGCGACGCCGGGGTTGATCCGCTCCTGGAGGATGGTCTGGACGCGCTCGGCCAGTGGCCCCTCGGGCGGCTCCGCGCCCAGCGGCTTCACGTTCGGGTTCTGGACCTTGAAGCCGCTCCCCTGGAGCGACTCGACCCAGTCGATCTCGGAGCCCTCCAGGAAGTCCAGGCTCTGGCGCTCGGCGTAGAGCCGGAAGCCCCCCTGGTCGAAGGAGGCGTCCTGGTCGGAGACCTCGTCGGGCCCGACCAGGGCCAGGTCGTACTCGGGGGCGAACGGGCTGGACTTGCGGACGCCGATGCGGATGGCCAGGTCCTCCCGGCCCTCCTCCTCGATGTACGCCAGCACGCGCTCGCGGGCGGCGTCGGTGAAGCGGATCACGGCTTCTTCTCCTGTATTCGCTGCATCCGGATGGACGGTGTTTCCAAACCCCGGACGCCCGCGTCTGTTTCAGGCGGGCGGGACGCCGGGCGGCGGGCGCCGCCCGTGGCGCCCGGGCTCAGTCGTCGCGGCCGGCGGCCGCGGAGGCCTCGTGGGCGCGGCGCAGCTCGGCGGCGGTGAACAGGGAGAGGACGTGCGTGCCCGCCTCCTCCAGGTTCTCGCGGCCGCCCTCCTGGCGGTCCACGAGGGCGAGGACGGCCAGCACCTCTCCGCCCTCCTTCTCCACCTCGCCGATGGCCTGGAGGGCCGAGCCCCCGGTCGTGATGACGTCCTCGACCACCAGGACGCGGGCGCCGGGCTCGAAGCAGCCCTCGATGCGCCGCCCGCGCCCGTGCTCCTTGGCCCGCTTGCGGACCGAGAAGGCGTGGACGGGGCTCCCGCGGCGCCAGCTCTCGCCTGCGATCGCGTAGGCGATGGGATCGGCGCCCATGGTCAGGCCGCCCACCAGGTCGGGGGCGAGGCCCGCCTCGTCCAGGGCGTCCAGGCCCACCGGGCCCAGGAGCGCCTGCCCCTGGGCGTGCATGGTGGTGGTGCGGCAGTCGATGTAGTAGTCGCTCGTGCGGCCGGACGAGAGCTCGAACGTGCCCAGCCGGAACGAGCGCTCGGCCAGGAGGGCCAGGAGGCGCTCCCGGGAGGTCTCAGACGGCACGCCGAAGGTCCTCCTCGTCGGCGGAGGCCGCGCACTCGGAGCACAGGCCGTAGATCTTCACCTGCCGGGTCAGGGGCTGGAAGCCCCACTCGTCGGCCACCTCGCGCTGCAGGTCGTCCAGCGCCTGGCGGTGGAACTCGGTGACGCGGCCGCAGGAGGTGCAGATCAGGTGGTCGTGCTCGGACGCGCCGATCCGGGCCTCGTAGCGCTTGAAGCCCTCGTCGAAGTCGTGCTCGGTGGCGAGCCCGACGTCCACCAGGAGGTTCAGGGTCCGGTAGACCGTGGCCTTGCCCACGTGCTCGCCCCGCTCCTCGAGCTTGAGGGCGATGTCGTCGGCCGACAGGTGCCCGGTGGACTCGAACAGGACGCCGGCGATGGCCTCGCGCTGCTGCGTCACGGGGAGCTGAAGCTCCTGCAGGCTGGCGCGGAAGACGCTCATCATGACCGCAGCGCACCCCAGCGGGGGACGGGTCTGGAGGGAAGTGTCCATGGGCTCGTGGTCGCGTTGGCTTCAGCGTGCGGGGCCGGCTCCGCCGGAGCCGGCTCCCGATCTCCGGTCACGGCAGAAGCTAGGACGTCCTCGTCCTCCAATCAATAGTGATTATCGATTTCAACTGGAGCCGGTGGCCCCGCCCTCAGGCCGCCCGCCCCCGGGCCGCCCGCCCTCAGGCCTTTCGCCCCCCGTCCTCGCCGAACCGGTCGCTCACCTGGCGGAGGAGCCGGTCGATTGACGCGCCCCGCTGCGGGAACATGTACCGATCCGAGAACCTGTTCAGGCCGATCCGGACCTGCGGGAACCCCTCGGCTGCGTCCCGGTAGAGCGCGTCCAGCCGCTCCCGGCGCGCCACGGGGTCGTCGGCGGCCATCCGGTAGCCGGCCTGTCCCATCTCCTCATAATAGGTCAGGTCGGGCCCGCCGCGCCGGCGCACGCGCGTGGAGATCCGGTCGGGGAACAGGCCGGAGAGCCACAGGGCGAAGTTTCCCAGGTGCGCCTCGAGGAGGAACGCGCGCCGGCCTCGCGCCTCGGCCATGTCCGCCAGGATGTCGACCAGGTAGTGGTACTCCCGGTCGTCGTGCTCGGAGATCCGGCAGGAGCGCCCGCGGAACCCGAACTCCAGGACCAGGGCGGAGACGTAGTCGGCGATGAGGCGGCTCTCGACGCCGCTCTCGAGCAGGGCGTGTCGCAGGAGGACGTAGATCACGAGGCCCAGGGGGAGGTCGCGGACCGGCGGCCCCTCCATCATCCGCTCCGGGAGGGCGGGATCGTCCAGGAGCGCGTCGAAGCCGCGATCGGCCAGGACGTCGCGCCAGGCCTCCTCGCCCCGGCCCGTCTCGCCGCCGCCCAGGAGCGCCACCACCGTCGCGGCCTCCTCGCGTCCGAAGCTCGCTCGCACGTTGGGAAGGATCATGCCTCGCCTCCTCGTCCGATCAGGCGGCCTGCCCGGCCGCCTCCCCTCGTCCCCGGCGTGTCCCTTCCTGTCCTCGTACTAACCCCGGGAGTTGCTCTGGATCTCCTCGAGGATCTTCCGCGCCATGTCCTTGTCCCAGGTCACGGCGCTCGTCTTGACGGAGACCTCGACCCGCGTGGCCACGTCGGTCTTGGGCTGGAGGTCCACCGTCACGTCGTGCTCGTCGATCGCCCCGTACACCTCCCGCGTCTTCCCGTCGTCGGAGTCCTTCAGGCCCTTGTAGGTGACACCGAGGTCGGTGAAGGCCTTCCGGGTGGCGCCGGTGAGCTGCTCGACGTTCCCCTCGACGACCTGCCCGACGCCCCGGGTCGTGAAGTAGAGCCCGCCCGCCCCGGCGCCGGCCGCCGCCGCCAGGCAGCCGGCCGCGGACAGGGGGAGGGCCAGCGCCAGGAGTGCCAGGAGAGGTCGTCGCATGCTCACCGTCCGCGCGGAGTCCGACATCGCTTCCCCTCCTGTATTAGGCTTCGATGGCCTCGTTCGCCACTCATACATCCAGGACGACCGTCGCCGACCAGCGGCCGTCACGCTCCGTCACCTCGAGGCCGTGGTACGTGACGCCCTTGATCTCGCGGGCCGGTCCCGACCCGGCCCGGGGGCGCCACACCACGATGGCCTCGAGCGTCGGCTCGCCCTCGGGCCCGCGGCCGATCCGCAGGTCGATGGGCTCCGGGACGGCCCGCCGGGTCTCCCCGCCGGCCAGGAGCTCCCGGAGCCAGGCGACGAGGAGGCGCTCCCGGTCGGGGCGCCCGAGCCGGACGGGCTCGGCGGCGCCCTCGGCGGCCGCGGCCTCGTGACCGATGGCCCGCCGGAGCCCCTCGGCGGCGGCCCGGAACAGGCCTTCCTCCGTGTCGGCCAGCAGCCGGAAGCCCACGTCGGCGGTGTGCGCCAGCTCCTCGATGCGCTCCAGGGGACACCTCCGGGGCGGGCTACGGACGGGCCGGTCGCGGCGGCGTCGGGCTTGCATGGCCGTCTCGCCGTAGGGAGTATGCCGCCGGCCCGCACGAGGTCCCGCGGAAGGGTCGGGCCGGACCATCCCACCAGCCGGAGGACGAGCCGTGATCGAGGGAAGCGAGCACACGAGGCGCGCCGGCGCGGGGCGTCCGCTGGCGGTGGCGCTCGGAGTGGCCGCGGCGCTCGCCGTGGGCGGGGCGGCCTGCGGGGGCCAGGGCGCGCCGCAGGCCCGCGGCGCCGGGAGCCCGCCGGGAGACCGGGTGGCCTCCGCGGCGCCCGCGGACACGGCCGCGCGGCAGGCGGCCGGCGCGGACACCGTCGGGCCCCAGGGGCAGCGGATCACGCACCTGGACGTGGCCGGGAACGACGTGACGGCCGAGATCGCCGAGAGCGCCGAGGAGCGCGCGCGCGGCCTCATGTATCGGGACTCGCTCCCCCCCGACCACGGGATGCTCTTCGTCTACCCCCAGGCCCAGACGCTCGGGTTCTGGATGCGGAACACCAAGATCCCGCTCGACATCGCCTTCATCGACCCGCAGGGCGGGATCGTGGACATCCAGCACATGCAGCCGGAGAGCGACTCGACCCACACCTCCGCGCGGCCGGCCATGTACGCCCTGGAGATGGCGTCCGGCTGGTTCGACGATCACGGGGTGAAGGTGGGCGACAGGGTGGCCTTCTGAGCCCGGCGGCGATCGCCGCCGCCGCGGCCGGCCCGCCGCCGCCGGGCGCGAGGACCGCGTGACGAGAACCACGGAGTGACCATGCCAGACACGAGGACCGAGCGAGACTCGATGGGCGAGGTCGAGATCCCGGCCGGGATGCTCTACGGCGCCCAGACCGAGAGGGCTCGCCGCAACTTCCCCATCAGCGGGATCCGCTTCGACCGGCGGTTCCTGCGCGCGCTGGGCACGGTGAAGCTGGCGGCGGCGGAGGTGAACCGGGAGCTGGGGCTCCTGGACGACCGGCGGGCCGACGCGATCGCGCGGGCGGCCAGCGAGGTGGCCGACGGCGACCTGGACGAGCACTTCGTCCTCGACATCTTCCAGACCGGCTCGGGCACCTCCACGAACATGAACGCCAACGAGGTCATCGCCAACCGCGCCATCCAGGTCCTGGGGGGCGAGGTGGGCTCGCGGGACCCGGTCCACCCGAACGACCACGTCAACATGGGCCAGTCCAGCAACGACGTGATCCCGACCTCCTGCCACGTCTCGGCGCTGACCGCGCTCGAGGAGGAGCTGCTGCCGGCCCTCGAGCTCCTGGCCGGCTCGCTCCGCGGGAAGGCCGAGGAGTTCGACGACATCCCGAAGGCGGGCCGCACGCACCTGCAGGACGCCACCCCGGTGCGGCTCGGCCAGGAGTTCGGCGGGATGGCGAGCCAGGTCGAGCACGGCATCCGCCGGATCGAGGGCCTCGGGGACGCCCTCGGCGAGCTGGCCATCGGCGGCACGGCGGTGGGGACCGGGATCAACACGCACCCCGAGTTCGGCAGCCGGATGGCGGAGAAGCTGAGCGAGATGACCGGCCTCCCCTTCCGCGAGGCCGAGAACCACTTCGAGGCCCAGGGCGCCCGGGACGCGCTGGTCGAGGCGAGCGGCGCGCTGAAGACCGTGGCCGTGAGCCTCATGAAGATCGCCAACGACGTCCGCTGGCTCTCCTCGGGGCCGCGCACCGGGATCGGGGAGATCTCCCTCCCCGCCGTCCAGCCGGGCTCCTCGATCATGCCGGGCAAGGTGAACCCGGTCATGGCCGAGTCGGTCTGCCAGGTGGCCGCGCAGGTCATCGGCAACGACGCGGCCGTCACGGTGGGCGGCCAGGCCGGCAACTTCGAGCTCAACGTCATGATCCCGGTCGTGATCCACAACGTGCTCCAGTCCACGGCCATCCTGGCCTCGGTGTCCCGCGAGTTCGCCGAGCGCTGCGTGGTCGGGATCGAGGCCAACGAGGAGCGATGCCGCCGCAACGCGGAGTCGACCGCCGCGCTGGCCACGGCCCTCGCCCCCGAGATCGGCTACGACCGGGCGGCCAGGGTGGCCAAGCGCTCGCTGGCCGAGGACCTCACGCTCCGCGACGTGGTGCTGGAGGAGGGCCTCCTCTCCGAGGACGAGCTGGACCGGATCCTGGACTTCCGCGCCATGACCGAGCCGGGCATCCCGTAGGAGGGCGGGCCGCCCGGGCCGTCGGCCGCAGGAGCCGGCGCGGCCCGCGCACGGCTCGCGGAGCGGGCGTACCTTGTCAGGGCGCGTTCGCGAGGCACAACGTCCGCAGCGATCAGTCAGGGAATCCCCGTAGCGAAGAGTGAGGTCATAGCATGCGTCTCATCGTGGGGACGCCGGAGGGCGTCCAGGTCTACCGCTGGCTGGCCGGGGAGAGGTCGGCGCAGCTCAAGGTCGAGGCGATGGAGCACCATCCCGTCACCTCCATCTGGGCCGCCGAGGACGCGGTCTTCTGCGGCTCCGAGACGGGCCGCCTGTACGTCTCGCGCGACCGGGGCGAGACGTGGGCTCCCCGGTTCCGGGTGCCCGACGGCCGCCCGGTGCGCTCGGTCGCCGGCCGGCACGGGGGCGAGGTGCTGTACGTGGGCGTCGAGCCGGCCGGCATCTTCGTCTCCACCGACGGCGGCGGGGAGTGGACGGAGATGGAGCACCTGGTGAACCTGGGCCGGCGCGAGGACTGGAAGGACTACGCCGACCGCTCGGCGCACGTCCAGACGCTCGCGCCCGATCCGCTGGAGGAGAGCCGGGTGTACGCCGGGATCGAGGTGGGGGGCGCCTACCGGAGCGACGACGGCGGCTCGACCTGGAAGCCGATCCACTCGGGCCTGAGCGAGGACGTGCACGTCATGGCCGCCGACCCCACGCGGCCGGGGCGGGTGTGGGCGGCCACCGGGAACGGCCTGTTCGAGAGCGACGACCGCGGCACCGACTGGGCGGTCGTCGACGAGCGCCTGGCCGGCGCGTACTGCACGGCCTTCCGGCTCCACGCCGAGGATCCGGAGCGGGACGGCCCGGCGCTGATCGTGGCCACGGCGACCGCGGCCGAGACCGCGTGGGGCGAGCGGGAGACGGGCGCCGAGCCGCGGCTGTTCGAGAGCGACGACGGCGGGGGGACCTGGGCCGAGCGGCCGCTGTGGGCCGCCCTCGCGATCCGCGACGGGATCACCGCGCTCGCCTGGGACCTCGAGGGGCCGGGTCACTACTTTGCCGGCACGAGCGGAGGCGAGATCCACTACTCGCTCCGGGACGAGGAGGGCTGGGTCTACGTGCAGGGGGCCCTCCCGCCCATCCGTGCCCTCGAGGTGGTGTAGGCGATGGGCCGGACCGCGGGCGCGGCACGGCCGAGGGGCCGGTCCCGAATCCGTCGGGCCGCGGCGGGCCTCGCGGCCCCGGCCGGCCTCGCGCTCGCGGCCGCGGCGCTGGCGGCGGCCCCCGTCGCGGCGGCGAGGATCCCCGCGGCCTCCCCGAGTGCCGCCCGACCGACGACCCTCCGCGCCGCCCATCACGCCGCGCCGGCCCTGCCGGCGGCGGTCCCCGACACCGGCCGCCTCACCGTCCAGCGCATCTTCGGCTCGTCCGACTTCGAGGCGGACCGCTTCTCCGGGACCTGGTTCCCGGACGGGACCGCCTGGGCGGAGCTGACCACGGACGCGGACGGCCAGCCCACGATCTGGAAGGTCGACCCGGCCAGCGGCCGCCGCTCCCGGATGGCCGGGCCGGCCGAGCTCACCCCGGCCGGCCGCGACCGGGCGCTCGACATCGAGAGCTTCGCCTTCTCCTCGGGCGGACGCCGGCTCCTCCTGTTCACGGATGCGCAGAAGGTGTGGCGCGGGCGGACCAAGGGGATCTACTGGGTCCTGGACCTGGCCTCCGGTCGCCTCGCGCCGGTGAGCCACGAGCCGGGCTGGCAGTGGTTCGCCAAGTTCTCGCCGGGCGGGGACCGCGTGGCGTTCGCCCGGAACCACGACCTGTGGGTCACCGAGCTGTCGACGGGCCAGGAGCGGAGGCTCACCCACACGGGGTCGGGCCGCATCCTGAACGGCACCACCGACTGGGTCTACGAGGAGGAGCTCTCGCTCCGGGACGGCTTCCGCTGGAGCCCGGACGGGAAGCGGATCGCCTACTGGCGCTTCGACCGGAGCCCGGTCGGGGTCTACTGGCTCCTGAACGACACGACCCTGTACCCGACCGCGGAGCCGGTCCACTATCCCAAGGCCGGCACCGACAACTCCCTGGTGCGGGTGGGGATCCTGGAGCTCTCCGCCGACTCGACGACCTGGATCGACGTGGACCCCGGACAGGAGGGCTACCTGCCGGCCATGGGGTGGGTGGACTCCGCCCACGTGTGGCTGGAGCGGCTGTCGCGCGACCAGGGGCGGCTCGACCTCCTCCTGGCCGACGCGGGGACGGGCCGCACCCGGACCGTCCTCACCGAGCAGGACTCCGCCTGGGTGGACCTCGCCGGCGGGCCGCACTGGGTGGACGGCGGGCAGCGCTTCGTGTGGGCCAGCGAGCGCTCGGGCTGGCGCCACCTGTACCTGTACGACCGGGACGGGGGCGTCGTGCGGCGGCTCACCGGGGGCGAGTGGCCGGTGACGAGCGTGGTGGGCGTGGACCCGGGACGCGGCCGGGTGTGGTTCACGGCCGCCCGCCGGGGGCCGGTGACCCGCTCGGTGGGCTGGGTGGGGCTGGACGGCTCGGGCCCCCGCTGGGTGTCGGGGCCGGCGTGGGCGGCCGGGGCCGGCGGGAGCGGCGCGGACGGCCGGATTCGCGGGGCGGCCGCCGGGCCCTCCGCCGGAAGCACCGGATCGGCCGCGGCCGACGACGCCCGCCCCGAGGCCGGCGCGTGGATGCGCTCGCGGGGCGTGCACGCCGCGGAGCTGGCGCCGGGCGCACGGTGGCTGATGGACACCGGCTCCACCCTCTCCTACCCCTTCGTCTCGGTGCTCCGGCGCCCGTCCGGGGAGGCGGCGCGCACGGTGGTCGGGAACGGCGACCTGGCCCGGCGCCTCGACTCGCTCGGCCTCGCGGACCCCGAGTTCTTCACGGACGAGGCCGCGGACGGGACGCCGCTCCACGCCTGGCGGATCGCGCCGGCCGCCTTCGACACGACCTCGGCCCACCCGGTCCTCTTCTACGTGTACGGCGGGCCGGGGGCGCAGACCGTGACCGACGGATGGGGCGGGACGCGCTACCTGTGGCACCAGCTCCTGGCCCGGCGCGGCATCGTCGTGGTGAGCGTGGACAACCGCGGGACGGGCGCCCGCGGACGCGACTTCACGAAGCAGGTCTACCGGCGCCTGGGCGAGCTGGAGACGGCCGACCAGCTGGCGGCGATTCGCCGGGTGGGCGCGCGCCCGTGGGCGGACGCTTCCCGGATCGGCCTGTGGGGGTGGAGCTACGGCGGGTTCGTGACCCTCCTCACCACGCTCCGGAGCGAGGGGGCGGTGAAGGCGGCGATGGCGGTGGCGCCGGTCACCGACTGGAAGCTCTACGACACGGCCTACACCGAGCGCTTCATGGGGACGCCGGGGGACAACCCGGAGGGCTACCGCGCGTCCGCGCCCCTGAACCACGCCGACGCACTCCGCTCCGACCTCCTCCTCGTGTACGGGACGGGGGACGACAACGTGCACCCGCAGAACGGCGTCCTCATGGCCCGGGCCCTGGAGCGGGCGGGAAAGCAGTTCCGGATGCGGGTCTATCCGAACAAGACCCACGCGATCGCCGGCGCCGCCACGCGGGTCAACCTGTTCACCCTCCTCACCGACTACATCACGGGGGAGCTGGAAGGCGGCGCGGGGCGGTAGCGGCGGGCGCGGGGTGGCAGGGCCCGGCGCCGCGGTCGCGGACCGGGGCCCGCCGGAGGCCGGGGACCGAACCCGGCGCCCCCGGGGTCAGGGCGCCACGGCGAGGGTCCGGCGCATGGCGTCGAAGCGGCCGATGAGGGAGTCCTCGTGGAAGGCGGCCACCGCGCCCGGCGGATAGTTCTCGAGCACGGTCCAGTGGAGGAAGTAGCGGACGGCCAGGCACGGACGCGTGCCGGGAAGGGCGAACACCGTCTCCCGGTAGCGGTTCCCCGCCCCGGCGTCGCTCAGGCGCCCCAGCGAGTAGGCCGTCCCGTCCAGGGTGTCGACCGTGACGCCCGCGCCCTTCGCCAGGAAGTCGTCCGCCGAGCACTCCCCGTCCACGGGGAGCTCCTCGACGGTGAGGCGGGTGTCGGGCGAGAGGTTGGTGCCGCGCGCCAGCCGGCCCGGGACGGTGAAGGCGACGCCGGCGATGGACCGCCCCGGCCCCAGCGCCCGGTAGCGGTACGTCGAGTCCACGGCCCAGCCCGCCGGATAACGGATCGAGAAGCTGGCCGAGTCCCCCACGAAGATCTCGGGGAGACCGCCCGGATCGTCGGCGGTCCGGATGCACCGCGTGGGGCCCTCCCGCGCGTCGGGCTCGAGGAGGAGGGCCCCGTTCCCCCGGCTCCAGAACACCACGCTCTCTTCGCCCTCGGCCGCCGGGTCTCCGTCGGAATAGCGGAGGCCGTCCGCGGAGAGGGTGCGCTGGAGCGTCGCCCGGCGTCCGCCGCCCAGGTCGACTCGGACGCTGCCCGCCGGAGATGGAGCCGCTCCCGGCCCGGACGGTCCCCCGCCGGAGCCCGCGTAGAACGCGGCGCGGATCGTCCGGCCGCCGGTGCAGCGATAGGTCGCGGTCGCGCTCGGGGCGGAGCCCGAAGCCGCACTCCCGGCCGCTTCCGTGGACGAGGGGGGCGAGCCGCGCCGCTCCAGGAGCGCCGCGGCTGCGAGTCCGACGGCGATCACGGCCGCGAGCGCCGCGGCCGCGGCGATGGCCCTCCTCGCGCTCATCGGGGCCGGCTCAGGGCGTGCGGGCGGGAGGAGGAGGGGCGGAGCCTCCGGGCGCGGCGCCCGCGGGCCGCCCATCGTCGACGCCGCCGGCGTCCCGCGAGCGCACGGAGTACGCCACCAGCACGATGCCGCTCGGGTACGACCGGTAGCTCTCCAGGGACAGGAAGCGCCGGCCCGCCGGCGCGGGGAAGAGCTGGGTGCCGCCTCCCAGGAGCACCGGGACGATGGCCAGCTCGACCACGTCCACCTCGTCCATCTCCATCAGGCTGCGGAACAGCTCTCCTCCTCCGAACAGCCAGATGTCCTTCCCGGTCCGGGCGCGCAGCTCCGCGAGCACCTTCCGCGTGGGCTCGGCGACCACCCTCACGTCCGGATGGTCCTCCTGGCGGAGGGTGCTGGAGACCACGACGACCTGGAAGTCCCGAAGCTGGCCGCGCAGGTCCCCGAGCTCCTCGTAGGTGCGGCGGCCCATGAGGAGCGTGTCGAACCGGCCGAAGATCTCGTCGAAGTCGATCGTGGGGTCGTGGACGATCCAGTCCGCCTCGCCGTCGGGTCCGGCGATGTAGCCGTCCAGGCTGCAGGCGACCTGGAGGTGGATCTTCCGCCCGGTGCGTCCGCGATCCCGCGGCTCCGGCGCCGCGGCCTCCGGCGCTCCCGGCGACGGCCGCCCTCCCCCGGAGCCCAGGAGCCTCTTCAGGAACCGCCGGATCTCCTCGCGCATGGGCGACCTCCCGCCTCAGGACCCGAACTTGTCGACGATCCGCTCCACCGTGCCCAGGGTCCGCATCGTGTGGTCGGGCCCGCCGAGCGCGGCCTCCAGGTGGCGCGTCTCGATCGGGGAGTCGCTGAGCCGACCCCTCCGGAGCCACACGAGCTCGGTCCCCAGCGCCAGGAACCGGTCGTCCTCGCTCTCGAGCTCCGCCGCGGCGATCCCGGGGTCGTCGAAGATCACGTTGCCGCTGGCCCGGTAGGTGGCCACGCCCTCCAGCCCCAGCGCCTCGAACGGCTCCCTGAGCCGGTCGTTGGTGACGCGGCGTCCTCCCAGGTTGATGCCGCGCAGGAAGGCGGCCAGGCGGGAGACGCCGGACCGCCCGGAGCCCATCATGCGCCCCCGCCGGGCCGGCGCTCGATGGCGTGTACCTCCACGTGCTGGACCGCGAGCGAATCCCACCGGACCCCGACGAGCTCGGCCCGGCCGATCCACGTCGGCTCGAAGGCGCCGGGGAGCTCCACGGTCCCGGCCGGTTCGCCCCGCGGCGAGAGGACCTTCCACCGGGCGGTCCCCGACGCTCCCGTGCGGGCGGAGGAGAGGATCGAGCGGCGGGTGGGATCGAAGGGCTCGATCCACACGAAGCCCAGCGCGTCCACCCGGAACCCCCAGAACGCCGGCACCGGGCCGGTGACCGGGAAGGCCTCGAGCATCTTCCGGTAGCGGTCCGAGGACATCCCGGCGCGCGAGGAAGCGGCGTCGACGGCCTCGCGGAAGGCGGCCTCCGGGGACGGCCGCTCCCCGGGATCCCAGGACAGCGTCCGGTCCGGCCGGCCGTCCGGACGCAGCACGCGGATCTCCGGCGTCTGCGTCTCCGCCGCGTACACGTACTTCCCGTGCACGGCGAAGACCGCCCTCGGCGAGAGCGGGTCGGGCCCGCCGATCCGCTCCGTCCTGAAGCGCCGCATCCCGACGATCCGCGTCACCACGCCCTCGTGCTCCCCGCCGGGGCCGTAGCGGTGGACCGCCACGGTGTCCCGCCCTCCCATGCGCGCCGACTCGACCCCGATCACGATCCAGCTTCCGTCGGGAAGGGCGCCCGGGATGCCGCCCTGGGCCGGTCCGGCCACGTCGAGCTTCACGGCCTCGGGCCCGCCGCCGGGCGGGAAGCGCGTGACCCGGTCCAGGTCGGCGTCGAACGCCTCGATCGTGTCGCCACGACTCCACGCCGCACTGAGGCGGCCGAACTCGCCCGGGCCCTCGCCGGGCCCGCCCAGGCTCTCCGCGAGCCTCCCGTCCGGCCCGAAGACCCGGATCGTGCCGGGTCCGGCGTCGGGGACCACCAGCCGGCCATCCGGGAGCAGGAAGGGGTCGACCACGTCGTGGAACTCGCGGGTCGTGTCGCCACGGACCACGCCGACGGCCAGGCGGGCGGCGGAGTCCACCGCCACGGGAGCGCCGGCGGGGAGGGGTGCACCGCCGCCCGCGGTCCGCTCGGAGCCGCAGGCTCCCGCGGACAGCGCACAGACCAGGACGAGGGCCGCGGCCCGACTCGGCACGCCTCCTACGCTCCCCCCGGGGGCGCATCGGTGCCGGGAGGGAGCTCCTCCGGCGGCTCCCCCGCGGGACCGGAGGCGGTCCGCCGCAGGCGCGAGAGGACCTCCTCCATCTGCCGCTCCCGGAGCCGGGCCCAGCCGGGGAGCGGGACGGCCCCGACTCCCAGGAGGCCCAGTCCGATCACGACGAGGGGGACGACCCGCGCGGCCTCCTCGAGGCCGGCCGACAGCAGGCCGGCGATGAGCGCGGCGGCCGCAACGCCGAGGACTCCGAGCCCGGCCATCATGAAGTTGCGCGACATCTCGCGGAACGTGCGGAGCCGGACCCGTTCGCCGTCGGCGGTGGGCTCGACCAGCGCCTGGAGGTTCCCGTTGGCCCACTCGCGGAAGGAGCCCTCGCTCCGGATCCGCCCGCGGGCGTCGAACGTCTCCCTCAGGTCCACGACCAGCCGCTCCCATTCCTCCTCGGTGAGCTGCCGGTCCAGGTGGAGCGCCCTCCCCACCCCGATCGGGAAGCCCAGGAACGTGCGGCCGGCGGAGCGCTCCGCGGACGGCTCCAGGGAGCGGGCCGCGTCGGCGACCGCCTCGGGGGCGATCCCGACCTCGCGCCCGATCTCCTGGAGCTCGGGGAGGGTGAGGCCCGATGCCGGCGCCGGGGCCCTTCCCGGACCTTCGGGCCGGGGCTCGGACGCCCGCTCGAAGATCTCGGCCACCTCCTCTTCAGTATAGCGTCGCTCGCTCATGGAGCAGAAGATAGGGTTTCGTGGACGGAAGCGCGTCCGGACTTCGCCGTCCGGTGCTCACGAGGCCCCGGCCGCTCCTCGGGCGCCGCCGGCTTCGGGGCGGACGTCAGCGCGAGGGCTCGACGAGCCACGCCGCCGCCGGGGGCACGGTGTGGTCGTCGCAGCCGCCGAGGACCAGCACCCGGCCCGAGCGGAGGCTGGTGGCCGTCGCGGACATCTGCGGGCCGCCGATCTCGCCGTCCACGGGCACGAAGATCCGCGGCTCCCGAAACTGCCGCCATCGATGCCTTCGTCCGCTTCATCGTCCTCTCAAGCACCCGGCCCGGAGCGGAGTTCTTCCGCCACGAGCTCGTTCACGCTCCGGTCCAGCCGGCCCGACTCGAATCCGGCCTGCAGCCGGTAGGCCTGCCGCTCCAGCGGGATGGCGTGGTAGGAGAAGCCGCCCTCGGCCCAGCCCGCCACGTACCGGCGCGTGAACTCGGCGACGCCCAGCGCCTCGAACTGGACCACGTGCACCAGCTCGTGGAAGAGGAGGGCGAGGGGCGGCGGCTCGGGCACGCGCTCGGCGTGGACCACCACCGTGTCGCGGAAGGTGATGCCCGACATCCCCGTGAAGTCCAGCAGGACTCTCCCGATCTCGCGGTAGAAGGGCGGGTTGTCGATCCCGGCCACGCGGGCGATCCGGACGCTCCGGCGCGTGGCCTCGGCGAAGTGGGGCGCCAGCCCGGAGTCCTCCTCCTCGCCCAGCGGGCGGCCGAAGGGGCGGTAACGCTCCCGCTGGCGCCGGATCCAGGCCTCGCCCCTCCGCGAGACGAAGCGGAGGAGCCTCTCCGCTCTCAGCGCCGGCGCGCCGCGATCCAGCCCGCCGCCCAGCGGATGCCCAGATAGACGAGGACGGTGTCGAGGACGATGCCGCCCAGGAGGAGCAGGAACCGGGCGGGGCCGGCCAGCCCGGGCGCTGCGTGGTTCACGGTGCCCAGCGGGAAGATCGCGCTCCAGGGGAGGGTGAGGAGGATCGACCACACGCCCGCCAGGTCGGATCCGGTGAGGGTGGGTAGCAGGAGGGAGCCCAGCGCGACGACCAGGTAGATGGCCGCGGCCGCCACGGCCCAGCGGGCTTCGAGCAGGTTCCTCACGGTGCCAGGCATGGCTCCTCCCGGTTCGGGGGTCCCCCCGGAGCCGCCGCCTCCCCTCTCCGTACGTTACCGCATTCCGGCCGGCGCTCCAAGCGAGGGGCTCACCCGGCGGGATGGAAGGCGGCCCTCACCCCGGCGCTCAGCAGGTAGGTCAGGAGGAGGGCGGCGATCGGCAGCCCCACGAGGGTGCGGAGGTCGCCGCGGAGGACGAGGGCGCCGAGCCCGCCCAGGAGCTCCGCGCCGATGAGCCCGACCGCCAGACGGTGGCCCCAGCGCTTCCCCATCCACAGCCCCCCGGCCGCCAGCGCGCAGCCGACGGCGACCGCGAGCATGAGCACCACCGCCCAGGATCCGAGGCCGGCCAGGTCCTCCCGGGCCCGGGGGTTGATGCGCCACATGGCCTCCAGCGGCCCTCCCCGGAGGAGGAGCGACGTCCCGGCGGCTCCGGCCATCAGGGCCCCCACGACGAAGAAGCCTCCGAGCGCGACGACGCCCGGCGGGACCTCGGACCGGTTCCGGCCCACGGTCACCTCCCCACGGGAGCCCGGTCCAGGGGGGCCCGGGCCGTCGACCCGGGGCCCCCGGTCGGTGCGCCGGCCCTCAGCGCCCCAGGTAGCGGACGTGAATGTAGGATCCCCGGGTCACGTCACGCAGGATGTACCAGCCCGGATGGTAGGGGTCGGCGATGACCACGAACTCGCCGCAGTTCCAGCACCAGCGCGCCGCGAACGGCCAGTCCCACGCCGCGATCTCGAACGAGAACCCGTCACCGAGCCACAGGCGGTGCAGGCCGATGTCGATGCGGATCGCCGAGGACCGGTACCGCCGCCCCACGTGCCCGAACCGCCCGTGCTCCCAGGGGCGCGAGAGCCGGTAGCGGTCGTGGCGGTCCCGGTATCGGTCGCGGTCCCGGTATCCGTCACGGTCCCGGTATCCATCGCGGTCCCGGTAGCGATCGCCGTACCGGTCGCGATCCAGGCCCAGGAGGCGGTGGATGTTCCGCTCGAGGGCCCGCTCCCGGTCCCGGTACGCGTCGCGGTACCGGTCGGCGTCGCGATACCGGGCGGCGTCGCGGTCCCGGTAGGCGTCCCGGTCCCTGCGGCCGTCACGGTCCCCGTAGCGCCGCGCGTCGCGGTCGGTCCGCTGCTGCCGGTCCCGTCCGCGCGCCCTCTCCGCGTGAGCCTGCCCCCGCTGCCAGGGGGCGCCGCCGCGGTGGGCCTGCGCCCGTTGCGGCGGGCCGTGGCCCCGGGGGCCGTGGTCGTGCTTGCCCTGCGCGGACACCGGCGTCGCGATGGCCAGCGCCATCGCCGTGATGACCAGGGTGGATCTCATGCTCGACCTCCCGGTTCGAGGCCAGGGTCGCTCCGTCCGCTCGGGTGGGACCGGAGGGACGGCCCCGGGGCGGGTGCCCCGGGCATCCATGCAGATGGACGACCGCCGAGCGGCCGGGGTCACCGGGGAGGCCTCCCGGACGACCGGTCCGCAGCGCTCGTCCATCTACGCGATCTCCACGTCCCCGTCGGGCGTCCGGATCGTGGCGACGATCCGGGCCCGACGCCCGGCCGTCACCGGGGCCTCGACCCCGAGGGCGGCCAGGCCGCCGCGGACCGCGTCCGGGTCCGGGTGCTCGAGCCGCAGCCCGACGAGCTCCCCCGCTCCGGGAACGGTCCCGGCCGGATGGGGGGTCTCTCCCCACGCGATGAGGAAGGGGACGACGCCGCCGAGCGGGAGCGCCCTCGGGTCGGTGAGCTTCCAGGTGAGGACGGTCCCGTCCGGCTTCTCCCGGCTCCCGGCCTCGACCGGCCCCAGGGCCAGGCCGTGCGCCGCGGCCACGGCCGCCCTCTCCTCGATCGCCTCGCCGCGGAGCGCCCAGGTCACGAAGCCCGGGGTCTCCCGCTCGTCCAGGCCGAACAGGACACCCCGCTCCGGACGGGGAAGATCCGGATCCGGCGCCATGACCTCCAGGTAGGTCTCGGGCCCGAGCCCGAGCAGCGCGTTCCTGGTGCCGTAGTCGGGGTGACGCCCGCCGGGCACCGGCCGGACGCCCAGCAGCTCCTCGATCCGGTCGCGGCCGCCCTCGAGGTCCGGGACCCCGTAGATGAGGTGGTCGACCGCCGGGGGGCGGGGCGGATCACCGGTGGCTGGGGTCATCGCTCCTCTCGGGCAGGGTCGGGGAAGGAGCCGCGCCGACGCGGGACGACTCCGCGAGCGGCCGACGCCCTCTTTCCACTATACGACATTCGGGGCCGACACGTCGGGTCGCATCCGCGCGGGTCTTGTGCGGTTCGGCCGGGGACGATAACTCCGTTCGCTGATCTCGTCGTCGGCCGACGACTGTCCCTCATACAGAGTGTCTTGCGAAAGGACCCGGGCGTGGACCGGCGCCGCGCGTGCGGCGGATCCGCCCCCGGGGTGCGTGCCGGGACCCGGCCACCGGGCCCCACTGCCATGGGAGGGACAGTCATGCCGTACCGCTTCGCCCGAAGCCACACCGCCCTGCTCGCCGCGGCTGCGCTCGTCGCGTGCGCCGGGAAGCCGCAGGTCACCGAAGTGAAGGGCGCGTGCGCCGAGGTGTTCGGCGCCCAGGTCTGCACCTCGGCCACGATGCAGGGAGACCAGGTCGTGGACGTCCGCGCCACGATCCCCCTGGCCAGCATCCAGAACGCTCCGGACGAGATGCCGGAGGCGTGGCCGCCCGTGGCCGCCGCCCGGCTGGCCAGTCCGGCCTCCGCGCTGGGCCAGAGCGGGATCCACGAGCTGACCATGTACTGGGAGGCCCACGGCCATCCGCCGGGGCCCTACCTGACGCCGCACTTCGACTTCCACTTCTACCTGGAGTCGCCGGCGGCCATCGCGGCGATCGACTGCAAGGACCTGAGCAAGCCGGCCGCGATGCCGGCCGGCTACACGCTTCCCGACGTCGACCTGCCTCCCGAGATGGCCCAGGTGGTGGGCACCCCGACGCTGGTCGGGCTGTGCGTGCCGCAGATGGGCATGCACGCGCTGCCCACCGCCGAGCTCGAGAGCGGCAAGCTGTTCACCGGAGACATGCTCGTCGGCTACTACGCGGGCAAGCCGATCTTCCTGGAGCCGATGCTCACGAAGGCGCTCCTCATGAAGAAGGCGTCCTTCTCGTACGCGATTCCGAACGTCCCCGGGATGATGGGTCCCCACCCCACCGCCTTCCGGGCGGACTGGGACGCGAAGGCGCAGGCGTACCACTTCGTCTGGTCGGGCTTCTCGAAGGCCTGAGGAACGGCGAAGCCCCATTCATCCGTGCGCGCGCCGGGCCCCCGACACCGGGGGTCCGGCGGGCACGGCGCCGGTCACTCCCTCGACCCCTCGGGTCGCCGATCGGGCCTTCCGGCCGCCGAGTCCGCGGCGAGCGCCCCGAGGCGCCTTCGCTCCGCGTCCAGTGCCCGCTTCAGGGCACGGGCCTGCTCGAGCATGGATTCGTCGGACTGGCGGGACACCGAGGCCGTCGTCGTGCGCGTCAGGAGGACGGAGCGGGCCCGGGCCCACGCCGGGTCCTCCCGCGGCAGGCTCCACAGCGGATCGGGCTCGTCGTCGTAGCCTCCCCGGAGCCCCACGACGAGGAGGGAGTCGGCGAGGCTCAGGCCCCGACCGCCCAGGGGGTTGGGGAGCACCCACGGCAGGATGAGCCCGCTCGCCAGCAGCGTCTGGTTGTAGAGCCCATCCACGAAGGCGGCGTTGTTCCGGTTGAGGATCTCGGTCAGGGTCGTCGACGCGTCGTAGAAGCGGACGATGCGGTCGCGCAGGGCCCGGTCACCGATCAGACCCAGGTTCCCGGTGCTGAGCAGGTCCTCGTAGGTCGCCTTCGACAGCGTCGCCGTCCGTCGAACGAGGAGCTCGGTGAGCGCCCTGCGGACCGAGTCGGGCTCGGGCCCCGCGCGTCTCGCGCTGAAAGCCCGATAGGCCGTGATGCCGTTCAGCTCCTGCGACCGCTCGAACGCGGCGGCCTCCCTCAGGTCGGCGATGGTGTGGTCGACGTCGCGGGACAGGAGCGCCAGGTAGGTCGCCTCGGTGGCCGCGTCCCGGCGGCCCTGGTACCAGCTGTTGAGAGCGATCGCGACCAGGACGCCGCTCACGACGACCAGGAACTCGGCTCCGAACCAGCGCAGCCGGAGCCCCCAGATCCGCGCGGGGCGGCCTGCCCTGTTCGTTCCCATGGACGGAGAGTCTTCGGACACGGGCCGGTCCTTTCGCGAGCCGCGCAGGGTGAGCCTGGGGTTCCGCATCGGCGAACCGGAGGAGGTTACTGTGAGGACCCTCGCCGCGGCCACCCCGCCGTCGGAGCTTCAGAGGTGTGCCGTCCGCTCCCTCATGGTCCCATGCTGCGGGCTCCACGCCTTCCACGCCGGCCTCTGGGATGCCCAGCCGCACGGCGGCCATGCCGTACTGGCCCAGGTGTGGGTCGAGCGGAGCGTCTAGTCGAAGTCGTACCGCGGGACCGGCGCGCCGGACGCGTCCGTGACGCGGATGCGGTCGGTCGACCGGGTCACCGAGACCCCCGCGCCCGCCAGGACGGGGATCCCGCGGCTCGCCTTTCCGAGCTTCCGACCGAGGTCCTTCACGTCGCACCTTCGTGGCTCCGGGTTGCCCGCTCCGCGCGCCGATCCGTCAACGTGGATGCCTGCCCGAAGGATCCGCGAGCTCGCTCATCCTTCGTCCTCGTACACGACCTGTCCGCCCACCACCGTCGCCCGCACCCTCACCTCGTCCAGCGCCTCGGGCGCCTCGAACGGGTCCCGGTCCAGGACGACCAGGTCGGCCAGCATCCCCGGCCGCAGCGTCCCGCGCTCGTCCTCGGCGTGCACCATGTAGGCGGGCTCGAGCGTGTAGCAGCGGAGCGCCTCGTCCAGCGAGACCTTCTGGGCGGGGATCCAGCCGTCCGGGTGCTCCCCGTCCAGCGTGCGTCGGGTGACGGCCGCGCGGATCCCGGCCAGCGGGTCGAGCGGCGCCACGGTCCAGTCGCTCCCGAACGCCACACGCGCGCCGGCGTCCAGGAGCGAGCGGAAGGCGTAGGTCGTCCGGAGCCTCTCGGGGCCGACCCGCCGCTCCGCCCAGCGCCCGTCGTCGGCCGCGTGGTAGGGCTGGACCGAGGCCACCACCCCCAGCCGGGCGAAGCGTGGGAGGTCCTGCCGGCGGATGTGCTGGGCGTGCTCGATCCGGAAGCGCCGGTCCCGGGGGCCGTTCTCCGCCGCCACCTCCTCGTACAGGTCGAGGAGGAGCGCCACGGCCCGGTCGCCGATGGCGTGGACGGCGGTCTGGAGCCCGGCCGCGTCGGCTCCGGCGATCCAGGCGCGCAGGTCCTCCTCCGGCGTGACCAGGAGCCCGGTCTCCTCCGGCGCGTCCTCGTACGGCTGGAAGAAGAGGGCCGTCCCGGAGCCCAGGGACCCGTCCACGAACGCCTTCCCGCCCGGCACGCGGAGCCACGCGTCGCCCGGGTGTTCGTCCCTGTACTCGGCGATCCAGCGCCAGCGGTCCAGCATGGGGTAGGCCGCGATCCGCGTCCTCATCGAGCCTCGCGCGCGGGCCCGCTCCATGGCCTTCAGCTCGAGGGGCGAGACGCATACGGCCGACACGCTCGTCACGCCGTGGCGCGCCGCCCACCCCATGGCGCGCTCCAGGGCGGCGTCGGCCTCCTCGGGCGAGGGATCCGGGACGACGCGCCGGACGGCGTCCATGGCGTTGTCCTTGAGGAGCCCGGTGAGGCGCCCCTCCGCGTCCCGAACGAGCGTCCCTCCCGCGGGTGCGGACGAGGCGTCGGAGAGCCCGGCAAGTCGCAGGGCCTCCGAGTTGGCGAGCGCCATGTGCTGGTCCATGCGGGTCACGAGCACCGGGTTCTCGGGCGTGACCCGGTCGATCCACTCGCGCCGGGGGAGGGGCGCCCCCGGCCAGCGCTGCTCGTCCCAGTCGCCGCCCAGGATCCACGCCCCGGGCCCGAGCCCGGCGGCGTGCTCGGCCATCCTCCGCGCGAAGTCCTCCGGGTCGTCGGCGTCCCGGAGGTCCACCCGGGCCAGCTGGAAGCCGCCCAGGAGGAAGTGGACGTGGCCGTCGTGGAAGCCGGGCGCCACGAGGCCGTCCCCGGCGTCCAGGACCCGGGTGTCGGGGCCGGTCCACGCGCCGAGCTCCTCCGCGCTTCCGACGGCGGCGATCCGCTCCCCGACCACCGCGACCGCCCCGGCGCGTGGCCGCGCCGGATCGCCGGTCCACGCGCGGCCGAGGACGACCAGGTCGGCCGGCGGGGAGGGGGAGCTCGTGGGGGCGTCGGGGTCTCGGCGGCTCAGGGGGTCTCCTCGCTCGGGAAAGGGGACGGAGGACGATGGGGAGAGGCTCCATTGCGCGCCAGCGGTCCGCCGCGCCACGGTGCTGCTGCGGCCCGTGTCCCCCGCCCGCCTTCGCCAGAGGAGGTCGTCCCGTGAACAGACCCGCCGGCATCCGCCGCGGAGGCGCCGCCTCCGGCCTCGCGCTCCTGCTCGTGCTCGGCGCGGTCCCCGCCGCCGCGCAGAGCCTGCCCCTCGGAGACGGGCACGTGTCCAGGCGTCCCGAGGTCGGCAGCGTGTACGCGTGCCGCACGACGTTCCGCACCGGCGGGGCGCGCCACGCCGGCGACTGGATCCGGGGCGACCGCTGGGACCCCGCCGCCAAGCCGCACGTCGCGGGGCGGGTGATGTGGCCGTCGGCGCGCTTCTCGGTGACCGTCTCCGACAGCGGCCTGGTCGTCCGGAGCAACGGGCTCCCGGTCGACGAGCCCACCGGGAGGTTCCCGATCACGCCCGCCGACCCGGCCTACCGGTACGACACGAACCCCAACCGGATCGAGGCGCAGGGTCTCGCGTTCGTGCTCACCACCTCGCCCACGATCGCCGCGGAGCCCGGCTGCCTTCCCATGGGCATGATCGGCGTGACCACCACGGGCGTGGCGCTGTACAGCGCCCTGGACGACGCGGGACGGGACGCGGCCGCGCACGAGGTCCAGGACCTGTGCGACGGCCACCCGCAGGGGAGGGGGCAGTACCACTACCACGGGCCCTCGCCCTGCCTCCCGGGCGTGGACGCGGACAGCCTGGTGGGCTGGGCCCTGGACGGCTTCCCGATCCTGGGGGAGCGGGACGCGGCCGGCGCGGCGCTGGGCGACGCCGACCTGGACGCCTGCCACGGCCGCGCGGAGGAGGTCGTGGTCGACGGCCGGAGCTACCCGTACGCCTACCGCGTGACCCCGGAGTACCCCTACACGCTGGGCTGCTTCACCGGCCCGGTCCCGGCCGGGACCTTCGACGCCATCCGGCGGGCCCTGGGTCCGCCGGCCCACCGGCCGCGGGCGCCCGTCCGCTGACTACCGCCGGGCCACGGCCTCCCGGATCCTGTCGATCTGCCGGAGGTGCAGGAGGTCGTGGCCGGCGTACAGGCCCAGCATGCGGCGCACGCTCTCCTCTCCCCGCTCCTCGTGGAGCGCGATCCGGTCCAGCTCCGCGTCGGGCGTCCCCCGCAGGAGACGGACGTGCCCGCGGCGCAGGACGGCGAACTCCTCCACGGCCTCCGCGGCGTCCGCCTCATCGTAGCGGAGCCGGTCGGCCCACAGGTCCTGGTCCCAGCCCGTGAGCGGCGGCCGGTCCTGCGCCAGCGTCACCCTGAGCCGCCAGCCCCACACGATCTCCGAGTCGGCCAGGTGCCGGAGGACGTCGCGGACCGACCACTTCCCCTCGGCCTCCGGGACGTCGAGCGCCTCGGGCGGTACCCGGTCCACCGCCCTGCGCAGGGCGTCGGGCGTGGCGGCCAGCACCTCGAGCGGGTCGCGGTCGCCGACGAGGCCGAGGACGGCGTCGATGTACGCCTGCGCCTCCTCGGCGCTCGAGGACGCGGGAATCGTGAACACGGACATGGGTCGGTCCTTCCGCTGATGGTCGTGGATGGGGGCCGTCGGCCCCGCGGTCATCCGGAAGGACGCATCGGGAGCGCCGGGCGTGAAATCGGGGAGGGGCTCGATGCGCGGCGAGGCGTCCTCCGCGCGGGCCTCAGCGGTGGAGGACCGGGAGGTAGGCCTCCCACGGCCCGACCGCGCCGCGGTACTGCCTGGCCATGACGCGCGCGACCTGGGCGACGTGCCCGAGGTCGTGGACCACCCAGGTGGCCAGGAGCCGGGCCAGCGTCACCGGGCCCAGCTCCGGGTGCTCGCCGGTCCGCCGGAGCTCGGCCTCGCCGAGGTCCAGGCCTTCCAGTTCCCGCAGGTTGCCGGCTCGGAGCTCGGCGAACCGGTCGAGGAGCTCGGGCAGGGACCGGTCCCGGCTCCGGCGCAGGTGGCGGAACCGGTCGAAGGGCTCGAACCGCCGTTCCTCTCGACCGGAGAGGATGAGGCGCGCCCGGACCATCCAGTTCGTCTCCTCGCCGTCGATGAGGTGGCCCACGACGTCGAAGGGGCTCCAGGTGTCGGGGCCCTCGTTCCGGCGAGTCCAGTCATCGGAGAGCCCCATCAGGAACGCGTGCAGGGCCCCCGGCGTGCGGCGGAGGACGGCGATGCCCTCCGCGAGATCGAAGTCCATGGTGCGCCTCCCTTCCCGAAGCGGCGTCTCAGGCCGGCGCGTTCCCGACCAGGTTCGCGTGCCGGGCGACCAGCTTCCAGGAACCTTCCTCGAGGCCCCACACGTTCGTGAAGCGGCGGCGAAGGGTCGGCCCGCCGGGCTCGTCGACGATGGTCTCGCCGCCCATGACGAACACGACGTCGCCGTGCCGGCCGATGTGCTCGATCTCGGCCTCGAAGGCGACGTGGCCGATGCGGCCGGCGCGGAGGAGCTCGCGGACCGTCGAGCCGGGATGGACCACGTTCAGCGGAGAGTTCACGTGGAGGGAGTCGGACCACAGTCGGTCGAGGGCGGGGATGTCGCGCTCGAGGAAGGCGCGGCGGCCCTCGTCCTCGAGGCTCCGGATGACGGCTTCCCAGCCGGTGGCGGACTCGGTTCGTTCGGGGCTCGTCGCTCGCTGGCTCATGCCGGGTCCTCCCGGGGTGTGCGCCGGCGCCGCTCGTGGCGCCGGGATCCACGAATCAATCTAAGGAGCTCCGCCAGCCTTCCGCCGCTCCGGGGGCTCCCTTGCCCTTCCGGGGACGGCCCGGGAGCTTTCGCCACGCCATGATGCTTCTCTCGCTCCTGCAGGCGGATGCCACGGGCGGCCTGGCCGCGACGCTGGCCGACCGACCGCTCCTGGCGATCGCCACGCTCTTCGGCGCCGGCGTCCTCACGAGCCTCACGCCCTGCATCTACCCGATGATCCCGATCACCGCTTCGGTGATCACCGGGACGTCGCGACCCGGCCAGGACCGCTGGCGCACGGTGGGCCTCACCCTCACCTACGTCCTCGGGCTCGCGCTGGTCTACGCCCTCCTCGGGACCATCGCCGGGGTCTCGGGGAGCCTGTTCGGGACGGTGAGCGCGAGCCCGTGGGCCCGCCTCGTCATCGGGAACCTGCTGCTCCTCTTCGCGCTGGTCATGCTGGACGTCCTCCCGATGCCCGTCCCGCCAGGGCTCCTGGAGTGGGCGGCGGGCCGGGGCGGGGGCTCGTACGGGGCGGTGTTCGTGATGGGCGCGACCTCCGGGATCGTGGCCGCGCCGTGCGGGGCGCCCGCCTTCGCGGTCGTGCTCACCTGGGTGGCGGCCACGGGGGCCGGCCTCATGGGCTTCGTCTACCTCCTCGTCTTCTCCCTGGGGATGAGCGCGCTCCTGGTGGCGGTGGGGATCTTCTCCGGAGCGCTGTCGGCTCTCCCGAGCTCGGGCCGGTGGATGGTGTGGGCCAAGCGGATCGCGGCGCTGATCATGCTCGTGATGGCGGAGTACTACTTCGTGAAGGCGGGCTACAACTTCTGAGGCGGGATGACATGAAGGCGTTCGCACGACGTGCGAAGGGGACGAGCCGGCCCGCGGGGTCGGCGGGCCGCGACGGACCGGCGGGCCGCGTAGCGGGGGCGGCGCTCCTCCTGTCGGCGATCCTCGCGCTCGTGGCGGGCCTCGCCCTCGCGGCGGCGCCCCGGCCCGCGGCCGCCCAGGAGGACGTGAGCCTTCCGCTCGGGACCGAGGCTCCCTCCGCCACCGTCCAGGACCTCTCCGGGAAGTCGGTCGACCTCCTGAGCCTGGTGAAGGGGAAGCCCGCCCTCATCGAGTTCTGGGCCACGTGGTGCCCGCTGTGCGCCGAGCTCCAGCCCCAGCTCGAGCAGATCCAGGAGCAGTACGGCCAGCGGCTGAACGTGGTCGCGGTCGGCGTGGCCGTGAACGAGACGCCGCGCCGCATCCGGCGCGAGCTCGAGAAGCACGATCCCGGCTACCCGCACGTGTTCGACGCGGACGGGAACGCGGTCAGGGCCTACAGGGCGGCCACCACCTCGATCGTGGTCATGCTCGACGCGGACGGGAAGGTGGCCTACACGGGCGTGGGGCCCGACCAGGACCTGGTCGGGGCGGTGAAGGAGCTGCTGGGCGAGAGCTCGGACTGACCGGGGGCGGGCCGCGGGCTCCCGCGGCCCGCGGGTGAACGCCCACCCTGTGCCCCGCCGCTCCTCGAAGCGAAAGCGCCCGCTCTCCCGATCGGGAGGCGGACGCTTCGGCGTCCGGCCGGGCGCGCGGCCCGGTCCCCGGCTAGTCCGCCTCGGGCGTCACCCGGTCGATGACCTCCTTCAGGTGGTCGTAGGCCGCCGGGTCCACCTGGTTGAACGTCGGCATCACGTCGGCGATCGTGCCATCCGGCGCGACGACGATCACCGCCCGGCTGCCGACGATCCCGCTGTCGCGCGGATCGCCTCCGAACGCGGCGTAGGCGCTGCCGCTCGGATCGCTGCCGAACAGGAACTGGAAGTCGGCGTCCTTCGCCCACGAGGCCTGCGCCTCGGGGCTGTCGGCCGCTATGGCCAGCAGGACGACCTTCTGTCCGTCGTGGAAGAGCCTCGCGTACTGATCACGGTACGCCTCCATTTGCACCGTTCACCCGGGGGTCCGGGCCTTGAAGTAGAACGCGAGGACGACGGTCTGCCCGCGGAAGTCGCTGAGGCGCACGGGATCCTTCAGGGTGCCGTAGCGGGTGGAGCCCGTCAGCTGGATGTCGGGCGCCGTGTCCCCCACGGCCAGGAAGCTCTGCTGCGCGGCCTGCGCGTGCCCCGGCGCGGGCGCCAGGGCCAGGGCGCCGGCCACGAGAGCGGTTCCGACCACGGACTTCATGTGGACTCCTCGGTCAGGGTGAGGTGCGACGATCCAAGGTGG